>Ga0210057_1002871_pt1 | contig 24238 bp, 29 predicted proteins | sample CryGeyCG2114_010_2_FD_183968 | JGI IMG/M metagenome (GOLD analysis project Ga0210057, IMG submission 183968) | Groundwater microbial communities from aquifer - Crystal Geyser CG10_big_fil_rev_8/21/14_0.10 (SPAdes) (version 2) | ecosystem: Environmental > Aquatic > Deep subsurface > Groundwater ...
GGGATATTTTTGCGACGGCGTTGGAGAAAGTGATTTTGCAAGAACATGGGTTTATATCGAGAATCAAGAGTTGCATCACCATTAAAATAAAGGGACGCTCACTGCTTTAGCGGTGAGAGGATGTCACAAATTATTACAGATTTAAACCCTCCTTTCTTTAAAAATTCTTTAACTTCTTTTTCAGACTTAAAATAATCAAATTTTCTTTTTGTTAATTTGGAAATTTCATTTCTAATATTCTCTTTCCCTTTAATTTCTTGTTTTTTCTTTTTTAATCTGGAAAAATCAGTTGTTAGCCACATACCTTTTTTGCAATATTTTTCAAATAAATATCTTATATTATCTCTAAAAATTTTCTTCTCATTTTTATCAAGATACATCAATAAACCTTCATTAACGATTACAATTTTTTTTCCTTTTCCTTCTTTCTGATAAAATTTTCCAATCTTATCAACATCTCTTTTGTTGAGGGGATTCAGGGGCATAAGAAATAAATTTTTAATTTTGAGATTTTTCTTATTAGTAATCTCGTTTAACACTTTTATTTTAATCTTTATTAGACTATTTAATTCTGTTTCAGTATATGTAACATTTTTTTTATTTAAGAATTCCAAACTTCTTGGAGATAACCCTGAAGCAATTTCAATGATGAAAATATTATTTAGCTTAGAAAGAACTTTATTTAATGAATAATATCTACCTTCTATAAAAGGAATAAAATTAGTCTCATGTTCAAGAGATTTTCCATAATTTGGAAGGTCTTTAATTGAATTTTTAAATTTCTGGTCAATGATATTAATAATTTCTTTTGAGAAGGGAATGTTTTGTTTTGCCCTCATTCTTGCACAAAAAACTGCTGTTGGGCTTATTTTTGAGTATTCTTTATTCATTTTATTAATCAAACAGTCACAGTAAATGTATAACCATCACTCACAGCGTTTGAATTATCATCTGTTCCGTTAAATGTTTCTGTTATTGTATATGAATAACCAGAAGAGAATGCAACCCAATTATTGTACCATATGATTGAAGTTCCATTATTTTTCATCGTGAAATTAATTATTGTTAATAATCTTCTATTTTTAGTCCTTTAATTTTTTCAAAATGTTTTGGATTTTTTGTTATTAAGATTTGATTATTATGTTTTGCAATTGCTCCAATCATTATGTCCATAATATCAATTAACTCTCCTTTATTCCTTAACTCTGCTTCAATTTCTCCTGCAAGAATTGCACTTTTCATGTTAAAATCAAAGATATTCATGGAAGAAATTATTTTATTAATTTTATCTTTTTCTTCTTGAGTAACATATTTTAGGTTTTTTGATAAATTAAGTCCTTTAATTAACTCCATGATGCTTGGAGAAGTTATGGAAAATTTATCATTCTCATCAAGAAGATTTTCATATGCTTCCGGAATTGGTCTGCCAAGTATTACATCTATTAAAAAAGATGTATCAAGACAAATCATTGTTAAATTTCCTCATCAGTTTTTTGTTTCTTTCCTCGTGCAGTTTTTGTTCTATTTTTCTCTCTTCAAGAATACTTTTTTCAAATTTTTTCCCTGATTCCTCCTTCAGAATGCCATAGATATCCCTTAATTTTCCCCTTCCTATTTCCCTTATTATTACATCTGAAAAACTTTCTTTATGTCCTTTAAGCATAGCAAGTTTCCTGTATGCTTCTACGGATATTGATACATTTTTTGTAGCCATAAATACACATATGTGTGTGTATTTTTAAATCTTCTTATTATCATATTCCTATATTAATCCCAACAATTCCTCTAAATTAATGTCAACTTGTCTCATTATGCTTTTTAGAGTTCCTTTGGCAAGTTCTTTATGAAGCGGAACTGGAATAGTTATTTTATTTCCTTTATCATTTATTCTTTCCTAATACCCCATAGCTTGCTGCAGGGAGCTTCACTACTAATTTTTTAAAAAAGAGCATATTTTATCCAAAATCTCTTTAAATTTTTCCTCTTTTAAAGTTCCTGCTTTATATTTTATCAACGATTTTTCGATTGAAAAAATCTTGTCTAATCTGAGATAACTATCAACTTTTAAACCACCTACTTCAAAATCTTTCCTAAGAATTTTAATTTCCATGGAAGACTCCTGCGAAGTTCCTGTTATTTGTGAAACAATAACATCCTTACCTTTTGGAATTTTAACAATCATTGTAGGCCTCCTTTTAACATCTAACAAATTTGAAAAAGGAAAATCTAAAACAACAATATCTCCTTTCACAAATCTTTCCATATTTTATCTTCTTCTTTAATTAACCATGTTTTTGCCAAAGATTTTTCTGACCAAAGAGCCGCCTCTGGAATTTTTTTCTTAATGATTATTTCATCATCTTTTCTGATTACAATTAATTTATCTCCTTCATTTATCCCTTCTCTCATATCTAAAGGAATAACCACTTGTCCTCTTGAACTCATCTTTGTCGTATCAATTTTTATTGCCATAAATAAGATTAATCTTATTTATATTTAAATCTTCTTATTATCATACCTCTTTTTTATCCACTACTACATAGTTACTACAATACAGAAAACTTTATAAATAAGAAAGTCATAGGAAATACATGAAAAAGACATTAGCAAATATTGCATTGGCAGGAACAATTGCATCTCTAGGGGCATGTACTTCAATGACTTCTCAAAGAGATACTGAATTTAATGCAGATATGGCTTCACAGTATAGTAATTCTCAGGCTTATGATTTAGGAACAAATAGTGTTGTTCTTGATAGAGCAGATAATGTTTCTTACAAAAATGGAAGTCCTGTTAATGTTAATCCAAATTCATTTGTTGGAAAAAAAGCAATTATTCATTATGATGAAAATAATGATTTTGGTGTCACAGTTCAGGTTGAAGATGTTAGTCTTGACGAGACTTATAGGATAAGTTGCTCTTTAGATGAAAATGAAGGAGTTGTAAATTATTGGAAATGTAATGAGTATATTGAAAAGCCAAACCAAGGTGGAAGCGATGGAAGTTCCGGCGGTTCTTCAGGAGGAGGTTCTGGTGGAGGCGGCTCTGGCGGCGGAGGTTCCGGTGGTGGTGGAACTGGTGGCGGAGCTTGGAACAATTACTTCCAAATGCCCACATATGCTGTAAAAGAATTTAAGGTAACATTGCATCCTCTAAAGGGATGATTTTATAATCAGAGATAAGGAAGTATAATAAAAAGGTTACATAATTAAAGAAATCCTCTTTCTCTGAAGGATTTTAAAACTAATTCTTGTACTTTTTCAACATTATAATTTTTTGTATTCATTATAATGTCAGCAAATTCTTTTGTTGGCTCTACATATTTCTCTTGCATTGGAAAAAGTATTTTGTTGATATATTCTTGGCTTTGTTTTTTGGTTCTTCTTCTATTCATTCTTTCCTCACTGGATAAATCTAGAAAAATAGATAAATCGTATAATTTTCTAACTTTCTCGTTTGCAAGAGACATATAACCTTCTATAAGTACTATATTCTTTGCTTTAATTGTATGAGGTATTCTTTTCCAAGTTTTTGGATATGAAGGATTGTATTTTTCATTTTTGGTCATTATTTTAATGTCCTTTCCTTTTTTTAATAGTTCTAAATCTAAAAAGAGTTTATCAAAATCAATTGCGTCTGGACAATCCCAGTTTTTCATTCCATGATAAACGGGAACATGCTCTATAGGTTTTTGATAGTCTGTAAAGTAAACCACTTCAATTAATTCAGGGAATCTCTCTTGTAATCCATATGCCAAGGCAGATTTTCCAGAGCCAGTACTTCCTGCAACACAAATTAAATAAACCATTAGTTAATTTAATCCTAGTATTTATAACATTTTCTAAACTTCAGCAAGCAATAAATGTAACTAAAAAAGAGTAACATTTATAAAACTCTTCATACTTGTGATATTATGGAGAAACAGACAACAGAAGATAGATTAGAACACTATTCGAAGGTATATGAATCTGCAAAATTCACAGATTGGAATGGATTTCATCTTTGTTTAAATGATCTAGAAGAGACTGTTCTTGATGTTTTTCCAGACAATACCCCTTTAATGAAACTAGTAGGTTCTTCTGCAACTAGAACAATGAGAAGAGGTGAAGAAGATTTGGATTTTGCAGTAGCTTTCCAAAACCCAATGACTAATGAAGAATTTTTAAGTAGATTAAAAGAACGCGGGTTGGAAATTACAGAAATAAATCAAAATCGTAAATATGGTTATACAAGAATAAGTGGAAGACATAATAGAATGGATTTTGTCTTAGTTCCTATGAGAAATCCAAACGGACATATACAAACTTACGAGCAAGATGCATTCTATCACCCAGATTTTATTAATAAACATAAAAAAGCTACTCATGCCAGAAATGTAATTTTAATGAAAGAATTTTTTGAACAAATAGGTGTATATAAAGAAGTTAAAGGAATCGGTTGTGAACTAATGACTTTATACTTTCGAGATTTTGATGCGATGCTAGACTCAATAACTAAGACAGATTCGTTAAGAATAAATTTTAGCCCATATAATCTAATATACTCTTCAGCTCCATTAATTATTGATTATCCTCATTTAGGGAGACGCTCTTTTACGGAAAAGGTTACTAGAGAAATCTATAGGCGTATTCAAGAATTTGCAAAAAAGGTTCTTAGAGATTTTGAAATTCTTAAAATAAAAGAAAAATGAAAGAATTAATCGAAGACCTACATAAATTTAGAATTTTGAATAGGTTAAAAAGTATTTATAGAAAAAACTCTGTAGACAATCGTAAAGAGAGTTCGGCAGAACATTCTTGGAGCTGTTTGTTATTAGCAGATTTTTTCTTAAGTAAAATAGATTTAGGTATAGATAAAACAAAGGTTTATGAGTTATTAATCTATCATGATATCTTAGAAATAGAATCTGGAGATATTCCTTTAGAACCAAAAAATAATAATTTTGTTAAAGATAAAAAAGATGAAGAGATTTTTCTTGAAAAATTGCAAAAACAATTACCCATGCCATTAGATAGTAAATTTTTAAATTTACATAATGAGTTTAAAGAACAAAAGACTAGTGAAGCAAAATTTGCCAAATTAATTGATTCATTAGACCCAATAATTCATGAGTTAGATTATAAAGAAGATTGGACTGGCTGGTCTAAAGAATTTTTTATTAAAGAGAAATCAAAATATTTCGAGGAATTTCCAGACTTTATACCTCTTTTTAATGAAATATTGGAGTATCTTACAAAAAATAATTATTTTGCAAAAAAAAAAGAATATTTAGTTAAAAAAGGAGAAGATAAAAATTTGCCCGAAAATGAGAATGGAGATTTTGGTGGTTTATTCAAAAGATTTACCGAACCTTTTATGAAAGATTTTAATGTGGATACACATATACAAGGGACTTTTATGAAAAGAGACAACTCCAAAGCAATCTACATAATAAAAAATAAAAATCAAGAATTGTATGGGGGTAAATTATGGAACGACCCTGATGTTGATGTGATTTCTAATATGGATTATATGTATTGTTTACCCTCATGGGATTGGTGGATTAATCCGGAATTTCCTTCCGAATCTTTTAGAGTGGAATATCTTAATCATACTCCTGGAAAATATGGAAATACAGTTGTATTTGTGAATAATAATAAAAATAGAGAAGAAGATTTTAAAAGTATTTTAAGTGGCGAAGGTTTTGAGATTTTAGAAATAAAAAGACAATATGATGCTAATAATATCGAGTTTTTTATGTTTTACGATTATTATAGGATTTTTCTTCCTTTGAAAATGGCAAGAGAATTGAAAAGAATAAAGGTAGATTTAGAAAAGAGTAAACCTAATAAATTATATTTTTTATTGCGGAGTGGTTTTTTACTTTCAGAGTTTTTTAATTATCCTGGTATAAAAAAAGAGTTTATTAATCCTAAATCTTTTAAAGGAGACATTAGAGGAGGATATATTATAGATGACTGCATTGTTATGGCAAGAAGTCTCAAAAAACTCAATTTAAAAAAAGATTCTCACTTTACTCTTTCTGTTTTAGACTGTTCTATGCCAAAGAGGATATATGAAAAAGAATATCTGAAAGCACATATCAGAGCACCAATAGATTTGATAAATATGTTTTCATGTAGAATCTTCGAGAAAAACCCTTTTCTTATAGGTATGGATTTTAATAGGGGAAAGGAAGTTTATTATAATAGTCTTGTCAGAAAAACTTTCATAAACGAGATTAAAAGGTTGCAAAAGCTTAAAAATATAAATAAAATTGTTAATTCAATGGCAATAGATTTATTTAATTATAGGGAAGGAGGGTATAAGAATAAACATTTTGAGAAACTGATATCAATTAAAAATGAATAATAAACTGAATTATGAAGAATGTTTGGGAGAATTCAAAAAATCTCTTGAAGGAGGAAGTGAATTTAATCTTTTAATAGATGGAATAACAAAAAATATATCAACAAATAGGATAAGGTGGTTTGAGGTTGGAATTGGGGATGGACATTATTTAAAGAAGATAGTAATGACTTTAGAAGAAAAAGGATTTATAGTAGAAGTAACCGGCATTGATAATGATGAAAAATCTATAAAAGATGCAAGATTGGTTTTCCCTGGGGGAAGAATCATTAAAAAAGATTTTCTTAGTGAAGAGTTAGAGGGAAAATTTGATGTATTTAGCTTTAACCAATCTATATACTATTTTCATAACAAAAAATTAGTTATTGAAAAGTGTTTAAAAAACCTTGCAGAAGGCGGTTTATTGGTTTGTGTTTGTTGGTCTGAAAAAGACAAAATATTTCAATTTCATAAGGAGGTATTTGGCAAATGGACATTGGGTGCATTTACTTCTGAAGATTTTAAAGAATTAATTTCAAAAGAGAATAAAATAGATATAGTATATGGTAAGTTATTTAAGGGAAAAATAAATTTTAAACTTTGGAAGAATCAAAAGAATTTAGAAAAAAATCTTTATGTAATTTCTCGAATTCCTATTTCGGAAGGGATTTATGAATGTAATTTAGAGATAGCTAAAAAATTAATTAATGAACAAAAAGACGAGGAAATAAGAATAAATGGGGTAGTTATCGCAAAAAAATCTTATGATATCCCTAATTTTACAAGAGAAAAAATAGAAGTTTTATTGAAAGAAAGGTTTCCTAATTATGGTACGGAAGTTTCAAAAATGAAAGGAGATTTAGAGGCTCTATTTATGGGGTCTTGGGAAAAAGAAACAGAGTATTTATCTGATTATATAGATTCTGGGAGGGTGCTTGAAATTTGTTGTGCGGCAGGATTAAAAAGCATAATACTAGCAAAGAAACATAAGGTGATTGCTATCGATATTAATGAAGATAGATTAGATTCTGCTAGAAAAAATGCGCTTCTTTTCAAGGTTGATCAAAGAGTGGAATTTAAGAATGTTAACGCTGAGAATTTTAATGAATTAAAGAAATTAGGTAAATTTGATGCTATTTATGTTGATGTTGATTGGAGAGAGAATTTAGATGATCCGATAAAAGAACAAAACATAAATCCATTTAAAACATGCCCTAGAACTGACAAATTATATTTCAATCTTAGAAAATTAAATCCAAAAACTCCAATTATTTTTAAAGTTTCTCCATTTGTAAGAGTTAAAGATTTAACTAAAATAAATCTTTGTGTGATTGAAGAGCTATTTATAGATGAAAAATTCTTATGTTATAATGTTTATTTTGATCCAAAAATAAAAAAGTCGCGTTGGCAAGCGATTCATCTTTTTAATAGTGAGGTAATTCAAAAATGAAAACTTACATAATGGTAGATATTGAAGCAAATGGGCCAATCCCTGGAGATTATTCTATGACTTCGCTTGGTGCAGTAATTGTTGATGAAGAATTAAATAAGACTTTTAAAATAAATATTAAACCAATATCTAAAAAATTTGATCCAAATCGAAGGCAATTTGTAGATGAAACAGATGCAGTTGAGGCAAAAGAAGCAATGCAAAAATTTAAGGAATGGATTCTAAAAAATTCTTCAGGCAAACCTGTTTTTATTTCGGACAATAATGGCTTTGATTGGATGTTTGTGTGTTGGTATTTTTGGCATTTTCTAAACGAGAATCCTTTTGGTTATAACTCCCAAAATCTAAATTCTCTAAATAACGGATTAAATAAAGATTTACAAGTCAAAATTGATCTATTAAGGGAGAAAAATCTTACTCACGATGCTTTAGAAGATGCTAAAGACAATGCAAAAATCTTTCTTGAGATAAGGAAAAAATTCTCAAACAAAAAGGATTAATTCTTTTTATCCCTTCATTGTCTTATTTTAAATTTTATTAATCAAGCAGTTAAGTTAAATGTATAACTATCACTCACAGCGTTTGAATTATCATCTGTTCCGTTGAATGTTTCTGTGAGGGTTGTTGGAAACTGGCTTTCATAAACATAAATCCAATTATTTTCCCATGTGATTGAGCCATTTGGATTAATGTAATTTGTTCCGAATTTTTCAGTGGTATCTATTTTAACAGGGTCGCAAGAATCTTGAGCGACTGCAAAATCATAACACTTCTGCCTACTGTCAACTGTTATTCCTGTTATGTTCCCTGTCTCGCTTAATGTTGATGTAAAATACCACCAATGGCAACCTTGGTTTGGCTTGCAGTTTACTGGGTCTGGGTTTAATTCGCAATCCTTACACAAATTGCTATAACTTGCTTCCAGAATTCCGTAACTTGTGCATTGTGAGGTATCAAACCCGCTGCACTGTGCATTACAGCTTAGAGTTCCTCCTGAAAACCCTTGTGTTGTGCAGGTCTCTCCATTAAGAGCTGTGCCGTCGCAGATTTTTGTTAATTGTAAATTTTAGACCTTTTGTCTATTTTCATTACAAGAATAATCTTTTTGCCATCGTCAATAGAATACAATGCCCTATAATTCCCAATTCTGTATCTAAAAATTTTTTCACCTTTGTCTCTTCCAATGAATTTGGCATCACTTGGAACTGGGTTGTTTTCCAATTTTTTTAATGTGTTCTCAATTCTTTTTCTTATGTCAGACTCAAGTCTGTCTAAAAATTTCTGGGCACGCTGAGAAATATCAATGAAATACATAGAGGTTAAAGCCTCCTAGTTTTTCTCTCTTCCAAATCTTTTCTGGCTTCTTCAATAGATTTTAAGTCATCTTCCGTCAGAGTAACATCTTCAATATGCTCTTTTAAATAATTAATATCGTTTTGCAATTTAACCAATCTTGATATTACTTCATTAGCATCTATTCTTGCTTCTTTTGTTTCCATATTAAAAATACATGATGTTAATTTAAATAATTTTCTTTATGCATTATTTGGGTTTGTCCACCCCTTAATAGTAGTGTCAGAATAGAAAGATTTATAAACTTTGGATTTTTGGAAGAGATATGAAAACAATTGATAATAAGTTTGTAAAAGGAGGAATTGCAGGTTTAGCAATGCTCGGATTAGGAGCATGTACTTCAATGACTTCACAAAAAGCTGTTGATTTAAATGCTGATTTAGCAAAACAATTACAGAGTTCTAAAGCTTATTATTTAGAAAAAGGTGTTGTTTTTGATAAAAATGATGGTATTAATTATACTGGTGGAAATCCAGTTAGCGTTGATGTTTATCCTTTAATTGGAAAGCCAACGATTGAACATAGTTCGGGTGATGATAACAAAGTTTTAGGACATAGTGTTCTAGTAAAAGAAAAAGATGTTGCTCCTGATGAGACTTATAGGATAAGTTGCCCTATAGAAAAAGATGATGAAAAACTAAAAACAAAAGCTTCTGATATTGTAAAATCTTGGGGTCCTTGTATAGAATATATTGAAAAGCCAAACCAAGGCGGAAGCGATGGTGGACAAGGTGGAGATTCAGGTGGAAGCTCAGGTGACTCTGGAGGCGGAGGTAGTGGAGGTGGCGGTGGAGGAGCTGGCGGAAGCGGCGGAGGAATTTGTCTTGTTCACGGAAGTATTGTTTTAATAGATAGTGGTTTGGAAAGAATTGAAAATTTAAATCTTGGAGATGAAGTAATATCTTTAGATGTTGAGGCAAATAAATTAGTCAAAACAAAAATAACAAAGATAATAAAAAATCATCCAAGAGGCTTTTATTATATAATTAATGGAAATTTGAAAATCACAAATGACCATCCTGTTTTGGTTTTGAGAAATGGTTTTTTGAATTGGGTAAGAATTGAAAATTTGGAAATAGGAGATATGACAAAATCTGTTAAAGGGTTTATGAAAGTGGAAAGCAAAGAAAAGATTGACAAAAATGCTTTAACAGTTTATATGGAAACAGAATTGGGCAGTTTCATTGCAAAGGCAGGAGAAAGCTTTTATATTGTAAAAGCAAATTATGCTCCTGTTAAAAAACAATTGCAAGAATCAATAATGGTTAGTGCTTAATTTTTCTTTTAAGAGGTTACAGTAAAGCTATAATTTGTTGTAACAAAGTGTGAATTGTCGTCTGTTCCATTGTAAGTTGCCTTGACAGTATAAGAAAAACCAGGATTAAAACACACCCAAGCTGAATTTAATGTAGAAATTGAACTTCCTGCGTTTATATGGCTTGTTCCAAATGCACTCGCTATAGCATTTTGATTAGCAGCAGAATCACACCAATTTATTCCATTAGAGGCATTGTAGCACTTTTGAGCACTATTCACATTTATTCCTGTTACATTCTCTAATTCTTGCAATGTCACATCATAATACCACCAATTATCTCCTTGAAGAGGTTTGCATGTTGATGGATTTGGATTATCTCCTGTATTTTTTGTTAAGTTTGAATAATTTGCTTGGAAGTCTGCAATTGCCAAAACACAAACACTTGGCTCTCCAGTACAGGTATATCCGGATTCAACCTGACATGTTGATGAACAGCCATCTCCACTTACTATGTTATTATCATCACAGGTTTCTCCGGTTTCTATTAATGAGTTTCCGCATTCAGCGGTAGGAATTGTTTCGTTTCCTGAACAGCTTAGGGTTTCGCTTATCCTCGCGTTTCCACAATTTACAATTATCTTTTTGTTGTTGTAGTCCTGATATCTCACAGGGACTATGTCAATTGAATAAATCTGGATTATGTCTGTTGTGTTAAATAAAAAATTGTTTGATATTTTTTCGTTAGGGCTCAGGTAGTTAATGGCGACGTCAAACAAAACCACGCCGTTGCTCCCCATTTCTGTGTAAGGCGAGAGGTCTGTCGTGGCTAGTTCCTGCTCGCTTGTTGTTGAGCCATAAATATAATATCCTCCTATGTCAAACCTTCCGTTGTTCTTTAGTGTTAGGTTAAGAATTTTTTCTTCGCAATCATACACATAGCTGTCTATTCCTATTGATGTTCCGTCATTACATTCAATTGCATCGGTAGGCACATAAGTTTTCAGCCAATTGTAAACAATCATGCTTATTACAATAACCATTGCTATCAGAAGAATATACCCTATTATGTTGCTAACCGCTTTTTTATTTTTCATCACGCTCTTTTTCATAAAAGCAAAAAGGAAAGCAGATTTATAAAATATTTGAAAATCATTAAATTTATAAGGTTTAAACATTGTATAAACATATGGAAATAATAAAAAATGCTTCAAGATGGGGCAATAGTGCAGGAGTTATCCTCCCAAAAAAATGGATTGGAAAGCAGGTAAAGATAATCCTTATAGATAGAACTGAAAATATAGAGAAAGAGGTCATGGAAATCATAAAGAAATATCTTGAGGATATAATTGGAATATATATTGTAGGAAGCTATTCAAGAAATGATTATACAGATAATTCGGACATAGATATAATTGCAATTTCCAATGAAACAAAAAAAGAATTGTCTTCAGGGAAATATAATATCTCCATATACCCTTTGGAATCCGTGAAAAAAACATTAAATGCGAATCCTGTTCTCATTTATCCGAGAATTTTGGAATCAAAGACTATAATTAACAAAAAACTTCTTGAAGAGTTAAAAAAGGAAAAAATAGGAGGTTCCGAAAAATACATTGATGAAACAAGAAGAATAATAAAAATAAATGAAGGTATAATAAAAATCAAACCCGGAAAAATTCCTGATTCAGTTATTTATTCACTTGTCTTGAGAATAAAAGGTCTTCTTTTGATAAAAAACATGAAAGATAAAAAAATTTTAATGAAAAAGGAATTTTTAAATTATCTCAAGAAAGTGCTGGGGGAAAAATCTGATGAAATAATAATGTCATACGAACGGATTAAGAATAATCTTCCTGAAATGGAAATCATTGATTATGAAATTGCAGAAAGGCTTTTGGATTCCTTGAAGAATGAAATAAAATGGCAAACAAAAAAAGAATAAAAAAAGGAATAACATCTTTGGATGAGCAAATAAAAATTCACGAGGAAAAAATGAAATTAGCTAAAGAAAAAGGGGAAATTGAGCTTGAAGATTATTACAGGAAAGAAATAAATTCTTTGAAAAAAGCAAAACAACGGAGAGAAAAGAAAATTTAAATTTTTCTTTTATATTATACTCCCTCTTATGTCTCCTTGTGTCATCCAGCTCACGAGGCTATCTCCTATTACTGCTTTTCCTGCTTTTCCCCCTGCTCCGCCAGGAAAGGCATCTCCATTTTCTCCTGCATTTCCATTAAGGCCAAGATTTCCTCCTGCACCCCCATCGCCTGCTGTAAGGTATTCTGCCGAGCCAATATAAGTAACTTCTCCTCCTGCACCTCCGTTAAAAAGTGTTCCATTTTCACCAGGGTATGTTCCTTCATTTGGAGAAGGCATATGTCCTCCTTCACCAATATTATATCCAGCACCTCCACCCCCACTTCCGCCTGGGTCATCATAACATTCACCACAATTTCCTGAACCTCCTGCACCTCCCCCGCCTCCACCTCCACCGATGATGCCATTGTTTTGTATGCTTGTTGAGGTGTTTATCTGAAGAGCAGGTCCTCCATCACTTCCAGGATTTCCCGAAGTTTTTCCACCCGGATATCCTCCTCCTTCTCCTCCCTTTCCAAGAATATATCCATTGTTGATTAAAGTAATTCTTGAACCAGAAGGAAGAACTCCTGTTGTCAGTGAAGGCTCTGAAATGCTTGAACTTCCAACAACAACCCCTGAATTAATTGTAAGCATTACCTCAACCGCTTCATCCGTGTTTGCAAGATTGTTAAATATGTTATAATTTGTCGTGTTTGAACTTATGATTAATTCTTCATGAGGCATCATTGAAGTGTCAAAAATACCGGAGTCAATATTTGTGAACACATAATTTTCATCATTTGCCTTTTTGAAAATTACATAGTAAAAATTTATTCCCTGACTGAGATTTACATTGTATCTCACATTGTTTATTGTCATTGAAACATTGCTGTCTTCAATGTATGTGAATTCTCTGTAAATGAACTGGTTTTGAGAAAAACTTACTTCTTGATTTCCAAAGCCCGTATTAACTATTATCTCTCCGGATAAATCTTTCATGAATCCTGAGACTGTTATGTTATCTCTTTTTCCAAACAAGTAAAAAAATTCATCTGCTGTTGAGTGGTTTGAATAAGATTCTGTGAAATTCCTTAATACTGCCTGTGCGTTAAGCCCGTTGTTCAATGCATAGTCCAAAACCTTTTCGCTTTCAATTCCAAGTTCATTTTTTATGTAAAATCTTTTCTCAGAATTTTTTGCACTGGAATAATTGTAAACAACAGCAAGGCTTGCAACTACTGCAAGAATGAGTATTGCCGCTATGAGAAAAAACTGCCCCTTTTTCCCTCTTTTATTCATCAAGCGAAAAAGAAAAAGGAATTTATTAAGTTAGTGATTTTTGGATTGTTTATTTCTCACAACCCTTATGTCCTTTAAATGATTATTAACTCTGAGAATAAAAAATGAATGGAGAGAATTTCATTATGTTGTTAAAAGTGAATTAATGGATAATCTTATAAGAAGAAATTAGGCTTGTCATAAAAATCTTCGAAGTGTAGACTCGGAAGTTTGCCTCCAGAAAACCAGAAAAGCGACCTTCATTCTTCCTCGGTTTTGCGACCCTCCAAGCACCTTAACAAATGTTTAGGGCTGCTCCGATCAAGGCCTGACCCGATTCGCATCTGCAAGATCAAAGAGGACAAAACGTCAATGTCCGAGCAAAGACTCTCCTGACATCCCAGTCACGCCCTTCCTTGCAGTCTGCCTAAAGTCCGTTTGCAAATGGCGGAGGACTAACCCGCCGACCTAGTCTACTCTGAATTAGGTTTAATTTCATTTATAAAAGTTATGATAAAGGAAATTATTGTAGTCAAAATTCTAATTATTAATTTTAATACCATAAAACTTATTAAAAACCTTTTATTTGAAAATGAATGAAAAAATGGGAAATTTTGAGTTCTGATAAAATTATAAATAACAAGTGGCTGACTGTTGAAAAACAATCTTGCAGGACTGGCAATGGTAAGACAATAAATGATTATTACATTGTGGGAAAAAAAAATTATGTGGTTCTGGTAATAGAGGATGGTGGAGGAATTTTTTTTGCAGAGCAATACAGGCACGGAGCAGGAGAAATTATGCTGAATCTGCCGATGGGTGTGGTGGATGATGGAGAAACGAAAGAGGAATCTGCGAGAAGGGAAATGCTCGAAGAAACAGGATACGAGCCGCAATCTTTGGATTTTTTAGGGAACTTTTTTCCGGCACCGGCTTTCATGCCCGCGAAAGCGCACGTATTCTACACAAATAAAATAATCAAAAAATCAAAGGCTAAGAGCGATGATGAAGAGGAAATCAGATTAGTAAAAATACCAAAAAGCATGATAAAAACAATGATTGAGAAAAACGAAATAAAAGACATCTCTTCGGTTGCGGCAATTTATCTGGCAAAGAGCAAAGGTGTCCTTTGAGATTTAAAATATTTTTGGGCAGAATTAAAAATACCGGGTGTTCCAACATTGAAATATTTGCCCACAAAAGGAAAACCAAACAATTCCTGTGTTTTTGCTATATCTTTTAGAACATTTTTCATCATACAATGTCCTCCCGGGAAAAATTCAAGCACTCTTTTTTCCATAAAATATAATCCTGCATTTGCGTATTTGGATTCTGTTTCATTAATATCAGGATTCATCAAAAATCTTTTGATTCTATTTTCTTCATCTAACTCTACAATACCATGATCTTTTATATTTGGTTGTTTTATAATGGCCATAGTTGATAAACCACCTTTTTCTTTGTGGAATGCAAGCATTTGTTCCAAATTTAAACCAATCCTTATCTCGTCGGCGTTTGCAAGTAAAACTGTTCCGGCATATGCCGGAAAGCTGTATTTGAAAGCTCCTGCATCTCCAAGGGGAGAGGATTCTTCAACATAATCTATATCCACATCATATTTTTCACCATACCCAATACAATCTTTTATCAATCTTCCATTAAGTCCTATCGAAACTATAAATTTTTTTATACCTGCATCTTTTAATGGAAGTAAAGTATGTTCTAGCAGACTATAACCTTCTATGTTAAGTAATGGTTTTGGAATTTCACCAATAATTTTCCTTATTCTAAGTCCTTTTCCCCCTGCTAAAATTATTGCAGGAATACAATCTAAATTTTTCATATATACTATCTATTTTTAGCGCTCTTTTTTTAAATGCTTCTTCTTGCAATTATGAAAACAATCACTAAAATCAAAAGAAGTTCAAGAAGCAAACTCCACACAAGAACGCTGTTCCAGTTTATTCCTTTATCTATTATTTTTAAGTCTTCAGAAGGTTTATATCCCAATACATCTCCGGTTGTTGATGGCTGACCTGTCAATATGAATCCTATGTTGCTTGTTTTTCCTTTGCTTGAAGAACTTCCATCATCTTCATCATCATTTTCGATTGCTACAAGAGCAACATTTATTGTCACATCATCTGAGACTGTCGCGCTTCCTGTTTTTGTATCATAATCATTTAATGAAACTTCCCAATCAAAAGTTCCTGTGTTTGAATTAAAACTGACTTTTCCTGCAGAGTTTGTTTCTCCTGTTTGTGTTCCAAATTCAACGCTTGCACTTTCAAGAGGGTTTCCAGAATTTGAATCTGTAACGACAAATTCAACATTGTACTGATTTGTTGCCTTGACAAAGAAACCAAGGATTGCAATGTCTGCAGGATTTGTTTTTCCATCACAGAGTGCATCTTCTCCGATTCCTGTGACTTTTATGTTATAGTTCCCACCGAAATCAGGTGTCCAAGAAAATTCAATATTTTTTGAATCCACAGGATTTGCATTTGCACTTAACAAAACATTGTCAGAATAAACTACATTTCCATTGTTGTCAGTTATTTCATATGTTGCATTTGTTGTGATTGCAGTTTTGTCATAATTATTGTCCGCATAGTTGCTTATTTTGTTAAAGTTCACATTGATTGTGTCCCCTTGTGTTGCAAATTCAGGCGTAGCTTCCAAGTCATTTATTATTGTGTAGCATTGATTCTGTGGTCTTTCTTCCCAGACAACAAATTGCTTCTCTGATTGCTGCTCGAACGAACTTTCACATTGGCAGTCAATAACATCTGTTTTAACTTTTGCAGTATAATCTCCTTCACTTGTAGGAGTCCATGTAAATTCAACGTTTTGAACTGTGTCCTGAAGAATTTCATAAGTTTTGCTTTCAGTATAAACAACATTTTCGTTTTCATCTAAAATTTCCAAGGTGATTGTTGTTTCAGCAGAATAATAATCCTCAAAACCAGAAGGGACAAATGCAAGAAGCAAATTAGTGAAAGCGCTGTGCGCGTCAGCCTCAAGCTGGGCAATAAGGCTTACAACTACTGGCTCGTTTGCATAATTTGAATTTGTCACACTGAATGAATCAATAGGTGAATGGCATGATGTTGCCTTGTCAAAGTTATAATCATAATTCAACGTAACTCCATAACCCCAAATGCTTTCAACATATTCTTTCGGAATGTAGCATTGGGCAAAAACGTAATGCGCGTAATAATCCCTATTATTACTGGTGGAAGAAGGATTGTAAGGATATTCAAATGTTATTTGATTTTCAGGGCTTTCTGTATTTGAATTCAAGTCATGAACCTGAGAGCCTATGTTTGTGCAACTACTATCTGCGCAATTGAAAAGCAGTGATTCAACATTAGTTAAACCTGCATTAGTTGAGGAATCATAAAAACTATCAACCTGAATTACACCTGTTAATGCAAGCACGACCGGGATTATTATTGCCAATGCAAGAATTCCTGCAAAGATTTTATTCTTAAATTTGTTTTCCATTTTAATCTCTTGAATTTGTTCCATTTCCTCCATTATGACCCCCTCCTCCAGTTTCTCCACTTTCATTTCCTGGACTTCCTGTACTTCCATTTTCAGATCCCTCTTGTCCGCCGTCTCCTCCATCGTATTTTTTTCCAAGCCTATATTTTATGTTAAAATATTTTCCAAGAATGCCTTCGTATGCCTCCAATTCCGGAAGGACATAAGCAACACCTCTATCATTTTTTAAATCTATTTTGTGATTTAGTCTGTAATAACTTATGAATTCACTCCATTCTGGAAGATTTTTTTCCGGAACTTTGTAATCTACAACATTTCTTTTTTCAAAATCAGGTGCGAAAATGTCAACATCTTTTCCATCATCTCTGTCAAATACGATTCCTACCAATTTATTTTTACGATCATAAACTCCCCTTACTATGTAGTCTTGAGAATTTGCTCTTGCATTAGAATAACTTCCTGCGAAAATTGAAGCAGTAGTTGTGGCAAATATTCCCTCTAAGAACTTCCTTCTTGTTATTCCAGAATATTCTTCATCTCTTCCTGTCTTTCTTTTTGGATTATCCATTTCATTTCCTGTCACCTCTAATTACTAAGTAGTAACACGATTCTTCATTTATAAACTTTTTTGTTTAATTTTAGTGGGTTTCCCACAAGACAAGTTTTCCCTCTGAATCCCTGAGAAACAAGGTTCTGCCGGAATCTGATAAATCAAGTTCAAAGTATGCTTTTTGATTTTCATTCAAAACTTCTGAAAAAACAAATTTTTCCCTGCCTTCTCCTTTTATTTCCCAGTCAGATATATCACATGAGAAAGAACAAGAGTTAATTACATAATCCTCTGCAATCTCAATGCAATTTTTGCAGTAATTTTGAGAAGGTTCGCACAAATTTATTTCTTCTTCCAGACATTTGGTCCAGGCATCTTCCAATGCTCCTGAATATTTGTCTCTTCCATCATAAAAATAATAGTTTCCTAAGCCACTTTCAACAATCTCAACATTTATATTTTCATTTTCTAGGAAAACATAAGCCAAAAGCCGTTGATATTTATCATATTTTTCTTTGCCGTATTTTAGGGTTATACTCTTGTTTAAAACCCTAGATTCCAGAAACTCTTTTGCTTCTTCATAGTAAGGTTCGCCTTTTTCAGGTGTGTTAATTCCTAACAACCGAACATGCTCACTTGTTTCCAGGACAAGAGTGTCGCCGTCAATCACTCTTTCGACAACTCCTGTTTGATAATCTGTAAAAAAATCTTCGACCTTATTGTTAAGAAAATTGTAGTTTATAGTTATGAGCAAAATTACTAATACTACAAAAATAGTTTTCTCGTTTACCATCCCCATTTTTCAACTATGTGGGTAGAAGGGTTCGAACCTTCGCAGGCACTAAGCCACAAGATCTTAAGTCTTGCCCGTTTGACCACTCCGGCATACCCACTTAATTTTTCAAGTCCAAGGAAACTTAAAAAGTTTTAGATTGAAAAATTTTATAAATCCATAATTGAGTAAGTTCTTATGAGAATAGATTTGGGAGGAAAACTAACTAATATTTTAATTGCAACTGCAATTATGATGGCTGCAGGAACAATTATTTATTTTGAGAACAAAAAAGATTTTTTGCTTGAGGGGGCTATTGCAAGATATGAAGAATTAATGGATAAGATTGAAAATTCAATTTTTCCTTTTGAAAATTATAGAAGAACTACAAGAGGTTATGACATATAAATTTTCTCGCAAAACTTTTTAAACTATTTTTTAATCAGATAATTACATGGCAAAGGAAAGTTCCATTGACAAGATTAAGCGTCTTGTTTCAAATCAGGAAACAATAAGAAACATAGCGACGAGTGCACACATACATCACGGGAAATGTGTAAGCGGCGGGTCAAGGCTAATTTTGGCAGACGGCTCTGTAAAAACCGCAAGAGAAATATTTGAAGAAATTTCCAATAACGGGGAAATTTACGAGGAAAACGAAGAATACACTGTTTTCAGTCCGAATAAAAAAATAGAAGTCTATTCCTTAAACAAAGAAACAGGGAAACTTGAAATAAAACGCTTGCAGCATGCCTGGCGGCTTGTAGGGGGAAATACAATAAAAATAAATCTTAGAAATGGGTTTGAGATAACAACCACTCCTGAGCACAAATATATCGTTTTTGACAATGGACTTAAGGAAAAAGAATCAAGAAATCTGAAGCTTGGCGACAGAATTGTTTGTTCAAGGAAACTAAATGTCAAGAGTGGGATCAACATAAAAAAAGAAATTCTGCTTAAACTATCTGAAAAAAACTTTTATATAAATCTGAAAAAGGAATTTCATCAAGAATTAAAAGAAAAAATACTGAACTACGGAATAAAAAATCTGAAAATTTCATTAAAACCTAGGTCATTTTATCACGGAATCTGGAAGAACAGATACAATTTGAAGGATTTGGTAAATTTATCCGGAGAATTTGGAATTTCTTTGAATGATTTATATGACCAAACTGAAAAGATTTATTTCAGGACAGGAAAACAAAGGGGCCAGAATTCATTGCCTATGGGACTTCCGGAAAATTTTGAGGAATTTTTTTACCTTGCAGGATTGTTTATTGGAGATGGCTCTGGCAAAAAATTTATTGCAGGAAAAAAATATCTTGCGGACAATATGCAGAAAATCTGCCGGAAAATAAAAATAAAAACAAGGAATGTTGAAAGAAAAGACAGGACACCTGAAGTCCATACTACACAAACTTTTGCTGAAATTCTAAATAGCTTATTTGATTACCCGCTAAAAAGGAAATCTCACAATGTAAAAATATCTGATTTTGTTATGAGAAGCAACAGCGGATTTGTCGCTTCACTGTTGAGGGGATATTTTGACACCGACGGTAGTGTGGAAAAATCGCGAAGCGCTGTAACAATAAGTTCTGCAAGCGAAAAAATGATTGATGATTTGCACCTTTTGCTGCTAAGGTTTGGGTGTGTTGCAATAAAGGAAAAAGACCAATCACTTTCTATTTCGGGAATTTCAGCAATCAACTTTGAAAAAAATATTGGATTTGGATTGCCTGAAAAAGCGGAAAAATTAAGGATTTTAACAGCAAGGGTCTCGGGAAGCATTGTTTGCGACACAATTAAAGTCGGAGATCAGACTATGCTGATTAACAAAAAACTTAGCGATTATTCGGGCGACGAACTTGCCTATATTGAAATAAAAGGGATTGAATCCGGTTTTGAGGAAATTGTTTACGATTTTACTGTTCCGGAAAATCATAATTTTATTGCAGAAGGAATGGTGATTCACAATACCGCATTTACGGATAATCTTCTTGCAGCTGCAGGAATGATGGCATCAAAAAATGCAGGCTCTCTTGACGAAGGAATGGCTACATGGCAGCATGCAGACGAGCAGGAAAGACTGATGACTGTTGATTCAGCAAATGTCTCAATGGCTCACGAGTATCAGGGCAAGGAATATCTGATTAATCTTATTGACACGCCCGGGCACATAGACTTTGGAGGAAACGTAACAAGGGCCATGAGGGCAATAGACGGAACTTTTGTCCTTATCTGTGCCGTAGAGGGAATAATGCCTCAGACAGAAACTGTTTTGCGCCAGGCATTAAGAGAAAGAGTAAAACCAATTCTTTTCATAAATAAGGTTGACCGTTTGATTAAGGAAGTCAAGCTCTCTCCGGAAGAAATGCAAAAAAGGTTCGTGAAGCTTATAGACGACTTCAATCTTTTGATTGAGCAGATTGCTGAGAAGGAATACAAGGAAAAGTGGAAAGTCAATGTTTCTGACGGAAGTGTGGCTTTCGGAAGTGCAAGGGAGAACTGGGCGCTTTCAATTCCTTTCATGAAGAAAAAAGGAATAAGTTTCAAGGATATTTATAAGATTTACGAAATGGATGATGACGATAGGAAAAAATGGACTTGGGAAAATGCGCCATTGTATGAAGTTATTCTTGACATGGCTGTAAAGCACTTGCCAAATCCAGTAGATGCTCAAAAATATAGAATCCCAAAAATCTGGCGAGGAGACTTGGATTCTGATTTCGGGAAAAGCTTGGTAAATTGCAATCCTAAAGGGGAAGTTGCGTTCGTAATTACAAGAATTGTTATAGACCCTCGTTCAGGAAAAGAAATATCAGCAGGAAGACTTTATTCAGGAACTATAAAGAATGGGATGGATGTTTATTGCAACATGGCAAAGTCTAAGGGAAAGATTCAGCAGGTCTTGGTTTACAATGGAATAAAACCCGAACAATTGGAATCCGTGCCAGCGGGAAATGTACTGGCAATCTCTGGCTTGAATGTTGATGTTGGAGAAACAATAACAGTTAATGAGCAGACACCTTTTGACGAAATAAAGCACTTATTCCAACCAGTAATTACAAAATCAATCGAAGTCGTCAAAACAGCGGATTTGCCAAAACTTATAGAGATTTTGAGGCAAGTATCAAAGGAAGACCCAAGTGTAAAGGTTGAAATCAACGAGCAGACAGGTGAAAGTTTGATTAGTGGTATGGGAGAATTGCATTTGGAAATTATTGAAAACAGAATCAAGACGGAAAAAGGATTGCATGTTAAGACTTCCGCGCCAATCATTGTTTACAGAGAGACAGTTGGGAAGGAGTCAAAACCAGTTGAGGGAAGAAGTCCAAACAAGCATAATAGTTTTTTCATAAAAGTAGAGCCTCTTGCAGATGAAATTTACAATGCAATAGAAAATAATGAGATTCCAGAGGGTAGGGTGAAAAAAAGAAGCGAGGAGATGTACAATAAGCTTACTCAATTTGGCTGGCGTGGAGATGAGATAAGAAATGTAAAGGATATTTACAAGGGAAATATGTTTCTTGATGAGACGCGTGGAGAAGTTCATATTGGAGAGATTTTAGGGATGGTTATGGATGCATTTGAAATGGTTGTTAATCAAGGTCCTCTGGCTCGTGAGCCCTGCACTAAGATGAAAGTTTCTCTTGTAGATACAAAACTTCACGAAGATGCAATTCATCGCGGTCCTGCACAGGTTTATCCTGCTGTTCGCGAGGCAATTACTGATGCAATGAAATCTGCAGGCGCATTTATCCTTGAACCATTGCAGATTCATGTTATAGATATTCCTGAATCATTTTTAGGAGAAATAACAAAGCTCGTGGGAGGAAAGAGAGGGCAAATGCTGGATGTAAAACATGAAGGAGGTGCTGTGGAAGTAAAGGCAAAAATTCCTGTTGCAGAAATGATAGGATGGAGCAATGACTTGCGTTCAGCGACGGAAGGGCGCGGGGTTTCTTCTTTGCTTGACCAATTATTTGAAAGGATTCCTCATGGACTTCAGGAAGATGTTATAAGAAAAATAAGAGATAGAAAGGGTTTGGCAGAAAATCAGTAAAAATTAAATTTTTTCGAACGAAAAAATTTATAAACCCTTATTTTCATTAAACTTTATCAAAATTTTTGACATAATTTTAAATGGCAAGAGAAAAACCAAATATGAATGTTGTGTTTGTCGGGCACGTTGACGCCGGAAAGTCAACCATAGTTGGACAACTCATGTTCTCAAGTGGCGCAGTTTCCGAGCAGGAGATGACAAAATTAAGGGCAGAGGCAGAGAAGCACGGAAAAGTTGGTTTTGAATTTGCTTATATTATGGACAAAATCAAAGAAGAAAGAGAAAGAGGAGTTACAATTGATTTGGCTTACAAAAAAATTATGACTCAAAAATTCCAGGTTACAATTATTGACGCTCCGGGACACAGAGACTTTGTCAAGAACATGATTACTGGAGCATCTCAGGCAGATGCAGCTTTCCTTGTTGTTGCAGCTCCCACAGGAGTTGAACCACAGACAACTGAACACCTTTGGCTTTTGAGAACTGCGGGTGTAAAGAATCTTGCAATTGCAATAAACAAGATGGACGCTGTAAAGTTCGACGAGAAAAGATTCAATGAAGTTAAGGAAGAAGTTTCAAAGCTATTGAAGCAAGTAGGAATAAACCCTGAAACAACACCTTTCTTGGCAGTTTCAGGATTGAAAGCAGATAACATAGTAAAGAAGTCAGAGAACATGACTTGGTACAAAGGACCTACGTTACTGGAACAATTTGATTTATTCCCTCAGCCAGAGTCCTTGGTAAATCTTCCAATGAGGATGCCTGTTCAGGATGTTTATGAGATTACAGGAATAGGAACAGTTCCTGTAGGAAAAATTGTTACAGGTATTATGAAGAAAGGACAGAAAGTAATGGTTCTTCCGGGAAGAACTGGTAAAGGTATTGAAGGGGAGTTAAAATCAATTGAAATGCATCATGAAATGCTTGAATCTGCAGACGCAGGAGACAATGTGGGAATAAATATTCGTGGAGTTGGAAAGAAAGATATTCAGAGAGGAGATGTTATCTGTGATGCTTCAAAACCAGTGCCTGTTGTTGAGGAATTCCTTGCAACGATTACAATAATTAATCATCCAACTGTATTGGCAAAAGGGTACACACCTGTTTTTCATATTCACACGGCGCAGGTTCCATGCCAGATAACAGAATTGGTTGCCCAGATAAATCCTGCAACAGGGGAAGTTTTGAAGGAAAATCCTGATTTCTTGAAAAATGGAGATGTGGCAAGAGTGAAGATTGTTCCAAAAGGAAATCTTTGCCTTGAAACAAATAAGGATAATCCTGCAATGTCAAGATTTTCCATAAGGGACGCAGGAGTTACTGTTGCAGCAGGAATGTGCACGGAAGTAACTAAAAAGAAAAATTAGGAATAATTCATAATGGACGAAAACGAAAACGAAACAATGAACGAGGATAACGACGCTATGAAAGAGAAGGAAGAAGCTGTAGAAGAATCTTCCGAAGACGTTTCTGAAAGTGACGATAGCGACGACTCATCCAGTGATGAGTAGATATTCTTCATAAATTCTTTTATTTTTTATTTTTTAACATAGGGTTATTTTTTTTTAATGAATTGTTTTTGATTTTATGAAATGTTTCTT
>Ga0210057_1002872_pt1 | contig 24232 bp, 20 predicted proteins | sample CryGeyCG2114_010_2_FD_183968 | JGI IMG/M metagenome (GOLD analysis project Ga0210057, IMG submission 183968) | Groundwater microbial communities from aquifer - Crystal Geyser CG10_big_fil_rev_8/21/14_0.10 (SPAdes) (version 2) | ecosystem: Environmental > Aquatic > Deep subsurface > Groundwater ...
TTGCCGAAGAGGCGGTAGTGGTGAAAAAAACAGGCATCAAGGGGGGAATTCGCCAGAGCTTTAAACTTGTGATCAGTTACTTTGGACATGTGGTGTTTCTTGTGCTCCTTCTCTTTGTTATCGCCCTGCGGATTGTGGTGAACCTGTTCATGGTCATTTTAGTGCCCGCCGTTGTGCTGGGCCTGGGATTCGTTCTTGCTACCTTCCTACCCCCCGCAGTCAGCTACAGCATTACCACTCTTGCCGGACTGGTACTCATTGCATTTGCCAGCTACTTCTTTGCCTACATAGAAGTGTTTCGGCAAACCGTGTGGACCATTACCTACATAGAACTCAGTGCGCTTAAAGAACTCGATGTGATTGAGGATGGAGAAGAGAAGTAATACGTTTCAGCTCATGCTGCCAAATATCCGAAGTGGTATGTAACAGTCTTGACCGTGCACAATCGTACACCTACTATGGTGGACGATTGTCCCCCTTGCATACCTATGTCTCCCCTCACTCCTCATCAGCGCACAGTACTTACCTACATTGGTGAATTCCAACGGAAGCGCGGGTACTCACCATCACTTTCAGATCTCGCTATTGCCTTTGGCGTGCGCAGTAAAAACGCCATCGCCAAAGTGATTACAGTACTGGTCCGCGAGGGGCACATAGAAAAAGACCCCAAGGGGCGTATTAAAATTCTGGAAAGAGCAGAAGCACTGGATGCTCCCCAGCCTATGGTGCTGCCTCTCTTCGGTCCCATTTCTGCGGGCTTTGCTGCCCCTGTAGAAGAGCAGGCAGAAGAACTTGTAAAATTGGATGATTACCTTATACGTGATCAGGCAGCAACATTTTTACTGCGGGTAAGAGGTGACAGTATGATAGACGCCGGCATCTTCGAAGGAGATCTGGTGATTGCAGAACGTGGAAAGGAGCCCAAAGCCAATGAAGTGGTTGTGGGAGTTCTGGACGGAGAATTTACTCTCAAACGCCTAAAGAAAGAGAAGGGAAAGTACTACCTGCAGGCCGAAAATCCTGAGTACCCGGATATGTATGCACTGGAAGAGCTGAAAGTAGCGGGAGTAGTGCGGGGAGTCATTCGGAAATACTAGCTTCGAATTAAGAATTAAGAATTATGAATGAAGATTAGCATGGCACAAGTAGTACAAAATAAAACGGCTCCGCACAAGAAGATACAATCTTTCACAGATCTAGATGCTTGGAAAGCAGGGCATAATCTTGTCATTACCGTTTATGAAATTGCAAAAAAATTCCCAAAATGCGAAGAATTTGAACTAGCAAAGCAGCTAAAAAGAGCAGTGACATCTATTACTTCAAATATTGCGGAGGGATTCAGTAGGCAGTCGTATAAGGAAAAAATGTATTTTTATAGGATAGCGCTCGGTTCACTTACAGAGGTGCAAAATCAATTACTGATTGGTAGGGATGTACAACTGATTACTCAAGATATTTTTTATAGAGCGACTAATCAGGCTGTTACTGCAAGTAAAATCATCAACGGACTCATCAAATCAACAGGGATGAGAAGAATGCAAGTTCCTAATTCTTAATTCCTAATTCCCTGCCTCGTGATAACGCATATTGATGCTGACGCTTTCTTCGCCTCCGTACTCCAGCGGAAGTACCCCAAACTCCGCGGAAAACCCCTTTTGGCACTGGGAATGGGCGGTGGGTGTGTTATTGCAGCCAGTTACGAAGCGAAAGCGATGGGCGTACGTACGGGCATGCGCCTGGTGGAAGCCCGCAAGCTCTGTAAGGGTGCGATAGAAATGCCCTCGGATTTTGAGGAAACGGCCGTCGCTTCGCATCAGATTGCTTCCATTCTCGGAGAACAATGTCCGGTACTGGAAAAAATGTCGGTGGATGAATGGTTTGCGGATCTCAAATTATTGCAGGGAGGACTCCCAAAGAACCCGGGGCTGTGGGCACAGAGAATGCAGGAAGATATTGTTCTGCGTGTCGGCATTTCTGTCTCTGTCGGCATAGCACAGAGCAAATTGCTCGCTAAAATGGCCAGCGAGTACCGCAAGCCTGCAGGAGTAACAGTGGTAGAACAGAAGGACATCGAAGCATTCTTACGGGATCGTCCTGCAGCAGCTATTCCGGGCATTGGAAAAAGACGTTCTCTGCATGCCGAAGCCAATCGCTGGGAAACAGCATGGGATATTGCCACCGCAGACACTGAGATCATCAACCGGCTCTTCGGCAAACCCGGAAGGGAGATGCAGCTTGAGCTCCTTGGACACCGCCTCTATGAGGTAGAGACTTCTTGCACACCTCCCAAATCTATTTCACGGTGCCGGAGCTTTCGTGCCGACGAAAACCGGGGTGCCATCTTCTCCTCTCTGCTTGACCATGTGAGTTACACCATCCTCAAAATGCGCCGCCATGGGCTCGTGTGCCGGGAAATAACAGTATGGCTGCGCAACGGTGAATATCGGCACAATGGCAGAAATGCCAGGCTCCCCCAGCCTATGGATACCGAAGAACAGATTTTGCCGTATGTGCGCCAGTGCTTCGGCCGTTTGTACGCCGAAACGCCCCGCTGTACGCAGACAGGACTTGCTCTCTGTGGGTTGCAGTCAAAGGGCGTACTGCAATACTCCCTTTTTGAAGACGTAAAACGCACGGGTTCCAGTGAACAGATTCAGGAAAAACTGGATGAACTCCACACACGTTTCGGAAGAATGTCGGTGACACGGGGGTCAGCCATACCGGCTAAAAAAGAGAGCAGGCCGCACCTCAATATTTTGCATTAAGCCAAGCTCTGCAGGCGCTCTTGTATCTTTGCAAGCTTCTCCTGCGTACTCGTTAACTTCTCCTGCTCTCCCTGCACCACTTCCGCAGGTGCGGAAGAAAGGAATGTCTTGTTGTTGAGTTTTGCCTGTATTCCGGTAAGGAACTGCGAAAGACTTGCCTGCTCTTTTATTAATTTTGCCCGTACCTTCTCTTTGTCTACGAGTCCCTCCAGAGGCATATGCACTTCTGTTCCCTGTAGAAAAGTACTGGCTGCATTTTCATGCTGCTGTGGGTTGCCATCTATAGTCAGGTTTTCCAGACGCGCCAGACGAATAATATGCTCACGTTCGTTCTCCAGAAGAGAACCGTGTTTGGAGTGAATAACAACATTCACTTTCTTTGCCGGCTCCAGGTCCTGCTCGGCACGCATGACACGGATGGAGGAGATAACATCTATAACCACCTGTAGCTGATTAAAAGCCTCCTGATCGTGGAGCTTCGCATCTACCTCGGGCCAGGGCATCGTAAGAAGCATAGGAGCCTCCTGAGGCTTGCAATGCTCCCACAGGGCTTCTGTAACGAACGGACAGTAGGGATGAAGAAGTAGCAGAAGTGTACGCAGTGCATGAACCAGTACGGCAGGATTTGCATCGCCCTTGGAAAGTTCTAAGTACCAGTCGCAGAAGTAGTCCCAGGTAAAGCTGTAGAGCCGCTCCCCCACATCACTCAGACGGTATGCTTCCATTCCTTCAGTGACATCCCGAATGAGATCCTGCAGAGCAGAAAGAAGCGCCCGATCCGCCAGCGAGCTGTCAGCTGATAGCTGATAACTGATAGCAATTGTATGCAGATCTACCTTTGCCTCCTCACACTGCATGAATACAAACCGACTCGCATTCCAAAGTTTATTGATGAAGTTTCGGTACCCCGCAATCTTTTCATCATACAAACGTGAATCGTTTCCGGGACTCTGGCCGAGGATCATGGAAAGGCGCAATGCATCGGCGCCGTACTTGGGGATAATCTCGAGAGGATCTATACAGGTTTCGGGGTCGGACTTGCTCATCTTCTTCCCTTCCCGTGTGCGGATGAGACCATGGAGGTAGACGGTTTCAAAGGGTATGTTCCCCGTAGCGTAGGTTGTCATAAGGATCATACGAGCCACCCAGAAGAAGAGAATATCGTAGCCTGTTTCCATGACCTGCGTAGGATGGAACCGTTGGTAGTCGGGACTCTTTTCGAGGATGTCTTTGAGTGAAAGAGAGTAGTCTTCGGTCAGGCTTTTATCCACCAATGTGCTCCACGTCCAGAGAGCGGAAGAAAACCAGGTATCCAATGTATCGGAATCCTGCTCTACGAACTCTCCGCAATGTGGACATGTGGGAAGCAGCTGTACGGAGACGTACTGACCGCTTTCTGGACTACTGCTATCACCACATTTCGTACAGTAAAAGACCGGCACCCTGTGCCCCCACCAGATCTGCCGGGAAATGCACCAGTCACGCAGGTTATCTATCCAATGGAAGTAGATCTTGTTGAACTTCTCCGGAATAATTTTGATGTCCCCGGTATTCACAACAGTTTGCATCACCTCCTTTAAGCTCATTTTTTTCGGAGAAAGAACACCGAACCGTTTGCCGCCCCACGGCACAACCTTCTTATTCACATCTATAAACCACTGCAAACGCACCTGCGGTTCTATCTTCCCTTTCCCACGGGAGTTGATGGCTACAGCATGTTCGTAGTTATCCTCTACACGCACGACAAGTCCTTTCTTCTCCAGTTTCTCCAGTACTTTCGGTCGTGCCTCCTCTATGGGTAAACCGGCAAACTCCTCTCCGGCAACCGAGAGCAGCTTCCCTTCAAAATCAATAATCTGACCGTAGTCGAGCTTGTGCCGCTGGGCAATTTCAAAGTCAGTATGGTCGTGCCACGGTGTAATGGTCATACAACCGGAACCGAAAGCAGGGTCTACCGCCGCATCTTTTATGACGGTAGCCGTGATGGGACCATTGATCCACTCGCACTCAAACGTATCACCGTGCTTGTACTCCCTGTAACGTTCGTCGTCCGGATGCATAACAACGTACTTGTCACCAAACTTGGTTTCCGGACGCACCGTACCTATCTGAAACGGCCCGTACTGAAACCAGTAGAAAGGATCTTTTCGGTTCACATGCTCCACTTCGTCATCCGAAACATTCGTTTGTAAATTTGGATCCCAGTTTACGATGCGGTTACCGCGATAAATGAGACCGTCGTTGTACATCTGTACAAATACTTCATTCACACAGCGATTCAATGTGGGATCCATAGTATAGGCCTCACGGGACCAGTCGCAGGAGCTGCCCATTTTACGCACCTGCGAGCGGATGGTATCGCGACTGGTCTCTACAAATGCTGCAATCCGTTTGAGGAGCTCCTCTCGCCCCAGTTCTTCACGGGGATGCGCCATGCCCTCTTTTTGGAGTCGTGCTATGACCACATTCTCTGTGGCAATGGCAGCATGATCTGTACCGGGAACCCATAGGGCCTCCTTCCCTTTCATGCGCTCATAGCGAATAAAGATGTCCTCCAGTGCCAACATGACCGCATGACCAAGGTGCAGTTGCCCCGTCGCATTCGGCGGAGGCATGCTGATGGTAAATGTCTCCTTATCGCTCTCTGTACTGGGTGTAAAGGCGCCACTTTCCTCCCACATAGAATAGATGCGGTCTTCGGTACCCTGTGGATCATACGCTTTGGGCAACATTAGAAGTGGAGAAACAGTACAAAGTCGCGAAGCGGAAGCTTGCTTTCGCTGGAGCGACACCTCTTAAGGGAAAGGGGTGTCCGTGAGGGGAAAACCGCAGGTTTGCCCCTCACGATAGAAATGCGGTCTTCGGTTCCCTGTGGATCGTAAGCTTTTGGGAGCATGGAAAAGCAATGAGCTATGCGTTACAAGCAGCATAATGCTACCAGCAAAGAGCAGAAAGCTAAATCCAATGAATACATAGGCATCCCGCAAAGAAATTCAGAAAAACAATTGAGTCGGCTTGTGCTCAGGATTACAGTTATCCGCTAACATGACACTTTTTGCAAATACCCTTCAGGCCGCTCTGCGAAAGCGAAAATCCATCGCCATACCTCACCTTGTGCAACTAAAAAGGGATATTTGCATACGCCACCTGCGTACCGACGGAATTCTACAGACTGTAGGCGCTCTTCCTCTGGCAGTGGGGGCTGGTGTAACAAAACTGGGAAACGCAGTTGTGGGAGATGTTGCTGTATTCTTCGGAGCACATGTAGAACCTATTCCCCTTCCCGAAGGATACTTTCCCTACACACGTAGGAACGTTGCTTCAATTTCAGAAAATATATCCAAATTAGTGCACAACATTCTGCATCTACACCTGCTACAGGCACTGGCGAACGCTGCAAAGAGCAGCGCCGACATCTTCGACCTGTTTGGGGATACTCTCCTGGATGCAGGAACAACCGTCTTCTGCCATACGTACTCCACCCGCAGAATACAGGAGCCACTTTTCAGTGATCCTTCCGAAGTTCTGCCACAATTTGGGCTCCCTGCCTGACGTTTGGAAAGCACAGAAAAGTGTTTTTCTTTGTTGATATAAAAAACGACCGCCGGTAGAGGGCGGTCATCTTCAAATGGGAGAAAGATCAATAACTTCTTTAGTTGAAGCCGACACTTTTTACAGCAAGATGTAAAACCGTGCAAGTATTTCTACAGGAAATCGTTGCCAAAAAGAGTGTTTCATACTATATTTCTCGTTCACATGCATGTAGATATAGGATCAGAAATGGGCATGAAGGAACAGAGGCTTGTGTGGAAGCAGACTCCAAACACATTGGGAAGCAACACAGGCTTTTCTGAGCCATCCGACAGACTGTGTACTCTTACGGGCATTACACGTATTCGAGAGAGTACGGTGGATGCTGTGGGGGGTATTATGAAAGGAACTGGGAAGATTTTGAGCGGTGAGCCTCTCAAGGGATTGGCAAAGGTCGGTGAATCTGTATTCAATATACTGGATATTCCTGCCAGTGCAGTCGCTGACTTCAGCACCGCAATCACCCGGCCTGTAGACCGTAAACCGGGGACTTCTGAATATGGTTTAAACGTTTCCCGTGCACTCGGATCGTTTAAAGAGGCAAAGAGGCCAACAGAATTTATCGGGGCTACCATAGATACGATACACGCCATCGGCTTCCGTGCAGGCAGCGACATTCTCCGCATCATTCAGAAGAACTAATGTCTGTGGAAGCAGCAGCACCGGCGAGTGAAGCCGCACTCAACACAAGTGCAGTAGCGGGTTCTGTGGAGCTTATTCAGAAATTCTTCAGCCTGAAACTGGGAGAATACACTGTACTGGAGTACACAGGTGCCGCTTTCATTATTGCCGGTGTGGTCGGTTTGACGCGGTGGGCTTTTGCAAAAGCGTTCGGTTCCAACTAGCAGACAGACGACGGAGCTGCTTCAATACACATCACTATGCCTACGTTTGATTTTAAATGTACAGGTTGCAGCGCAGTGTTTGAATTTCATCGCCCCTTCGGGAGCACTAAAAAACCTGCGTGCCCGGAGTGTGCATGTAAGGATGTGCAGAAGCTTATTGCTCCGCCAAGCATCCAGTTTAAAGGGGAAGGTTTTTACAAGACAGACAGCAGGAAAGAGGCCGAAAAACCTGTAAAGGACACAAAGAGCGACAAAGCAGCTCAAACGGCACCCACAGCGGAAAAGAAGGAACCTGGCCCAAAACCCGGGGAGAAGACCCAAAAGGAGCAAAAGGATTCTAAAGAGAAGGCGAAATAGCACGACTTCGTTGTAAAGTTTTGCCGTTACCTGCCTTGAATAAAGATTCCGTCCCCAATCATTAAGCTATTTAAAGGCAGAGCCGTATAGGGTATAATGGAGGGAACCCAACATATATGAACCAAAAAAAGCCTTTCCGCAATCACTCGTCGGTCTTCACTCGCTTCTTTGAAAAGCTGAACGATCTCACGTACTCACAACTCTTCCTGCTTTGGGCAGAACTCGCGTTGCTTTTTGCGTTTGGGTACTTTTTGTTTAGCACCATTGGCGATGTACAACACCACGGACCGGTCGCCTTGGTAGAAACCAAAGGAATATGGAATCGGTTTTTCAATAGTCTCTACTACAGCATTATTACAGCCACCTCTACAGGGTATGGAGATATTGTTCCACGGGGACTTTCTAAACTGCTCGCAAGTGCACAAAGCATGAGCGCTCTGCTCATTTTCGCTATATTTGTCACCAAGTTGGTTGCGCATCGCCAGGAAATTGCATTGCGCGAGGTGCACCGATTCACCTTTGAAGATGTGTTTCATAATATCCGCGAAGGGCTCTTTATTATTCGTAAAGACTTCGACGGTATTATAGAACGGGTAGAGACGAATAAGCAGTTGGAAGAAGAGGACTGGGACACGCTTATTATCGCCTACAAACAGGCACAGAGTCTCTTTGCAGAAATTCCCGACTTCTATGACGAAGACAATCACCTCTTCACACTGGACATGCGTCGTGAACAGCTCCTGCATGAGGCAGTCCATCGCACACTCCACCGCATAAACCATACGTTAGATGCCCTGAGCAAACATCATGTGGACTGGATTTCCAACGAGAAGAGCGTGAAAGAACTACGGGAACTTATGCTGGTGGTGAACAGGATCACACCGGTATGGCGGGAGAAGTCTCCCTATGACCGCAAGGAAGCATTTGAGGACATCATGCACTTAAAAGACAGTGTGACAAAAAGGATAGAAGGAGCATTGCCGGTATAACCGCAAAGAAGCGTGCAGGTATTCTGGATTGGAAGGATAACGTGAGTAAGAAGAGAGGAGGGGCATTATAAAAGTGCATGTGTTCTGCGGAGCAATAGAACAGGTTTTGTGGCTTACTGAAGAGGATTTTTCCTAACCGTAGAAAGAAAAAGTGGGCAGTGGCAAGTGGGCAGTCTCGCAATAGATACAATAGTGATATGACAAGACTACCCTATCAAAAATTGCACATCTGGCAGAAAGGCATGCAGTTAACCAAAAAAATCTATGCCATAACCAAATTGTTGCCTGCTGATGAACGTTACGGACTCATATCGCAAATGAATCGAGCAGCAGTCTCTGTTCCATCGAATATTGCAGAAGGCAGTCAGAGAATAACAAAAGAAGGAATGGGGCACTATTTGCGCATCGCAAGGGGATCACTGGTTGAATTGGAAACACAAACCCTTCTCTGCAGAGAATTATTTTCGGTATGCAGTGACAGCATCACACTGCCAATTCTCAATGAAATACAGGAACTAAAAAAGATGATGTACAGTTTCCAGCAAAAGCTACAAAGCGACAGCGAGCAAGTTTGCACATAAGCACTGCCCACTTGCCACTGCCCACCTGTGGTACACGTGGGCAGCAGCAAAAGAATCATTCATCGCTATCTCCTTGGCGGTCCTCTCCTGTCCCCCCCTCTAAACCCTCCTCCATGACGTGGCGGTCCGCTGTGGCGTGGTCTGTCCGGCGGCATGCCGGCAGGGCGCTCTGTCATCTGCTTCAGCGAGAGACGAGTCTTACCTTCGGTGGCATTGTATTCCACACATTTTGCTTTTACTTCATCCCCCACCTTCAGCACGTCTTCCACCTTTTCGGTACGAGCCCACTGCAGTTCGGAAATGTGGATCATAGCATCCTTGCCTCCAAGGAATTCTACTATGGCACCTATACCATCAATAATCCGCACAACCTTACAGTCGTACATAGCACCCTCTTCCGGCTTGGCTACAATTGTTTCTATCCATGCCTTCGCTTTTGCCATACTTTCACCATCCACAGAAGTTACAAAGATGAGACCACTGTCCTCTATGTCTATTTCTACTCCTAAGTCTCCGGTGATCTTCTGGATGGTCTCTCCGCCCTTTCCTATAACAAGACGGATGTCATCGGGATTGATTTGAATGGTTTCTATACGCGGAGCATACGGACTCATTTCCTTGCGTGGTTCCGCAATAGCCTTGAGCATGGTTTCCATAATAGACATACGCCCCGTTTTTGCACGTTCCAATGCCTCTTTAAACACTTCGTCCGGGAGTCCTTTAATTTTAATATCCATCTGAATAGCGGTAACTCCCTTTTCGGTACCTGTGACTTTAAAGTCCATATCTCCTCCAAAGTCTTCTTCGTCTTGAAGATCGGAGAGAATGACGTACTTGCCCGCTTCTTCATCGGAAACGAGGCCAAGTGCTATACCTGAGACCGGAGCAGAAATGGGTACACCTGCCGCCATAAGAGCAAGGGTAGATCCGCATGTAGCAGCCATGGAAGAAGAACCATTACTCTCTAAAATCTCTGTGACGGTACGAATGGTGTAAGGGAAACTTTCTTCGGAAGGCAACACAGGCTCTATACCACGCTGGGCAAGATTTCCGTGTCCTATTTCCCTATTCCCCACAAAGAGCCTGTTGCTTGTTTCTCCTACGGAGAACGGTGGGAAGTTGTAGTGATGAAAGTAACGATCTTTTTTCTCACCCATCATACCCTCTGTAAGTTGCTTATCTCCCGGTGCGCCAAGTGTGCAGGTGGTAAGCCCCTGTGTTTCTCCACGCTGGAACAGTGCTGAGCCATGTACCCGGTTTGGGAGCACATCTACCATTACTCCAATGGGACGAATTTCATCCACCTTGCGACTGCTCATGCGAAGTCCTTCTTCCAGAATGAGACGACGCACTTCTCCTTTGACCACTTTATCCATGAGATCACCGGCATGTGCGTAGAGCTCAGCCAATTCTTCATTTCCTTCTGCAGAACCAAATTTCTCCTCCAGTTTTGCAGCAGCGCCGTCTATAAAAGTAGTGAATATTCCTCTGCGATCCAGCTTCTCCAACGGCTCTTTAATAGCCTTGTTTACATCTGCAAGCGCCCAGTCTTTGAGTACCTGTAATGCTTCCTTATGGGTGTAGGATGCGGGTGCCTCCCACTTTTCCTTCCCGATCTCCTTTTGAATGTCTGCAAAGGCTTTGGCAATTTTCTGTGCCCACTTCTTGCCAAACTCTATGGCACGCAGCACATCCGCCTCCGGAACCTGATTTGCTCCCGCCTCTATCATCACTATCTTTTCCTGTGAAGCGGTAAGGACCATATCTAAATCTGCAGTCTTGCGGACTTCGTGCGAAGGATTGAGTATCAACTCTCCACCTACCATACCCACACGCACCGTGCCAATGGGACCATCTGCAGGGCAATCCGAAATGGCCACAGCGAGGCTGGCTGCATTGGCCGAAGCAATGTCGTGCTCATTCTCAAAATCGTAACTCAGGATGGTGCAAAACACCTGAATATCGTTGTGAATAGTCTTGGCAAACATAGGACGCAGGCCACGGTCTATGACACGGGCCATAAGAACATAGTCATCTCCGGGACGACCTTCTCGCTTGCGGAAGCGGGAACCGGCAATTTTACCTGCCGCATAAAATTTCTCCTGATACACCACCTGCAGAGGCAAAAAATCCACACCGTCACGTGCCTGCTTACTCACGGTGACGTTGCTCATACACACTGTGTCGCCCAGTTGGCAAAGCACAGTTGCGTTTGCTTGCTGTGCAAGCATACCCGTTTTAAAAACGAGCTTTTGATCACCGAGTTCAACGGTGTACTCTTTTTGGGGAGCTATGGCGCTCGACCCTTTTTTTAAACCAAACATTGGAAAGAAGGAAAAAGATAGAGATCCCACCTTCGTTCGTCTTTCGACAAACTCAGGACAAACTTCGGCGGGAAGACCTTTTCCCCCAGCGCAAACTGTACTGTTATGGATTCACACAGCAATCTCTGTTAGTACGAATAGAGCGGAGTGGTATGCTTGTACAACATGCAATCGTTGTTCGTGAGTAGTTATTGGTTATTAGTTCGGTGTTTTTGATGTGAACAACCTCACTAATAACAAACAACCAATAACTATCTTGTCAGTGCCAAGCAACAACCTATCACTACAAACGTGTCAGAGACTCTTGCGTAAACCCAGTACGGTAGAGCGGCGGTGGAGGGAAGGAACTGCGGGTAGTGTAGGGATGTTTGTGTGTGAAGGAAAGTGTTCTTAGAAGGAAAATTTCCTATGCAACTGGTTTCTGAGGCGACTGTGATTGAATGTTCTTAGGAGCATTAGATTACGCACCTGTAATGAAATCAACAAAACTAGAAACAGTTGGAAAGTTTTTTTTGAAAAAACTGGGACGCTCAGCAGCCGTCATACCCTTCGTTTCTTCTTCAGGAAGCACGCGTAAGAGAAAATCCGCCAGCATATCGTAACCATCCGTAGTGAGCACAGACTCTACATGGAACTGCGAACCGGCAAACTTCTTACCACGCAGAGCATGCACTTCTCCTGTTTCCGGATCAGAGGAATACTGAACACCTTTCTCAACTTCAGGTTTTTTAGCAGCAAACGTATTGTAGAATCCCACACGTTGAAGATCTCCAAAGAAATCAATCTCCTTACAAACACCCTGTGCAGGATCCTGCTTCTGAACCACATCCAATTTTAGTTCTTTGCAGAGAATTTGATGCCCCAGACATATGCCCAAGAGAGGCTGCCCCGTGCTCTTGAGATGAGCTGCAATTTCCCCGAGACACTGCATCTTTTTACAATGCTCATCATTGGGATCTCCGGGTCCGGGACCCAGAATAACAATATCTGAACTATGATCATGAACCTTAAAATGATTGTAGCGTACTACCGTTACATCTGCCCCCATATGTTGAATCATATTACGTAATATGTAACAGAAATCATCTTCATTATCGATAATGGTTATCTTTTTACCTCTAAGTCTTGGGACTTCCAGACATTTCTTTCTCTGATCCTCAAAATGATATTCCGACAATCGGGTATTCCTTTTCTTTAAAAGATGTTCGACCTCAGATCTTATTGCAGGAGGAAAACATTCAAGACACCGCTTTGCTGCAACAGCAACCGACTGCTCCAGACTGGCAAGCGGTGCAGCTAACTTTACAGAAGCCTCCCTTGCTTCATCTGGCGGATTGGAATCTCGCACAATGGTTGTTCCAGCCATCATTGTAAGCACACCACGTACTATCTCAATGGTACGAATGAGTATGGTGCTGTCCAATGTATCCCGATTCTTCTTATCACGACCAAGCAGAACAAGGGCGGCACTATAGAAACGACGCGGTACGGAATCATGCTTTGCAATAACACGGCAAGCATTCTCCACCGGGCTGCCTGTCACTGTGGGTGCCCACATGGATTTTATAAGCAGTTCCAATACGTCCAACTCACTCATCCCCTCGAGTTCATACTCTGTGTGGAGCAACTTAGACATTTCTTTGAATTTTGGACCTTTTATTTTACCGCCCTTCTCACACATACGTGCCATCATTTTGAGTTCTTCATCCAGTACCATAAAGAGTTCCATAATTTCCTTTTCATCATTTAAAAACTCAGTGAGCTCTTTCTCAGAAAACTCAAATCCGTCATCTGCGGCATTTTTTGTTTTACGCAACGTACCGCTAATAGGATTCATCGTAACCTTATTGACATCTATTACTGCATCATCATCCAGCTCCAGTTCTCCCGGCTCTACCGTAAGCTGACGCTCTGGAGACGCAAATATAAGATAATCTTTTCCGTTGCTAAATACACCGGTCATGTATGTGCCAAACTCATTATTCAACAGTGTGTGAAAAATGGAAAGAGCCGAAGAACGCTGAAAACCCTCTATTTCTGCACTTTTGCTTCTTGGAAGCACAAAGTTGGCACCTTCTCCCTTGCCTATTTCGTTTTCAATAATGTTCCGCACCAATTCCTCATATTCTTCATCGGTATGGCTGTCTGTAATTGTCCCCAGCTTAAGAGCATCCACAGGCAATCGACTCAGTAGTTCACGAAGCTTCATATGCGTCACTCGAGTCACCTGAAGGCATTGAATTCTTGCCTTATTCTCTCCATCCTCAGTAACAGCTGGGTATTCTCTTTCTGTTTTAATTGAAGAATAAGGGACTGCACAAATGGTATCTACGATACCCGGCTGTGTGCGATTTTTACGCTTCTGAGCAACCTCATTGAGCGTATCCAAAAATTCCATGGTGCCTTCATACACATCTACTTCCTCTCCCCCCTCTCTTTGAATAATGGCAAACGGTTGATGGCCGTCCAAAATACGATTCAGAGCATCAGCCGATGAAGACGGTACCGTTTCAGACATGAAGTAAAGATAAGGAAGTAACTATAACACAAATACAGCTGTATCCGTGCAGCGGGAAAGGACTTTTTAGTGCACCCTACTGCAACAGGAGTTTCACTGCGGAACTCCAACGAACGGGCCGGAGAGGGATAAGATTCCTTTGCACCGCTACAACAGTACATTGTTTCTGTGCTTCATGCAAGAAATTTTTACGAAAACATAATTAGAAACTAGAAACTAGAACTTGAAGCTTAGGCCGGGACCCTATTTTCTTAGGAAATTTTTGGTCCTAAATGACCAAGACACAAGAATATCTAGTGCTGAATATTCTAGTTTCTATGTATTCAACTTCTTCAAAAAATGCACAAATCCCCCACTGCCGTACTGCAGCATGCGGGATCCGCGTGTAATTTTGCTGATACTCACTCCCAGTTCCTTTGCAATATTGCGCTGCGGCTCTCCTGCATGAAGCTTTTGGATGAGTTGCCATCGCTCTGCCAGGCTATCTACTTCCTGCGGGGTGAGAATGTCTTCCAAAAGAATTTTTGCCTCGTGGGTAGTTTCCACTGCAGCAAAAAGCATATAGAGATCCCGAAGGTATTCCTGAGGGGCAGGCACAGCCGTAGTGTAACGGTACACCGTTACTTTTTCAACTTATTCGCTTCCAGCACATTCTGGTACTGCTCCGGCTTATTCATTTTAAGGTAGGTAAGCAGTGTCCGGCGTCGCGCGACCTTGCTCAGTAAACCCTTGCGGGCAGAGTGGTCCTTTTCATGCTCCTGTAAATGCTTGGTAAGCAAACCAATTTCCTTTGTGAGGATGGCAATTTGCACATGGGGGGAACCGGTATCTTTCTCGTGTGTGCGATGTTTGCTGATGAGTCGTTTTTTTATGGTTCTCTTCATGGACATAGCTCAGAAGTGGGAAAGTGGCATTCCAACCACAGCCCCTAAAGCAGAACGCCTTACGTAGCGTGGTCGGCTTTCTATTGTATGCATGGATGAATCAAAATCAAGTATTTGGGCTATTTTTAGCAATTTGCCCTCTAAAAAGCCGAAAAAATGGAGTGGACAACTGTCCACCATTTGCTAGCATAGAGATATGGAAACCATAGTCGCATTTATCGTGGGGCTCGGGCTCGGGCTCGGGCTTGGCATCTGGGTCTATAAGAAGATCGCAACAGATTCCGAGAAGAATTTTAAGTCTCTCTCAGAGGAGGCACTGCGTTTGCAAACCGATCAGATTCTTAAGCTTACAGAGACCAAACTTGCCGGGAAGAAGGAAGCCATAGACGATACTCTAAAGACTATGCGGGGAGATTTGCAAAAGGTAGAAAAGCTGATGCGCGAGCTGGAAAAGGACCGGGAGCACAAGTACGGCGAACTGGGAAACAGGCTGGAAAACGCCGCAGAGGTGATTAAAAAACTCAACACTCAAACAGAAGGACTCACCGCTGCACTCTCCAGTAACAGCAAGCGTGGTCAGTGGGGAGAGCGAATGGCCGAAGATGTTCTGCGGCTGGCGGGCCTTATAGAAGGAGTGAACTACATCAAGCAGAAAAAACTGGAAGATGCGGGCTCGCGACCGGATTTCACCTTTATGCTCCCCCACAATCTCAAGCTCAATATGGATGTAAAGTTCCCCTTTAATAATTACGAAAGTTTTGTAGAAGCAAAAACAGACGCAGAGAAGGAGAAGTACAAGAAGGAGTTTTTAAACGACGTAAAGAAAAGAGTGCGGGAACTGCAAACGCGCGAATACATTAACCCCAACGACAACACGGTGGACTACGTACTGCTCTTCATTCCCAATGAACAAATTTTCAGCTTTATCAACGAAGTGGATCGTTCAATTGTAGATGAAGCTATGCAGGGCAAAACCATTCTGTGCTCACCACTCAGCCTCTATGCCATCCTTGCTGTTATTCGCCAATCTATAGATAACTTCCAGTTCGAATCCAAATCACTCGAGATGCTCAAAGTCTTTGGCACCTTTAAAACACAATGGGAACGGTATAAGGAACAAATCGCTACCGTGCGTGATCGCTTTGAAAAAGTACATAAAGAGTATGAAGATCTTGTAGGGGTACGGGAACGCCAACTGGATAAACCACTGGAGAAATTGGAGGAATTGCGGCAGGAAACAGACACTCTCCCCAGGAAGGTGATTACAAAAAAGATAGACGAAGTTCGGGAAGCGCAAAACGTAAAGACAAGGTAAGATACTTCCCCGTGCCTACCGCTCCCCACCCCACACTCGAAGGCTTAAATGAAATGCAGAGAAAGGCTGTGCTGCACGAGAAGGGGCCTGCACTCATTCTTGCAGGAGCCGGTAGCGGAAAAACGCGGGCACTCACGCACCGCATTGCCTACCTTATAGAACAGGGCGTCCCCCCGTGGCAGATTCTTGCGGTCACATTTACGAATAAGGCGGCAAAGGAAATGAAAAACCGCATTGTAAACCTGCTGCATATTACCGGAGGGGAAGATCCAGGCAGTCTGTTTACTCTGAACCCGGGAAAACTGCCTGTTATGGGCACATTTCACTCCGTGTGTGTGCGCATGCTCCGCCGTGATATAGAGCATATTGGTGGAAACCGCAGCTTTGTTATTTACGATGCAGATGACCAGGAGAAACTCATGAAGCAAGTACTCAAAGAAATGACCATAGATGAAAAAGAGCTTAAACCGCGTGCCGCACTCTCGTACATTGGCCGGTTTAAGGCGGAAGCCATGAGTCCCAAAGAAGCCGAGGGGCAAGCCACTACGGCACATATGCACCATGTGATAGATGCGTACAAACGCTACCAGTCTGCACTCAAGCAAGCCAATGCACTGGATTTTGATGATCTGATTCTCAAAACAGTGCATCTGTTTCATGAGTGTCCTGTAGTACTGGATCGGTACCAGGAAACATGGCGCTTTCTGCACGTAGACGAGTACCAGGATACGAACCATGCACAGTACTTGCTCATGTCTTTGCTCGCAAAGAAGTACCGAAATCTCTACGTCATTGGTGACCCGGACCAGTCCATCTACTCTTTCCGTGGTGCGGACATCCGCAACATTTTGGAGTTTGAAAAGGAATACCCGGATGCCGTGCGCATAAAGCTGGAACAGAATTACCGCTCCACGCAGCCCATACTCACGGCAGCAGATGCGGTGATAGCTGCGAATCCAAGCCGACCCGAAAAGCAGATGTGGACAGAGCGAAAAAAGGGTCCGCAGATCATTGTGAATGAAGTGGAAAATGAACGGAAAGAAGCAGAGGAGGTACTCGTATCTGCTCAGAAGTTGCGCGGAGAAGGCGTGCGCCTGAATGACCAAGTTGTTCTGTACCGCACAAATGCACAGTCCAGACTCTTCGAAGAGGCCTGCATGCGCAGCGGTATACCCTACCGCATAATTGGGGGTGTAAAGTTCTACGCCCGCAGGGAAGTAAAAGACCTCCTGGCGTATCTCTACGTCATTTTAAACCCGCAAGACACACTCTCACTTCTGCGCATTATAAATGTTCCCTCACGTAAAATAGGACAGACCACAATCAGTCGTCTGCAGGCTTATGCATCTGCAAACGGTCTGACTCTCTGGGAAACACTACAGGCAGTGGAAGACATTGCTGATATCAATGCTCCCACAAAAGACCGACTCGTGCAATTTGTGCAGAAGATTCAGCACCATAGAGAACGCGCCGAGGAAGAAGTGGTTTCTATTCTCTCCGAACATCTGCTTGCTTCCATTGGAATGGAGAAGTGGTTACGGGATGAAACAGAAGAGGGAGAAACGCGCTGGCAGAACGTACAGGAGCTTCTCTCTGTAATGCACAAGTACGACAAACTGGACCCCCAACTTTCCCTTACGAGTTTTCTGGAGGAAGTCGCTCTCGTTTCAGAGGTGGATAAATTACATGAAGTAGAGGATGACGCTCTCACGCTCATGACCTTACACCTCTGTAAAGGACTTGAATTTGAGGCAGTGCACATTGCCGGTTGTGAAGAGGGAATCTTTCCACATAGCAATAGCCTCTTCGACCGCCAGCAACTGGAAGAAGAACGGAGAATAATGTATGTAGGAATGACACGGGCGAAAACGCATCTGCACATTCTCTGTGCCCGCTCCCGTATGCTCTGGGGAAACACGCAGAGCAATGCACCCAGCAGATTTTTGGATGACCTGCCGGAAGAGGTGCTGGAACGAAGAAGTGATGACGTACTGAGTGCATTTGCCTGGGCAAGTAAAAGCGGCTTACAGAAGGCCATTCACGAAATAGAACCCTTCCGCCAGCAGAGCGGCGAACGAATGGACATGGAATTCAACCAGGACATACGTTTTGGCGACGATGACACGAATCAGGACGAAAATCTCCGGATAGGAAGCCGCATAGAACATCCCGTCTTCGGAGAAGGGACAGTTACTGCTCTCCGAGGAGACATAGCAGAAGTACAGTTTGACACCGGAGGAAGAAAAAACTTTGCTCTGAGCATAGCACCGCTCAAGCTTCTGTAGAACGTCACAAGTGGTCAGTGGTCAGCTGATAAGTGCTATTGTTCATAGTACGTTCCCCGGACCACAGGACTGCCAAAGGGGACCCAGGTGAGACTTTCGGATCCATCGGTCCAGGTAATGTCCCCTGCGGAACTCGGACTACCCGGCTGGTTGATGCTTGCAGAGAGAGACGCCTTGAGTGCATTACCCGGTATGCTCACATCAGCCTTAAGCTCTAAAATGAGAGGACCGTCCTCAAATGAGCCGATGGTATCGGGAATGGCAGAACAGGTAATCCGGAAGGAGGAAAGGCTGCAACTGTGCCGACTGTCTATACCCTGCCGCATGAGTTCTATATTGGAAACAGTGACTCCCCCAACGGAGGAAAGAGTGAATGTGATGTCTGTGACTGCCACATCGGCCTGACCATCGCCTCTCTTTCCGCTAAAGAGATAGGACCCAATGGTGAGATCTGTTCCTTCACTCAGAACATCCCTGCCGCTATCGGGATTGGAGATAGTGGTGATGCGGGAGCGAGCCGTTTGGAACAGAGGAAAGGTGTCACTGGAATTTTTCGTGTAGGACCTGTTGCTCCACCCACCGTCTCCTTCAACCGTAACGGAAGAGACGGTGAATGACTCTCCGCTCACCCCACCCAGAGTAAAGGGCTTAAGACGTGCACGAATGTAAAAGGAGTAGTCTTCGCGACGCGGAATAGTAATATGACTGTTCTTCACGCTCAGGATGTAGGTACCACCGGATTCCCGGAACGCACGACCGAGGTATGCGCCAACGTGATCGTAAACAAGTAGCGAATCGATAGAAGAAACTGATGTATTTAAGTTGATGGTAACGGAATTGAGATTCAACGGTTCGGTATCACTGAACACATTCACCCCCGCAAGAACCGGTGAGGCATCATCACCCAGAAGCAAAACGTTGTTGTACTGAGAAACATTGGAATCGGGATCGTAGGAGACAGCGGGAGATGAAACAGACGATGTGGAAGATGACAGTGATGAGAGAGATGGGGAGGAAGAAGAGGAAGAGGCTGACAATGAGACAGTAACGTTCGATGAAACGAATGAGGAAGATGAAGAAGTGCTCTGTTGCGCCTCAGCTGTTCTGTAGGCTGCAAGCTCTCCGGACGCATTGGCAACAAATGCAACAGTCAGCCTTGCCATATCGGCACGAGAGAGAGTGATACCTGCCAGATTATCGGAAGCAAGATCAGCATTGCGGAAATCAAAGACGGGATCGGCCTGAAGCACAGGAAATGCCGCTGCAAAGTACCCCGCATACCAAGGCTCTTGCGGAGCTTGTACCTGGACCGGGATATCAAAGACTTCCACAAGTATTTTTACTGCTTCAGCTACATTCACACTGCGCTCAGCAGCAAACGGCCGGTCTCCTGCCGGCGCACCGGGCAGATCGTTGCCGCTCACTATTCCCAATGCTTTTGCCCGGCATACCGGTACTGCATACCACACATTCGGAGAAACATCGGTAAAACAGCTCAGACCGTAGGGTGTGCCGTCATCCGGGACCAAGCCCATCACTATTTTTACAAACTCTGCTCTGTTTAAAGAGTTGAGCGGCCTAAATGTTCCATCGGGGTTCCCCTCAACCACACCCATTTGAGTGAGAGTGCTTATGGCTACGGCACTGTTGGTGCCAGACCTGACATCGCTATATCGCAACGTAATCACACCATAGGATCGTGCAAAGAGAATGCCCGGTACAAGCAGAAAGCCGATGAGTAGAATGAAACGTTTCATAGAGGTAACAGTATACTCCCACCGGAAACGCGTGTCTTGAGTTTCAAAAAAGTATTGCCTATTGCGCTACGTGTACCGCAGTGACTATTTCAGGGTTTGTACTGCCCGACCTCTTTTGCCATGAGCACCTGGTAGACCGCCCAGACCGCTTCCCTGCGGATCATGAGCAAATCGGGAGTAAAGAAAATCTGATCGTAGAGAAAGAAAACATACGTATCCGCTACCCCAACAAAAGGTGTGTACCACGCGCAGGGCTGTACATCTATGTACGAGTGCGGCAAATACTGTTCCAGCCGGAATGCTGAGCTCACCATCTTTAAAAATTCCGCATGGTTCACAGTACGCAACGGACGGAAAGTACCATCCGGGTACCCCTGCATGATGGCGTGTGCAACGGCACTCATGGCGAAGAGCTCTTCCTCTGATCCGGGCGAGAGATCCGGGAAAACGCCGTCATTTTGGACAGGGGAAACATGGTACCCGGCAGCAAGCAACAGCATGTGAGCAGCCTCTGCACGACTTATGCGCTCGTTTCCGTGGAACATGCCATCGGAGCCCAGCTGGATAATCCCCCGCTTCAGGAGTTCACGTACGGCTCTTCCCAGATTGCTATAGGGGTTCACATCCGACGGGAACGGAAAATTTCCTTCATTGAAAAACCCAACGGTAATGACATCCTTCATTCCTACAGTTAGAAACGGACGTGAGTAGTAGTGGTATTTCCCAACATCCTCAAACGTATATTCAAATTCATTGTTCCTCCACTTGGTAATAGGACCGGAAGAAAACAGGGCTCCGTCATCGGCACTCCACAGGCCATCACCGTCATCATCCGAGGTCACTGTGTGCGTGTAGTCGTCCGTTACGGCCCACCGCACGGTATCTCCGGGCCGAATGTGCATGCCCTTGGGACTGTAGCCCGAAACGTACTTGTCCCTGTTGATTTCTACTACATAGGTGATGGGCAAATCCGCAAATGCCGGATCCCGCGTACTGCCCGGACCATATGGCTCGGCATCGAACTCATTGAGAATGCCATCACCGTCGGCATCGGGATCTTGAGCATTCGGAATATCGTCTCCGTCCATATCATCATCTTGGTTATTTGGGATGCCATCGCCATCGATGTCATCATCCTGGTCATTTGGAATACCGTCTCCATCTCTGTCGTTTGGATCAAAACGTACAACAGAAGAGCGTGATGAAGAAGACGATACAGAAGAGGACAGAACGGAAGAGCTGGAAAAAGATGAACGACGGGAAGATAGAGAGGAACGTCTGCTACTGGAACTCTTGGAGAGTGCAGAAGAACTGGAAGACGAACGGCTGGAAATGGAAGAGGAGGAAAATGAAGAAGAGGAGAAGGAAGAAGAAGAAGAAGAAGAAGAAGAAGGCACTGAAGAAAAAGAACGGGAGCGGGAAAACGATCTGGAGGATCCCGCACTGGAACTCCCTCCGAATCCCCCACTACTCCCCGCAGTTCTCTCTCCGCAATCGCGATGGATGGTGAACGGCGCAAGACCATGCACGACAGAATCACCCCGCTTTGCACTCGGCAGATACTCATACAGATTTGGAACTGGACCAAATACGCAGGGATAGTCCGTGGAAGGAATAGGCCCAAAGAGTGACTGTGCGTAGAGGGGTAGAGCTACGAAAGCCATCACCAAAGTGAGGACTCCGACTACTGCAAACCGATGTAAACGATGCTTGAACATGAAGTGCACCATTCTGAGATCCGAAGTGGAGAGAGTCAACGCAGGGTTGTTCTGGTTTTGTATACAGAAAAGGCTTTCTGCAGAGAGAATCTGCTCCTGATAGAATGTAAAAAGAAATCTAACCCCTTTGCCGTACGTAATCAGCCAACTCTTCGAAGAGTGACTCTGCATTATCTATTCCAATACACGGATCGGTAATAGATAGACCCTCCATATTCATATCAGGACCAGCCTTTTGCTTTCCTGGAAGAGTAAACACCTCTGTCATAATGCCACGGAAGTGACGGTATGCCTCCGGATAATCAAACCTGTTCTTCACCACTGCTCGCAGAACACGCATTTGTTCCTCCACAGTTTTTTCTCCACTCTTTCTATCAATACAATTCGCATGGCTGCAATCCACAATGACTGCAGGGTTTTTTACCTGTGCGTCACACAACATGTCAGTTATGTTTCCAATAGCGTGAGGTTCCCAGTTAGGGCCATTTGCTTCGGAGCCGCGTAAGATAGCGAATGCGTGAGGATTGCCAGAGACAGACTGTTGCTTCATCTGTAGAATAAGATGATTGCCCGGAGTTTGGGCAACAATCACTCCATCTACTGCAGATTTCAGATCGCCACTCATGTCATGCTTCATCCCCATGGGAAATTCCATACCTCCCGCCGCTCGCCTATGCCACATTGCACAAGCATTGCGAGCTCCTATGGCACCACAGCAGAGAAGATCGTTGAAGTAATCTTTTAAGTCCGGATTGAGAATTTCATCCATCACTCCTATATGCGGAGCAACCTGATGAAAAGCAGAACGGGTAGCGTAGATGCCCTCCACAATATTCACACCACCGTTATGAGGCTTATTGGGGTAAGGATTGAACTGAATCCCTTCCCATCCATTATTCGTCCGTGGCTTAATGGAATACACACGTTCTATGAAATAAAAAACATCACCAAATCTTTTATTGAAGTCTGCTATACGCTTTGCATTTTGCACTCCTGCCTCAATAGGAAAAAATGAGCAGGGTCCGGCACCAACGAGCAAACGCTGATCCTTTCCCTCTAAAATGCGCCGAATGCTTTCGCGCTGTTGCTCAACAACCTCAGGCATTGCCGGGTACGTTTGCAGTACTTCCTGAATGGGTGGGAGATCACGCTCTACTGTGAATGCCATAAGGAGAAGAGGTAAGAAATACTATGGTTCTACAGGCTCAAGAGCCTGAAGCTCTTTGAGTGAATCGGTGGAACAAATCCATACAACATTTCGTATATGGGAGTTATAGCGCAGTTGGTTGAAAAGAATGTTCATACGACTCGGAGATGTTTTGCTTGCATCCATCTCTAAAAGAAAGGCGTATGTCTTTGGGCCAATGGGTCGCGAGTGAATAGACGTAAGATTCACATCGGATGTTGCAATATCACCTGTAATATCAAACAGAACACCCGGATAATTATCCGGTATGACCTCCACACAATGGTAACGACGACTGGTATCGAGTTCTGATCCCTGTACTATCCGATCTGCTCTTTCATAAGCCGAATTTCCCATACCAATGGAAGGAGAAGCAATGTGATGGTTCCAGCTACCCAACCACTGCATTGCCCTTACTGCAGAACAGTTTTCCAGTTTGCGACGCATAAGTTCAAATGCTGTACCATCTCTGCAGGAATCCATTTCCATAAAAAATCTGTATCCATCTCCACCGTCAATTTTCTGTGAATGAAGAGAGCGAAGATCTGTTCCCGCATTACGAATAATCCCCAGAATATTGTGTAGTATGCCAATACCGTCCTTTTCCGGAATAACAATAGCCGCATGATGTTCTTTCTGGATATCCGGGAGATCTACTCCCCCATTCATATGCATGAGATAAAACTGCGTAATGTTTCCCACACCCTTCTGATTTGCCATATCTTCACGAAGCACATTCAGTCCCCATTCCTCAATGGCAAGACGAGAGGCAAGACAAATACGATGAGGATCTTTCAGCTCAGCAACATGCTGAGGAGCATCTGCCGTTACGGCTTCTATTACATGGTTCTTATCTGTGAGTCCCAACTCAGCGAGAGCGTCGCCGCACTGCGCTATACCCATAGGATGTGAATGCACATAAGATATGTCTTGCAAATCCGTATTGGGCAAAACACCTAAACACATACGTACATGCAGTTCTATTTCACCACATATAGCTTCAGAACTGTTATCTCTCAATTGGTTAAGGTGTTTCCAAACGGGTCCCTTTGATGAATTTTCCACTGGAACTACTCCATAATCACCCCCCGCAATACCTTCCCAAACACCCTCAATA
>Ga0210057_1002874_pt1 | contig 24227 bp, 18 predicted proteins | sample CryGeyCG2114_010_2_FD_183968 | JGI IMG/M metagenome (GOLD analysis project Ga0210057, IMG submission 183968) | Groundwater microbial communities from aquifer - Crystal Geyser CG10_big_fil_rev_8/21/14_0.10 (SPAdes) (version 2) | ecosystem: Environmental > Aquatic > Deep subsurface > Groundwater ...
AAAAAAGCAATAATCGGTTCGAACTCGCCGCCAAATTCATAAACTCCATTAAACAAGCCGAAATTATCGCTTTGCAAGAAAATCCCGAACAGGGTCGGGATTTTCTAAAAAAGATTGGTTCGAACTTTCGTTTGAGCGGGCAGAAATTGTTTTGCGACTTCAAAAATCCATTCAAAATCCTTGCCGAAGCCGAGCCCCGCCTTTGGCGGGGCGAGGCAACAATCGCCCAAAATCCTAATTCTGAAAATTGGCGGAAGGGGTGGGATTTGAACCCACGGTACCCTTGCGGGTACACCGCATTTCGAGTGCGGCCCATTCGACCACTCTGGCACCCTTCCATAATTTGGAGAAAATGACGATACCCTTGCGGGTGCGCGGTTTTTTGAAAGCCGCGTTTTAGATCCTCAGGCCTCCTTAAAAGCTAACCTATTATAACAAAGATTCCTAAGGTATTATAGCAGCGATAGGATATGTGGAAGAGGTAAAAAACTCCGCACTTACGGCAAGTTAATTTTTTTTTCGCATATCGGCGGACAATATTGGGCCTCGGCTGCTGGATTTTCTGGATAATCTGTTAAATTCCTGCTATCTTAACGGCGAGGGTTAAGGCTCAAATAGAGTCTTTTTTTTAACATTAATTATACTTAATGCGTTTAATAATTGTTTCTAACCGCCTGCCAATTTCGGCTCAGATTGAGAATGAGAAATTGCATGTCAATAAAAGCCCCGGTGGTCTGGCTTCCGGGCTTCAGACTTATTTGGAGACGGCTCTGGGCAACGATGAAAATTTTAATTATCTTTGGGTAGGCTGGCCGGGTAATGTGCCGGAAGGAAAACACAGAACAGAACTGGAAAAAAAATTGGAGCAACAAAAACTACGTCCGGTTTATTTAACCCGGGAGCAGGAAGAAAATTATTATAACGGTTTTAGCAACGATACCATTTGGCCGCTGTTCCATTATTTTTCCACTTACGCTACCTATAAAAAAGAACATTGGGATTCCTATCGTGAGGTAAATGAAATATTTTGTGCTCAGTTGGAACAAGTAGTTAAACCCGGTGATGTTGTTTGGGTGCATGATTACCAATTAATGCTCCTGCCTAAATTGCTTAGGGATAAAATATCCGTGGATATATCAATCGGATTTTTTCTTCATATTCCGTTTCCTTTTTTTGAAATGTTCAGGCTTTTGCCGGACAAATGGAGGAGGCCAATTTTAAACGGAATGCTGGGAGCCGATTTAATCGGATTCCATACTTATGACTACACGCAAAATTTTCATAGCAGCGTTCAGCGGCTGCTTGGGTTTAATCATGATATGGATAAAATTCTTTTGCACGATCGCAAAGTTTTAATTGATACTTTCCCTATGGGAATAGATTATGAAAAGTTTGCTGCAGCTGCAAAAAACAAACGGGTGCAAAAAGAAAATGCCGAATTAAAAAAACTTTTTGGCGATCAAAAAGTGGTTTTGTCCATAGACCGCTTAGACTATACCAAAGGCATTTCCAAACGGCTGCAGGGGTACGAAAAGTTTTTGGAAGATAACAGCCAGTGGCGAGAAAAGGTTGTATTGAATTTAATTGTGGTGCCTTCCAGGGAAGAAGTGGGGCAATATCAGGAAATGAAAAAGCAAATAGATGAATTAGTGGGAAAAATTAATGGGCAATTTGGAAATGCCAATTGGAGCCCGGTGGTGTATCAGTATAAATCTTTTAATTTTGAACAGTTGGTAGCCCTGTACAGTCTTAGTGATGTTATGTTAGTCACTCCTCTTAGGGACGGTATGAATTTAGTTGCTAAAGAATATGTGGCCAGCCGAACCGAGCAGTCGGGGGTTTTAATTTTAAGCGAAATGGCCGGAACGGCTCAGGAATTGGGAGAGGCTGTACTGGTAAATCCTAATCATATTGAAGAGATATCCGAGAAGCTTAAAGACGCTCTGTCAATGTCCGCTCGGGACCAAAAAGAGCGAATGCAAAATATGCAATTTAGACTAAAAAGTTATAATGTAGTTCGTTGGGCGGAGGATTTTATGGAGGATTTAAGCGAATTCAAGAAAGAAGAAAAAAAAGAAAAGGAACAAAAATTTTTAGGAGCGACTTTAAGAGGCAGCATTGCCAAGGTCTTTTCTAAGTCTAAACAGAGGCTGCTGTTTTTGGATTATGATGGGACGTTAGCTCCGTTTGTCGGCGTACCCTCAAAAGCTCAGCCCGGCGAAGAAATTTTAACAACACTACAGGAGCTCTCCGGCCTAAAAAATACGGAAGTTGTAATAATTAGCGGCAGGGATAAGGAGACTTTAAATAAATGGTTTCAGGGAGTGGATGTAAATTTAGTAGCAGAGCACGGGATTTGGATTAAAAAAAGGGGCTGCGGCTGGAAAATGATTAAACCTTTAAAGAACCAATGGAAAGAAACAATCGTTCCTATTATTAAAACTTACGTAGACCGCGTTCCCGGGTCATTTTTAGAGGAAAAAGAATTTGCTTTGGTTTGGCACTATCGTATGGCTAATCCTTGGCTGGCTCGTATGCGCGCCAAAGAGCTTACGGGTAATTTGCTTAATATTGTGTCTAACATGGATGTCCAGGTAGTGAGGGGTAATAAGATTATAGAAATAAAAAATTCCGGAGCGAACAAGGGTGACGCTGTCTCTGAATTTTTGAAGGATGACAAGAGCCAAGGTTTTGTTTTTGCCATAGGAGACGACGCTACTGACGAGGATTTGTTTAGAGCGTTGCCCCAAAAAGCATATAGTGTGAAAGTCGGAGTTGGCCAGTCTTCGGCCAGGTATACATTCGGCAGCGAAAAAGAAGTCTTGGCTTTTTTGAAACAATTGGCTGGAGGTAACGGTAAAAATTCAAAATAAGGCTTTCGAGATTAGGGAATTTTTTTATGGTTGAAACACACCAGGATGTTATAATTAAGTATGCGTAATTTTACTGAAATTTTGCTAAAACCACGGCCGATTGCGCCATATCGGGCAATTGACAGCCATTCTGTAGGCAGAATTAAAAAACTTGCCAAAAAATTAAAAGGGCGAAGCATAATTCATGTTAATTCCGCATTTAAAGGGGGAGGGGTTGCGGAACTTTTAAAAAGCCAAATTCCTTTGGAGAAAGGCTTGGGACTGAATTCCCGTTGGCTTGTTTTGCGGGCACCGGCTAATTTTTTTGAGGTCACAAAAAAAATTCACAATTTATTTCAGGGACAGCCCGGAATTTTAACGGACAAAGAAAAACGCACATATTTGAAATTTTTAACCAGGGCCGGTAGCGAGCTTTCGGGAATTTTTAAGCAGAGTAAAAACAGCGCGATGTTTGTTATTCACGACCCGCAGCCCTTGCCGCTAGTTGAGTATTTGCCCGACCATGCGGCTGTTATAAGCCGCCTGCATATTGACATTTCAGGGCCTAACCGGCTTATTTTGGATTTTTTGCGCCCATTTATAAACAAAGCTAACCGTATAGTAGTGAGCAACAAAGCCTTTCGTTTAAAGGGAGTTGCTTCTGGTAAAACCTTGGTAAGCTATCCCGCTATTGACCCCTTTATACAAAAAAATAATTTACTTTCCTCCCGCGCTGCAGGTTATGTGCTTAAAAAATTAGGCGTGGACACGAGCCGTCCGATAATAGCTCAAGTATCGCGCTTCGACCGTTGGAAGGATCCGTTGGGAGTTTTGCAAGCGTATTATTTAGCAAAAAAACATTTTCCTAATTTGCAGTTAATTTTGGTTGGCAGTCTTCGGGTGGAAGACGATCCGGAAGCCCGGGAGATTTATCTTCAAATAAAAAGGCAGATTTTTGCAGACAGTGATGTTTTTTTAATCACCGAAAAAAGTTTGTCTAAAGCAGATCCCGATAGGGTTGTTAATGCGGTTCAAAGCGGCGTGGATATTGTAATTCAAAAATCATTACGGGAAGGCTTTGGTTTGACCGTGACAGAAGCCATGTGGAAAGGCAAGCCCGTCATTGGGGGTAATGCTTTGGGAATAAAAGCCCAAATAAAAAATAATAAAGAAGGCCTGGTGGTTAAAAACCCGGAAGATTGTGCCAGAGGAATAGTTAAGCTCCTGCGTCACCCTGTTTTGGCCAAGCAATTAGGCAAGAATGCCCGACAAACAGCGAAAAAAAAGTTTTTAATGAATAGATTGCTGGAAGATTTTTTAAAGCTCTACGCGGGTTTGTCTTCATAATTATAAAATTGAATTTGGCGCTATTATTGACAGGTTTGATAAGGGGTTTTAAAATGACGATAAGAATTATTTTATGATGCGAATAAACATTAAAATTGAAGGATTAAAGTAGTTTCCGTTTTTCATAAAATTGAAAAACGGGCTTTTTATATATGAAAGGCATAACTTTTATCGGGATGGCAGGCGTGGGGAAATCGGCGGTCGGCAAGGTTTTTGCCGAGTTGCTTAATTGGAAGTATATAGATTTAGATAAATATATTTTATCAAAACAGGGCATGACCCATCATGAGTATATGCAAGCGCACGGTGAACGGGCTTTGGGGGAATTGGAAAACCGGTACGCTTTAGAAATTGATTTGATGGACACGGTATTCGCGCCTCCCGGAAGTATGGTTTACGCGAAAGAAGCCATGGGACGGATTAAGCGAGACAGCTTGGTTGTATATATAAAAAGCACTCCGGAGATTATAGCAGAGCGTTTAGGTCGCCGTCTTTATACGAACGGGATTATCGGTCTTGAAGAAAAAGGCCTGAAGGGCGTTATGGAGGAAAGAATTCCTTTATATGAAAAATATGCCGACTATACTTTCGTTTCTGGCCGGCAGACTAAAAAAGAAATGGCGGAAAAAATATTAAACGGACTAAAAAAGAAAGGCGTAAAAATATAAATGAAATATTCCAGTACCTCCGGCCGCTCAAGAAATTTTTCTTTTAAAGACGCTGTGCTTTTGGGGCTGGCTCCCGACAGTGGTCTTTTTATGCCTAATGAACTGCCGCACTTACCAAAAAAGTTTTTTAAAGAACTGGGACAAAAATCGTTTTCTGAAATAGCAGAGGATGTGGCAAAGAAATACATTGAAGAAATTTCCGTTCCGGAACTGCAAAAAATAATAAAAGGCGCTTTCAGCTTCCCTGTTCCTCTTAAGCAATTGGACGAGTCTTTGTATGTGCTTGAATTATTCCACGGCCCTACCATGGCGTTTAAAGATTTTGGAGCCAGATTTTTGGCAAGAGCGATGGGGTATTTTGCGCGTGGCCAAGAAACCAAGCTAAATATTATTGTCGCCACTTCCGGCGACACCGGCAGTGCTGTTGCGAGCGGATTTTTTAAAGTTCCCCGCGCGCATGTTTATATTTTGTATCCAAGCAAAAAAGTCAGCGCGTTTCAGGAAAAGCAGCTTACGACTTACGGCCATAATATTACTGCGCTGGAAGTAAAGGGGACGTTTGACGACTGCCAGAGACTGGCAAAACAAGTTTTGGGAGACGGAGAGCTGAATGGAACAATGAAATTTTCTTCAGCCAATTCAATAAATTTTGGAAGACTCCTCCCGCAGTCTTTTTATTATTTTTATGCGGCTGGACAATTACAGCGAAAAAAAATTTTTACCCCGCCTGTGTTTGTAGTTCCCAGCGGAAATTTTGGACATTTAACTTCCGGACTTTTGGCAAAAAGAATGGGGCTAAATGTTTTTAAGTTTCTTGCCGCCACAAATGCCAATAATACAGTGCCTAAATATTTGGCCACGGGCAAATATCGGCCTAAAGCCTCAAAGCATACAATTTCTAACGCCATGGACGTCGGGAACCCCAGTAATTTTGCCAGGATGTCGGAGCTTTACGGGGCCGACTACAAGAAAATGGGAAAAGATATTTCGGGCGTTAGCGTAACCGACGCTTTAACTCGGCAAACCATTGCTAAAATTTACAAGCGGTATAACTATATTTTAGACCCCCATACCGCAGTAGGGGTGGCGGCGGTTACAAAGCCGGGTTTTGTAAAAAGGCGCCCGACTGTTGTTTTGGGCACGGCTCACCCGGCAAAGTTCAAAGAAATGGTGGAGCCTGTAATTAAGAGAAGGGTTGGTTATCCTCCCCAGCTTAAGGCCGCGGTAAAAAAGAAAAAACATTCTATTTTGGTTTCTAAAGACTACAAGGAATTAAAAAAAGTATTAATGAATTTGAATTAATTAAATGAAAAAAATTTATTACGGACAACAGACTCAAAAAGCCATAAAGAATTTTCCATTTAGCGTTTATAAAGTGCATAAGGAATTTATTTTTGCTCTTGTTAAAATTAAGAAAGCGGCTGCCGTGGCTAATTATGCGGCGGGGGATTTGAGCCGGGATGTTAAAATTGCCATTACCAAAGCTTGCCGTAGGGTTTTAGCAGGAGGATACAAAGATCAGTTTCCTCTTAAGGCTCTTCAGGGAGGGGCGGGAACTTCCACGAATATGAATGTGAATGAAGTTTTGGCAGCCATGGCTACGGAAATTTTAGAAAAAAACGGCAAAAAAATAATCGTCCATCCAAACGATCATGTGAACAGAAGCCAGTCGACTAACGACGTTAACCCTTCGGCTATTAAATTGGCGTCGATTAAATTGGTACAGGATTTACAAATTGTCCTGCAAAATTTGGCAAACGCGTTTGAGGCTAAAGGAAACAGCTATAAGGATGTGGTTAAGCTTGGACGCACGCACTTGCAGGACGCGGTGCCTATTACCGTACGGTCGGAGTTTAATTCTTACGCGGGGATTATAAAATGGCATCAAAAAAAGATTGACCGCGTAGTGGAATATTGCCAGGAGCTAAGTTTGGGAGGAACCGCGGTGGGTAATAGTATTAATTCCGACCCAAAGTATATGCGGGAAGTATATAAAGAGCTAAATAAAATAACAAAGCAAAAGTTTAGACCTGCGGAAAATTTAATGAGCCAGACCAGCAGCCAGACCGATTTTTTAGCCATCTCCCAAGCCGTAACCGCATTGACTTTGGACACCTCTAAAATCGCCAGCGACTTTAGGCTTATGGCCAGCGGTCCTAATGGGGGACTTGGAGAGATTACATTGGCCGAACTTCAGAAAGGTTCTTCCATTATGCCGGGAAAAATTAATCCGGTCTTGCCAGAGACGGTAAATCAGCTTTATTATTTAATTTCGGGAAACAATATAACTATTGAGCACGCTGCGCATGCGGCGCAAATGGAGCTCGGGGTAATGTTCCCAACCATTGCCGACAGGCTTTTGCAGAGCCTTAGAATTACCGCGGAAGTTTTGGAGCAGTTTAGCGCGCGGTGCGTGGCAACCTTAAAAGTAAATAGGAAACGCTGCAAAGAATTGTTGGAGAAATCTACGGCTTACGCGACTCTGCTTACCCCAACATTAGGCTATGACGCAGTAAGTAATGCGGTTAAGGAGTCGGTGAAAACGCAAAAGACTTTAAGACAGGTGTTGATTGAGAAGAAATTAATTACCAATGAAGAGTTTGACGTGGTAATAGGGCGATTTAGAAAAAGTAAGGTTTAATTTTGCAAATTATGCCTAAAATTTTAATTTTTCATACTTCGGTCGGTCTGGGACATAAGGCTATGGCGGAAAATATTGGTTTCGCGTTGCAGCAGGCCGGATTCACAGTGAAGCTCGCGGATATTTTGCAGGTGGAAGAAGGTAAGCTGGTAAGCTTTGGTAAAGGCCTGCATCATTTAATTAACAAATATTTGCCGTGGCTTTGGGAATTTTTGTATAAAAGTTCATGGGTAGCGGATTTAGCTATGCCGCTTCGCGTTAAGCTTGCCTCTAAACATTCCGGAAGGGCTCTTTCGCTAATTAAAGAATTTAACCCTGATGCTATTATTTCTACACAGACGACATCTTCAGCGGCGGTTTCTTTTTTAAAGGCCAAGGGGCTTTATGGGGGGCCTTTTATAATTACTTTTTCCGATTTTCATTTGCATCGTTTTTGGCTATATGACAACTGCGACCATTATTTGGCGAATATTGAAGAGCAAAAAAAGAAAATGCTCTCTTTAGGGATTGCCCCGGAAAAGATTACGGTTTGCGGAATTACCATGAAACCAAGACTGCCGGTAGACATAATTGCCGTTAAAGCCAAGTTTAATGTGGCGCCTGAAGAAAAAGTGGTTTTAGTGGGAATAGGCTCGTTGGGAATTGGTTTTCGCATGGAAACTTTAAGGGAGCTTTTGGAGTTGGAAAATACAAAAATAATAGTTGTCTGCGGTAAAAATGAAAAACTTTACGAGCATCTTAAAAAAAGGGCTAAACATAAAGATTTAACAGTCCTAGGGTTTTATAAACCAATGGATGAACTTTACGCAATAGCGGATGTGTTTATTACCAAGCCCGGAGGTATGTCCGTTTCGGAAAGCCTAAAATGGAGCTTGCCGGTAATAGTAACACATCAATTGCCGGGGCAGGAAAGCTTGAACTGCGAGTATTTAAAAAATAAAGACTTGGCCGAAATTAAACCGAAGGACCTGACAGGGTCGGTGCGCGCGGAGTTGTCAGGGCATTCAATAAGGAAGAAATTGCAATTTAAGCTGTCCCAAAAAGACAGCCTGGTTCAATTTGGCGAACCTGTTGTACAGGCAGTCCAAAATTTTGTTGCACATTAATAATTTGCAGTAAAATAAGGTTAAAATGGCCAATTCTTAGACAAGCTGTTTCATAAAAAAGTTTAAAGATTCCAGGTTTGACGAACAGCGAATTATCGTCTAATATAAATGCATATATCCCTCGTATCTAATAAACTTTTTAAGCGCGTGGGGCTATTAATATTTAAACGTATGGTAAAAAAAGCAAAAACATCATTTTTCGGGAAAATCATGGGGGGAAATGTGGCCGAAGAAGAGCCAGAGGAAGTAATAGTTTCCCACGAAGAAATAGGCCTTGAACCGGAAGAATTAGCTCCGGAAGAATTGGCTGAAGAGCAAGAAATGGAAACCGAAGAAGTAGAAGAAGCAGAAGCAAAGGGAGCAGAGGAATTAAAACCAAAAGAAAAATCAGGCGGGGAAGACTGGCTCAATGATTTTGAGGGGCAGCTTAATATTGATATGTATCAGACCAAGGATAATGTTATTATTAAGTCCACTATTGCAGGGGTCAGGCCTGAAGATATAGATATTACTGTGGCAAACGACATGGTTACCATTAAAGGCAGTCGTAGGAAAGAAGAAACTGTAACTGAAGATGACTATTTTTATCAGGAATGCTATTGGGGCAGTTTTTCAAGAAGTGTAATTATTCCTGTGGACATAGACAGTGAAAAAATAGAGGCAGATCTTAAAGCCGGAATCCTTACGGTGATTATTCCCAAAGCCGCCAAAGCCAAGACCAAGAAAGTAAAGGTTAAAGGACTTTAAATAACTTGTCCCGGGCGCCAACCCCCGCTCCTTATTAGCGGGGGTTTTAAGTTGGGCAAAAAAGTGGTAAAATACATCAGTAAATGTCATCAACTACTCTGTCCGTACTAGTCGGGGCGCCTCCCCAAACCCGGGTAGAAGAATATGAAAAAAGCTATGGCTAGAAGAAAGAAAAAACGAAACAAAGAATCTTTAATAAATGCGCCAAAATTAAATTTATCCAAAGACACCAAGCGCGGGGTGGCTGTGGTTGTATTCGTATTTTTAGGGCTTTTGACTTTACTTTCTACAGTGGGGCTGGCGGGTAGTTTTGGCTCTTTTTTCCTAAAACTTTTAAGATGGGCTTTCGGCGCTTTGGCTTATTTTGTGCCCGTGGTTTTATTTTTAATGGCAATACTTCTCGCCAAACATAAATTTAAGAAAGAAGACGAAGACGACGAAGAAGAAGAAAATCCAAAAGAAAAAGAATTTTATTGGCGAATTTATTTGGGAGCCTTGCTTTTGGTTGGGAGTATTTCCGGACTTATTCATATTTTTTATCTTTCGTCCGGACATTATACGGCCCTAGCGCTCGCAGGCGAGGGAAAAGGCGGAGGTTTTTTGGGAGCGGTGTTCGGAGGCCCGGCTTATAATTATTTAGGGTTTTGGGCGGGGAATTTAATTTTGTTTGCTTTATTGGTAATTTCGGTTTTGGTTATATTCGACATTTCTCTCCATAGACTTTGGAAGGGGAAGGGCAAATCCGTGGAAGAAGAAAAGGAGCAAAAGAATGTCGGATCGGTAAAAATTTATGGTATGAACAAAGAGGGTTTTGTAAGTGAAAAAGTGGTGGACAAGAATAAAAAGCTTGCGGAAGAAGAAGTCAAAGAAGAAAAGAGCAGAGAGCTGGTTATTAATGATGGGGCAAAAGACGATCAAATTAAGATGGAAGCAATCCAGTTGCAGGACAGAAGGGACTGGAAGCTTCCGCCTTTTGATTTGCTTGATGAAAACCATACCAGCGTGGAGAGCGGAAACATTGAGGCAAATATGGAGATTATTAGAAAAACTTTGTTCGACTTCGGCATAGAAGTGGAAATGGGAGAGGTAAATGTCGGCCCTACCGTTACGCAGTATACGCTAAGGCCTAGGATAGGGGTGAAGCTTTCACAAATCGGGGCGTTGCAAAATGATCTTGCTTTGGCATTGGCAGCTCATTCTATAAGAATGGAGTTGCCTATTCCGGGGAAAGCTTTAGTTGGTATTGAAGTGCCTAACAAATCCACAGCCATTGTGCGTCTTAGGGAAGTAATGCAGACTAAAGATTTTGTGGATCATAAAAGCAAGTTAGCTTTTGCTTTAGGTAGAGACGTTGCCGGCCATCCAATGATAGGTGACATTGCTAAAATGCCTCATTTGCTTATTGCCGGAGCTACCGGTACGGGGAAGAGCGTGGCAATAAATAGTTTGTTTACTTCACTTCTTTATCGCAATACTCCCCAGGATGTAAAATTTGTTGTTATTGACCCGAAAAGGGTGGAGCTTAATTTATATAACGGCATTCCTCACTTGCTCACCCCGGTTATTACGGATCACGAAAAAGCCATTAATTCTTTGAAATGGTCAGTCGCGGAAATGGACAGGCGGTATAAACTTTTGTCTGAAACCGGGAACAGGAATATTATTGAATACAACGGCTCTAGCAAGCTCCCTCTTCCTTACATAGTCATAATTGTGGATGAGCTCGCGGATCTTATGGCCGTGGCGCAGGCGGATGTAGAAGCTGCTATTGTGAGGCTCGCGCAGATGGCGCGAGCGGTTGGAATCCATTTGGTAGTGGCAACCCAAAGGCCAAGTGTAGATATTATTACCGGACTTATAAAAGCCAATATTACTTCACGCGTAGCTTTTGCTGTGGCCAGCCAGGTAGACAGCAGGACTATTTTAGACAGCAGCGGTGCTGAAAAACTTTTGGGTAACGGTGATATGTTATTTACTTCCGCGGAGTTTAGCAAACCCAAGCGCGTCCAAGGAGCATTTATTGGCGAAAAAGAAGTTAAAAAGGTAGTGGATTTTTTTAAGCAGCAAACCGGGGCGGTTATTTATAATGAAGAAGTCGTGGAGAAGCCCAAGAGAGCCGTTGGCGGCGGCGGCGGAGGAGAGAGCGGAGATGCCGGCATGGATGATGATTTGTTTGAGGAAGCGAAAGAGGAGGTTCTTAGGGCGGGGAAAGCTTCCGCTTCACTGCTTCAAAGGCGTCTTCGCATAGGCTATGCGCGCGCGGCCAGGCTTTTGGACATCTTGGAAGACAAAGGCATTGTTGGTCCCGGAGACGGCGCTAAACCGAGAGATGTTTATGGAATCTCGGGTGCTGAAAGGGAAGAGTACGGGTCTGAAACGGAGACCGAAGAAGAATAATTTAAAATGTATTTAAAATAAAAACAAACCTTAGGCTGCTACGCTTAGGTTTGTTTTAAAAATTTTGAAATGTTTGTAAGAAAAAAGCTAAAAATTGAAACTTTAGGAGAATATTTGGCTGAAGTAAGAGCCGGGCGCAAACTAGAACTTGTAGAAGTCAGCAAGCAAACCGGTATTAGCCTTAAGTTTTTAAAGGCTTTGGAGACAGGAAATTTTGAAGCGCTTCCCCCCGATGTTTATATCCTGGGTTTTTTAAAGCAACTTTCACAAGTTTATAATTTGGAGCAAGGTATTTTGATAGGGCAATACAGGAAGGAAAAAATAATTTCTTCAAACATCAAGTCGCAGGGATCCCCTTCAGCTTCCAAAATAAAATATGCTTTGGAGCGTTTAGTAATAACGCCAAAAAGTTTGAGTATTTTTTTAGGCGCTCTATTTGTGGTTATTAGCATAAGTTATATTGTTTGGCAGGTACTTTCTATAAATAGGGCTCCCAATTTAGAAGTCGTGCAGCCCAAAAATAACGAACTGATTATGGGTTCGTTGGTTGAAATCCGGGGCATTACCCAGCCGGGAGCAAGCGTGGAAGTAAATGGGAAGGAAGTGTTTGTGGAAAGCGACGGAAGATTTAGTATTCAGATAGGTTTAAACCCCGGGCCGAAAGAATTGGTAATCACGGCAAATAATAAGTTTGGTAAAATTGTAAGCAAGACTATAAATATTATCGGGCATTCAACCACAAAAGTTCAGGAGCTAATTTTAGGGATTACAGCAACCGAAGCTGCAGAAATAGAGTATGTTTTGGACGGAGATTTAAAACAAACCAGAGAGCTGGCAAGCGGAGAAACAATAAGTCTAAAAGCATTGGAAAAAATTGATTTGTCTGCGAAAAATGGCGGCGCCGTGTTGGTAAGCGTTAACGGACGGCAGGCGGAAAGATTGGGAGGAGAGGGAGAAAATATTGAAAGTGTTTCTTTTTTTGCTGAATCTGGTACTATTAATAATAGGTAAGCAATTAAGTAGTAATGGTAAAATTATGGCGAAAACAGCAACAAAAACAGTTAATCAGGAGGCTGAGCAACTTGAGAGAGTTGGGGCAGGAAAATGGAAGGCGGTTAATTCCGCGCTTGATCAAATTAGGGAAAAATTTGGTGATGGAAGCATTATGAAGCTTTCAGACAGTACGGCTATGAATGTTGAGTCCATCCCGACCGGCAGTATTTCTTTGGATTTGGCTTTGGGCGTTGGGGGTATTCCTAAAGGCAGGGTGGTGGAAATTTACGGGCCGGAAAGCAGCGGAAAAACCACGCTGACTTTGCATATGATTGCCGAAGTGCAAAAGCGCGGGGGTCTCGCGGCTTTTATAGACGCGGAGCATGCGCTTGATCCGGAATATGCCAAAAGGATTGGAGTAAAATTGGAAGATTTGCTTATTTCCCAGCCTGACAACGGAGAACAGGCTTTGGACATTGTAGATACTTTGGTTCGCAGCAATGGGCTTGATTTAATTGTTATAGATTCCGTGGCGGCTCTTACTCCGAGAAACGAAATTGAAGGCGAAATGGGAGACTCGCATATGGGTTTGCACGCTCGTCTTATGAGCCAGGCTCTGCGCAAGCTTACAGCGATTATTTCCAAGAGCAAGACTACGGTTATATTTATAAACCAAATTAGAATGAAGATAGGCGTAATGTTCGGCAATCCCGAAACCACCACCGGCGGCAACGCTTTAAAATTTTATGCGTCTCTTCGTATTGAAGTAAGGAGGTTGGCGCAAATTAAAAATGGCGAAAAAATTGTAGGTAATAGGGTCAAGGCCAAAGTTGTAAAAAATAAAGTGGCGCCGCCATTTAAGATTGCAGAGTTTGACATAATGTATAACGAAGGTATATCCGCTTCCGGCGACATCTTGGAAACCGGTACGGCTTTGGGAATTATAGATAAGTCCGGCAATACTTATATGTTTAAAGATATTAAGCTCGGTGTGGGCAAAGAGGCAACAAAAGCATTCTTAAAAGAAAACCAAAAAGTCTTTACAGATATAGACAAAGCGGTTAGGGACAAGGTAAGGGCGGGAGATGAGTCGGAGCCCAAGAAAACAGAGTAGACATAAACATTTTAAAATTTTTTAACCCTCCCTTTCTCGCCCTGTCTTAGGGGGAGCAAAAAGCGGCGGGTTTTTAGTTTGGTTTAATCAATGGTAAAATTTAATCAATTATGGAACAAGGCGTTAGCGCGGTAAAATCTAATATTTGGAAGCTTTCGGTTATTCAAAGCTTAAAATGGTTCATGATAGCTATGCCGATTATTGTCCTGTTTTATATGGACAACGGTCTTTCCATGAGCCAAATTTTAATATTGCAGGCAATATTTTCTATCGTAATTGTGGTAACCGAAGTCCCTTCCGGATATTTTTCGGACATTGTGGGCAGGAAGCATTCAATTGTCCTGGGGGTTATTTGCGGATTTTTAGGCTACTTGGTCTATTCTTTTTCTTTCGGCTTTGTCGGATTTCTAATAGCGGAAATAATTTTAGGTTTCGGGGCCAGCTTTATTTCAGGGGCGGATTCGGCAATGCTTTATGATAGCCTTTTGGATATGGGGAAAGAAACAGACTATAAAAGGCTGGAAGGCCGTCTTACCGCTATTGGGGGCTGGTCGGAGGGCTTGGCCGCTATTTTAGGCGGATTTACGGCAGTTGTTTCCCTGCGGTTTCCGGTCTATTTGGAAACGGCTATAATATTTTTGGCAATTCCTTTTGCTTTTAGCCTGGTTGAACCAAAGCGCAAATCTTTTACTCCGACGCCAGAAAGCCTCGGGTTTTTGCCTAATGGATGGTTTTCTTGGTCGGAGCGCCGACCTCCGAAGGGGCGTCGGAGCTTCCCGGAAGTTCCGGAGAGCGTCATGGACAATGCCGAAGGCAACTGGCGTGCCATAGTAAGGATTGTAAAATTTTCTTTGCACGAACAGCTGGAAATAAAATGGCTAATTATTTACGGTGCTCTTTTAGGCTCTTCCACTTTGCTTATGACTTGGTTTATTCAGCCAATTTTAAAGCAAGCCGGTTTGCCACTGGTATTATTCGGTGCCGTTTGGGCGGTTTTTAATTTGTTTTTGGGATTTTTTTCGTATTCCGCCCATTGGGTAGAAAAATTTTTTGGCAGAAAAAGAAGCCTTGTGTTAATGATACTGCTTAATACGATTGGATATTTGGCATTGGCTTTTTTTGGAAAATATTTATGGGCCGTTGTGTTTATTTTGATTTTTTATTTTGTAAGGGGCATAAATATTCCTATCATCAAAGACTATTTGAATCGGCTGGTTGCTTCGGATATTAGGGCTACTGTGCTTTCGGTAAGGGCTTTAGCGGCGAGGTTGATATTTGCCGTACTGGGCCCATTTATTGGCTGGATAAATGATTTGTATTCGTTAAGTGTTGCGCTTTCTTTGGCAGGATTTTTGTTCGCTTTCTTTGGAACCATTTCTCTGCTATTTTTAAGAAAGCATAAAGCACTCTAAATATGATAAAAGATAATCAACTTTATTGCAGTTTAGATATTGAGACCAGCGGGTTTGATCCGCTTAAAGATGAAATTTTGGAAGTGGGATTTGTGTTTTTTGAGCCTGCAAAAGGCGCGTTTAAAATTACAAAAGAATGGACGCAAGTTTTTAAGCCTTCTAAGGAAGTGCACCAGAGTATTTTAGCGCTTACCGGCATTACCCAAAAGGAACTGGACGAGGCTCCTAAGTTTTCCGAGCATCATAAAGAATTGCAGAAAGAAATTAGCGAGGCGATTATAGTAGGCCATAATATTGAATTTGATATCCGTTTTCTGGAAAGTTTTGGCATTAAAACTTCCGGTAAGAGCATAGACACGCTCCAGCTGTCCCAATTTCTTTTGCCTACGCATCATAGCTATAATCTTGAAAATTTAATGCACTTTTTTGGAGTTGCTCACAAGGAAGCCCACAGGGCATTAGCGGACAGCAAAGCTGCTCTAAAAGTTTTGGAAAAACTGCTAGGCGTTTATCAAGGCTTTCCCACAGCTTTAAAAAAAGAAATTAAAGAGTTGGTTTCCGGACAGAAGTTTTACTGGAAGGAGTTTCTGGAGATTAGTGTGCCGATTGTAAAACAAAAAAAATTATTAACATCTTTATTAGACTCCTCTCAGAGGCAGATTGATTTTAAATTCGAGGCGGATGCGATTTATGCCTTTCCGCCGGCAAGCGAATATTTGCCGGGAGTACTTCAGTCCTTGTCTGAAAGTAAGGAAAAGTTCTTAGTTACGCTCCCCAAAACCTCCCAGGTCCACGCCTTTTGGAAGGCGGGTTTGTGTGAACCTTTATTCAAAGAAGAAAATTTATTTAATTTATCAAAGTTTAACAAATTTATTAAGAAACCGGAGCTTTCAGCTGAAGAAGCCTTGTTTGCCCTTAAAATTCTGGTATGGAAAACTGTAAATTGGCAGAGTGAAACAATTTTAGATTTAAATTTATCATTCTTTGGAGGGCAGTTTAAAGAAGCAATAATAGGTGGAAAAACCGTGAAAGCCAATAAGGCGCAAGTGCTATGCACCGACCATGAAACTTTTATTTCATTGGAAAATAAAAATGAATACAAAAATAGAACCGTGGTAATTTCGGGTCTGTCCGAATTTGAACATCAGGCCAGTTCAAATATTAGCGTAAAAATAAGCTGGGGGTATATTACTTATGCCCTAAGGTCCATTTATAACCCGGAACTGTTTACGGGAGACATAAAATTAAAGCAGGAAGTTGAGGAGGCTTTAAATGCCACCGACCTGTTTTTTGGCTTGGTGTTGGCGCTTATGGGAAATAAGGGAGAAACCTTTAGTTATGTAAAGATTAACTCCGAAGCGAGCAACTCCCTGTCTTATGGGAAAATTCAGCAAGCTTCGGAAAATTATTCAAAAAAACTGGCGACTTTGAATAAGAAGCTAAAATCTTCGGTTTTGGATAACGCTATTCTTTCTTTAGAAGCATTTTTCAAGCAGGAAGATAATCGCGTAAAATGGTTGGAAATTTCAGAGAGGCGCTGTGTTTTAAATAATTCACCAATAGATATTCGTCCCTTGGTCAAGCAGATTGTTTCGCCTTTTGCCAAGCTTTCCGCTATAGATGATTTAGGCGCCTTTGAACTATTTAAATATTATAAGGCACGATTGGGATTTGAAGCATTCAAGCAGCACTCTGTGAATATTGCGGGCAAATTCGGACAAAAGGATTTATTTTCTTTTTTAAAGCCTGCCAAGGCAGGTAAAATAAAAGTAAAAATAACAGCGGGGCAGGTAAAAAAAGAAAATCTGCTTTCGGCTTCAGGCGGAAGTATGCTGCCGGCCGTGTTATTATTGCCAAGCCTCGCTGCCGCGCGTGAATTCCAGGCTGAAAATTATAAGAGTCTTGATTCCGGTCTTAGCCTTTTGGTTCAGAATTCTTCCGGGGGAAGCAACAAGCTGTTAAGGAATTTTTCTATTAATCCAAAAAGTTTGCTTGTGGCTACGGATAAGTTTGTTTTGAAGTATTTAAAAAATAATTACAATGGGGTTGACGCGGTAAAAAAATTGCCGGTAAAGACTTTGGTTATTTGCCGTTTGCCGTTTGAGCAGTTTACGCATCCCTATTATGAAGCTTTGGCAGAAACCCATGCCAATTCTTTTATGGAATTTAGCATTCCCTTGGCTTTAAATAATTTCCATTCAATCTTAAAGTTTTTTTGGACTCCAAGTCTAAAAACCGTTTATATCTATGATTCTAAGTTATCCAAGGATTACGCAAAAGCGTTTAAAAATTATTTAGAAATTTTGCCAAACGTTTTATTGGAAGAGATTTAGTAAATAACAGGTTATCCACAATTTTTCCAAAGGCAAAAATTGGGCATTTTTAAAGATACAAGCAGGCTTTAACCTTTGTTTTATTAGGGAAAGTTGCGTTAATGCCCTCCAAAGTTGACAAAGTTATATATACTTGATATGATAAATATACGTTAAATATGTGGATAAGAGTTCTTTGAAAAATAAATAAAATTGAACTGGACAAAGGAAATCGGCGCTAAATTTTAGTTAAGCTTCGTTTTCCTTTAAACTTCTCGTCATAGCCTAACCAATCATAGGCTGTCTGAAAACAAAAACAAACAAAAATGCAGGTTGTTTATTCCCTTAATAAGCAACATTTGTTCTTTAAAACAAACAAAAACCCAAAAAATGTTTAGGTAAATTATTACCACAAGAGAAGTTATAAGGTGCAGTTTGACATAGTTGATTGGAAGTCAGGCTATTCCGGGATTGTTAAATCCCTGGAAAGGTCTGAAATCTGTGTAGTGTCGCCTTCTGCCCAGCCCTTTCGAGCTTGGTCATCTTAAAGAAAGCTAAAATGTTGTTATTTAGGACATTCGGGCTTTAGATGAATTTACGAACTTGAAAGAGCTGGGCGGAGAGAGATCCGAGATTTCGGGCTTAGCGCCTCACACCGCTCATTTAATTTAATTATTGGGGCGCCGTGTAGGCGCTTTTTTATTTATTAATTTTCTATTATAATACATATAAGATTAAATAAGACTAATATGCTATCATCAGAATTTATAAATGAAATGAAGTCAAAGCTTTTGGAAGAGAAAAAGCGTTTAACCGAAGAACTCTCCGGTTTGTACGCGCATACGGAACTCGGTGACGGCCAGGACGAGAATGCGGAAGAGATCGCGGTGGACGAGGTAAGTAAGAATATGATATTTAGAATAAAAACAGACCTGGGAAAGATAGACAAAGCTTTGGCGAAAATTGAGAACGGAAGTTATGGCGTGGACGACGAAGGCGCTTCCATAGACGAAAAGCGGCTAAGAGCTTTACCCTGGGCGGATAAAGCAATTTAAAATTTTGCCATAAGGCAAAAGTAAATTCCAAATGACAAACGTACTGACGGTAAAAAAAATGTATAAGCTTTGGAGCTTAGCATTTTTTTTGTTTGGGCTGCTTGCCGCTTCTGACCAGCTGTCCAAAGTTTGGGCGGGCAATATTTTTAGGAATTATGATTTTGCATTCGGTTTAAGAGTTAATCCATTTGTGATGTACGGGGTTTACGGCCTTGTCCTTTGTGCAATAGGGTATTATTTGTTTAGGGAACACAGGCGGCTGACATTAGTGGAGGCGATATCGTGGCTTGCGGTTTTAGCCGGAGGGCTTTCTAATTTAGCGGAAAGAATAGCACTGGGATATGTAAGGGATTTTATTTATTTAATGAACGGGGTTTTTAATTTGGCAGACTTTTATATTATAGCGGGTATAGTGTTTTTATTAGCAAGAGAATTAAGAGCAAACTTAAAAAGTCATTGACCCAGTAATACAACATTCAATATTCAGCGCCAATTGGATAAAAACATTGTTATTTTGATAAATAAGTTTTATGGTAACCGACATCATAGTTATGAGTGCTGGCGCTGGCTTGCCAAACATGCAAAACTTTTAAAAATAATTTTTTTAGGATCAAAATCATGTTAATTATTTATACATCCCTAAACTTGTATTATGCATGTTTGGGATTGAATGTTGATATACTGGGATGACAGCAAAAGTTTTTTGCGCCGCCATAGTGGGACTCGAAGCCCAGGCCATAGAAGTTGAGGCGGACGTTTCCAATGGCCTGCCCGCGACAATAATTGTGGGATTACCGGACGCTTCGGTGCAGGAGTCCAAGGAAAGGGTTAAATCCGCGGTTAAAAATTCCGGATCCAATTATCCTTCCACTAGGGTTTCGGTAAATTTGGCGCCCGCGGATTTGCCTAAACTGGGTACTCATTTTGATTTGCCAATCGCTCTGGCAATTTTGCTGTCCGCCGGACAGGCAAGTTTTAATCCGGACGGCAAAATGTTTTTGGGAGAACTTTCCTTAGACGGCAAATTGCGCGGCGTGTCCGGCACGTTGGCTATTACCATAAAAGCTAAGGAATTGGGGTTTGATGAAATTTTTATCCCTATGACCAACGCAAGAGAGGCCGCGCTTGTTGAAGGCATTAAGGTTTATGCTACGGAAAATTTGCAAAGTTTAATTGAACATTTACAGGGAGTCAAAGTATTAAAAGAAGAACCGTTGGTAGAAGTTTCGCAGGTACTAATGAATATACGGACCGGTTTGGATATGAAAGACATTGCCGGGCAGGAAATGGCTAAGCGAGCTTTGGAAATTGCCGCCGCAGGCGGGCATAACGCGCTGCTTTATGGTCCGCCCGGAAGCGGTAAAACTTTGCTGGCGCGTGCCATGGCCGGGATTTTGCCGGATTTAAGTTTGGAGGAAGCCTTGGAGCTCACTAAAATTTATAGCATTGCCGGTAAATTAAAAGCTGATTTTGTAACTACCAGGCCGGTGAGAAGTCCGCACCATACGACTTCTAACGTGGCCTTGGTGGGAGGGGGAACTAATCCAAAACCTGGAGAAGTGACTTTGTCCCACCGCGGTGTTTTATTCCTGGACGAATTTCCCGAGTTCCCAAGAAATGTCCTAGAAGCTTTAAGGCAGCCGCTTGAGGATGGGGTGGTTACGGTTTCGCGCGCCAGCGGGAGTTTTGTTTTTCCCGCCAAGTTTACTTTAATTGCGGCGCAGAATCCCTGCCCGTGCGGATACTTTGGCGACCCAAAGAAGCATTGCCAGTGCAGCCCCACGCAGATTTTTAAATATCAAAAAAAAGTTTCAGGGCCGCTTTTGGACCGCATTGACCTGCATGTGGAGGTGGCGCGTCTGCCGTTTGAAAAAATGACGGAAGCGGAAGACCGCGAGAATTCCGAAAGCATCAAAGTTAGAATTAAGCAGGCAAGAGCCCTGCAGTATAAGAGATTTAAAAAAGCTAAAACCAACAGCGAAATGGATTTAGTGGAGCTAAAAAAATATTGCGTGCTTAATGACAAAGAGAAGCTGGCGCTTTCGCAAGCCATGAAGCAATATAATTTTTCAGGAAGAAGTCTGCACCGAATTTTAAAGGTTGCCAGAACCATTGCGGATTTGGCGGGGGGCAATAATATCAACACCGTGCATATTGGAGAGGCGATACAGTACCGCCCGAAAAGCGAATAGAATTAACCTAATAATTTTAATTAATCTAATTTATCTAAATAAATTCCAAACCCCAACTTCAAATTAGAAAATTGGACATTAGGCATTGCTTGCCTGCCCGCCAATGCCGTCTGTCGATGTTTAATGCTTATTAATGCTGGACAAACTTACAATACGTGTAAAACATTCAAGACAGGCATAGGCAGGCGGGAAATAGTTAGAGCAATTAGGTTAATTAGAAATTTATAGATATTGAGCTCAAGAGTTAATTTTTTTACAGAAAAGTACTATAATATAGATATGAATAAAAAGATTAGAAAAGCAATTATTCCGGCGGCGGGCTATGGCACCAGGTTTTTGCCTGCCACCAAAGCAATGCCGAAAGAGATGCTGCCGATTGTAGATAAGCCTATTATCCAATACGTTGTGGAGGAAGCGGTGGCTTCCGGCATTGAAGATATTATTATAGTTACCGGTTGGCATAAACGCAGCATTGAAGACCATTTTGACTACCCGTTTGAATTGGAAAAACGCCTGGAAGAGTCCGGTAAACATGAACAGGCGGAAGAAGTGCGCAAAATCGCGGAGATGGCGAACTTTATCTACATTCGCCAAAAAGGGACTTATGGCAACGGAACCCCGGTGCTTAACGCTCAAAAAGTAATTGGCAACGAGCCGTTCGCGATTTTATGGGGAGATGAATTTATTTATTCTGAACCTCCCAGGCTTAAGCAAATGATTGATGTTTGGGAGAAGTACGGCAAGCCAAGCATTTCCGCTGTTAGGGTAGAGGAGTCGGCGGTAAGCAAGTATGGCATTGCGGATGTTACCCCGGTGGAAGGAAATATTTTTAAAATCAATAAAATAGTGGAAAAACCGGCAATTGGTGAAGCTCCTTCCAATTTGGCCGCCCACGGCGCGTATATTATGCCTCCAAGACTGTTTGAAATTTTGGCCGAGGTCAAGCCCGGGAAGGGCGGGGAGATTTGGCTGCCGGACGCAATTTCCAAGCTAGCGGAAGAAGAAGATGTCTATGCCGTGGAAATTAAAAATGGCAAGTACTGCGACACCGGCAATAAGCTTGAGTACTTAAAAACCGTAGTAGAATTCGGGCTTAAGCATAAGGAACTGAAGGGGGAGTTTGGGAAATTTATTAAAGAATTGAAAATTTAGAATGGCTTTGGAAATCAATTAACCTAATTATTCTAATTGAACTAATTGACCTAAACAAATCCCAATTTAGAAATTAGTTATCGGCCATTGTTTGCCTGTCCGCCAATGCCGTCTGTCGATGTTTGATGTTTATTGATGCCGGACAAACTTACAATATATGTAAAACATTCAAGACAGGTATAGGCAGGCAGGGAATAATTAGAGCGATTAGGCCAATTAGAAATAAATAAAATGCTAAAAAAACAAAAAAACAATAACTTAAAATTTCAATCTCGGATTTTTATTATTCTGCTTGCGCTGGCTTTTCTTTCCCTGTCTTGCGGCGGCGGGGGCGGTGGCAGAAAAGAAAGCGTAACCCTTACTGTTTGGAAGACTTTTGAGGATAGCCAGAATCTGCAAGGCATTCTTCAGGCTTACCGCAAGCTCCGTCCGAATGTGAACATAGTGTATACAAAAAAGAACGTGGAGACATATGAAGAGGACTTGCTTAACGCGCTGGCTAGCGGCACGGGGCCGGACATTTTTTCTATTCATAATTCTTGGCTGCCGAAGTATACGGACAAGTTGGTGCCGGCCCCCGGTACCATTTGGCAGTTTACGGATTACAAAAATTCTTTTGTGGACGTAGCGGTGAACGATTTTACCAAAGACGGACAAATTTATTCAGCGCCTATGTATGTGGACAGCCTGGCGCTTTATTATAACAAGGATTTAATGGGCACGGTGGGTATTGCCACGCCGCCTAAGACCTGGAGCGAACTGGAAGATGACGTTAGGATTCTTAAGCGAAGCGACTCGCGCGGATATTTTACCAGAAGCGGCGTGGCCATTGGAACCAATTCCAATGTTAACAGAGCCGTGGATATTTTATATTTACTTATGCTTCAAAAAGGCACGGCGCCTTTTAACCAATACGGACAGCCGAATTTTTCAAGCAGCCAATATGTGGGCGGCAATTATACCAACCCCGGCGCGGAAGCTTTAAGTTATTACACCTCGTTCGCCAGCCCAAGCAGCCTAAACTACAATTGGAATTTACGAAGCGACTATTCCGTAGACGCGTTTGCCAACGGTCGCGCGGCTTATTTAATCAGCTATTCCTATATGAGGGATACCATTTTGCAAAAGGCGCCGAATTTAAATTTTGATGTTGCCCAGGTGCCGCAGCCGAACTTGGAATCGCCAACCGTGAATTTTGCGAACTATTGGGGGGAAGCGGTAAGCAAGCAAAGCAAAAATTCCGATTACGCCTGGGATTTTATAAAATTTTTAACGAGCCGCGAGTCGTTGGATATGTATTACGCCGAGAACAAACTGCCTTCTTCCCGCAAGGATTTGGTGGAGCTGCAAATTAGCGACCCCGACATTGGCGTGTTTGCTCACGCGAATTTAACGGCTAAAAATTTTTACCGCCCCGATCAGGTAAAAATGGACGGCATTTTTGGGCAGGTTATAGACAATGTTATCCTTAACGGTTTTTCCGCGCAGGAGTCTTTGAGCCAAGCCCAGCAGCAGACAAGCGCACTTCTTCGCGAATAAGCGAAAAGATCCGAGTACCAAAAACTAAGTACCAAACAAGAACCAAAAGATCAAATGACAAGTAATAAATTTGATTTAGAAGAAAGGACATTGAAATTCGCTCAAAGAGTTAATGCCTATGTATTGGGTCTTCCCAAAAATATAGCAAATCTTGAAAATGGTAGACAACTTATTAGATCGTCCGGTTCAGTAGGAGCAAATTATATTGAAGCCAACGAAGCCTTGGGTAAAAAGGATTTCATTATGAGGTTGAGAATTTCCAGAAAAGAAGCCAAAGAAAGTCGTCATTGGCTGCGCTTGACTTTGCCTGACGGTGGCCAGCTTGAGGAGCAAAAATATTTAATTCAGGAAGCATCGGAGCTGGTAAAAATTTTAAGTTCAATGATTAATAAGACTTCTACAAAATAAATTCTTTTAAGTTTTTGGTTTTTGAAATTTATTTGGTTCTTAGTAGTTGGTTCTTGGTACTTATTGTTATTTATGGTATAGTTTTACTGTAATCTTTTGATGATGAAGAAACCAAAAAATAAACTAATTATTGTTTTTAGCTTAATCTTTGCTCTTTTCGCAATTAATACTTTTATTTTAAGCCCCGCGGTTGCAAGCGCGCAGACAAAGGGGGGGCTGGTTCCTTGCGGCGGTTATGAGGCAGACGGCGTTACCAGGGAAAGGCCGTGCAATGTGGCTGATATTTTTGTGC
>Ga0210057_1002875_pt1 | contig 24223 bp, 23 predicted proteins | sample CryGeyCG2114_010_2_FD_183968 | JGI IMG/M metagenome (GOLD analysis project Ga0210057, IMG submission 183968) | Groundwater microbial communities from aquifer - Crystal Geyser CG10_big_fil_rev_8/21/14_0.10 (SPAdes) (version 2) | ecosystem: Environmental > Aquatic > Deep subsurface > Groundwater ...
AAAAATTTTTATCCATCATTTCTTCTATTTGAGCATGCAATGCACTCAATTCTACTAAAAGTTTTCTTATTCCATCGCTAGACCAACTTTTATAATCTTTATTTATTTTTTCTAAAGATTCAATATCATTTTTATTTTTAGGATCAAAAATATTACTTTTTTGTCCAGCTAGCACTTCAAAGACAGGTCCAAATTGTGTATCATATAAAAATAAAACTTTCCCACACAACTTACTCAAAATAACTTTAATATCTCCTTTATCTTTTTCATCAGAAGATGTAAAAAGATAATCTAAATTTTTGTAAATATTATCCAAACTAAAAATACGATTGGCTTCTCTCTTTATTTCAGAATCCGATTTTAATTTTAAATCTTGTGTATCAACTGTGTTTTTTTCTATTTCTCTCATAAAAAAATAACATTAACAAACCATTGAAACTTCTCCTTCTATTTTATTTAATCCATCTTTCTTAACCTTTGCATACTTTTCCATAGTATCACGAATAGCAACATGAACATCGCGCATCTGAATTCCAACTTTTTCCAAATTTTCTGATGCAAGAAAATTGTTTGATCTGGTCTTGGTAGCCAAACCTTGCTTGACCAAATCTTCTCCACTAATCCATTCATTAGTATGACTTGGATCAACTAATTCTTCATAAAGAGCAATAGTCTCTCTATGTTTCAAAGTACCAGGATTAGTAACATGGAAAATACCACTTGCTTTTTTCTCCATAAGCTTATAAAAAACATCAATCATATCATCTAAAACAGTCACACTATTTTCAACATCAATAACTTTTGGATAAGTAGTAATTTTATCTATCAAATTTCTAGTAGCAGGTACCCAATCAATCGGCATACGAATTCTAGCAATACCAACATTATCCAAAGTAGATAAGACTAAGTCAGCCGCCCATTTGGTACGAGAATAAGTAACTTCTGTAGGATTACCCATATCACTTTCACGCCATTTTTTGTCAGCGTGTGGTGAATCACCATAAAAAATACAACCAGAACCCATGTGTAACAAATATATTCCTTTTTCTTGACAACCTTCAGCAAGAATAATTGGTAACTTGGTATTGCCAACAATAGTTTCAAGTTGATGAGTTTCACACCAATCAACATTTGGTTTACCAGTGGAACCAGCCGCATTCAAAACTGCATCTGGTTTGTGTTTGTCCAAAAGTGCCAAAATATCTTCTTTACTATTTATATGACCGTCAGCAATTATAGCTTCTTCACCCCAAGCATTTTTACAACGATTACCAACATAACCATTTCCTATAATCAAAATCTTCATAAATATTTTTATTAATTCTTAATTTATTTTTTTATAAAATAACTGAGTCTGCTGTTTTATCTATCTTCATATTGTTTCTTATAATAATCCTTGTAAGCACCACTACGACATCTCTCTACCCATTCTTGATTATTTCTATACCATTCTACCATATCATGCAAACCATCTTCAAATTTTATTTGCGGTTCCCAACCCAATTCTGTTTTGGCTTTGGTGAAATCAATAGCATATCTTCTATCATGACCAGGCCTATCTTTGACAAATTCAATATAGCTTTCATCTTTACCCATTATTTTTAACAAATTTTTGGTGAGTTGCAAATTAGTCAATTCATTATTTCCACCAAGACAATAAGTCTCGCCTATTTTTCCTTTTTGCAAAATCATATCTACTCCACGAGCATGATCAAGAGTATGAATCCAATCTCTAATTTGCATACCATCTCCGTAAACTGGCAATTTTTTATCTTCCATCAAATTGGCAATGAAAAGTGGTAATACTTTTTCTGGAAACATATAGCGACCATAATTATTACTACAATTTGAAATTGTCATTTTTATTCCATAGGTATGAAAATATGCACGAACTAGATGATCAGCAGCAGCTTTACTAGCACTATAAGGACTTCTTGGATCATAGGGCGTCTGTTCTGTAAAAGCCGGATCAAAATCTTTCAAGGCTCCGAAAACTTCATCAGTAGAAACATGGTGTAATCTTTTATCATATTCCCGTACAGCATCAAGCAAAATTTGAGTTCCCAAAACATTACTACGTACAAAAGCACTTGGATCTATGATGGATCTATCTACGTGAGTCTCCGCAGCATAATGAACCACGACATCGCAATCTTTTACCAACGAAAACACCAATTCCCTATCACAAATATCTCCTTTGATAAATTTATATTTTGGATTATTTTCAATGTCTTTCAAATTTTCCAAATTTCCGGCATAAGTAAGCAAATCAAAATTAGCAACCTCATCTTCTGGATGTTTTTCAAACCAATAATGTATAAAATTGGATCCAATAAATCCAGCCCCTCCAGTTACTAGTAGTTTCATAAAATTATGATTAATTATTTTATCAAATGATGTCTGACCAACGACCAAACAGCCATAGTGAGTCCATTCCAAATCTCATTATTTTTTATCATTTCTTCTATTTCATCTGGACGACGATACAAAACATCCATATCCTCTGTATCATCCAACATTTGATTACCTTGTGTTGACACCTGTGCCAGGTAAACGTTGCAAAGACTTTTTATTTCAGCCGGAGCGTAAGCAAAAACTCCCAAATTAACAATTTCGTCGGCAGTATATCCAGTCTCTTCTTGCAATTCTGCTTTTGCAGCTTCAATAATTGTTTGACCTTGTTTAGCTTTTCCCGCAGGAAATTCAATACTCTGTTTATCAAACAAATAACGATTCTGAAGAACAAGCACAATTTTACCATCAGGTAAAACAGGAACTATCATGACAGAAGGCATTGGCTCACTATAAAAATAGTCACCTTCTTCTCCATTTGACATAACATATCTATCATGTTTATATGTTGACCAATTTGTTTTATACAAAGTTTCTTCTGATTTTTTTTCTAAATGTTTGGGCATACTTAAAAGGCTTGAAAGGCCTGAAAAGCTCAAAAGGCTTAAAAGGCTAATAATTATATCCGTAAATCCGTATCACCTGCCTGCCGGTAGGCAGGTCTGTAATCTGTATGTAAAAATTATTTAAACAACTTATAAACTTCTTCCACACTCTCATCCCCTGGATTATTGACAATCGCATGCATATTGGCGCCACCGTCATTATTATAGCGTGGCATAATATGAATATGCAAGTGTGGTACAACTTGTCCACCAGCATCACCATGATTCCAGCCAATATTATAACCGTCTGGATGTAAAACTTGATCTATTTTTTCTTGAGCCTTTTTGACAGCCAACAAAAGATTCTTAACATGACTGTCATCCAATTCTAACAAATTTAAAGCATGTACTTTTGGTATAACCAAAGTATGACCCTTGGCACGAGGTGTAATGTCCAAAAATGCCAAAGCAAAATCATCCTTATAAACAGTATAATTAGGTATTTCGTGGGCTATAATTTTACAAAAAATACAATTTTCCATATTTTTGTGATTAGATATGACTATTACTATAATAAACCAATCAAGATTTTTTTTCAACTACCCAAATATACATAGACAAATCTACCAAATTATAACCAGACAACTTAGCATCCAAAACTTTTTTCTGTTCAGATGTTATAGCCTCTTTTGGAATAGCCAAAATACATTTTTTACTTCCTGTCACTTCAAAAGCTTTGTCTAGCATTGAGAGATCAAAACTAGTGTTTAACAAAGATTTGTAAATACTAGTCAATTCAGGCTGAGCAAATTGTCTATCAATCGGGAAACCGCCACCAACAATTTTTTTGTTTGAAAAATATTCCAGAGTAAGTAATGCCCAACTATCACTTACCACACAATAGTGCTCATCATTTTTAATTATATTATAAATATATTGTGAAGCATTATACTCATCTACAGAAACCACTTGCATATCTGGACCAGAAGCATAAGACGCCGTACCAAACAAAATTATTAAAGCTACAAGAAAAAAACTAATTATTTTTTTGTCTAAAATTATCTTGAAAATTTTTGTATTATATATAGTATAAAAAGTCAACAACAAAACAACTAAAGCCAAAACAGGATCAAGTCGACGAACAAAAAGATGGTCACCAGAAAAAAATACCCAACCAACAACATAACCACCAACAATTAAACAAGAAAACAATCTAACAATCTGCCATTCTTTTCTTTCTTCTTGCAAAAGAATAAAAAACATAGCCACAAAAAATAAAACCCAAATCAACAACATAACTAATGGGATATGCCAACGAAAAATATTGAAAATACTTGGTGCAAAAGAAGTCAAAGGTGTGTGATTGAAAAAAATATTACCAGTCAAAATATCTTCCCCTCTAATAGCTTCAGCATAAGTAATACCGGACAAATGTCCAATCAACTGTTTTGTATTAGAAAAAATGTCTGACCAGTTGTTTGGTCTCGCCAATTTAGTGAACCACTCAAAAAGTGGAATAAAAAATATTGTAGAAAAACCAAGAAAAAATTTGGCAAAACGAGTTTTTAATTTTGGCAAAACCAAAGCAAAGAAAAGGATAAATATAAACAAGAAGAAAAATAAAGTATATTGAAAAAGAAGTAATGGCAAAAATAAAACCAAAAGTTTTTTCAAATTTTTATCTCTATTTTTGATATAAGAAATAAATAGAAACAACAAAAATAAAAATAAAATGAAATCAAAACTAATAGGCAAAGTAAAAGCACCTAGAGCTTGAAAAGAAAAAACAAAAGTACTAGCAAATACCAACCACAAAGATTTTTTCTTGGAATCAAATAAAACAATACCAAGCAAATACAAAAAAATAGGAAAAAACAAAGACCACAAGACAGGTACTAACCATTTATTTATCTGCATCAAATCTAAATGTAATGTATCTGACAAAAGAATACTAGTAGCCCACAAGTGACCATAGGAATATTTGTTGGGTATAAGAAACACTTCAGGAATAGAAATTCCCAAAACATTTCGTGACAAAGCTTCTCCTCCAAACAAGACTGGCAATTCTAAATCTCCATCAATCATCTTTTGTTCTACAGCCATATGTCTCCAGACATCCCCTCCCCAAGGCAGAGCGTGTGACATTGGCAAATAAGCATGTACAAAAAAAGCAAGAATAATAAAAACCAACAAACTTATTTCTTTGCGACGTAAAAAATAAAGCAAAATTCCTGAAATAGAACTCAAGATAAAAAAGATCAACAAATAAGAAAAAGGAATAGTTTGCCAAGGAGCAGCCAGAGCACTAACGCTAGTGTGTTGTGACAAAATAAAAATACCTAGAGAAAATAATAAAATAAAAATAACTAGCAAAATTTTCACATAATTATTTTCTTGAAAAACATTCTCTTTCTTGAAAAATAATTTAGTCTGCAAATTTTTGTGACAAAAAACAAAAGTCAGAAAGCCAGTAATAATAAAAGGATAAATTATCAAAACAGAATTCAAGGTATAATAAACCACCAAAACACCAGACACCAAACCAAGCAGACTAAAAACAGTAAAAAAACCTAACAAAAAATATACAAAACTAGAAAATTTTTCTTGAAATATGGAATAAAAATATTTTTGCCAAATATATGAAGCAACAAACATAAGAACAAAAAAACCTACAAATTTACTAATAGGCCAAGATAAACCCAATAAAACCAGAGACAAAATAACCAACAAAAAATTTTTGTTCTTGAGTAACATCATAATTTATATACCATGTCTAAATAAACTAACCAAAGCAAAACCCACAGACAAACCCAAAATCACATTGGCCATGTTGAGGAAAGTCTGATTTTCAAAAACCAAAGCTATCAGCACGCTACAAATAGCTAATACCTGCAAAAACATTTTTATCTTTCCCCACAAGTTGGCCATGCGCACAGTTTTGAATTTTACACGATAAACGTAAGCCGTACTAATAAAAATAATTTCCATACCCAACACCACAATCCCCAACCAAAATTCCAGATACTTAAAAACTAAAAGTAAGACCATTGAACCAATCAACAACTTATCAGCCAAAGGATCTAATAACATTCCAAACTTAGTTATTTTATCTTGTGTTCTAGCCAGTGATCCATCCAAAGCGTCAGTAAAGGCTACTAAGACAAAACAAATAACACCAATATTATAATAACCAAGAAAAATTAACATAAAAACAAAAGGGGTGGCTAATATACGAAAAATACTTATTTTATTTGGTGTAAGTGATTTTGGAAAAAAACGCAAAATTATCATATTCAAAAAATGATCATGAGGATGAACCTCAGTAGCTGGTAAATATTCAAACAAATCAGCGTTCCTTTCCTTGAAATCCTTGATAAATGACATAAATTTGTTATAATACGAGAATTAGATCCTATGACAAAACTACTCAAAAAGTATATCACGCTTGCGACTATTATTACAACTCTTTTGATCCTCGCTGTCTGGTATACGACTAGTCCTATTTTTGGTACATTAGTCTATATATTATATCTGGCTTTTTTTGGTTATTCTCTTGGCAACTTCTTTATCAAACAAGAAAAGCCATTTTGGAAGCTATTTTTTGGAGTTATTGGTCTCACTGCTTTCACTACTTCCCTATTATCTATCATCTACTGGTTTTATCAGATAAATCAAACTACCATTACTCTGGTCTTTTTGTTTACCTCGCTAATAATTGTTTATTTGTCTAAAAAAATAGATTTAAAAGATTTAACAATTTTACACAAATACCAAATAACTCTAGAAAAAATAAAAGATTATCTAAAACAAAATATTTTGGGAGTTGTAGTTTTCTTGGGACAAATTATTATACTAGCAACTATCTTTAGTCATCGCTATGATGAAACCATCATTTCTCCTTGGACACTTTTTAGTAACAAAATATTTATTCTTTTCTTTTTGGTCTCAGCACTTTTACTATTTTTTTTACAAAAAGCAAAACACAAAAAAACAAATTTATTACTTATCATCATACACACCGCCATTATTCTGAATGTTGCTTTTTTGGTTTTCAAATATGGCTATGGCTTTGATCCTCATATTCATGAAGCTACAGAAAAATGGATTAGGGAGTATTTTCTCATCACACCTAAACAACCTTACTACATCGGACAATATATGTGGGTAGTATCCACCAATTTCATTACCAAACTCTCCATCTCCTGGTTAGACAGGAGTATTGTACCAGTACTCGCTTCTATAGCTATCCCCCTTAGTCTTTATTTTGCTCTGATAAAAAATAATTTCAAAAAGAAAATATTTCCAGCTTTACTTTTAGTTTCACTTATCCCTCTCAACTTTTTTATCTTCACTACACCAAACAACTTAGCATTACTCATGTCATTAGTTATTACCTCTTGGATTTGGTATGAAAACCAACACGACAATTTACACACCAATATTTTTGGCATCCTAATCAATATACTAAATATTGCCATTCACCCTATCATCGGTCTACCCATGTTTGTTATTTATTTATCATCTATTGTCCACAAAAAAATAGATAACCATCTCAAAAAAATATTTTATCCCATATATATTTTTGTTTTGACTTTTACCGTTCCCATAGCCCTTTATCTAAATTCTATATTAAACAAAGGTTCATTAGTTTTGCAAAATACTTTTCTCAATCTCCAAAACTTTTTTTCTATTTTTGCCAGACCACACTATATCTTCATTGAACGCGGTCCTAAATTATTGAAACTTCTCTACTATTATCGTGATATTTTGAAGCCACTGATGATAATAATTATTATACTAGGTGTTTTTCTAGCAATTAAAAAATACAAAAAAAACATCAGCTATTTTTTCCTCAGTACCTTTTCCGCTCTCCTCATTTCATCCTTCTTGATTATTACTTCTATCCAATTCAAAGACGTTATTTCTTATGACCAAAAATTGTATGGCACCAGATTACTTGATTTGAGTTTAATTTTATTTTTGCCTTTTTTTATTATTGCGCTTAGAGAAATATTTCTCAAAATAAAACAGCAAAAAATCTGGCAAATAATCATTTCTATTTTATTAGCAATAATGCTTTTGCTTTCCTGGTTTTTTACTTATCCAACTCGTGACAATATTTCACTCTACACTGGACAAAATCTAAGAAAAGCAGATTTGCTTGCTGTCAAATTTATTACTGATAGAAATAATAATCAAAAAGATTATATAGTACTCACCAACCAGGCTGTAGCCACAGCAGCCTTAGAGGAATTTGGATTTGGTGGTTATTTGAATACTAAGGAAGGTTTACAATATTTTTATTCTATTCCAACTGGTGGTCCACTCTACCAATATTTCCGACAAATGGCTTATATCAAAGCTGAGAGGAAACCTATGGAAGAAGCGATGAGATTTGCTGGTGTCAAAAAAGCTTATTTCATCCACACCGACTACTGGAGCCCAGCTGCCCAGATTCGTGATGATGCCAAGATAGATGCCGACAACTGGTGGGAACTAGACGGTGGTAAAATTTGGGTCTATGAATATATTTTGAAATAATCACATATAATGATTTCAAAAAAATAACCGAATCTAAAGTTGGTTATTTTTATTTTATTAACTACTTTATCTAAATGATTATTATGTTTTTAAATAATCATGGAGAGTTTGAGGGGAAAGCTGTCTGAGCCCCGTTGTTTGCCAATGATTATTTCGCAACTGGCAACACAGGCGAGTTCTTTCCCCTCAACACTTTTTGTTACTTTCCTGCCTGCCGGCAGGCAGGTTGGTGACAAAAAGTAAGTATAGTATCTAAAGTGTGTTCTTAATAAAAACAGTCTTAAAATATACAAACTATTTATACAAATTCAGCAACTCCACAAAATAGTTCTCACTATTTTTTTTCAAAGTATTATTATCAAAATTAAGAGACATCTTTTGGATGTCTATTTTATTTTTTAGACACCACTGCATTTTTTCTAACAAATCATTTTCTTTTTCTATATCAAAAAGCCAACCATTCTCCCCTACTTTTATAAACTCGGAAAGAGACGAATGATTACTAGCCAACACTGGAACAGAAAAATAAAAACTCTCAAAAATTACAGCTGGATAATTTTCATAACAAATTGACGGGAAAATTGTCATATCCATTTTGGCAAAAATATTTGGTAATTCTTGCCTATCTTTGCGCCCATAAAAAACTATATTGTCTAAATTTTGAAATTTGCTTTCCAATTCTTTGAGACAAGAACCGTCTCCAACAACATGTAATTTGGCGTTTTTAATATTTTTGAAAGCTTCCAACAATTCAAAAATTCCTTTGTGTTTTTCTATTTGTCCAAGATAAAGAAAATTAAAACCGTTATATTGTTCTTTATTAAAATCAGTTGGTAAACTAAAAGTGAGTGGATTGACCAATACTTCCAATTTTGACTTTACAAAAAAACCTTTTTCTTTATAAAAATTTAACAGAAATTGTGAAGGCGAAATTACTACATCTGGTGAACCAACCAAACTCCTCATCACCAAAATATGTAATTTCATCAACCAGCCACAATAACGCCATGACTTTTCATTTGCTTTTAAAATAATTCCACTTGGTTCAACCAATTGTACATCATGTACAGTATGGATATGTTTTATTTTCAATTTTCTAATTTCTCGTGGAATAAGGAAACTCAAACCCATCAGATTGTGAGTATGTACTACTTCTGGTTTTTCTTGTTGTAAAATATTTTTGATCCTTTTTGCCATGTCAAAATTAAACATATCAAAAATATGCCAAACAAATTTGCCAAACAAATTATGTTTGTGCAAATCAAGAAAAACAAAAATATTTTTTTGCTTTAGACGATAAATTATTAAATTACCATTTTCTACAACTTCTATTTTATCCGGTGTGGAAGTGATAAGTACGACTTCATGACCTTTGGACAACAAAAAATCAATAGTCGTTTTCACTACTTGTTCAGCTCCACCCCTAGCATATGGTTCGTACAAATTGTGTATTAAACAAATTTTCATAAATAAAAGCTTATACTGATATTACCACAACTCAGCAAAAAATCAATGCTTCATTTATTACTGCGAAATCTTGTTAACACCTTAAGCACATTATAGTAACAAATTATGAAAATTTTACCTTGAACTTCTTACCAATCTACGGTAATATAACAAAGCAAAAAAGAAAATCAGTGTCCATCCGCGTTTTAAATAATCCGTGTAAATCTGCGTCCCATGCCCGACATAACTCAACTAGAAAAAATACCACCACAAAATATTGAAGCCGAAAAATCACTTTTGGGTTCTATTTTGATTGACAAAGATGCCATGCTCAAAGTCTCTGATATTATTAGTGAATCTGATTTTTACAAACGTGCTCATTCTTATATTTACGAAATAATGGTAGAACTTTACCAAAAAAATGAACCGTTGGATGTCTTGACTGTAGCCAATAGACTAGAAGAAAAAAAACTACTAGAAAGCTGTGGTGGCAAAAGTTATCTGATAGAACTTTCCAACTCCGTACCAACTGCTTCACACATTGTTCAGTATGCTGAAATCATCAAAAGAAAATCTACCCTTAGACAACTTTTGCATTCTGCTCACGAAATTTCCAAACTTGGCTACCAAGAAGACGTTGACGATGTTGATCAGCTATTAGACCAAGCCCAACAACAACTCTACGGTATTACCCAAAAACACATGAAACAAACTTTTGTTTCTATTCGTGGTATTTTGAGTACGGCTTTTGAACGTATTGACGAATTACACAAAGAAAAAGGTAAGCTCCGCGGTGTAGCAAGTGGTATTACCAAACTGGATGAACTCCTAGGTGGTTTCCAAAAATCTGACTTAATAATTTTGGCTGCCCGTCCATCTGTTGGTAAGACTTCTTTTGCTCTAGACATTGCTAGACACGCTGCGACCAAATACAAAGTTCCTGTAGGCTTCTTTTCTCTTGAAATGAGCAAGGAACAGCTGGTAGACAGAATGCTTTGTGCTGAAGCTGGTATTGACTTGTGGAAAATGAGAACTGGCAATTTGTCTGACAAACCAGATAGCGATGATTTTCCACGTATTGGACATGCCATGGGTGTACTTTCCGAAGCGCCAATTTATATTGACGACACACCTGGCAACAATGTGATGCAAATCAGAACTAAAGCCAGACGCCTACAAGCCGAGCATGGGCTTGGTATGATTGTGATTGACTATATGCAGTTGATGGAATCCCATAATGACAAAAATAGTAGCAACCGTGTACAAGAAGTGGCAGTCATTAGTAGAAACTTAAAAGGTATTGCTCGTGAACTCAATATTCCGGTTATTGCTCTTTCCCAGCTTTCTCGTGCTGTAGAGCAAAGCAAACCAGCCATCCCAAAGTTGTCACATCTACGTGAATCTGGTAGTATTGAACAAGATGCTGACATCGTAATGTTTCTATATCGTAAAGCAGTTGATAGAAATTACCGTCTAGAAGATATACCTCCCGATGAGAGACATCTTGCAGAAATTCATATCGCCAAACATAGAAATGGACCAACCGGCGTCGTCCGTACTTTCTTTGATGAAGCACGTACCTCTTTCAAAAATCTTGATACCAATACGACTTACGAAAGTCAAGAATAAAAAGGCTCGAAATGCTTGAAAAGCCGAAAAGGCTTAAAAGGCTATAATATAAAAAATAACTCACAAGCCTTTCTGGCATTTTAAGCCTTTCAAGCTTATACTTTATATAATAAAATTTTAATTATAAAAATTTTTTCTTTAATTAATAAAACATTAATCAAAAACTTGTATGTTTAACAAACTAAAACAATTCAAAGATCTTCGTGATCAAGCCAAAGAAATGCAAAGTAAACTTGCAGAAGAAAGTATTACTACCAAATCCAATGGCGTAGAATTGACTATGAACGGCAATCTAGAAATTACCAATGTAAGTGTTTCTGAAGATATGTTAGAAGTTGGTAAAAAATCTAAATTAGAATCTTCTTTCAAAGATGCACACTCTGATGCTCTCAAAAAAATGCAACGTGTCATGGCTATGAAAATGAAAGAAATGGGTGGACTACCAAATATACCTGGATTGAGTTAAATCTCTACAAAAATAAACAATTAAAAATATACAAATTCCAAATAAACCACAATAAACAATAACAAAGAAATTGTGATTTGTATATTATTTGGAATTTGTTATTTTACTATTGTATATTTACAAAAATGTATTCAAAACCCATTCAAAACTTAATAAAGGCATTTAGTCGCCTACCAAGCGTCGGACACCGCACAGCGGAACGCTTTGTTTTTTATTTACTCAAATCTGGCAAAAAAGATGTAGCCGAATTAACGATTGCTCTCAAAGAACTAATAGAAAACATCAAAAGCTGTGAAGTTTGTTGGGATTTCTCTGACATTAGTCCTTGTACTTTTTGTGTTGATATCAAACGCAACCACAAAGTAATTTGTGTCGTTTCCCAACCACAAGACAGAGAAACTATAGAAAAAACCAAAGAATTTACTGGGGTCTACCATATTTTACGTGGAACTTTGAAACCTGATGATGAAGATATCAACAAATTTCTAAAAATAAATGAGCTAATGACTAGACTACACAAAAATGAAATAGATGAAGTGATCCTAGCACTCAATCCTGATATCAATGGCGAAACCACCATGATGTATCTAGAAAGACAAATAAAAAAATTGAAACCAGAAATAAAAGTCACTCGCCTAGCCCGAGGTTTGCCAATGGGTAGTGATTTACAATATGCTGATGAGATTACACTAAGTAGCGCTTTGAAGAATAGAATATCTACAAAATAAAATTAAAATGCCAAAGCTAAAATGTCAAACAAATTACAAATTTCTAATATCAAAATTTAGCCACTGATTATTTTAATAATTTGATTTGTTATTTAGATTCCTGTTTGCTACGGGCAAGCTGACATTTGTGATTGTAGATAATAAAAAAATCCCACTTTAAACGGGATTTTTGATATGTGTTACGTGATATGTGTCTCGTATTATTTCACTTCAGCAACTTTTACTTTAGTAAAACGTTGTCTATGACCATGAACTTTTTTGTAACGTATTTTGCGTTTGTATTTTACCACACGAACAGTTCTATTTTTTCCTTGCTCTTCACACATAGCAACAATGCTAACACCTTCCAAAAATGGTTTGCCGATTTGTACATCAGTACCATCTTCATTGGCAAGCATCAAGACTTCGTCAAAAACGACCTCTTTACCAACTTCAACTGCTAATTTTTCAATTTTTAGGAGATCACCATCTTTGACAAGATATTGCTTTCCACCAGTTTGAATGACTGCAAACATATTTTTGTTTTTAAAAATTTAATATTGTCTTTATAACAAAGACTGAGCTAAGATATTTGTTTTAGGAAACGTGAACATTATACTAAATTTAGAGGAATAAGTCAAGGCTAGTCCTCCACAAGGGTCATTTTATCCCCAATCCGCAAATCATGGGCTTGTGCCCAGCCAGCTGGCAACTCCAAGACCATATCATCGTCAGTACGCGGTGTATAACGAATGTAGGTGCTTTCGTTATGGTCTGGTTCTATCTGGACATTTGGTGCATAATCTACAACCTCCCCTTTTTTTAGCCAAATAATATCTATAGGAAAATTCATATTTCGCATAACAAAAGCATGTTTTCCAAGCAAAGAAAAAGGGAAAACCATACCATCATATGGTGAAATACTTGTTCTACCACTTAGACCTTTTTGTTGACGATAAATACTATCTGCTATCAAAACATGCAAAGTCTCATTTTTCAAAGACACAGTCGCTTGTGGCCAATGAAATCTCTGCCAAAAAAACATAAATATAGCTACTAATATAAAAACTATGAAAAAATAAAATTTGAAATTGTTTACTTTCTTCATAATATTAATAAATAGATAACAGACAATACTTAAGGGATACGAAATACGAAATTTACGAAAATACGAACTACAAAAATTTTTCAAATAACCTCATTCCGCGTCGGAAAATAAACAAAGTTCTTGTTTCGTAATTTCGTACTGTTCGTATTTCGTATCCTTTATACGTTCCTCATCTCTCATTTCGTCATTCCACTTTTCTTCTTACTAAACCAAATACCTAATAGCAACATTACCACAAAAAGAAAGATTAAAGCAAATAATTTTTGTTTACTTTGTAAAAACAAAGCCGAGAGACCAAACAAAAATGAAATACTATACAGTAATAATACTGCTTGTTTTTGACTTAGTCCAGTTTCAAGTAAACGAAAATGTAAATGTTCATTATCACCAACATAAACAGGTTTTTTATTTTTGATACGTCTAATAATCACTCGAGCCACATCAAGAATTGGCACAGCCATTACCAAAAGAGTAATTGCAATCTTTCCACCAGAAATTATAGCCAGACTGCCAAGCAAAAATCCCGTAAGGAGACTACCACCTTCACCAAGAAATATTTTGGCAGGAAACCAATTCCAGACTAAAAAGCCCAAAGTTGCTCCAGCTAGAATTATTGAGAGCATAGCTACATCGGGCTGATACCACTGAGATTGTAAAGAAAAAAAGAAAAGTACCAAAGCGCCAATACTGACAATACCAGAAACTAAGCCATCCAGGCCATCTAGAAATTTGGTAGTAAACATCATACCCATCAGCCAAAAGAAAACCAACAAGTCAGCTATTACCACAAAATTACCAAGACTACCAAAATTAACTTGCCAAAAGTCCAATCTAACAATTCCACCAAAAGGATTGGATATAATATGTGGACCAATACCAGCCAAAATAATAATCAAGGTTGCCAGAATTGGGAAAGCTATTTGCAATTTTGGACGCAAAATATATTTGTCATCCAGAATTCCACCAATTACCAAAATTAAACTCCCAAAAAATAATCCAAGCAAATTGCGTCCTACAATTTCATAAGTAAAATTGTCAGTAAAAAACCAAGTCAATAAGACTGACAAGAAAAAACTAAAAAATATGACTAGTCCCCCACCAAGAGCAATCGTTTTTTTGTGAATTTTTCTTTTTTCTTTACCAGCTTTGTCTACTATCCCCAACTTTCTCATTATCATCGCCACAAAAAATGTGACAATGATTGAGACAGTAAAAGTAAAGCTAAAGTAGAATAAATAGATAATCATATAATCAACAGGAATTATAGCAAAATTCCAATATAAAGCAATATTCAAAATTAATTAAACTACAACAAAGACATCTAGAAATTTTGTCTGAAGATTATAGAACTGATATTTCAGAAGATTACTGGGATTGACCCGGGATTTGATTCTGCTAAATCTTAGATAAATCTTGGTAGTCTGTGTTCTATCTCTTAAAAATAAACTTCTCAAAACAAAAACAGTCTCACTATTTAAGACTGTCAAAAATCAATGTAATCCCTATAAATCTTTATAATCAGTATCCAAAACTTCAAAATTATTTTTTTTCAAATATTCACCTTTTACTTCGTAGAGAACTGGTGCAAAGTTAGTAGTAACCTTTTCTATTCTAATAACCCTACCTTCAATCTGCACTTCGCGTAATATTTCATTATAACGAAAATATTTTTTAGCTCTTTTGATAAACAAATGATTTTTTTCTATAACATGAAATTTTTCAATTACTCTACCACCACTAAGCAACTGTCCTTTCAAATGATCATCAGTCAACCAAATTTTTAATTGCAAAGGAAATTTAGAAACATTTTTTACTTGCAAATCCACGAAGTTATAAAAAATAGTTGCTCCACTACCAAACGGCAAAGTACGACCAGAATCTGGAAAAACATCTTTGGAGTGATGATGGCGTTCTACTATTTCTGTCGGTGCGTGAAGAAAAATCCAATACAAAAAATTGGACAATTGACACATACCACCACCCAAACCTTCCTTCACTTCCCCACCAGAAAGTAACATCCCATCAACATAGCCATCTTCATAACTAGGTTTACCAACAATTTTCCACAGAGAAAATATTTTTCCAGCTGGAATAATTATACCATCAAGTTTTTTGATAGCTTGTTTGAGATTAGTTATTTTTTGTTCTTGCAGTCTTGGATCACTCACCCCAAGTTTGCGACGCAAGAGTGATTGATGACGAGCTATAATATTTTCAAAATATTTGTTACTTTTTCTAGTTTGTAAACGCCAATCCAAAAAATTTTTTACATTACGTTCTAAATGACGCACAAAAATAATTGATTTTTGTAACTTGGGATATTTTCTAGATAGCGCTATCCTACCCGGATGTTCATAAGCGTAGATATAATTTTTGATTTTCTTTTTTAATTCTTGATTTTTCATAATTAATGTAGATTTCAAAATTGGTGACAGTATAGCAGAATTTTGCTAAAAGTCAATGCCCCTAAAATACAAAATCCACCTTTTTTTAAAAGATGGAATAATCAGTGTAATCTTTTTATAATCTATGCAATCAATGTTTAGCCATGCTCCACTCTAACCTGACAAGCCTCACCCAAAACAATAGTGTCACGTCTTTGTAACTTACTTTGCAAAATAAGTTCAGCCAATTTATTTTCTACTCTGTCCTGAATAGCTCGACGCATTGGTCTGGCGCCAAATTCTGGATCAAAACCAACATCAGCCAAAGCTTCCAGAGCAGCCTCTTCCACCCGCAAACCTACACCCCTAGTTTCCAAATCTTTGGCTACACCCTTGAGCATGAGCCCAGCAATTTGTTTTATTTCTTCACGATTAAGAGCTTTGAAAAGTACTATACCATCAAAACGATTGAGAAATTCAGGACGATAATATTGTACAAGTTCTCCATGGATAAGATGATCTCTAATAGTATCCAAATCCACTCCATCATTCATTTGTGATTGGACATAACTAGTCCCAGCATTGGAGGTGGCGATGATAATAGTATCAGTAAAATCTATCACCCTACCAACACTATCAGTCAGACGTCCATCATCAAATACTTGCAAAAATAAATTGAGCACATTTTTGTCAGCTTTTTCAAGTTCATCCAAAAGAATTAATGAAAAAGGTTTTTGTCTGACGGCTTCAGTCAGCAAACCAGTGCCTTGTTGTCCAGGTTGACCAATCATCCGATAAATACTACTAGTATCTTGATACTCACTCATATCCATTCTAATCATTCTATCTTCACCACCAAAATATATTTCGGCAATAGTTTTGGCTAATTCTGTTTTACCCACACCAGTCGGACCAAGAAAAAGAAAATTAGCAATCGGACGTTTTTGGGAACGTATCTCTGCCCGAGCACGACGTAAAGCATTGGACACAAGCTCAACAGCAATGTCTTGACCAACTACACGTTTGTGCATTTCTTCTTCCAGACGCATCAATTTGTCTGATTCATTTTCTGTAATACTGGCTACCGGTACACCAGTCTTATGAGCCACAACTTCAGCGACATCCTCACCAGAAACCAAAGTATTTTGCCCTTTTTTATTTTTTACAAAACTAGCAACTTCTGACAAAAGCGAAATAGCACTGGCTGGCAAATTTTGATCAAAGAAAAACTTGTCTGTCAAAACTACACACTTGGACAAAGAATCATAAGAAAAAAATATTTTATTTTTATATTCTATCTCTCCAGCTTTTGATTCCAAGACGCTAATAGCTTGATTTTGATTCATCTCACTAATACTTACTTTGGTAAAGACTGTACCAATTTCACTATTCACAATATGACGGTTGTAGCCTTCTGGTAGAGCTGTCGCAAACATAGTGAAATTGCCACTACCTAGATATTCAGCCAAAGTTTCTGAGACATCGAGGCTTTCACCCTCATTGGAAGACATACCTGTCAAATCATGCAAATTGTTGATAAACAAAATAATATTTTTGGCGCGAGACACTTCATTCATAATTTTGATAAGTCTTTGTTGAGCGCCAGAAACCGTCGTACCAGCCATGAGTGATGAAGTAGAAATTTGAACAAATCTTTTATCCAACAATTTTTTTGGTGCACTCCCTGAAATCATTTTTTGGACAATACCTTCAATAATCGCCATCTTACCCACACCATGTTCACCCACCAAAATCACATTTTCACTACCAGCTTCCACAATGTTCAATATTTCTTCTATTTCTTTTTCACGAGCCACGCACTGCGACAAATGTCCATATTTGGCATAAAGAGTCAGATCTTTGCTATAACTATTCATAAAAGGAGTAGCTACCGAAGTCATGGCTTTGTCCATACCATATTTACTGACACTACTAGCCGCGCGTCTAAATTTGCGATATTCATCATAAAGATATTCCTTATTTCTCACCCACTCTACCACATTATTCAATTTTTGATTTTCTATTTCCAAATCATAAAGAATTTCTTGTAAACTTTCTGATTGTCGTACCGTAGCTAACAATAGTTCACTAGTACGAATTGCACTATCTTTGAAACCTGTAGTAATATAAAAAGTATTGAAAATAATTTGCCAAAAATCATCACCAAAATATTTGTTGTCAGCCTTGGTAGTGTTTCTGCTTTTATTAATCAAAGAATTTACTTTTGCTTTCAAAGACTGTACAGAAATACCAAGACGTACAAAAATTCCAATAATTTCACCAGAGGAAAGCAAAGTATAAAAAATATGAAAAGGAGTAATTTCTGAACTATTATTAGTCTTAGCTAATAAAAAACTATTTTGCAAAACTTCTTTAGTACTTTCAGTAAGAAAGTTACTCAAATCAAATTTATTTTTGTGTGAAATCTTTCTAATACCAAGCCAATCTCTAGCAATAATATCATCTTTTTTGTCAACATTTTTTTTCAAAAAATTGTAATCTATCTCTTCTACAACTTTGTTTTGGACAGAAAATCTGTAAAATAAATAAGTAAGAGCAATGAAGCCCAACCAAAACAAAATACGCATTTTCTCTTTGTCATCAATCCAAAAAGAAACAGTCAAAAGTTTGCTAATATTTTTGTCAGTCTGCCAAACACTATAGACGAGCATCGCCCAAAAACCCAACCAAAATGTAAGAGCTAGCAGAATTCTCACAAAATTCAAAATTTTGCGAGCTTGACGCAACTTGATATTATAAAGTGTCAAAGACTGACCAAAATAAACAAAAAGATTATTATAAAAAAATCCAGCATGCATCTTCTTACAATTTGGGCAATTACGAAATTGCAAAAAACCAGTCCCCTGACATTTGTCACAAACTGCTGTCTCTATTTTTTTATTTTTAGCGAAAAGCATAATAAAAATATTTCTAACAAAAAAATTATTTTTTAATTTGAAGTAAAGATATGATAGAATCAGTCAAAAAATATAATACTGCCATTGGTAACAAAATCCAGACAAAAAATAAAGCAACTACTAAAATCACCCAGATCAAAAGACCGATTGTTCTAAAAATAACATTGAAAAAACGCATCAAAATACTTACCAGACGTCCTTGCAAATCATACTGACCAAACATCGGTACAAACATATTTTTGAGCCACAAACCAGGAGACATCATGGCGTTGACATCTTTTATCATATTGACGCAGGATACCAAAACTTTTCTTGCACCATCGGTATACCACCAGATTGGAAAATAAATAATATCCCAAAGCAATTCCAAGAGCATGCGTTGTAATAAAATAAGAAACATAAATACTTAATTAATAACTAGTAATTAATAATTACTAATTGTTAATTGTTAATTATTAATTGTTTTAATTATACCACAAAAAACAAAAACACGTAACATATTTGTTACGTGATTGCTTATTACTTTCAATTTTTCAATACTTATCCGTAAATCTGTATTCCACCATAGGTGGACAGGTATCCGAATATCCGAATTTATCTTACAGCCACTGAACCATCCAAAATATTGAGATAATCTACGTTAGCAACAACTACCAAGTCTGTACTGGCAATTCTATCTTGCAAACTTTGCATAGATTTCAATTTGGCTACCTCTACATCCATTTTTCTATTTTCATATTCTAGAGTGGCTACTTGTTTTTCCAAATCACTAATCATATAGCCTTTGGTAGAAACAGAAGTAGTTTTCAAAATATACAACACACCAAAAATAAGAACAAAAATACCAACTGACACCCGGAAAGAAGTACTAAATAATAGTTTATTCAAAGCTTCTTTTTTCTCACGAAGAGTTTGTTTTTTTTCTATGTAAGAATTCATAAGTAATGAAAATTTATAATTTTTCCACTACCCGTAATTTGGCGCTACGCGCACGAGGATTTTTTTCTCGTTCTTCCTCACTACAAATGACAGGTTTTTTAGTGATAATTTTAATTGTTTTATTATTTTGTGACTTGAAATAATGTTTGACAATAGAATCTTCTATAGAATGAAAAGTGATAACAACAAGTCTTCCACCACTCTGCAATATTTCTACTGCCTGTGGCAAAACTCTTTCTATCACTCCCAACTCATCATTAACAGCAATTCGCAAAGCTTGAAAGACTTTGGTAGCTGGATGCAAACCACCTACCCAAGGAATTCTTTGTTCAGTCTGTCCCAACTGAGTCGAGATTTTCAATTTTTTTCTATAGACTTCCAGAATAATGTCCACCAAATCACCAACAGTCTCAATCGAAAAATCTTGTCTTTTCTCTACAATCGCTTGTGCAATTTCTTTACTAAGATTTTCTTCACCATATTTACGAAATATTTCCGATAATTCTTCTACAGTCTTATGGTCAATCAACTCAGCTGCGCTACATGGTCCATAAATTGGTTTACCATCTGGTGTCAAAGGCGGATTTTCCGCTTCATGCAAACACTTGAGATAAGTATCATAACGCATATCAAGCGGTTCATCGATTTTGAGGAAACTAAATCCCCTACCACGTTCTTCAAACTGTGGACTAGACCAACCCAAATCAATCAAAATTCCACCAACATTGTCAAATTTATTTTCTTTGACAATGTTGCCCAAATTTTCAAAGTTATCGCGAGCAAATACTACACGCTTATCAAACTTATACAAAAATTGTTTCGTTCGCAAAATTGCTTCAGCATCGGCATCTATTCCCAACAACTTTCCATCTGGAGAAGTCAATTCTAATATTTTTTCCGCATGTCCAGCATCACCAAGTGTACAATCAATAACATTCTTACCAGATACAAGGTTTAGTGTTTCTAGAACTTCTTGTAATAATACAGGTACGTGTCTCATATTAACTAATAATTATTAATTAGTAATTAATAATTACTAATTGATTTAAACTCCCAGGTCAAACATTTGTTCAGCAATCTGTCCACTTTCTGCTTCAGTACGTTTCTTGTAATCTTCCCAATTTTTCTGATCCCACAATTCTAGGCGGTTGTACAGACCGGCTACAATAATTTCTTTTTTGAGACCAGCAAAATTACGAAGATAATCTGGCAAAATGATACGACCCTGTTTATCAATTGTCACATCCATAGCTCCGGCGAGCATGAGACGAGCAAAAGCACGACTATTGGCCTGTGAAAATGGCAAACTAGCGAGTTTGTCAGCAAGCACTTTCCATTCTGCCTTTGTGTACAAAAACAAACAGTTATCTAGACCCCTAGTGACAACTGCACCTTTGGACAAATCAGTACGAAACTTTTTCGGGATAGCAAGGCGTCCTTTGTCGTCTAAGTTGTGTGCGTATTCTCCTATGAACATAATTTTTATTAAGTAGAGAGACAAGCATTTTCCCCACTTCTTACCACTTGAAACCATTATATACCACTTTGTTTCCACTTTCAACCATTTCAACCCATTTATCCACCATATATCCACAGTAAACAAAAATATTGGCTAAGATTTGCCAATATTTATTTTAAATTTGGTATAATGAATGAAAGTAAAATTTTATGCCAAAAAGAATTGCTCAAGTAGAAATCATTGTTTATAAAGTGGTAGATAATCAACCATTATTTTTATTACTAAAAAGAATAGAATCACGTGGCGGTTTCTGGCAACCAATTACTGGTGGAGCAAATGATGATGAGACATTACAAGCTGCTGCAAAAAGAGAGTTGTACGAAGAAACACAAATAAAAGATTATCTAAATTTTTTTGAAGATGTTTATTATTTTGAATTTGATATCGAAATACATGGTAGAATAAAAGAATATGTTTTTGCTGTAGAGATAGATACAAACACAGACGCAATACTTTCTGATGAACATGAAGAAAAAAAATGGTGCAACCTTGAAGAAGCTTTGAAATTATTAAAATATGAAAATAACAAAGAGGGGTTTAGAAAAGTTTTTGCGATTATAAATAAATAAAAATACTAACTAATGTAAACTAATATTTATTCAATAGATTATAAAACAGCCAAGGCTGTTTTATATTTTAATATTTTAATATTTTTATCTTTTAATACCACGTAGACTCCTCTGAAAAGTAATTGCAAACCTATGCGCCTCATCCCTCACTCGTATCAAAAGATCTTGATTCTCATTTACAAACTTAATAAATTCTCGAGTCTTCACACCAAAAATAAAATCATTTTTCTTACGCTCCGGACCTTTGGCAATGCCGACTAGTGGAATATTTAATTTGTGTTTTTTTAAAATTTGCATCGCAGCATTGACTTGCGGTTTTCCGCCGTCAATTAAAATCACATCTGGTGCAGGCCACCTATCTGCGTCATTCTGCGTAACAATCCGCACCACTCTGCGTTCTAATACTTCACGCAAACAATCCACATCACTTTGTCCCTCAACTGTTTTTATTTTGAATTTTCTGTACTCAGATTTAAGAGCTTCTCTATTATTGAAAACAACCATACTTCCCACTTTACCCGTAGAGCCAAGATTAGAAATATCATAGCCTTCAATTCTCTGCACAGTAGTGACAAGTCGCGACTTGTCACTATGAACGTCTTCTACAAAAGATTTATTGAGTAAAGCAATATCATGAATTTTTGATAAAGCATTTATCTGGTTACGCAGACGTCCAGCTTCTTCAAAATCTTCTCGACTAGAAGCTCGTTTCATTTTTGTTTCTAAAATACTAATCAATTTTTTTTTGCCACCACGAAGAAACGTCACGAGTGGTCTAATGACTTTGCTTTTATATTCTCTCGAACTTATTTCTCCAGTACATACTCCCAAACACTGTCCAATTTGTCTATATAAACAGGGCCTAAAAGGCTTACCAGGCTCACAAGGCTTACAAGTGGAAATAAAAAATAATCTATTCAACAACTTCATCATCTCACGCGTTTTAAGTCCAGGATACGGCCCAAAAATATATTTGTATTGCTGAGTCTGCTGTATCTGCTGACTCTGCTGGTTGCTAAGTTCATGTTGTCTAACAGTATAAACTCTTGGAAATAAATCATCGCTAACCACGACATAGTTCCAACTCTTATCATCTTTCCCATCTACATTGTACTTCGGCAAAAATTTCTTGATGTAATTGGCTTCAAGAATCACTGCTTCCAAGACTGAATCTGTTTGCTTAATTTTTATGTCCATTACTTCATGCATCATCTGTTCTATCGGTCGCATTGAGCGTGCACCACGAAAATAACTCTGCACACGATTGCGCAGAGAAGTGGCTTTGCCGACATATATCAATTCTTTATTTTTATCGTAGAACAAATATATACCAGGTTCAGTTGGGAATTTTCTTATTTTATCAATCAATTTTTCTAACATAATTATCCTTTAATCAAAAAATACCACAATAAATTCCATTGTTACATTGTCCCATTGTCAGTGGGTCAGTGGGTCAATGGAACAATTTAACAATGTAGCAATGTAACAATTTTTCATTTAGAAAATAAAATATTTACAATAAAAATATTCTACTCAAGAAAACGTTTCAAATACTTCCCAGTCGAACTCATCGTGGACTTCCTCGCCACTTCTTCTGGAGTTCCAACAGCGACTACTTCCCCACCTTTGTCACCACCTTCGGGACCTAGATCTATTATCCAGTCAGCACACTTTATTACATCAAGATTGTGTTCGATGACCATGACAGTATTTCCTTTAGAAACAAGATTTTGTAACACGCCAATCAATTTTTTTACATCTTCATAATGCAAACCAGTAGTTGGCTCATCAAGCAAATACAATGTTTTGGTGGTATTACGTTTGGCAAGTTCTTTGGAAAGTTTTATTCTTTGGGCTTCACCACCTGACAAAGTCGTAGCTGATTGTCCCAGTCGCAAGTAATCCAAACCAACACTATTCAACATCTTTAGTTTATCATAAATTTGAGGAATGTCGACAAAAAATTCTTCTGACTCTTCAATAGTCATATTCAACACTTCCGCGATATTCTTATTTTTGTAGTGTACTTCCAAAGTTTCTTGATTGAATCTCTTACCTTTACAAACTTCACAATCAATTTCTACACTTGGCAAAAAGTGC
>Ga0210057_1002876_pt1 | contig 24218 bp, 27 predicted proteins | sample CryGeyCG2114_010_2_FD_183968 | JGI IMG/M metagenome (GOLD analysis project Ga0210057, IMG submission 183968) | Groundwater microbial communities from aquifer - Crystal Geyser CG10_big_fil_rev_8/21/14_0.10 (SPAdes) (version 2) | ecosystem: Environmental > Aquatic > Deep subsurface > Groundwater ...
ATAAAGCCTATTGTTCTCGCCCTGGCGTCCACCAAGTACAATTGCCTGTCGGATTAATGGCTATATATTTAACTGCGACTTCCATGTCAGGGAATTTCTTTTTAATAATCTCGATCACTTTTTCATTATTTTTTTGATGCACTTTGACCTCTTCGTCATTATTTATAAATTCATAACCGCCCAACTTGTACGCTCCGCAGTCAAAATGATCAAATAAAACTATCGCGTCAACTCCATGTAACTTCTGATACGTTTTTATTCTTTTAATCATGCCTCCCAATTTTTTCTGATAGATTATTAATTTTATTTTATTTTATTTTTAATAATTATTGGTTATTTAAGGCTATCGGCCGAAACAGCTGAAAATTTATTTTTTCTCTTTCTGACCACCCTAAGTCTGGCTAATTCCTTTTGTAATTTTGCCGCCACATAAGCATACTCTTTGGAATCAACCATCTTTTCTTTTAATAATTTCTCTGCTTTGGCTCTGGCCTCTTCTGCTCTTGCCTGGTCAATCTCTGCCGCATATTCTGCCGTATCAGCCAAGATCACCACTGCATCTGGCAAAACTTCTACAAATCCGCCGGAAACTGCCATCCACTCCTCTGTCTCCCCGCCTTTAGTTGATTTTTTAACAATAATTTCTCCCGGCACCAATTCGGCCACTAACGGCAAATGATTGGGCAAGATTGTAATCTGCCCCATTTTTGTATCCAAAGAAACCTGACTGACCGTGTCAGATGAAACAACTTTTTCAAGGGTTACTATTTTTAGTTTAATAGATTTCATGGTATAGCTTCATCCCATCAGCAAAATTGTTTTTCAAAAAGAATGGGTGAACAAAATTGCTTGGTCCCCGATTTAACATCGGGGAATTTTGTGAACCCTTTAGTAAATTTTTTCGCTGGAAAAAAATTTACGTCTTTTTGAAAAACAATTTTGCTGATAGAAATACTTTATTTAACCTCACTAATTGACCCCTTCATATAGAATGCCTGTTCTGATTTAGAATCATATTTCCCTTCTAAAATTTCCTTAAATCCTCTGACGGTTTCTTTTAACGGCACATAGGCGCCCGGCCGGCCGGTAAATGTTTCTGCTACAAAAAATGGCTGCGATAAAAATCTCTGAATCTTTCTGGCGCGGGAAACTGTAATTTTATCCTCTTCTGAAAGCTCCTCCATGCCCAAAATCGCAATGATATCCTGCAAATCCTTGTATCTTTGCAGTACTCGCTGTACTTCGCGCGTCACCTTATAATGTTCTTCGCCCACCACTGCCGGATCAAGAATCACCGACGTTGAATCAAGCGGGTCAACTGCCGGATAAATTCCGAGTTCACTCAAACTTCTTGACAACACCACCGTTGAATCCAAGTGGCCAAAGGTTGTCGCCGGCGCCGGGTCAGTCAAGTCGTCCGCCGGCACGTAAATTGCCTGCACAGAGGTAATTGAGCCTTTCTTAGTTGAAGTAATCCTCTCCTGCAGCTCGCCCATTTCTGTCGCCAATGTCGGCTGATAACCTACGGCTGACGGCATTCTGCCAAGAAGCGCTGACACTTCGCTGCCGGCTTGAGTAAACCTGAAAATATTATCAATAAACAGCAGTACGTCTTTGCCTTCCTTGTCTCTAAAATGTTCTGCCATGGATAGCCCGGTTAAGCCAACGCGCAATCTTGAACCAGGCGGTTCATTCATCTGTCCGAATACCAAGGTTGTATTTTTTAGAACACCTGACGCCTTCATGTCGTAATATAAATCATTGCCTTCGCGCGTCCGTTCTCCCACGCCAGCAAAAACAGAAAACCCGCCGTGTTCCTGGGCAATATTTCTAATCAGCTCCTGAATGACCACGGTCTTGCCCACCCCGGCCCCGCCGAATAAGCCTACCTTGCCGCCTTTGGTAAAAGGGCAAATTAAATCAATCACCTTAATCCCTGTCTCAAAAACTTCAGTTTTTGTTGTCTGGTCAATAAAACTCGGCGCCTGTTTATGAATGGGTGATTTTTCTTTGGTCAATACCTCTCCCTTGCCATCAATCGGCTTACCCAAAACATCAAACATCCTGCCTAGGGTTTCTTTGCCCACCGGCACGGCAATTGGCGCGCCAGTGTCAACTACTGCCACTCCCCGCGCCAGACCATCAGTTGAACCCATGGCGACCGTCCTGACTATTTTATCACCCAGATGTTTTTGCACTTCCAAGACCAAAATTTTGTCAGCCAGCTTTACTTCAAGCGCGTAATAAATTCCAGGCAGTTTTTTTGGAAAATACACGTCCACCACTACGCCAATAATTTGTTTGATAACACCAATATTATCCATATTTTTATAATAAACTTTTAATAAATAATTGACCTTACGCAAATCCCCACTTGTCATTTTCTGTTATTTGCGTAACATCACTTAAAATTTAAGTGTATATTCTTTTAATTCTTTGTCAATTTTTTTATTCCAAACTTCATCCTGTCATTCCCGCCCCGCATCGTGGTGCGGGGTAAACTCCAGCGGGAATGACATTTAATTTTACTTTTTCAATTTCTTCCCGTTCTTTAACATTTTTCTCCCATCTGCCACAACTTTTCTTTGTTGTTTACTTTACAAACTCCACCTTCAACTGACGCTTAAAAATATCCGCCACTTTTTGCAAAGTGTCAGTGGTAAAATTTTGCTGTCCAGCCTCCATGCGCGCCACATTGCTCTGTTTGGTTTTTAAACGGCGCGCCAATTCCGTTTGCGACATCTTTTGCTTTTTGCGCAACTGCAAAATTTGATAAGCAATTTCCAATTGCTTGCCGTATTCATCATAATATTTTCTCACTGATTGATCTCTCAACTGTCTATCTAAATATTTCTGCCAGTCAACGGCTTTTTTCTCTTTTTTGATTATCTTTTTTTTATTCATATAATTTTTGATTATTGATGGCATCAAAATAATTATTCTCGGCTTTTTTTATTTCCGCCATCGGTGTTTTGTCGGTCTTTTTCAAAAAAGCGTGAAGTAAAACAATTGTCTTTTTGATAAACGCGAAATAGAAAATTCTGTGCCTTTGATGACCAAAATCCACCCGCAATTCCCTAATTTTACCTTTAATATGTTTAGTGTAGGGCTCATCTAAATAACCTTGATGCTGGCGTAAAAATTCAATGTATTTCAAAACTTTGGCTTTTGCTTTTAGGTCCAAACTTTCCATGTAATTAAACACCGATGATTCACCGCTGCGGCTGTCTTGATAAAATTTGACCGGATATTCTTGATTATTTCCATTATATATCATATAGGATATAGTGTCAAGTATTTATTTATCTTTTCTCCCCTCTGCCACAACTTTTTTATTTTCCAAATTCTTAAAATTATCGGCGCTGACAATTTTTTTGCCGGTTTTTTGTTCCAATTCTAAACGGGCATTTCTTGCCACCCGACCGCCTTTTTTAGCCGGAATTTTATTTTTCTCCAAACCCTTGGCCTCCATTGTTTCGGCAATTTGGCGCGTGGAAAGCTCGGCCAAAGCGGTAAAGACCAGTTCAGCATCAGACATATGATCACACAAATTTTCTCTTTTCAAATTTTTTAAATTTTTATGTTCTTGAACCGTTAAATCGCTCCATTCTTCATGAATTATGTTTGTCAAAATCGCATATTCGTCTTGCTCTTTAACTTCATTATTTTTCCAATAATCCGTCAATTTATTTCTAATTTCCTGTCCCATCATTCTTTGCTGAATCCATTTTTGGCTTCTGCCCATTCTTTGCCAATAATTGCGACTGCGATTAAGCGCTTTTTCCGGGTCGTTGATTTCTTCAATTCTTTCATAACCGACGCGGGCTAACCAAAGTTTAACCGGTTCGGCTTTCTTGCTTGGCATAGATTGAATTAAACGCAAAAACGTTTCCACATCGGCCGCGTCTGTTTCTCTCATTTTTCCGTCTTGAGTCATCATTTTCAACTGGTCACATTTTGTGACCACTTCGCTTCCCTCGTTTTTTAAGCGATTTTTTAAAGTTGTCCAATATGTTTTCGCGCGATTATAATTTGTCTGCTCTGTGAGAATAGCAATAATATCAATCACGGAAAAATACCATTTTTCTTTTTTCTCATCCCAAACCCGGCGGATTTTTTGACCTTCAAAAAGAGTGATCTGTTTTTGTCTTTTCATAAATTAAATTTTATAATTTAATTAATATTTATTATTCCAGCGCCGCTCTGCCTCCTGTAATATCAGCTAGTTCCGCGGTAATCCCCGCCTGCCGCGCCTTATTAAACGCCAAGGTTAAATCCCCGATCATTTCATCAGCCGCATCACTGGCGTTCCTCATTGCCATCATCCGAGCGGAATGTTCCGATGCCTCGCTTTCCAGGACTGCCTGATAAATCTGCACTTCCACTAAGCGCGGCAGAAATGCATCTAAAACGGTTTTAGTATCTGGCTCAAAGATAAATTCGGAAAAATTTTCCACATTAATATCTGCTGCCAGATCTTTTTCATGAATTATATGCCCCAATCTCTCATCAATCTTGGGCACAATTGGCAAAAGCTGCTTGACATGCGGTCTCTGTTCCAAAGCGCTTATAAAATCTGTAAAAGCCACAAAAACTTTGTCGCATCTACCGTCAATATAATCTTTAGCCACCAGCTGGGCAATCGGCCTGATAATGGTTGAATCATCCGTAATGTCCTCTTTATGAAAATCAGCAATTAAATTTAAATGTCTTCTCCTGGCTTCATCTCTGCCTCTCACCCCGTAACTAATAATATTAGTTGTCTTTAGTTGGGGATGATGAATTTTTATTGATTCAGTCACTTGGCGCACCAAATTGATGTTAAAACTGCCGCACAATCCGCGATTGGTGCTGATGAGCACCAGCGCCACGTTTTTAATCTCTGGGCGCTCTCTAAAAAATGGATGGTGCCTGGTATCCACTTTTTTTGCCAGGTGGATCACTGTCTGCCAAGCCAAATCAGCATAGCTTCTGGTAGCCAAAACTTTGGCCACCGCTCGCCTCATCTTAGCCGCCGCCACCATTTCCATCGCTTTAGTAATCTTTCTGGTATTACTAACCGACTTTATTCTTCTTTTAATTTCTCTTGTTGCCTGCGGCATAGTTCGAGCGTTAAGCTCGACGCAAACTGCTTTGCGTCGAGCAGCGAGAATGGGCGCTCTGTTGTGCCGGAGCATAGCGGAGGCACCAGAGCGACCTACACCTTATTATTAAAAATTAAATTAGAAATTTATATGTAATCAGCTCAACTCTCATTTTTTTCTTCCATAAATCCCATCTCAACCAAATCTAAAATTATTTTTTTCATTTTCTTTTCGCTTTTTTCAGAAAAATCACTTGTCTCGCCAATTTCTTTTAAGACATCTTTGCCTTCACTTTTCATTTTACTGAATAGTTTCTCTTCAAACTCCGCCAATTTTTCTACCGCCACTTCATCCAAAAGTCCTTGCGTCACCGCATAAATTATTGATACCTGCAACGGCTGGTCAATTGGCTTATACTGGCCTTGCTTTAAAATTTCAGTCACCCGCCTGCCTCTGGCAATCTGCTTTTTTGTTGCCTCATCCAAATCAGAGCCGAACTGGGCAAAGGCTTCTAATTCTCTAAACTGCGCCAAATCCAGTTTTAATTTACCGGCCACCTTTTTCATGGCTTTAATCTGCGCCGCCGAACCAACGCGCGATACGGACAATCCGGCGTTCAACGCCGGTCTAATGCCCTTGTAAAATAAATCGGTTTCCAAAAATATCTGCCCGTCAGTAATTGAAATCACATTGGTTGGGATATAAGCCGTAATATCTCCCGCTTGAGTTTCAATAATTGGCAAGGCTGTCAAAGACCCGCCGGCCAACTCATCGCTCAATTTAGCCGCCCGCTCGAGTAAACGTGAATGCAGATAAAACACATCCCCGGGAAAAGCTTCCCTGCCCGGCGGACGGCGCAATAGCAGCGACATCTGACGGTAGGCGATGGCATGTTTTGAAAGATCATCATAAACTAAAAGCACATGCCGGCCTTTATCCATAAAATATTCTCCCATGGCACAGCCGGCATATGGCGCAATAAAAGACAATGTGGCTGATTCGCTTGCCCCGGCCAAAACAACCGTGGTATATTCCATTGCTCCATGTTCTTCTAATTTTGCCACGATCTTGACAATTTTTGATTCCTTTTGCCCAATGGCCACATAAATGCAAATTACATCTTTTCCTTTTTGGTTAATAATCGTGTCAATTGCCAAAGCAGTTTTTCCTGTCTGCCTGTCGCCAATGATCAGCTCCCGCTGCCCTTTGCCAATCGGAATAATAGAATCAATCACTTTAATCCCGGTTTGCAGCGGCTCTTTAACTGACTGCCTTTTAATCACCCCGGGGGCAATTTTTTCCACGGGGTAAAATTCTTTTGATTCAACCGGCCCTTTGCCGTCAAGCGGCTCTCCTAAGGGATTGACTACCCGGCCCACCACTGCCTCGCCCACCGGCACTTCCAAAATTCTCTCTGTCCTTCTGACTTTATCTCCCTCTTGCAATTTTTCATATTCACCAAAAATAACAGCGCCGACTGAATGCTCTTCTAAGTTTAAGACTATGCCATAAATTTTACTGTTATCAGCCGCTTCAAATTCAAGCATTTCTGATGACATAACGTCAGCTAAACCAGAAATTTTGGCAATGCCATCACCAATTTCAGTCACTTGGCCAATCGTTTCTTCTTTAACTTCAGCCTGCCAGCCTTCCAATTGGCTTTGTAAACTTTTAATTAAATAATCATACGACATAGTTTTTAATTTAATTAGCTAATTGTTTTTTTAAACTTATTAATTGATTTTTGAGCGACAAATCCAGTAATTTATCATCATGCCTGATGGCCGCGCCGCCAATCAGCTCTTCGTTCTCAACCTGTTTAACCCGCGCGCTTTTGCCAGTTTTATTTTGGACTAACCCCGCAATCTCTGCCAATTGGTGATCGCTTAATTTATTCTTGCTAATCACTTCCGCCGCCACAATATTTTTATCCTCAAAATAAATTCTTTCCAGTTCACTTAAAATCTCCGGCAGCAAACTCATCAGCTCTCTTGCTTTTAAATACAACCCGAAATTGCTAACCACTTTTTCAAGCTCTGGCTGTTTTTTATCCCGCGCCGCGGCATACAAAGCAGCGGCTAATATTTTTACTTGGTCTTTTTTCTTCATCCTATTTTAATTCCTTTAATGTTTGATCAATATATTTTTTATCCATTTCTTTGGTTAACCCCCGTGACAAAATTTTTTCCAGAGCCCTGACGATCATTTCTCCAACTTCTCCCTTAACCTCACTAATCATCGCGCGCTTCTCGCTTGCCAGCTGCTTTTTAGCTTTCTCAATCATCGCTTCAATTTCTTTTTTGGTTTTTTCCGCTGCCGCGCTTTTTGCTTTTTCCGCTTCCTTTCTTGCCTCATTTAAAATTATATCGGCGTCAAATTTAGTTTCTTTAATTTTATCATTAACCAGCTTTTCAACTTCAGTCAGCCTTGCTTCTGCCTGCCGAGCATCATCCAGACCTTTTTCTATTTCTTTATTTCTCTCTCTCATCATTTTAGTTAAAGGTTTTAAAGCAAAAAACCAAAGCACGGCGATAACCACGGCAAAATTTACCAACTGCGCCAGCATTAATTTCCAATCAATTCCAAAAAGTTTTAGAATTTCCATCTTCTTAAATTTAATTACTTATCTCTGCCCCCGATATTAACATCGGGGGACAATATAAATAATCAAACTAGCTGATCGAGAAGGCAATAATCAAGGCGTAAATAGCAATAGCTTCAGCAAAAGCAGAAACAAGCAACATCGGCACTAGAATCTTGCCAGCCGCTTCTGGATTGCGCCCGATAGACTCCATGGCTTTGGCTCCAATTTTTCCAATGGCGTAAGCCGGAAAAATACCTCCCACCGCAATCGCCAATGCCTTGGCAATTAAAGTTAAATCCATAATATGACCTTTTTAATAATCATCGGTCGACTGTTTTTTTATCTTAATTTTATATTTAAAGTCGCCTTAGATTATTTTAATTATTAATTTAAAATTTTTATGCTTCAATGAGATTCGTGTTCCAGGGAGGCAATGGTGAAATAAACCAGAGACAAAATAGCGAAAATTAAAGCCTGAATCACTCCGATAATCAACTCCAAAAACATAAAAGGCAAAGGCACTAGATACGCGGCCATAGCCGCAATAGAAGCTAACAGCACTTCGCCCGCAAAAACATTGCCAAAAAGACGAAAAGAGAGTGAGGCCACTTTGGCAATCTCCGAAATAATCTCAATTAATCCCACAAAAAAATTTATTGGATTAACCAAAACTATTACCGGCTCTTTAATAATTTTCTTGGGAATTTCAATTAAGGCTTTTAAATTTATAAATTTATTAAAATAATTCCATGCCCCCGCTACGATGACGCCGAAAACATTAGCCGCCAGCACTGAAAAAATTCCCAGGGCTAAAGTAGTATTCATGTCCGCCGTGCCGCCGCGGAACATAGCCACTCCGTTATATGTGATTGAACCGATACCAGGAATTAACCCCAGCCAATTATTGATTAAAATAAAAATAAAAATTGAAAACACAAGCGGGAATACTCGCTCGCTTTTTTTGCGGTCATTGGTCACCAAATCCATTATATCAAAAGCTCCTACGACAATTTTTTCTATCATGCTCTGAAAGACACCCGGCACTTTTTTTAATTTCAATTTAATAGCCAAAGCAATAATAATAATTAAAAAAACCGCCAGCCAGGAAGTCAGCAATGAATTAGTCACCTGAAAATTACTAAAATTAAAAACTGGTTGCGCAAATAAAGTATGCTCATGTCCCTCTGTGCGTTCAACTATATTATTAGCTGCCTGTTCGGCCATTTTTTTAACTTTAATTTTTTTCTTTATCCTTCTGATTATTCTTGCTTTTTCTTAACAGCTCATCTTTTTCAATCAACCGCATATATTTCATTCCGGTCATACCAATGCCGATTGACGATATGACAAAAGCCAAAATTGTAATGCTTAAAAAAAACAATTGCCCTGTATCATATTTGCTGTCCAGCCATCTGCCTAAATAAAGCGCGCCAATTATTGGCGCGGCAATCCAACCAGTGCTTTCCGCAAATATTTTTAATCCCAATTGCCACCAATAATTTTTGTTATTTTTATCCACAATTTTATTATTTATAATTAATTTTATGCTAATTTAACCTAATAGTCAACCCGTTCAGATTTTTTTTGACTAATATACGATAAAATAATCTATTCCTTAATAGATCTAGGCTTTTCAATTGAAAGAACCTCAATTTTCTTCTCCCCTGCCGTAATTTTGACCACGTCCTTGTCAATCTTATTCAGCTCTTTATACGCCGTATTATAGGCATTAACAGTAGTACCCAAATTATTCCCCAATTTCTGCATATATGTGTCATAATTGACTATATGCTTGCCAAGTTCTTCTACCCGCTGGCGGATTTCCTTGGCTGATTCTTCAATCTGGAGCGCCCGCAGACCCTGCAGCACAGTCTGTAAATAAGCGGCAAAAGTCGTCGGTGAAACAATAATCACTTTCTTTTCCTTAAAAGCATAATCAATCAATCCGCCAGTATCCACTTTGATCGCACCGACCTCATTAATTAACAAATCATAATAAATGCCCTCGGCCGGAATGAACATAAAGGCAAAATCCAAAGTTCCTTCATTCGGCCGGATATACTTGGCTGTTTCGTCAATGCGCTTTTTTAAATCGTTTTTAAAAACGTGCTCCAGCTCTTTTTTCTTTTCCCCGTTGGTTTCGGCGATAATTCGGCGGTAATTTTCCAGAGAAAACTTAGCATCCACCGGCAAAAGATTGTTTTTAATTTTAACCACCGCGTCCACTATTTCGCCGTCCTTAAAACGGTATTGCATGGCGTAGGCCTGCGGCGGCAAGATGTTGCTCAAAATCAATTCCAAATTGGCCTCGCCCAGAGAACCGCGATTTTTTGAACTAGTCAAAACTTTTTCCAAATTCTGCAACTGGTCGGCAAAGCTCACCACCTGTTTATTGGTGGCTTCTAATTTTTCCAGCTTACTGGTCACGTCTTTGACGATGTTTGATGTCTGCCAAGATTGCTTTTGGATAAACTCCAAATTTTTTTCCAAACTGCCTTTCATCTCATCTTTAATCTTGCTAATCTCCTCATGCACCTGTTTTAGTTTCTCATCTTGTCCCATATCCTTGCCGGATTTTCGCGATAACATAAAAATTATGGCTAGAAAACCAGTAATCACTACTATTAGAATAATAATTTGGAAAAGAGTTGACATAAAAACATTCTTAATTCATAAATCTTAATTCATTATTCATTGCTTTTTCTGTCCAAATACTGCTGCAATATTATTCTTGCTGACTCTTCGTCTCTGCCTGACCAATTTGTCCTTTTGTCAGCCTCAACACTAGTTAATCTCTCATCTTCTGCCACCACTATTTTTTCTGTCTGTGCCTCAAGCTCTTCAATAAAATACAACGTCTCATTCGTTTTTTCAGTATAATCTCCTTTCATGCCCAAGGGCAAACCGACCACTATTTTATCAATCTCTTCTCTAGCGCATAGATCCTTTATCTCATTGAATAATTTTCCGCTTACCTTTAATGTGTTATAAACAAACGCCTGCCTTTGCTCACTATCAGAAATCGCCAGCCCAATATTTTTTGTCCCATAATCAATGCCTAATATTTTCCCAGTTGTTTTAATGTCTTCGCCCATATAAAAATTAAAAATTCCCTGTTCCCTGTTAATTGTTAACTGTATTTTGTTAATATCTCCGTTCCTTTATCCGTGACTAAAACCGTATTCTCATAATGAGCCGTCAAACTCCTGTCTTTGGAAATTGCTGTCCAGCCATCCTCTAATACCTCAAGCTGGTAATCCCCGGCGCAGACCATTGGCTCAATAGCCAGCACCATGCCGGCTTTTAAAATATCACCACTGCCCTTTTCTCCGAAATTCGGGATTTTCGGATCTTCATGCACTTTGTAGCCTATGCCATGCCCGCTTAAACTCCTCACCACCGCATAGCCGTGAGATTCAACATAATTTTGGACTGCCTGTCCGATATCGCCGACTGTCGCTCCCGGCCGAACAACTTTTAATGCTTTAAAAAAAGATTTTTCCGTCACCTTAATTAATCTTTCAGCTTCCTTGGAAATTTCTCCCACTCCGACTGTCCGCGCCATGTCAGTATACATCCCCTTGCCAGCGGGCCATTGCATGCCAATATCAATTCCCACCACATCACCCTGGTTTAAAACAAGTTCGCCATGCGGCACGCCGTGCACGACTGCTTCATTAACTGAAACGCACAATGTCCCGGGAAACCCCTCATATCCTTTAAACGCCGGGCGACCCCCAGCCTTTAAAATCAATGCCTCTGCATAGCTATCTAATGTCTCTGCTTTTATCCCTGGCTCCACCCGTGCCAGAACCATATCTAAAATCTCGGCCAGCTTTTGCCCGCCCTGCCTCAAAATATCTATTTCTTGCGGTGTTTTAATTGTTATCATTCTATTTAAATATTTTTAAGATGTCTTCACTCACCTTGAGTATTGACTGCTCGCCATTAATTTTATGATAAACCCCTTTCTCCTGATAAAATTCCAAAATCGGCTCGGTTAATTGGTGATAATTTTTTAACCTCGTTTTAACCACTTCCTCCCTCTCATCAGCGCGGATGATTAATGCCTCCCCATCTTTATCGCAGACACCCTCGCTTTTTGGCGGATTATATTTTAAATGATAAACTGTCTGACATTTTGGGCAGGTCCTGCGTTCGCTTATTCGCCTGACTGCCTCCTTATCCGATATATATATCTCAAACACGTGGGTTAATTTATCTTTGGCAGCCAAAAAATTCACCTGGCTCAAATTACGCGGATAACCATCTAAAATATAGCCCTGTGCCCTGTTGGCTGCAATTTTTTCAGCGATTATTTTGTTCACCAGATCATCAGGAACCAACTGCCCTTTATTTATAATCTCTGCCACCTGTTTGCCCAGGTCATCGCCTTTGGCCACCTGCTGTCGTAAAATATTCCCGGTTGAAAAAACCGGCAAATTATATTTTCGGCTCAATGTCTCCGCCTGTGTCCCTTTGCCAGACGCCTGCGGGCCGATTAAAAGAATTTTATAAATTTTATTGGCCATAAGAGTTAAAAAACATAGTATCTCTATAAAACGCTCTTTAAATTTTTTATATCAATCTCTGAAAGTCCTAATTCCACCCTTCTTTCCGCCAGCTTCCTGATTGCCTCGCGATATTCAAAAAGTGTGACTCCGCCATCATCCAGATATTTGAACAATTCTTCCTTGACCACCTGCTTCTGCTGACTGTTCAAACTTTGCATGTTCCACACCAAATCAATCATGTCCTGTCTGGTTAATTTGCTTTTGTCGGCAAAGGTGACATTACGTTTGCTAGCCTGCGACCCTGTGCCGAATAAAAAATCAAAAAATGACATCTGATTTATAATTAATTTCTAATTTTTATTTTTATTAAAAACAAAGCTCTTATTTGGGGTAAGCGACGGAATTACAAACGCCATGACAACGCTTGATTTTATCCCTATGTCCGCAGGAATTTCTGTCAAAAAAATTTTCATTTATTCCACCCAATTTCGTATTTGTGTGGCGTGATTTAGAATATTTATGTCTTGTTCCCACTTAACAATATTTCTAATTTCTCCAATTTCTTCAACAATTCCAAGTAATAAATCTTTCGGATTATGAAATTGACTCCAGTTTCTATCTTCCGCAAATTTTTTAATTTGTTTTTGAAAATCGTTCATATATTGACAATATCATTTGCTAATAAAATCATTTCCCATTTTGATATCTAACATACACTACAAACCCAAATTATCTTGGCCTAAAAAATTCCTGATATTAATATGTTTTACTCCCTTGTAACCCTCCTCCTCTACCATCTCATCTGCAGAAATAACAACTTTTGGATAGTTATCTTGAATAGCAAGCAAGTTACCAAACTCCCTGTCTTTATTTTCATCAGTGATTAGATAAGCCACTTGCACATAAACTTTCTTATTTTGCTTTTCACAGACGAAGTCCACTTCTTTGTCTTTTAATTGGCCAATGGCTACTTTATAACCTAATATTTGCAGATGTAAAAACACCAAATTTTCCAAAACTTTATTAATGTCAAGCTGCTTATACCCAATAAGAGAATGCCTCAACCCCAAGTCCTCAAAATAATATTTGTCATTAATTTCAAAAAATTTTTTACCCCGCACATCTGTTCTTGAAACTTTAAAGATAAAAAATGCATTAACCAAAAATGACAAATAATCCAAAACAATATTGGGCGAGATTTTTATCTTTTGTGATTTTAAAAAGTCACTGATTTTTTTGGCCGAAACCAAACTGCCGGTATTGTCAGCTAGATAGCTCGCCAAATTTTCTAAAAAAGAAACATTGCGGATCTTGTATCTGGCCACCACATCTTTTAAAAGAATGGTATTATAAATACTTTTTAGATAGTCATAAACTACCTCATCTTTCAGTTCCAGATTTATTAAATAAGGCAGCCCGCCGTATTTAATGTATTGCAAAAACGATTCCTGACTGTCTTTAATTTTATGGAAGATTAAAAATTCTTGATATGACAAACTAAAAACTTTAATTTCAATATAGCGGCCGCTTAAATAAGTGGCTAATTCGCCAGAAAGTAAATTAGCATTGCTGCCGGTGCAATAAATATCGTATTTGCCCTGGGCTTTTAAACTCCTTAGGGCTTTTTCAAATCTTTCAATATCTTGGATTTCATCAATAAAAATATAGCTCTTTTTAGTTTTAGCATTTTTTTTAATATACCCTAAAAGATCCTGACAATTCTTAATGCCATTAAATTCGTTTAATTCCTTATTGATATAGACAACATCGGCTTGCTTATATTTTTTTTTGATCTCATCCATAATCTGAAAAAGCAAATAACTTTTCCCGACCCGACGTTGGCCGACAATAACCTTAATAATATCCTTGTCAATAAAGGGTTTGATTTTATTCAGATAAATTGGGCGTTGAATATATGTTTTAATCATACTTAAAACTTTATTAATTATTGAATATATTTTAAGTATACATAAAACTTTCTTAGGCGTCAAATTTAATAATTTTAGCTAAATTGTGTGGTTTTTTCTACTTGCCCGCCCAGTTGGCGGGATGCCTCATTGCCCATGGCATTTTTTATACTTCAATGGTGTCCCACACGAATTATGGCTAAGGTTGTAAAACCTTTGAAATCTATTTGAAATAGTTGTTCTTACTCATCCACGGGCCCCATGGCATTTTCTATAACATGGTTCACCGGGGAGTAAAACTGGTTTTTAATGTTCTGACTTTTTAGAAGTTTGCTTATTGCGAGGTCTATCAAGTTGAATAGTTCCCCACAATTTTGGCTGTCATTACTTTAATTATATGCTTTAAACCATGTTTTATCAAGTTGACTTCCCCACATGCAACAAGCCTTCTTTTTCTGTGACAACCGGGTGATGTATCTACCGTGATAATACAATGGCTCAATGAGCGCGTCAGCACCAGCAGATTATTCATGGGTTGTTCCCTCCTTCATCAGATAAGTTGTGTTTGGTTGTTTAGGTACCACTAAAGAACTTTTTTATTTGCCTCCTGAAATTTTTAAAACCACATTAAAAAAATAATGTGGCTTTTTGTTAAAGAATATTGAACTTTAATTTTTTGTTTTTTAATGTTAAGCATAAATCAGTTTAGCTTTGGCTATTATACTTCAAGTATATCACTTGAAACTCAAACTTAAAAGAGCCTTGACGGCTGGCTCTTTTATAGTATCATTTATAGTATCATTTATAGTATCATTTTGATACTAAACGATAATAACCCGTTTTTAAACTGCCTGTATACTCTATAATTTTTTTCTTTTTTAAATCTAATAAATCTCTCCTTGCTGTCACCAACGGTTTGTTTATCATCTCTTGATATTCACTGGTAGTTAATTCTTTATGTAATCTTAAAAACTCAATTGCCTCCCTTTGCCTTTGGTTTAGTCCCTTTAAAACTTCCTCCGTAAGTTTATACTTTCTAAAAGTCACCACAATACTCGTGCCAGTGTCCTCAAATTCTGGCTCCGGCAAGCCGTGCTTGACTGTCTCTTTAATCATTTCAAGAGTGCCAGTGCCCCATTGCTCAATATTTTTTACCATGAAAAATAATTTGGCAATTAAGTGATTTTTAGGTTTTGATTCATGTTTCTTTTTTAAGGTGTCCACTGTCCAGCCTTCAGGCAAGCTGCCTGGATTCCAAACTTCAATCCGGTCATCAAGTATCCTGACTTGCACATTTGAAGTTGAGCTGTAATCCCGATGACAAATGGCATTGGTTACAGCTTCCCGCAATGCATCCAAAGGATACTCCCATTTTTCACTTCTTTTTACTTGGCCCGGCACCAGCCAAGCGCTCTTTTTAATATTGTTCATGATAAATTTTTCCACTAAATCAATCTGCTCGTCTATTGTGCCTTCAATTACCTTCATGTCAATGAATGGCTTGACAGCCACCGTGCCTTTGAATTTGGCGCACCTTACTTCTGATTGCACTAAAAATCTTTGCGGTTCTTTGCCAAACATCAACACCGCGGCATTAGTTAATTTGTTGTTCACTAATAAATTTAATTTGGTCAATGTTTCTTTAACGCCCAAGTTCTGATTCATTTTTAATCTCCTCTCTCGTTTTGCCCTGGCTAAAAATTCCTTGATTTTGTTTTTATCAATATCAACCAATTTAGCGCCTTTGCATTCAAAAGCGTCAAACTGCATTTTATCCTTATTCTTTTCCAAAAGCAGGCTCTCATACTCGCCTTGCGACATTGCTTTGGTATTTTTACCAACTCTTTTAAACGGCCGTCCATTGGCAATATGCGGTTTTTGAGGACTTGGTTTGACTGAAATCAAAACCAAATTCTTATCGCTAGTTTTAATGGTGGAAATTTCCGGGTAGATTTTGGGGTCAGTGTGATCAATAATCGTATCAGTTAATCTCTCAATAGTGTTTTTGCCAATATCAACCCCTATCACTTTTCCTTTATCACTCACGCCAACCAAAATTTTACCACCCTTGCTATTGGCAAAAGACGAGACTACTTCCACCATTCTCCCAATATCAGCCAGCGACGGCTTTTTCTCAAAAGTCTCTGATTCCGGCTGTTTGATTAGTTTTGTGATTGCTTGTTTGGTCATGAGGTTGTTTTTATATTCTTACTATTCAAATTATAGCACAAAAACCATAAATCACAATTTTTTAGTTTAACTTGTTTTATCTCCGACTGCTTGATTATAATTGCAATAATCGCAATCCTTGCCAGCAGGCGGAATTTCATCAGCCATCAAGCATTTATGCGCATCAATAATGGCTTTTTCCACCCAGCTATCATTGCCATCATAAGCAATTAAAGTCACATCAAAATCCAATTTAGCATCAAACGCCTTTTTGTCTTTAATACCATTGCAATAAACAAAATAGCCAGTGTCAGACACTTTATAGCCGTTTTGACGCAAAAGCCACTGATAAACTTCCATCTGTCTTTTATAGCCCTGGTGCCAATCTTCGTTCAGTTCAGTTATTTCTCCGACTTTAGCCGTGGCTTTGTAATCCACGACAATATATTCTTCTTTGGAATTAATCCACAAATCATCAATGGCGCCGGTAATGGTTAAGCCTGTTGGTTCATGATAATATCGCACGCCTTTGAAATTCTCCCGCCATTCATCTAATTTTTCATGCGCCACTGGCATGGCGTCAATGCCGTATTTTTCTTGCAAAGGGTGTTTTTGATTTTTAGCTCGGTGAATATCACCCAGTTAGATAATTTTTTAATCTTGTCTTAATAAATCTTTTTCCCCAAGAGGTTTTTAAATATTTTTCTCTATGTTTTGCATCTTCCTCATTTAAACAAAATTCATAATAAACTAATTTTAGTGGTCTTCTATTTTTAGTTGAGTAAGTCATTCCACTATTATGTTGTTTTACCCTTTCTTTTAAATCCTTTGTATAACCAACATAAAAATTTCTATCTTTCAAGCTTTGTAAAATGTAAACATAATAAAACATATTTTTTTATCTAACTGGGTCAAATTCTTTCTTTAATAAATGATCCACAGCTGAATTTAAAGTAAACGGATAGCCGGGCGGCCGGGCTACTCCCAAGCGGTTGTCAATATAAAAACAGCGCGGGCATTGTAAAAACAAATCAATCTTAGACCTGCTAAGTTTAAAATTATTTTTTCCGTTGGGGTTAAAATTCCACTTTGGATTACGGTTTGATTTATAATATTGGGACATTTAATCAAAATACAAATTATAAAAAAGATGAATAATTTTGACTTGTTTATCTTCGTCTTCCAAATTATGATAAGAAACAAAACGAGTATCACGAATCTTATTAAAACCCCTTGCGTAAGAATCACTTTCTTCAACAATACTTTGGATTTGATTTAAAACTTGAGTAAAGTTTTTAATTTTAACAAAATTGATCATCACCCCATAATTTTGTCTCCAAGTGAGATATCCTCTCAATTGATTAATAGCCGCTAAATACGATTGCTTGCCTGCCCAAAATTTACATTCAAAAATTAAAATGTTTCCTTTTTTTATATTCAAATAAATATCAGTTTTACCCTTTTTTGAAAATGTCTCGGCTGTTGCATTACCTGCAAATATACTATTTAAATTTGCACAAATTAAATTCCTTAAATCTTCTTCACCCAAATTTTTAAAAGTGGCTGGCGTTTTTTCAAAAGCATCCGCTTGATTATCAATGATTTCAATAATATCATTGACCTTATCCTCATCTAAAACATATTCCTCTGGCAATTGTGGTGATGGTTTAATTCGCTTTACAATTGGCCTTTGCTCTATGTTAACTCTTTGTCCAAAAAGACTTTCTTTCTTTTTTAGTGGAATATTTATTTTTTTGGTTAATAAAGATATTTTTTGTTTATTAACCTCAATTTCTCTTTTTTTGTCCTCTATTAATTTTTTAATATGGCTTAACAAAGATTGATTTTCTTTATTAATATCATTATTTTTCCAACCTATAATTTGTTTGACTCTACCGATGCCGCTATTAACTTCCTGAACTATTTTATTCTCATCATAGTTAAAACCATATCCTTTGGTTTCAACAACAAAAGAGACGCGATTTTGTCCCCAATCAAATTCATCGCCTGTAAAACTAAAAGAAAAAGTGGATGATTCTAACTGTGATATAATACTCATTTTTTCATTCGGCTTAATAGGGATTTCTACTGTCACTCTTTCGCACAACCAATCTTTATCACCTTCCTCTCTATAGCCCTCCTCCCGTTGATGAGCAGGTATTGTTTTAACATAATTTTCTTGCGACCAGTTTGCCTCTTGAGTTTCGTCAATTTCTATGACTAACAACGCATATTTATCAAAATAATACTTTGATAATTCTTCAATATTTGAACCAATAATCTGTTCTTCGGACTCTCTTAAAATCTCACCCCTAATATCTTCGGCAAGTTTTCTATAATAATCTGATATTGATGGCTTATTATACATACAATCAATTTAAATTTAGTAGAATATAGTTTGGTTAATTGTCATTATTCTAAAATATTAAATAAAAAGGGTAGAAAATATAAAAATATAAGAATACGTGAAAATCAAAAAATTTAATAAAAGGTATTAAACCCCAGAGCAAGCTCCGGACTCTATTTTTTTATTGAAAACCGAGGGTTTTCAAACTTTCCTTCAAGGTAACCCCATAGCAGAGCTATGAGATGTCCACAATAATAAAAATTTTTAAAATTTTCTAGTCCCTCTGCATATTGGAAATTTGGAACACCCATAAAATTTTCCATATTTTCCAGTTCTCAAAATCATATCTGAATCACACAACGGACATTTATTGCCAAACAAATTATTCTCTTGAGATATTACTTCCTTTTGGGATAACCCCACTTTCTTTTTTGGTTTAAAATATTTTAGGTATTTGTAAGTCCTATTTTTTTCAAAAAGTTTATCATAATTAAAATCAGAACCAAAGGTTTGCCAATTTTTAGCATTTGTAATTTTTTCCATTCTTCTCCCATCTTTATCATGTAGTGTCTTGCCGTGGGCTCTCTCCCAACAATCAAAACATAAATTTATGGAATCAAAAGGAAATTCGTAAAAATCTAAAATTTTTCCACAATCATCACACGCCCTGGTCACACCTTCTTTTAATTTATCAATTTGTGAATGAAAATCATCTAATTGGTCCGAATTTTGAAGTTTTTTTTTACTATTTCCCTTAATCCTTCATCTAATGTTTTAACAGGGTCTTCTCCTAAATTGAATTTATTAACTCTTAAAAATTTATAACCATAGCCTTCTAAAACTTTTTGTCGATACACATCATCATCCTTCATATAATATTTATAATTGGAGGAATCTATTGGCTCGTCAGCTAAAAAATGCTCTTTAAACCCATCATATTCAATTATTATTTTTTCATTTTTATAAATCATCAAAAAATCTACCTTATAATTTGGGTGAATATAATTTTTGTCTAATTGTTTTAAATACTCACCGATAGGAAACTGAGGTATTACCTCGGGAGAATATTCATTATAAAAATCAGTCTGATAAATATACTTTTGTATTTTTTCTTCCATTGGAGAATTTTCATCAGTTCCACCTATCTTTTTTTTCTTCCCTAATTCTAATTCCTGTTTATAATGAAACAAGGCATTTTTAATCTCACCTTGAAATTCCTCAACTGGTTTACTTAAAACAAAATGAATACAATCTTTCGCACGGCTAAAACCTACATTTAATCTTTGCCATTTAATTTTTTCCTCTGGTGCAATATTACCAAAATTCGCTACCATATCAGCTGGGAATACCCATTTTAGTCTGTCTTTTTCTTTAGTAGCTACCATTGAATAAAAAATATAATCCCTTTCTTCTCCCTGACAAGTATCAAAGGTCATTATTTTTAGATGACATCCATCCTTATTAATAATCCAATCTCTTTCTGGTAGATTATAAATTTTTTCGGTTAACAAAGTAACCTGTTCTCTATGGGGCGTTATTATCCCCAATGTCTTTTTAAACCCATTTTCCTTTAACTCCTTTATTTTTTCAATAATATAATCTACTTCTAAATCATTAGTGTTTTTGTATTCATCTATTTTACCGTCGTGTTTAATAAAATCAAATTTTATGACACTCTCTATTGGCTCGCTCCTAACTTTCATGCATTGTAGGGTATTGTCATAAAAATATTTTTTTGAATAGGAAATAATTTCTGGATAACACCTGAAATGTTTCTTTAACACACACCTGTAATTCCTAATAAATTCCAAAAATTTTAAAATAGAATTTTTTATATCAAAATTATCTTCGACTTTACTTAAATAAGTTCTTATCCTGTCCTCATCATAGTCTGCGGTGCGAAAAATGCCTCTAATATCACTCTCGTGTTTTTTATTTATAACATTGCTCGCATTGTTAGATTTAACATTACTAAACTGTTTATCATCACCAAGTACTACAATTTGTTTGCCACGAATTAAAGCTGGTAGAGCCTGGGCAATACTAACTTGGGATGCTTCATCAATAATAATTAAATCAAATAAATCTTTTTCAAAAGGAATGTATTCAGCATAATCTCTAATACCAGCCAACATGCAAGGGAAAGATTTCTTCAAGTCGTTAAACATATATTTTGGAAATTTTTGTTTTTTAGATATAATGCCTCTCAATGTTCTAACATCCCCTGGACAATTCCGAGTATAATTAATTATCCGCTCATCCAAGAAATAAGTCATTTTCATTGCCACTTGTCTTTCTAATTCCTCTATTAAATCAATATAGTCATCATTTGGCTGACCATTAAATTGTTTATCTAATTTTCGTTCCAATCTTTTGAAATTCAAGTAATCTTTGATTTCGATATCAGTATAATTTAATAATTTGCAATCAATTACATTAAGGTTGATATTTTTTAAATTCATTCCTATCTTTTCAAATATCTCGGGGTAACTGTTCTGCATTTTTTTATAATTTTCAAAATCGTGTTTTATCTCAAGTAATTTTTGGGTCTCACTAATAACTTCATCAATAATTTTGATATTTTTATCAACATCAGATAATTTTAAATCTTTTTTGCTAATTTCTATCCCTAAATCTTGGATTGCTTTTGTTTCGTTTTTGACAAACAGATACAGTTCGTTTGACAAAACAATATACTCTATAACCTTCGCATAGTTTGGAATATCTTTAATTTGTATATTATGATAATTATCATCAAAGTCAGTAATCAGTTTTTTTATGTCAGAAGTGTTGTTTATTAATTCCTTATATCTTTCAAAAAAATCCTTTTCTTTAAAATTTGATAAAAATAATTCAATAATATTATCAAATAAAATTTTGCCGTCTTTGCCATAATCTTTAGTTTGGTTGAGCAAAAATTCATATAAATCATAGATCTTTTGCATTTTTCTAGTTTCTCTCTCTGGTTTCTTGATATTAAAATAATAATATGTTTTCTTGAATTTTCTGGTTATCTCATCAATTTTTTTTCTTTGACCCAAATAGCCAATTATTGGCTTTTTCTTTTTTACTAATTCATTAATGAATTCATTTAAAGTATTAATGGCTTGTTCTGAATCTATATCTTGAGGAATTTTACAATATCCGAAAAAATCAAGATGATTATCATTAACACCCCAAAATTTGGAAACCTCTACTAAATTCTTATTTAAAAATTCTAAGTCCTGACAATCATCCAGTAAATTTTTTATTGTTTTATCTTTACTACTTTCAATAATTTTAATACTTAAATTATTGATTAAACTTTTATGCTTCTGATAATTTTCAAACAAATTTATTAAAAGCGTTTTATATTTTTTCAATTCGTCAGGTTTAATTTTTTTAAAAACCCCCATCTCTCCACCAACTTTTAATTCATCTAAATCTCTTAGGGGTTGCCTTAACTTAATATTCTTTTCTCGTAATTCCAGTAAAAAATTGTAAAATCCTTCGTTCAGATAATTATCATTGAGACTAAAACTTTTTGCGGTTTTTATTTTTTTGACAAAATCTTTTATTTTCAAAAAATCTTCTTCAATGTTTTCAATTGGTTCATTAGTAATCCAGTCTATATTGGAAAATTTATCAATATTGTTAAAATAATTTTCAACATCTTCCAAGGATATGTTTTTAAAATACTCTATATTGCCTTTTATATTGTCTTTCAAGATTTTTAAAATTTCATCTTTTCTTTTTTCATATTCATCTTTTTTATACCTGTAAGCATTATAGTGCTCTTTGATTTTTTCAATAGTTTGTCCTTGAACTATTTTATTAAATTTATTACCGCTTTTGCCTAATCTCAAAATCGGATTTTGAAAATCCTTATCATTCCTCACATTTTCTAATGTCTGATTTATTTTATCTTCAACCACATCCAAAGCTTCTTTTTTATCAGACAAAACCAAAACCGATTTTTCTTCTAATAAGGCTCTGCAAATTATGGCTGTAATAGTGTGGCTCTTACCTGTGCCTGGCGGTCCTTCAAGAATTAAAAATTTACAATCTGGTTTATCTAATGCCATTAAAGCTTGTTTTTGCTCATCATTAAGAGGAACGGGGCTCTCAACCACGAGTTTGTCTGGTATAGATTTTTCGTACCACTCGTCTTCAACTTCCTCAATAAAAGAAATTGGGTTATCTTCAATAAAACCATTAATTAATTTAGCAAAAAGCTCAATCAAACCTTCTTTACTTTCCAATATTTCCTCATAATCATTAATCAGGGCTTCATCAGATTTATCAAATAAAAAAAGGTAGCAACGATTGGAAATACTTGCTACCAAATTCATTGCTTCTTGAAGTTTGTCATTCTGTAAATCAATCTCTCTGTTAAACTCAAAAAAATCCTCTAACTTTTTTATAATAGAATAAATTTTATTATAAAAATTATCTTCGTTACTAATATAAATTATCCTGTCAAAGTCTGTTGAAATGTTTGTGTTGTTTTCCGTTTGTAAATTATATTCCTGTATTACATAAGATATTGCTTTGGTGTTAACAAAAATTTTTTTATCAAAAGCAATTTCAAATCTGTCATCCATCCTTTCGACATCCAAGGAGGTATAAAACAAAGGAAATTTTTCTCTATTGATTGATATTTCGTAAAAATAAAGGTATAGTTCTGATTTATCTAAGATTTGGTTATTTCTGTATAATTGGAAGAGTTCTAAAAAAGCGTCACCTACGGCTAAATTTTGAAAAAATACATTTAGCTTTTCTTTTATTTCATTTATTCTTATAATATCTTTTATTTTTTGGGAAAGATTAAAATCTTTTTTGTCCTTGCTCCCAAAATATTCCTGCAATAAATCTGATAAGCCGCTTTCAATGACATTAAATAATGTTTCATTAATATCAATTTCAAACTGAAATTTACTATTTTCATCAGCAAGTTTTTTATTTTCCAGAGGTTTATCAATGGTATCCAAGAACGGCAAGGTAATCTTCTTAGATAAAATATTGCTTATTGCATCCTTGGTTTCTTCAATATATCTGTCATACTCCTTACTGTATAAATCAAAATTGTCTTTTATTGTTTCTTCTGATTCTGAATAAGCTTCCCCTAAATCCTCATCTTTTAAATCTTTGATTTTTCTTTTTATTAAATTCAATAACGAGTCAGGCAGAGTGTTGGTGTATTCACCTTTTTTTATAATAATCTTTTCTTTGGCAAAACCCTCATTAAAATTTTTAATTAAAACTTTTTTTAAATTATCATATTTCTCTAAATCAATGGCAATTTTCAAATCTTTATTAACCTTACTAATCGTGTTTCTCTTCGGTATCCTTGTCCTTTTAAAATCAGTTTCTAAAAAGTCCATAAAATACTTAGCTACTTCTTTGATAAAGTCTAAGTTTTTTATTGGTTGTTCATTTGTCTGCTGTTCTTGGGGCATTAAATTGAATGGGCTAAGCTTACTTTAATCATATCACACATTTAAGAAATGATTTTATAATCCTTTTCGGATCAATCCTTTCATGAATGTGTAGACTCACATTTTGCACTTCAAATTCAGTGCCTTCCTTTTTGCCTGCCCAGCTCAAATAGGGATCAATATGCGGATCATGCGC
>Ga0210057_1002877_pt1 | contig 24203 bp, 31 predicted proteins | sample CryGeyCG2114_010_2_FD_183968 | JGI IMG/M metagenome (GOLD analysis project Ga0210057, IMG submission 183968) | Groundwater microbial communities from aquifer - Crystal Geyser CG10_big_fil_rev_8/21/14_0.10 (SPAdes) (version 2) | ecosystem: Environmental > Aquatic > Deep subsurface > Groundwater ...
TGACTTTTTGGAGATAGAGCTTGAGAAGGCTTTTCTCTTTCCTTTCCAGTTTGTAGTAATGGAAACGAACCAGGGTATCTTGGATCCAGTCGTAGGTTTTCTGGGTGGTTGGGGCTCTGAAGCAGAAAGCTAGGGAGCCAGCCAGAAACTCCTTAATTTCAGTCAGAGTAGTTAGTTGTGTATCGTTCATGGTGATGATCATGAACTAGACGATACAGTATTAAACCCAAGAACCCATAACCTTTCGGGCTCATTATTGGATTAGAATCAAAACCTCATTTGGGGCTCATCTTGTATTGGAAAAGACTACCGCTGGAAAAAGATCAGAATGTTTGAGAAGATAGAGTAGATTCATGGGCAGAACCTTAGTAATGTATGGTCTGCCCATAATCTTATCAAAACTAATTATGCGACAAGTCTAATGTCTATGAAGATTGGAATTGTGGGGTTGCCAAATGTGGGGAAGTCGACCTTGTTTAATGCCTTGTTAAAAAGGCAGCAGGCTTTGGTGGCCAATTATCCTTTTGCGACGATTGAGCCTAATGTAGGAATTGTAGAAGTGCCGGATGAAAGGTTAAAGGTCTTGGCTGAAATATCGAAAAGTGGCAAGATTGTGCCGGCGACGGTAGAGTTTGTGGACATTGCTGGTTTAGTAGCGGGAGCCGCAACTGGTGCCGGTTTGGGAAACAAGTTTTTGACTCATATTCGCGATGTTGATGTAATCCTTCAAGTTTTAAGAGATTTCAAAGATTCGGAAATTGTCAAAGAGGGGAGTGTGGACCCAAAAACCGACTACGAGGTAATTGAAACCGAACTGATTCTGAAGGATTTGGAAACGATCGAAAAACTCAAGAACTCAAAGAATCCAGAACTCAAGACAAACGAAAAGAAAAGATTGCTAGTAGAAAGGCTTTGGGAAGGTCTAAACGCTGGACGACCTGCGAGGATAATCCTTGCAGGTGAAGAGATTGAGTTGGCGACGGATTTGTGTTTGTTGACGATGAAGAAGGAGATCAAGGTCTTTAATGTAGGGGAGATGGATCCCCGCCTTCGCGAGGATGACAATAAAGAGCTCTATATTTGTGCGAAGGTGGAGTCGGAACTCTCGAGTTTGTCCGAAGAGGATGCTAAGGCATACATGACTGATCTGGGAATTAAGGAGTCGGGGTTGGACAAGCTGATCAGGAAAGCCTACGAGTCTCTAGGGCTAATTAGTTTCTTGACTACCGGGATTACTGAGAGCCGGGCCTGGACGATTACAAAGGGAACGAAGGCGCCTCAGGCCGCCGCAGTGATCCACTCTGACTTTGAGAAGAAGTTTATCAAAGCTAAAGTGTGTACCTATGCGGAATTTGTGGCTAATAGAGGTTGGAAAGAAGCTTCGGAGAAAGGGAAGGTGAGATTTGAGGGCAAGGACTATGTAATGAAGGATGGAAACGTTGTGGAGTTTATGATTGGGATATCTCCGCCTCTTTAATAGGAATGTGCGAATGGGGAAGGTGCTCAAGCAGTGGACTCCTGTTTGTAGTAAAATAGCCAAGTCCCGCACGTAGCGGGATAAATTACTAAACAATAAATTTGTGAAAAAGACAAAGACAACCGAACTAAAACCCTCCAGTTCAGCGGGTAAACCGTCCATGGGCGTCGTAAACAAGTACGAGCTCGTTGTCATCTATCCATCTTCCGAGAACGATTTGGGAGCAGACAAACAAATTACTGAGAAATGCAAGAAACGCTCCCTCAAGGTAGTTGACGTGGATAAATGGGGAACGAAGACTATGGCTTACGAGATTAAAAAACAGAGTAGAGGATATTATCTAAGACTGGCCATAGAAGGTACATCCGACGCTGCCAAATTACTAGAGAAAGATTTGCAGATGGATGACAAAATTCTAAGATTTTTATTGATTAGGATTTAATTAATCGATATGAGTACAAGAAGTTTAAACAGAGTAACTCTCATTGGAAATTTAACTCGTGATCCTGAATTGAAATATACCCCTCAAGGGACGTCAGTCTGTACTTTTGGGTTGGCAACCAACCGTGAGTGGACAGATTCTTCAGGTCAAAAGCAGGAAGGAGCCGAGTTTCACCGGATAGTTGCTTGGGGTAAATTGGGAGAGATTTGCAGTCAATTATTGGTTAAGGGTCAGAAAGCCTTTGTTGAAGGAAGACTGCAAACCAGACAGTGGAAGACTCAAGACGGTAGTGATCGCCAGATTACCGAAGTGGTTATCGAAGAAATGATCGCATTGAACACCCCAAGAAGTAGTTCCGAAGGTTATAAACCAAATTACACGGCAGTTGAGCCAAAAGCGGAGTCCTTCGGAGATACTCAGGATAAACAAGTATCTCAAGCAGAAGAAGTATTCTCAGCAGACGCTAAGGGAAGTTCTAAGGATGTTAACGACGAGATCCCATTTTAATTTAAAATAAACAAAGAATATGATCCAAAAAAAGAAAATTAGAAAATCAAATAAACCTTGTCCTTTCTGTGTGAAGAAGGCGGAACCGGTTTACTTTGATCTAGAATCTCTGTCGATAGGCATTTCTTCCAAAAAGAGAATTGTTTCCCGATGGACGACCGGTGTTTGTGAAAAACATCAATTGAGATTGGCCCGTGCCATTAAACGTGCAAGACATCTAGCTCTATTGCCGTTTACCGACAAAGCCTAAGATATTTCACATTTGTACATAGCACATTGCACATTTATCTGCAAATATGCAATATAAAATTTAATATATAAAATATTTTTTCTGCCCATGATTAAAATTAATGTCGTAAGACAGTACTTGTTTGGAATTATTTTGTTGGTCGTAATTGGATTTGCAGGATACAGAATGGGTGTGTACGAAACCTCACGTCAATACCAGGGTGGTGAAATGGTGGATACGAGAGTCATGAATGAGGTTTTGGTCCAATTAAAGAAGAACTACCTAAAGCCGGAGGACATCGATAGCAATAAACTGATGTACGGAGCCGCTGAGGGGATGACGGCATCACTGGGTGACCCCTATACTTCCTTTTTTCCTCCAGAAGAAAACGCCCGAAGCAAGGAAGACCTTCAGGGGGAGTTTGGCGGAGTGGGGATACAATTAGGTTTTATTGATAACACTTTGGCGGTAATGACGCCACTTAAGGATACGCCGGCTTTTAAGGCGGGTATCAAGGCCGGAGACTTTATCCTCAAAATTGTAGATGAGAAAAAGAAAATTTCCAAAGATACCAGCGGTATGAAGGTAGAAGATGCCGTAGACTTGATACGGGGAGAAAAGGGAACTCCGGTAATACTAACTATCTTCAGAGAATCAGAGAAAAAATCAAGAGAGGTGACCTTGATGAGAGACGTGATTAATGTCCCGTCGACGGAGTTGGAGTGGCTAGATAGTGGGAAGGTGGCTTTGATACGGGTAAATAAATTTGGCGAGAAAACCCTGCCGGAATGGGAGAAAATGGTCTCTGAAGTCAAGAATAAAAACATCAAAGGAATAATATTGGATTTGAGGAATAATCCTGGTGGTTATTTGCAAAGGGCAATAGATTTGGGGAGTGAGTTTATTGCCGATGGAGTGATCGTAAAACAAAAGGATAGAAATAGAACGGAAGTTTCCAATGTGGATAGAGAGGGCAAGTTGATCGGTATGCCTCTGGTGGTTTTGGTAAATGGTGGGTCTGCTAGTGCAGCGGAGATTTTGGCCGGGGCTCTTAGAGAAAGACTGGGAACTAAATTGGTGGGTGAAAAAAGCTTTGGTAAGGGTACAGTGCAGGAACCGGAAGACTTTAATGATGGATCATCGCTTCATGTCACCATTGCCGAATGGCTTTTACCTTCCGGAAAAAATATTCACAAGATTGGTTTGGAACCGGATGTAAAAATTGAGTACATTAGAGATGAGAAGAATCCGACTGCCGACAATCAGGTGGATAAGGCTTTGGAAGTGTTGAAAGGGGAGATGTCGGGCAAGACTGTGATTGGTGCGAGATAAAAAAATCCCCGCCTAGGTGGCGGGGAAAGGTGAGGCTATTTCTTGGGGGTTTTGAAGCCATGGGCTTGAGCAAACCCATACAAAGTGGTGATTATGAACATGGCGATATACTCATCGAGTATGCCGGGGATAAGTACGCCAACGAGCAGGGCGACACCGATCATAATGATCATCACGATAAATGCGACCCAGTTGAACTGCGGTTGTTTCTCCGGTTTTGTCTCGGGGGTTGGTTCAGTTTCCACGGAATCTTTGCGGCGATTGTGATCAAGGAATTCACCAGAGAAATCGTCATTGTGTGTAAAATCGTCTTCGTGACGTCCAGGCCAGTTGAAAGGCATTTGAAAGTACCTCCGTTTGATAGGATAAGGAGATTTTAGCATTAAAAATCCTCCGCTTGCGCGGAGGGCAATTTCATGATTTGATCAGGTATTTAGAGAAGGCCTATGAAGAAGTCATAGATGGCACACAGAATCCAAGTGCTGATGGCTATAGCCTGCGACTGGGAGTCCGATATGGTAGGTCTTTTGAAGACGATCGGTTTCAACCCAATTATCGTTGTTCTTGGCCTCATCGAGTTGAGCCTTAAGTGTTTCCATTATGCCCGCAAATGCACGTTATGGGACTTGTTTAGGTAAGGGATTTGAAGCCGGAGAGGGTGAATTCGAGGACATCCTCGAGGCGACCTTCCATGATTTCTTTGAGATTGTGCCAGGATTTGTTTAGACGGTGATCGGTAAAGCGGTTTTGGGGGAAGTTGTAGGTTTTGACCTTTTCGGCGCGCATACCGGAGCCGACAGCCTGGGATCGTTTGTCGGATTGGGCACTGAGGCGTTTTTCCTCTTCTTGTTGCCATATCTTTGATCGGATCATATTGAGGGCAATTTCCTTGTTTCTAGCCTGGTAGCGTTCTTCATGCACGAAGACGGTTAATCCTGTGGGTTTGTGAGTCAGTCTGACGGCAGTGTTTACCTTATTGACGTTTTGACCTCCTGGGCCGCCTGCACGGGTAAATTGCCATTCCAGGTCCTGATCCCTAACTTCGAGCAGGTTCGGCTTGACTTCAGGTAATACGGCTACCGTAGCAGTGCTGGTGTGTATCCGACCGGCGGCTTCCGTTTCTGGGACTCTCTGGACCCTGTGGACACCTGATTCGTACTGGAAAGTCTCAAAAGCACCATAATTCCAAAGTGAGCGGTCTGGGCGACTGACACGGATTACCCCTTCATCGATATTTTCGATGCTAAAACCATGATTTTGGGCGAAGCGCGAGTACATGCGGAGAAGATCTCCGACGAATATTTTTGATTCGTCTCCACCAGCAGCACCGCGGATCTCAATAATGGCGGGGGAGTTGTCGAAGTTTTCACCGGCATCTTCTACTGGTACCTCAATGACCTGGCTAGAAAACAGGTTTTTAAGCTGTGATTCGAGCCTTGATACCTCTGCTGTGGCGAGAGCTCCGAGTTCCGGATCGGTAGACAAGGCTTCGTTGTCTTTGATTTCGGCCTCAATTCGTTCGATTTCTGCTTGTATGTAGGGATTATCCATAGGAATATTTACAATTTTACATTGTATATTTTGTATTTGAGGAGTCCGAGTTTAAATCGGGTGGAATCTATACGGTGGCGACGGAGGATGCGACCTCTTTTAACTTTGCTTTCTTTTTGGAATCCAGCATTTCTTTGAGGGATTTGGGAGTTCTATCAATCTCGTCCTTCTTCTTATTTTTGGCGACGTAGCCGGAAGCGGCCCTGCGTTTAGCGATAAACTTGTCTACTCGACCCATAGCATCAATGAATTTCTGTGTACCGGTAATGAAAGGGTGGCACTTGTCGCAAACATCGACGCGAAGAGTTTTTCTGGAGCCACCGACAGTGAAGGTGTTACCACAGGCGCAGGTAACAGTCATTGCTTCGTAAATTGGATGAATATTCTGTTTCATAGCTTTCCGATTTTAACACACGAGGCTAATTTTCGCAAAAAAACCAGCCATAATTAGCGCTTTTCGGAGAGGTAGACGCCGGTGATGATGGTGGCTGTAGCAATCATAGTGAGAGGAGAGAAGGGCTCTTTGAGCCAAAGAAGCGAAAGGGGTATAGCAAATGCTGGCTGAAGATAGGAAAAGATGGCCGCTTCTGAGGCCTCAATTCTTTTTTGACCCTCTTGGTAGGCCCAAAAAGCGATAATTGAGCCACCAATCGCCATATAAAAAATACCTGGAAGAGCTTGGCTATTGACCGTGAAACCGGAGCTCTCAAGGCCAGCAAGGATAAGGAAAAAGGGAATGCTGATAACGAAGGAGAAAAAAGTGAGAAAAATGGGGTCGAGACGATCCTTCTTGGAGAGAATCAGAAATGCAGACCAGACAATATTGCTGATGATGATCAAGAGGTTGCCTTTGAGTGAGAGTGAGTTGATACCGCCTGATCCGGAAAAAAATGGTTCGAGCGTCAGAATAAGAGTGCCGAAAACGGCGATGAGGATGCCTCGCCATTCTTTTTTGGTAAGTTTTTCGTTCAGATAAATTATGCCTCCGAGAATGGTAAAGATGGGGCTGCTAGAAACCAAGAGTGAAGCCTCAATTGAGGTAGTGGCTTTCAGACCATAGAAAAGGGGAAGTAGGGTTAGAGGTGTTCCGAGGAGTGCCAAAAGGATGAGTTTTCGGATATTTACCGGCTGATGCGGTTTGGCTGAATGAAGCAGAAAAATGGGAAAGAAGATCAAGGAGGCAATAACATAACGATACAGCAGAAAGAGAGTGGGGGAAGTAAAGTCAAGGGAATATTTGATGATGGGTGCAGCAAATCCCCAAAGAGCGGTATTGAGAAGCAAAAAGATGTAGGCAGTAGAACGAGATCTCGAAATGGCAGGCATCAAACCATTTTACACAAAAAAACTCCCCCGAGAATTTCTCGAGGGAGTTTGTTGTGCTTACTTGCGGACGGCGGGAAAGATCATGGTATCGATATATTCAGAATCAAATTGCATGGTATCGATCCACAGATATGGATCGTTTGGACCATCATCGAAGTTGGGGTTTTGGATAGAGAACCCCGTTGTGTCTCCGTGACTTATCCATTGATCTCCCAATGCCGCGAAATACATAGTTTCACCCCCCCAAAATAAGTTCTGGTTTTGAGGCGAGAAGGGACAGGAGCTCGTGTCCGGTTACGGGCCGTAGTCCAACCAAACTCATTTCCCGAATAACTTGGTTGGGGGTAACCCACCCGGAGTCTGTCTCTTCGACGGTGAACAGAAAGATCTTGAGCACGGCATTGCCTTCTTGCTTTGGTGGTGAGATATTCGGCAAGATTAGGTCCACATTAGTGCTGGTATGTCAATAGGAGCGTGCGGTGGTGCCTAGAGGACTTTGGCGCGAGAGAGGAGGTTTTTGCCTTCGTACTTCTTGGTGATGGCGAAGATGGTCACACCGACTTTGAGATCGTTAATTTTAATGATGGATTTTTTGGTTAGTCCGTAGACGACTTCCTGATTGTTGATGGTAAGCCCAATTAGTTTTTTCTTAATATCGACGGTAGAAACTTTGGCAACTATGGTATCGGAAACAACGAGGACTGGTTCGTCAGGAATGACCATAACTCTTTTAGCCAGAATGATGTCCTCTTTTAATAAAGTGCCGATAACGATCACTTTATCAGAGATGGCCAAGGAAGAGAATTTGATACCTTTTCCATTTTTATTGATAATAGTTTTCTCGTCCGTGGTAATTTGAAGGACAACAGATTCTTTGGTGTTAATGGAGAGGTTGCCAGAATTGATGGATTGGATTAAACCAACAAAACCGGTTAGTGTTTGCTGGTTGATTCTTTCTTTAAGAGTAGACTCTGTAGCATTAAGATTTTCTTTGACGAGTGTTTTAATTTTTTCTTGAATATCTTGAGCCTGGGAAGGAGTAACGATGGCCTCTGTAGGGGTGGCAGAGGGAATGGCTACTTTGGTGGCGGCAAGGATGTTGATGGAGTGAGTACTCGTATGGATCCCCGCATATGCGAGGATGGCAATTATAGATAGTAATCTTAGTTTTTTCATTCGGGGAGGTTAGCTGTTTGAATGATAGTAATAGCTTCGGTAATGGTGGTGTTGTCGCTTTTCAATTCGGTGACGGTGATGGTGTTTTCGCCACCGATAAGATTTATTTGAGCAGAGAAGGTACCCGCAGGACTAGTTTCGATGATCAGGTCGTCAATTTCTGAAATGACTGTTATGTTTGAGTCGGGGGTAGCTCGTCCAGTGATGGTTATGAGTTTGTCGGAGGTAACTGAATGATTTTGGGGGCTAACGATGGAGAGAGATTTTTGAATAGGGGTGGGTGTGGAGATAGGCGCGACTGTAGCCGAGGTTTTGTTCTCGTTTAAATTGGTAGCTGATTTGTTAGCTAGGTTGATTCCATAAAGGATTACTCCTCCTAGAATTATTCCAAAGATGACAGCAAGTAAAATTTCTTTACGCATTGCATGTAGATTATATACCCCTATACGTTAAGTATTAGATTGGTGGAGTGAGATTGCCACGTCACGAGTACGTTCCTCGCAATGACGGGGAGGTGTCTGTGGTATTATTGTTTCATGGAAATTACCTATTTTGGGCATTCGTGTTTTAAGTTGAAAAGTAAAGGCGGATTGGTCATTTACCTCGATCCTTTCAAGAGTGAAATGGTGGGGATACCTTTACTCAAAGATGTTGCTGATGTGGTGACAGTATCTCATCCACATGAAGATCATAGTTCTTTGGACATGATTACCGGTCCAATTAGCCGGCCAAGTACTTTTGTTATAGATAGAGAAGGAGAGTATGAGATTGCCGGAGTACAAATATCTGCGATGAAGACGTTTCATGATAAAAACAATGGAGCTGACCGAGGAAAGAACTTAATAATGTTTATTGTGATGGATGGTATGCATATTCTTCATTTGGGCGATATTTGTCATAAATTGTCTGAGTCACAGATCGAGAAGGTGGGGTCGGTGGATGCTTTGATGATACCGGTGGGTGGAACATTTACCTTGGATGCCAACGAAGCAATGGAAATGATTAAAGAAATCCAGCCTTCCTATGCCATTCCCATGCACTTCAAGACTGCTACTTCAAAGATTTTAGAACTGACTACATTGGAAAATTTCTTGGAGAAAAATAAATTTCCAGTGTCTGGGGAATCGTTACATAAAATTAAATTAGACGAAGGTAGTCTGCCCGACGACACCCAAATTTTACTGATGAATGGCTAACCTTAGGCTCCCGCCTCACGCGGATGAAGCAGAAAAATCAATTCTCGGTTCCGTTTTAATTGATAAGGATGCCATAGTGGATATTGCGGTAGTTTTACAGCCGGAGATGTTCTATAACGACAATAATGGCAAGATTTTTGAGGCGATGGTAACCTTATACGAAAATCGAGACCCCATCGATGTTCTGACGGTTTCTGATTGGCTGAAAAAGAATAAGCTGTTGGATCGGGTGGGGGGTAGAGCGTATTTATCTGAACTGTCAAACGAAGTTCCAGTGGCCTCTCACGTTCAAAAGTACGCTCAGATTGTGCGAGATTGCCACATCAAAAGGTTGTTAATTTCAGCAGGAGCTCAGATGGGGGAGATGGGATTTGATGAAGGGAAACCTCTCGGTGAGATCTTAGATAAAGCTGAACAGTCGATTTACGCTTTATCTCAAAGCCATGTACGAAAAACATTCGTGCCAATTAAAGATGCTTTGGCCGAAAGTTTTGACCGGTTGGATTCACTACACAACTCTCCTGACGGACTACGAGGCGTACCCACCGGATTTTCGGATCTGGATAATTTACTTGCCGGGATGCAAGATAGTAATTTAATTATATTGGCGGCCCGTCCGGGTATTGGAAAAACAACCTTGGCAACCAATATTGCCCAGTTCGCTGCGGTTGAAAGAAAAATGCCCGTAGGTTACTTTGCCTTGGAAATGAGTAACCTGGAAATGGTAGATCGTATGCTGGTAGGACAAGCTAACATTGATGCATGGAAATTGAAAACAGGCAATTTGAAAGAAGACGATTTTGCTCGTTTATCGGAGGCCATGGGAGTTTTGGCAGATTGTCCTTTGTATCTTGACGACACTCCGGGTCAATCGATATTAGAGCTTCGTACTAAAGCAAGAAAGTTACATTCTCAAGTAGGATTGAAACTGTTGGTGGTCGATTACTTACAGCTCGTGGTTGGAGATAAAAGCTATGAAAGCCGAGTTCAAGAAGTGGGGGCAATTTCTCAAGGACTTAAGAATTTGGCTCGTGAATTGAAGATACCGGTGTTGGCCTTATCTCAGTTAAATCGGGGAATTGAGAGTCGAACCGAAAAAGTGCCTCAATTAGCAGACTTGCGTGAATCTGGGAGTATTGAACAGGATGCCGATGTGGTGATGTTTATGTATCGGACAGATGATAATAATTTGGAAGATATGAAACTTTCAATTGCTAAGCACAGAAACGGTGGACTTGGGTCCTTGGACCTAAAGTTTAGAGGAGATCGAGTTAAGTTTTATGGTGTGGATAGAGGACACCAGAAATAAAGATATTTTACATTTCACATTGATAAGCATCATCAGGCTTATGTTGATAATCTGAGTTATTGGTTGTTGGATAGAGTTTTTTGGAAAATAAAAGGACCCCGCTAAGCGGGGTCCTGCAGAGAACCGTTTAATGTTGGGTGTAGTACCATCCGCCACCGAACATGGGGTGGTCTTGCCAAAGTAGGATGCTGGACCCTTTATCCCCGTACATGCGCCAACGGCCGAAAAATAAAGTCGTCACTGGAATATCCTGAAGATCGACTGTAATTGAATGTGCAGGAGCCTTGATGCCCAAGTAAATGGTTTTTAGGCCACTGTCAAGTTCGACAAGGGTGGCCGGTCCTGAGCTTATTGCATTGGTGTGGTAGACGACATACCGAAAATCGGCTCTAGCGAAAATGAATAGAGCCAAAAATCCACCAAACCCCATTACACCAATAAGTGCAACGTAGAATGGCATCGAAGAAACGGCGTTGAGGATTAAAATCAGTGCTGAGATCATTGAAAACGCAAGAATGCCCAAAAAGGTCAAGTTCATCTTATTTTTCACGGTATCCTCCAAAAAAGTTAATTTGCGAGCCTTATGAGTGATTTTAGGCTATAGGGCTGTAATAATCAAGAAAAGCTTGCTTACTGTAGGTGGGATAGCCGTAGTAAAATAGAGATGTTGCCGAGATGGCGGAATGGTATACGCTCAGGTCTCAAAAACCTGTGGGAGCAATCCCGTGAGGGTTCGAGCCCCTCTCTCGGCACAAAAAACCCGTCGATATGACGGGTTTCCAAACCGAGATGGATTCATCAGTTTTGCTTGAGGTTGATCCAGATAAGGAAGATTGCGGAGACAATCAATCCGCCGAGGTACCACCCGCTCCATGCGATGGTCAGGGAGACCGAGCAAACAATTGCGGTAAGAAGGGCAATGATTGAGGCCCACGTACGAACTTTTTGATTTTTAAAGAAATTCATTTTCTTCTCCTTGAAGGTGATTTTCAGACACCCTATATTATCATTTGGGGCACGTTTTGTCAACCGAGATTGCTGGTGGGGTTGCTTGAGGAGGCATCTGAGGCGTAAAATATAGGCATGATAGATGTAAATAAGCTTAAAGTAGGGGTGACTTTCACCGAAGACGGGACGCCATTCCGGGTAACTAAGTACGATTTTACTAAAATGGGCAGGGGACACGCCACGATCAAAGTGAAGGCTAGAAATCTCTTTAGTGGAGCAATAGAAACCAAGGGGTATATTTCTGGGAATATGGTAGAAGATATTTTGCTTGATAAAAGACATCTACAGTATCTGTACAAGGATGACGAAAAAGCTTTTTTTATGGACCCGACCTCCTTTGATCAGTTTGAGATTCCCTTGAAGGTGCTAGGTGATGATGTCAGCTACTTGGTGGAGGGAGAAAAAGCTTGGGTTCTCTTTTGGGATGAAAAAATTTTGGGCGTGGAAGTTCCTTCTTCGGTGATTATGAAGATTATCGAAAGTGAGCCGGGAGCTAGAGGAAACACTGTAAGTAATGTGCTCAAGCCCGCCAAGACCGCATCCGGCTTGACTGTCATGGTACCCCTTTTTATTAATCCAGGAGACTCTATAAAGATAAATACCGAAACGGGGCAGTATACCGGAAGGGCAAATTGAGAAGCGGGAGTGATTAGTTATTGGTGCGAGGTTGTTAGTGCGGGGAAGGTAGTTATTTTAGGAAGAGGATGAGGAGAAGGACAAGTATTTGGGGGATAAGACCCCGTATCTTGTTTGGAGTTGAACGATGACACCAGGTATGGAAAGAGGCAAACTTTCCGATCAAAAAGCCGCGATGGTTTAGAAAAAGATAAGGGAACTCTATAAAGTCTGGTAGTAAACCAACAAACCAACCAAGCCAAGGCCGCCAGTCAAAGGGGTGTCCCATTTGAAAAAACAAGTAAACAACAAGAATTGAGACAGGAAAATCGAAGAATAGTTCTTGAAAAAAAGCGGCCTGTTTACGTTTCTTTTGATTGGAGAGTCCTTGACCGACATCCCAGTGAGGAACCCGATCTTCTAGGAAGTGTGAGACTAGTACTAGAGGTATGCTAATAATCGGATTGGGAATTTTGGAAGCTATTAGAGCACCAGTTGGTCCATGAGCGATCGAAAGCATGTGTTTTTTAGTATACTCTATTTATCATGAATGATGCCATCTACAGAATAGGGGATATTATTGTCTACCGGTTTGGTCTACTAGCCATACTCTCATTCCTGTGGGGGTCATTTGTCTTTTACAAAAAAGCGGTTGAGTCTCATCTTGAAGAATTTTATGTTTTGGACGGAGTGGTCTTGTCTGCTTTTTGGGCGTTTATTGTAGGTAGATTGGTTTACGTAATTTTGAACATCAACACCTTTTGGAACCATCTGCCAAGAATATTTCTCTTTTCCAATTTCCCCGGAATTGAGAGGTGGGGGGTAATAATTGGAATTTATCTAGGGTTTTTTTGGGTAGCAAGACGGTTCAAGGGAAAGATTTATGATTGGTTTGATTTTGTATCTCTAGGTATCATGTCTGGAACAGCAGTTTTTTATACTGGTTTATTATATTTTGTTCGTTCGTGGCAGTATGGGTTATTGGGGGTAATATATCTACTGATTTTTATTGTTGGTTGGGACGCCGAGTCGAAGTATAGAACATACAGTTGGTATAAAAGCAATAAGACTTCGGCGAGATCAGGACTAATAACCGGATTTTCAATTTCTATTGGAGGGTTGCTTTATCTAGGAGAAAGATGGATGCTGGGCCAGTTTAACCTCCCGAATGGTGTATGGGGGACAGTTTTGTTTGTCGGAGGTATTGTTTTAGTGTATATTAGGTCTGGCAGGACAGTGGCAGAAGATATAAAAATAGTTTTAAAACATGGAAGAAAATAAAAAAATTAAATTCCCGATCTCTGTATTGCGTCCGTTGATCTCTTATCTCAAAGGTGAGAAGAAAAGGTTGATCGAGACCAAAAAGGAGTTAAAGAGAGTAGACCCATTTATAGTTGGAAATAGAGATGATGATAACTCAGTAGATTCCGATGTAGCAGAAAATGTTGAGCATGATAGGACTTTTGCGATGAGATCACAAGTTAGTCGATCTATAATCGCAATCAGAAAGACTTTGACGAGAATCAAATTGGGCAAGTATGGTATTTGTGCCAATTGTGGCAAGATGATTGACACAGATAGGCTGGCGGTAAATCCGACAGCGGAGTATTGTGTGAGCTGTGAGACGAAGAAAGAGAAGAAGCTGGGGTGAAAGGGGAGAGGTGTGCACAGTTATCAGTTCTCGGTTCTCAGTTTCTGACAGGTGTGGTTATTGTGGATATATTGTTGCAGATACACTTTCGAGGTTCGGGGTGGGGAGTGATGAATAGGGGAGTGTCTTTGGGGATGTTTCCAAGACTAGGACAAGAGCTGGCAGTAATTGTATATTTTATATTTATCATTTTATATTTGAATCACGCTAAGTCAAGAAAATTTTCTTTTGGGTTGACATTGTTGGCTTTAGGCGGCCTGGGGAATCTGGTGTCAAGATTGTTTTGGGGAGGGGTGTGGGACTACATTTATTTGCCGATACTACCTTTTTGGTTTAATCTTTCCGATGTAATGATTGCTGGAGGGATACTTGCCTATGGGTGGGGTGAGATGCGCTATACTTGAGGGTATGGAAATCCCAATATTGTATGAGGACGAGGACAGTTTGGTGATTAATAAACCAGTGGGTTTGGTGGTAAACAGGGCAGATTCTATTACTGGCCAGACTGTTCAAGAATGGGTAGAGAATCGTGATTGGTTTAAGGCTATTAGTCCTAGGTTTGAAGATAAGCTTTTTCAAGATAGGAGTGGGGTGTGCCATCGACTGGATAAGGAAACTAGTGGTTGTTTGTTAATTGCCAAAAAACCTGAATCTTTGAAGTATTACCTGGATCTTTTTAAAGAGAGAAAGCTGATCAAGACTTACGTAGCCCTGGTTCATGGTAGGGTCGAACCAGAGAGGGGAGAGACGATTTTGCCACTTAAGCGGAGTTTGTACGATCGGGAGAAGTGGCAAGTCCACTATGAAGGTAAAAGAGCGGTAACAGCTTGGAAAGTAATCAAGCGGTTTACCTCTCCCGGTCACGAACACTGGAGAGACGCATTGACCTTGCTTGGCTTGGATTTGAAAACGGGAAGAACTCACCAAATAAGAGTTCATCTGTCTTTTCTCGGCTGGCCGGTCTTTGCTGATGATAAATACTTGAATAGAAAATTTGCAAGGGAAGATAGAAAATATTTATCGCATCATTTTCTTCATGCGTCAAGTATTGAATTTGTGACGTTTAATGGCGGGAAGGTTTTAGTGGAAGCGGAACTTCCCGCAGATTGCCAAAAGTTTCTTGATGTTTTGGAGATGGGGAAATTGGGGTGTTAGAATGATTTATGGATGTTTTTTTGGTTAACTTGATGTTAGTTTTTACCGCGGCAGTCTTTCTAGGCATTATTTTCCGATACATTGGAATGCCTTCTATTGTGGGTCAAGTTTTAGCCGGTATCGCGTTTGGAGTTTTCGGTCTGGTAAATAACCAGAGTCTTGAAAGTATCAAATTTCTGGGATCGCTAGGTGTGACCCTGCTTTTGTTTTTGGTGGGTTTGGAAATGAATTTAAAGGAATTAAAAAATATAGGTTGGACTGTGGTAAAAATATTTCTGATTCAAACTATTGTTTTATGGACGATATTTTTTGGAATCGCCAACCTGTTTTTGAGATTTAGCGTCATTTCCTCTCTTTGGTTATCGATGGCTTTAACTTTTAGTAGCACGATCGTAGTGGTAAAAATACTTTCAGAGAAAAAAGACCTTGGCAGTTTTGCAGGAAAAATCAGTTTAGGAATTTTGCTACTTCAGGACGTGACAGCGATTATTGTTTTGGTCTTAATGCCTAGTTTTGGTAGAGGATTTGAACCCTCGGCGCTTTTGGGTTTGGCCATAAAGATAGCGATTTTGTTTCTAACCATTAATGTGCTAGGGCATATTGTTATTTCTAAAATCGAAAAATATTTGATTAAATCATCCGAGGATTTAGTGTTACTTAGTCTGATTTGGTTTTTTCTAGCGGTTTACTTTTCAACGAATGTGATGGGTTTGACTCCTGAAATAGGCGGAATATTGGCGGGAATCTCTCTTTCTACGAGCTGGGGACATTTTCAGATAGTAAGTAAGATAAAAACACTGAGAGATATTTTTCTAACATTATTTTTTGTGTTATTAGGTTTGGAGATTGGAGTCGTTAAGATCGACTGGTTGTTGGTTTCTGGGCTAGTCACTCTGACCTTGATCATTAAATTTATCGCATCTGAGTTAAGTTGTTTTTTGAGTGGACTATCTGGGAAGGTGGCTTTTTCGGTGAGCACAAATATGACGCAACTATCTGAGTTCAGTTTGATTGTTTTGTCCTTTGGATTGATTTCTGGTTTTTGGAAAAGTGATTTGGTGACGGCTGTAACAGTAGCTGGGTTAACCTCGATGGTGGTTTCGACGATAATAATTAACCAATCATCACATCTCTACAAATTCATGTCTGAACAATTACCTATGATTTTTAAATTTGGTGGAGTTAATTCTGGAGTCGTGACCATGAAAGGTCATGTGGTTTTATTGGGTGGTGATCGAACTGGCCGGAGCATCATGTCTTCTCTGAAAAAAAATGGGGAAAAAGTATTGGTAGTTGATTTTAATCCTGATGTAATTTCCAGACTTAAGAATAGGGGAGAGGAGGCGATTTTCGCCGATGCCTCAGATCCCGATGTATTAGAGACTGCGAATATGGTCGATGCGAAAATGATTATTTCGACCGTTAAGGATCTTGATGATTCTTTGGCTCTCCTTACTTTATTAAAACAAAAGAGGATTAAGGTTCCGACAATTGTTGACGCCGAAACGGCCGCACAAGCGGCTTTGCTATATGAAGCCGGTGCGTCATATGTCATATTTCCTCATTTCGTGAGTGGTCTTCATCTAGGCCTTCTGGTGAAGAAGTTCGGGAATGATGCCAATACCTTATTAAAATATCGGAGCAGACAAGGTGAGATATTAAAGGAAATTTATGAAGGAGAGTTCTAATCTTAAACGATTTCGAATAATGGGGATAGTTTTTTTGGTTCTTTTGGGTGGATTGATTGTTTACAGAGTGATTAAGGAGGGGGTAGTTTCCAGCCAGTTGGGGATAAATCTGGCTGTTGTAGGAGAAAATGGTTGCTCCCTATTGGTTTTACGTCCTGATGAAGATATTGTCGGTTGGGTCAATTTACCGGAAAAATTGAAGTTGAAAATCTACAATTCCTCGGCACAATACCCAATCGGTTCACTATGGGTTTATGGTGTGTCCGAAAAACGTCCTTATGAGATCTTGGAAAAATCGCTGGGTCTATCTGTGGGCGTTGCGATTTCAAGGACTATTAAAATTAATGGTGATCCTTCAGTCGAAGGGGTTTTGGGTAGTCTTCACAAAATAAATCTGAAGACCGATTTAAGTCTAAGAGATAGGTTTTTGATAAGACGGTACCTGGTCGAGGCCGTGTCCTCAAAGAAGATACTGGAGATGGATATTCCTAAAAAGGCGATGGATAAAATCACCGAACCGGATGGTAAGGACTTTTTGATTTTCAACAATGTAATGGTTTTGTGGACGAAAAACAAGTTTCTTTTGGAATCGATTTTGATGGAAAATGTAGATGCTTCAATAAACAATCTGTCCGGCATAGTGGGTTTAGGTGTTGCGGTTTCAAGGCAGTTGGAGTCAGCCGGACTCCGTGTGGTTGAGGTAAAGACTGATCCCAATCAGGGAATAGCCGGAACGGGGTGTATTTTTGTATCTAGAGGCAATTACCCGGTAACTGAGAGCTTTCTAATTCAACAAATGAAATGTGAACGACGTGTGGAAGTCGACAAGGGAATGATTAATAAGGGTGGCGTAGGTATCTGGCTGAAGTAGTTTCTCAACTAAGCCTCGTCACCCAGGAGGGGGTCGTAGATCTCTAGTGGCGGTGTCTCGCTTGACTCCCCGGCAGATAGTGATGGAAGGTGTTCCATGTCGTCTAAGGGGAAGGAGGGAATTCCTCGTAATCTTTTAGAAGATTTTGCCTCCAAAATAAACACCTGAGGGTTTTTGGCATTGACGGACTTCATGATGGTCTTGTATTTGTAGCCGGCATTGATAAGCTTAACGAGACGATGAGAAAGATTGTCGGGCAAATAGCCAATAAAGTCTTTTCCACGCGTCACTTTGACTTTATGTTTCGAGAGTGAAAGTTCGACGGGTTCGCCAATGTTTAGAGCAGAAAATATTTTTGGTTCACCTTGGTTAACTAAAGGAACGACTTTCGATTTACCAGGTTCTTCAATAAAACTTACGATTTGGAAATATGGATTGGCCAAGCCTTGCTTTTTATTGGCTTTTAATCTAGCTAAATTATTTTTGGCGATTTGATTATGAGGATCTACCAAAAGAACCTTTTCAAAACTAGCCATGGATTTTTTGTTTTTACCCCCCATGGAATAGGCAATACCTAAGCGATTCAGGGTGGGTAGATCAGCGGGATTCAGCTCAAGTATCTTTTCATTAAGAGAGATGGCCTCGTGCCATTTTTTGGCTATGGCGGCTTTAATCGACTCTTGTTGTATATCGTTTATGTTGTCATTGTTCATGCTGAGAAATGATATAGATGATTTAACTGCATGTCAAGTTGTTGTTTTGGGCCTTGGCTCCTGATAGAATTCAAACTATGTCAGGTCACTCCAAGTGGTCAACCATAAAACATCAAAAGGCAATAGAGGATAACAAGCGAAGTTCCGTATTTACTAAAATAGCTAAAAAGATCCATATAGCGGTAAAAAAGGGAGGCTCTGGAGATATTGAAGCCAACTCTTATCTTAGGGCCTGTGTGGATGAAGCGCGGTCGGTAAACATGCCAATGGAAAATATCAAGCGAGCAGTTGATAAAGCCTCTGCGGTAGGTGGAGGAGTCGCCGCCGAAGAAATTACGTATGAAGCCTATGGACTATTTAGCGTGGGGATCTTAATCACTGCCGTCACCGACAATAGGAACCGCACTTTTGGAGAAGTGAAAAATATATTGGACAAACATGGGGCCAAGTTAGGAGGGCCAGGATCGGTTTCTTATATGAAATCTATACAGCCTTTGCCGAGAATTAGTATCCAAGGGGAAGATCTGAAACAAATAACGGACCTAGTAGCTCTTCTCACCGATTTGGACGATGTGGTGGAAGTGTGGACAAATCTGGCTTAATATGTCAAAAAGAACACGATTTATCTTAGTAAGCGGAATGGTTGCTATTTGCTTGTGGCTCACCACTACAGCACCGGTGGATTATCGATTTGGTTTATATTTAGCAGTCTCTTCCTTATCATATATTCTTTCGGTATGGGTTTTATTTGATGATTTGAAGGGTATTGAATGGCTTACGCTAATGGTGTTACCGGTCATGTTTACCTTGGGTAGTGGTTTATTTGCCAATTTTTTGCCTACAGCTATTCCCAGTATGTTTGGGAGAGTTTTTCAGCTTGAAACATCAATGCTATTGGCGGGATTGTTTAGAATCTTATATTTTATTTTTTATGCTTTGGCAATGTATGGAATTTTGTTAATAGAGAACATCTTTTCGGTCGCATCGATTAGAACAATCCAGCTTTTTAGGGCCGCGAGGTCGGTGAATTTCATCATTACATTGGTGGCTTCGCTATTCTTTTATACAGTGGCTTTGAGTTTAAAACTACCTTTTTGGTGGATCGCAGTTATTGTTTTTGTGGTCTCGATCATTTTATGCTTTCCCAGTTTCTGGAGCGTTGATCTGAAAGGAGATATTTTACATGATGCCGGGAGATATTCACTGGTTGTTAGTTGGGTGACTGTTGCGGCAGGTATAGCGTTGTCCTTTTGGCCTGTCAAGCCATTCATGGGTGGTTTGATGCTGACTTCGATCTTATATTCCTTGTTGGGTATTCTGGAACAACGACTTTCCAGTAGAGTATACCTAGAAAGTCTCTTGGAATATGGATTGACGGTAATAGTAATATTTGTAATTGGATTTATGACGACCTCGTGGGTGGGCTGAGGAAAGTAACACAGTGTCATCGTGACACAAGAAAATTATGACCGCTTCAAGGAAGGGGAGAGAGTATAACTATAGGACCTATAATAAACCTATAATGTTGTAGGATCTATAGAAGTTTTCACGATAACCCATAGTTTTCACGAAATTTAGCATAAGATGTGGATAACTGCTGGGTGATAGGGATAGATATAGTCAATAGACGAGTGGTCGGTAATGGGAGAAAGGGGTTCGAAACGATGGGTGTGACGAGAATTATTTTTTCATATTTCTGACCCGATTTTTCTTGAAGGGTTAGTGTAGAGGGGTAATCAAATTGATATGCAGTTCTAGACAGTTCCCTATTTATATGAATGATGAAGTTGGAGAAGAATGATTCCTAATACGTCGCACAATAATACTTTTGCGACGTATCTCAACAAAGCAGGCACAAGAGATGTATCTATTATGTTCTGCGGTTATTTGTAGATAATCCCGAAACTTGTGTCACGTCTGTTCTCTGGCTCCTCTATGTGGCTAATTCTTTTGTTTTTGAGCCTGATAGCCTCAAATCGTGCCTAATCGTAGATAAACCCGAATCTTTCTGCACATTTCTAATGTTTTAGCTTTGGGAGGATATATCAAGATATTTATCCAATGATTAATTAGCCATAAAAAGTTCCAGAAGCCGTTTTAGGGGCATTCTACGGGCCTGATTTTGGAGGCTAGTTTCTCGTCATTGCGATCAGATAACCCGATATCTTTCCTATCAATTATTTTGAGAAATTTCCGTAATTTTCTTATTTGCTATGAAATGTTTATTAATTAATTGATATATAAACCTTGACAGAATTTTTGGGTATTTAGATTATGGGATATATATCCGTTTAGACATTTTTTTCTTTCCCTCTCCCCTATCTGCACACACACTCTTTTTTTCACGATGTGAAATGATGTTTATTATTTTGGATCGATGACAGTGATATTGGTGACTTGATATCTAAGGTGGATATACGAATTGTCTAGAACTCGACATTCTTTAAGAACGAGGGGTTTGATTCTTTTTAAATCTTCTTCGGTGTGTATAGACTCGCCGCCAATTAATGATTGTGTCTCTTTACCACCAATGAGGCAAGGAGCGATGACAATGGAAACCTCGTCGATAAGGCCATTTCTGAGTAACTCGGCATTTAGTTGTCCACCGGACTGGATCGTAACTCTTTCGGCAAGATAATTATGTTTCATCTGTCGAAATAGATCGGTAAAATCAATTTGCTTTTCATAGTCAAGGATTTGCATGTTTGGTAACGAATCCTTTAAGCTGTATGCGGGATGGGTCTTGTTGGTAGTCACCAGATAGAGAGTTCTAACCCATTGGGATAGATAGCGAACGCCGGACTCGGTCAAGTGTGGCCTGTTGTCAATAACGATAAAACTACATCCCATTTTTATCGGTTTAATTGTGCGGAGATTAACTCCAATTTTGGCCATGACTTTGCCACTGTTTAAAGAGAAAGGATCGGTGTTTTTTTCGATATCATAGTACTGCGACAACCCCTCTTTGACGCCATGTATTCTTTTAAAGTCCAAGTCAACATCAAGGTAGTCAGAATCCCCAGTAGAGATTTTGCCGTCAAGTGATTGAATTAGAAAAAGGGTATTGTAAGTTCGATCCATGTTTTTAAGTATAAGGCTTGACCAAGAAGTTATGAGGTGTCTGTTTTTGGTTGAATGCTGTTTCGGTATATGTTAGGGTTATTGTATGGTATTAAAGAAAGTTGAAGAAGTACTGGTTACTCCTCTTGCACCGTTTGACTTTGATGCGACTTTCCATAAACCGGACCACTTTACCACCGGTGATAATCTGTGGGAACTAGGGACCAGATGGCAAACATGGAACCATGAAGGAAGAGGTCTGGGGTTGAAGATCGCGAACATGGGAGAGGTGGATAATCCCCGACTGCAAATATCATCTACGCCGATTTTGTACCAAGTGATGAATATATGTCGACCTTGATGAAAGAGGTTGAGTTTAGATATAACTTACAACTCGACTTGTCGGAGTTCTATGCTGCATTTGAAAATGACACAACGCTCTCCCCTATCATGCAAAAATGGCGGGGAATGAGGCCCGGACACCCAAGTTCTTTATATGAATATTTAATTATCGGGATAGTTCTGCAGAACGCGACAGTGAGAAGATCGATGCAAATGTTTAAAGCGTTAATCGAAAAATACGGGAAGTATAAACAACTGGCCGTCCACTACATTTGGGAAGATTTGTGGTGGAAAAGGAAGAATGAAAATATACCCTGGTTGGAGAAGTTAATTAGGGTATAAGCAAAGATGATGCCTGTATAAAATATTTGAGAGATACTGAGAGATCTGCCAAAGAAGAATAGTGTCGAAACAACCCAATTCCTAGATAGACTCTCTGATTTTGATGATTTCGTTCTTACGAAAGCCAAAGTCTGACCAAACCTGAACACCTACCGGCGCCTGTAAATCAGCTTCTGCCAGCTTGAGCCACTCTTGTATTTTGTCGCGATAGTCTTCTGTCTTGTTGAGTTCGATGAGGGTGCGACAGAGGTTGATGAGGACCCCAGATCTCCAAATGGCCCAGGTGGTGTAATCGCGGATTTTGAGATTTCGTCCTTCTTCGGTATCGAGGTAATCCCTATATAGTTTCTCAGCTTCTGATACGGCATCTGAATTACCCAGATGAAGCTTGTCGATAATGAGGAAGCCTTCATATTCTAGCCCTATGGCCATGTTCTCCAAGTATTTGGGATCAAGAGAGACTTTGGCGATTGCTTCTTGGTAATACTGTGCGGCTTCTGAGTACTTCTTCTCGTAGTCGAATACCCGTCCATTGAACCTTGCTAGTCGAGATTCCCAATGGGTTAGGCTATTTTCTTTGATGTACTTATCGGCTTGATTTGTCGTGATCTTCATTGCCTGGAGATGTTTTTGATCTTGAGTTTCCATGAAAAAGTGCTGAAGTATCAGAACTTCCTCAAAAAATAGCTCTATTGTTGCATCTTTCAAATTGTTTTCTATGGCAAACATTCTAAGCAAACGAGTATCCGCGAGGGATTCGTCTTGACAGTTGATATCTTCGCGTCTTTTGGCAGTCTGCTCTCTATGCGATGCGAAAGTTTCCCGACTAATGGACTCTTTGTTGATCATATTTGTTATTATACAGATACTGATAAAAAACCCGGCGTGATGGCGGGTTTGTTTTGGAGATATTTAGCGTGGCATTTCCATCGAGGCTAAAATTTGGTTTGGTAAGATTAAGAGTGAGGAGAAATATTTCGATTGCCTACTTTCTGTCTTTTGCCTTTCATGGGTGGTTCTGGTTGGGGAACTGGATTTTTTATTACCTGAGTTTTGGAAACTATACGACGGTGGCATTGCTGGACTCCGGTGCCGTAATGACCGGACTTCTTTTTGAAATACCTACCGGCGCTTTGACTGACTTGATTGGCAAGAAGAAGACCTTGATGCTGGCTTTTTTACTTCAAGGGGTGGGCTGTCTTCTGATGGGTATCTCTAGTAGCTTCTGGATGTTGGCGGGGTCTCTCTGGATTTTTGTTTGTATCGGTGGTGCATTTTATTCCGGCACTATGGAAGCGTTGGTATATGATAGTCTGAAAAGTATGAGTGAGGAGGGTTTATACGAGAAAAAGATTGGAGCTGTGGGAGCGACCAAACTTTGGTCTATGGCGATATGTGGAATTATCGGTGGACTACTGTATTACATATCACCCGGTTTGCCATACATCTTGAATGGGATATTTTGTTTGATTGGATTCGTAGTTTGCGCGTGGATAGTTGAGCCGGTAGTAGACACTGAAAAGTACTCTTTGAGTAGTTTCTTTGTTCAGAATTCTCTGGGGATTAAGACGTTATTTAAGAGTTCGTATATGAAGAAAATATCGTCGTTCTTAATGGCAACCGGAGGCCTATCTATTGTCGTTTACAACTTGTTAGATGATTTATTGGCTGTGGAATATGGGTTCTCCCCTTTTGGGATTAGCGTTCTGTTTTCTGTTGCTTGTCTGGTCGCCGGATTTGCGTCAATGTTTGTTCCTCGATTGAAAATACAGTTTGATGAAAGAAAAGCTCTAATTATATCCATGGTAGTTATGGCGTTTGTGTTAATGCTTTCCCCCCTAATCGGAATGATTTTATCCGGTGTGTTGCTTATGGTTAGGGTGATAATGGAGGTGATCTATGACAATGCGAGTTCGACGGTTATCAATAGAAATACAGATTCAAGTGTTCGGGCCACTACACTCTCATCTCTGAGTTTGCTTAGGAGTCTTCCTTATGCCATCGGGGGTTCATTTATCGGTAGTGCAGTTCAAATGGTAGGAGGGGCAAAAAACTTTTCAATGTGGTTTGGACTGACACTGATGGCTGTCACGGTAGTATTGAGTAATAGAATTGAAAGGGAAAAGCGATAACCCCTTAACTTGGTTTGCCGGTGAACATGTCGGCGATAATTTCTTCCAGGGGGACGTGAATAATGTCGATATCGTCTACGG
>Ga0210057_1002878_pt1 | contig 24200 bp, 30 predicted proteins | sample CryGeyCG2114_010_2_FD_183968 | JGI IMG/M metagenome (GOLD analysis project Ga0210057, IMG submission 183968) | Groundwater microbial communities from aquifer - Crystal Geyser CG10_big_fil_rev_8/21/14_0.10 (SPAdes) (version 2) | ecosystem: Environmental > Aquatic > Deep subsurface > Groundwater ...
TTAGTCTTAAACCTTGTCCACTCCACTTCGTTCCGTTCGGGGAGTTTAACAACGATTAAGTTCAATCGTCTTGTAGAATTATTAAGAGAGGGTTTCCGCCTAATGTTTTTCAAACAATTTAAAAATAAACAAATTTATAAATAAATTAGATTATATATGATAAAAAAAGAAAAATGGAAAACGTAATAAATTTAAGAAAAAAATTAATTAGCCATAAGAAGTTAGCCCAAGAAAGAACAATTTTAGCTAATGAAAGAAACACTCTCGCTTATGTAAGAACAGGTTTTGCTTCTTTTGCGTTAGGAATTGCCCTAATCAAATTATTTGAAGAAAATATAAAATATGTTTATGCTGGTTATGGTGCATTAGGTATCGGAGTAATTTTAATAATCTTAGGAATTGTTTATTATCCTCTAAGAAAAAAGAAAATATTATCTTATTAATTAGACGGCGGCAACCCCCCAGAAAAAACTATAGACACGACGACTTTGAGTTTTCCCTTCGGGACGTTGCACTAAATTTTAGGTCTTCCCGTTGGTCAGACGAAACTAACAACGATTAATTTCAATTTTGCCCCAGCGATTTAATCCTGAAAAATAAGTTCTTCAAAGAAAACAGCCAAAAGAAAAAGGCAAAACTGTTCATTCGGCTTCGCCTCACCACATAACATGATTATAGGAAATTGAGTCTATGGTCTTTATAGATAGATTTTATCATGATTATCATAATCTTCAAAAGATACAATCTTGTTTTCATGGTCAATCTTAAACACTAATACAAAATGTCCAATATGGATTCGGTTTAGCCCTTTCATGTTATGATGAAGAAATTTATACTTATGGTTGGGGTTTTCCAGGATTTCGTCCATTTTTCTTCTTATAATAGAAAATTGTTTTTGATCTTTTTTCTTAATCTTAATTAATTTCTTCACAAGCTCTTCACTATAAGAATCATTATACATTTATAGAGCCTCATCAAGTTCTTTTCTGGACACGTGTTTCCCTTTCATTATTTTATTAAGCTTATCCACATACTCAGGCCTTAATTGAGGTTCAAGAAAATTCTCCTCATACTCGTTGACTACAATGTTAATAGCCTGAGATTTATCCTTAAGACCAAATTTTGCCTTAACAATATTCAAGACTCGATTGGTGTTTTCCTCAATATTTATAACAGCTTGTACCATATTACATCACATATACCTTAATATATGTCAAGTATATAAATATTTCGCTTTTTAAGACCACAGACCCAACTCAAGCTCAACCATACTGCGTAAGTCCCAACAACGATTAATTTCAATTTTGCCTCTGAGATTTAACTGTAATAAAAATTAAGATTCAAAACAAAGTTTTTCAAAGAGAACTGCTAAACCTTAAACAACCCGGGATTCTTCTTGACAAGCCTTGCCATTAATCTGTTAATGATAAAACCTTTATTGTATTTAATATACATATAACCAATTATAGAAGTAAATAAAGCACCTAAGGCATCAACTATCAAGTCCCACATTGTATCAATCAACCCAGACTTCTGCATATTAAAGCCAAATGAAGAATCTATAGTAAACTCAATTATCTCCCAGATAGCCCCCAAAGCCAGAGCAAAACAAAAAGAAAATATAGCTATTAAAATTGCACTGGTATGCAGCAGATTCTTAAAATAAAATATGTACATTATAATGAAGCCGATAAAGCCTATTGTAATCCCGGAAACAGTATGCAGCAAGACATCCCACCACCAGATTTTAGTATAATAACCATGAACTTCTCCCAAGATTATAGAAGTATAGATGAACAATACAAAAATAATCTCAAACTCAGCAGGAATCAGGATATTATATTTTCTTTTGAAGAATAAAGGCAGGAAAGTTAATACTAAAGCCAAACTGCATAAGAACAAAACCATCCATTCCTGTCCTAATAAAGCTTTGAAAAAAGCTATTAGCATTAGCAGTCTCATTAAATAAGAGAAACTCATTCCAAAACTTCCTGGCTTTCTTCTGAAGTTACTTATTTTTTCAGAGTATTTTGTAAAAAACATTTTATTCTAAAAGTTAAAGAACTATTTAAATATTAACAGCTTATAGAAACTATATAAGTTAAATTTTTCAAAGAATGTTTTAGCGGTCAGTCTCAAACAAGCATTATTTGCATTTTTCATCAATATTTTAAATAATCTAAAAATCTGTTCGCTAAACCGGACAAGAAAATAAATAGGAGTTCTTTATTCTAATTAAAGATGAATAAAGAGGTAATGATAAAAGATAAAATCCATATAATAAGAGGATTGCAAGTAATGTTAGATAGTGATTTAGCTGAACTATATGAAGTACCTACAAAAGCTTTAAATCAAGCTGTAAGAAGGAATATTGAAAGATTTCCTAAAGATTTTATGTTTCAATTGACGGAAAATGAGAAAAATAAACTGGTCACAAATTGTGACCGGTTAGATTCACTAAAACATTCTTCACAAAACCCTTATGTTTTTACAGAGCAAGGGGTTGCAACTTTATCTGGAGTCTTAAAAAACAAAAAAGCAGTTCAAATTAACATCCAAATAATGAGAGCTTTTGTTGCTATGAGAAGATTTATCTCCAAAAATGGAGAAATATTCCTAAGATTAGATAATGTTGAAAGAAAACAAATTGAATATCAAATAATTACAGACGATAAGTTTAATAAAATTTTTAATGCTTTAGGAAGTAAAAAACCAAAACAAGGCATATTCTTTAATGGACAGATATTCGATGCTTATTCTTTTGTTTCAAATTTAATAAGAAATGCAAAGGAATCAATAATATTAATTGACAATTATATTGATGATTCAGTTTTAACTTTGTTTTCAAAAAGAAAAGATAACGTAAAAGTAATAATTTATACAAAAGAGATAACAAAGCAATTGAAATTAGATTTAGCAAAATTCAACTCTCAATACCAAGAAATTGAAATCAAAGAATTCAAAGAATCTCATGATAGATTTCTAATAATAGATAAAGAAGTTTATCATTTTGGAGCTTCACTAAAAGATTTAGGAAAGAAATTGTTTGCTTTCTCAAAGTTTGACAAAGAAGCTTTAAACCTATTGGAAAAACTTTAACACTTACCTCAGCTAAACAAAGCTTTAATCCCAATTAAACAATTAAAAGCTAACAAACAAGCCGCCACAACATTTACATTTCCACAAACTTTATAAAGCCATTTTCTAGGTGTTTCTTAACAATTTAGGAGGCAAAAAAATGTCAAATCAACAACCAATATTCATACTGCCAGAAGGCACAAACAGAACTATGGGCAAGGACGCACAAAGAAACAACATAATGGCAGCTAAACTAGTCGCAGAGACTGTTAGAACCACTTTAGGTCCAAAAGGCATGGACAAAATGATAGTAGATAGTTTGGGTGATATTACTGTTACAAATGATGGTGTTACAATTCTTAATGAAATGCAAATTGAACATCCTACAGCTAAAATGTTAGTTGAAGTAGCAAAAACTCAAGAAGAGCAAGTAGGAGATGGCACAACTACAGCAGTTATTTTAGCAGGAGAATTACTAAAAAACGCTGAAAGACTTTTAGATCAAGAAATACATCCAACAATGATTATCAAAGGTTATAGAGAAGCTGCACAAAAAGCTCAAGAAGTTCTTAATGAAATGGCAGAACCTTTAACAAAAGATGCTAGAGAAGTTCTTAAAATGATAGCAATGACTGCAATGACAGGCAAAGGTGCAGAAACTGCTAAAGAAAAACTAGCTGATTTAATTGTTAATGCTGTAATTGCAGTTGAAGATAATGATAAAATTTCTATGAATGATATTAAAGTTGAAAAAAAAGTTGGTAGCAGTATTGACGATTCTGAATTAATACAAGGTTTAGTTATTGATAAAGAAATAGTACATAACTCAATGCCTAACAAAATTGAAAATGCTAAGATTGCATTAATAGATTCTGCATTAGAAGTTAAGAACACAGAAATTGATGCAAAAATACAAATTACAGACCCTAATCAATTACAAAGTTTTGTTGAACAAGAAGAAAATATTTTGAAAGATATGGTAGAAAAGATTGTTGAGTCTGGTGCTAAAGTTGTTTTCTGTCAAAAAGGAATTGATGACATTGCACAATATTTCTTAGCAAAAGCAGGCGTAATGGCTGCAAGAAGAGTTAAAAAATCTGACATGGAAATGCTAGCTAGAGCAACTGGTGCTAAGATTGTTAACAAAGTAAATGAACTAAATGATAATTTAGGAGAAGCTGGTTTAGTTGAAGAAGTTGAATTTGGCACAGATAAAATGATATTTATTAGAGAATGTAAACATCCAAAAGCTGTTACTTTATTAGTACGTGGTGGAACAGAACACGTTGTTGACGAAGTAGAAAGAGCAGTAAAAGATGCTATTGGCGATTTAATTGCTTCATTACAAGTTGGCAAAGTTGTTGCAGGTGCTGGTGCTCCAGAAATAGAAGTTGCAAGACAATTAAGACAATTTGCAAACTCATTATCTGGTAGAGAACAATTAGCAGTATTAGCTTTTGCAGATGCAATGGAAATAATTCCAAGAACATTAGCTGAAAATGCAGGCTTAGATCCAATTGACATGTTAACAGAATTAAAATCAGCACATGATGCTGGTCAAAAATGGGCAGGCTTAAATGTATTTACAGGTAAAGTTCAAGACTCTTGGCAACAAGGAATTATTGAACCTTTAAAGATTAAAACACAAGCTGTAAAATCTGCTTCAGAAGTTACAGAATTAATATTAAGAATAGATGATGTAATCGCTGGTGGAAGTAAAGGTATGCCACAAGGTATGCCTGACATGGGCGGAATGGGTGGCATGCCGCCTTATTAAGGAGGATAATAAAATGAGTTTATTAAAAAAAATTGGAAAAAGCATAGGCATAATAGGATTAATAGGAACATTATATTTTATAGGAAATAGGATGGGAATGGAAGGAAATGATTATAAAAAGTTCCATAAAAATTCTTTTTCAGCAAAAGAAACTGTTGGTTTAGCAGATTCAGTTTTTATTTCTTATGACGGTTCAATCAAAACAATGGAAGTTGAAAGATTATTTGGCAGTAATTTTGAAATGCAATTAGGAGCATATGATGAAAAACTAAATGAACTAGGATTAACAACCAAGAGAGATTACAAATATAAAGGGCATTTATCTTCTCATATGAATCAAGCAAGAGAATCATTAGCTTCAAAAGTTGAAAAAGATGATACTCACCAAGAGTTAGTTAGAAAAATTAAAATCAATGACTTAGTTTTTTACAGACAAGATGGTCCAAAAGAATTCTTTGAAAAAGCAGACAAGCTTTGGGGAGAATATTGGAACAAAGCAGAAGGCAATAGAATTATGAAGGAATGGGAGTTTTATAATAGCTCAAAACAACAAAAAAATAAAAAAATAAAAGAAGCTATAGACGCTTTATAATTTTTTATTTTTAACCCTATTTTCCGCCATTAAATGTCTGTGAAAACCATTAATTTTTAGCTAAAACTGCTTAAAACAGGCTTTTTTAGCTTATTTTTGGCACTATTGCTTAGTGACTACACAATCGAAAACTTTATATATGACTTGTATTTACTAAATAGTAATCACCTCTTTTTCCCCAGCAAGAAACCTGAGGCATACTCTTTAAACCGCTGAATGGTTTCTTGCCAGGGTTTACTCACGTATCGTGAAAACTCTATTAATTTTTCATAAACTTTAAAAATCATACTTTGTAATACTATTCTTATGGCATCTAAAAAAGAGGCATTTGGAACATTTAGCGAGTGGTTTTTTCATAAAAAAAATTTAGAAAAGCAAGTAGAAACCTATCTCGAAAAAGGCATGATAAATTCTGCAGTAGATATTTATTTAACTGAAGGATATGTAAACAAAGCTCTAAAAATTCTAGTAGAAAAAGGAGATTTATACAAAGCTGAAGATCTTGCTAGAGAACATGGATTGGATGACATAGCAGATTATTGTAAAGATTTAGCTAAACACGAGCCACAACCAAAAATAAATTCATAAAAAAAGAATTATTCTTTTTTGTTGAAAACAGTATAACCACACTTACCGCAGGTTTTCCTATCTTTGTGTTCTGCTAAAAAAATTCCAGGGCCACATTTAGGACAACTTGATTTTCTTTCAACTTTATCGCCAGTAACTGTAAACTTTTTATATTTTGTACTTGGTACTTTATTCTTAACTTTTTTCTTTGCCATTATTCTTCACCTTTAGGTTCTTCTTTAACTTCTTCCTTAGGAGCTTCTTCTACTTTAGGTTCTTCTTTAACTTCTTCTTTAGGAGCTTCTTCTACTTTAGGTTCTTCTTTAACTTCTGCAGCTTTAGCTTCGGCAGCCTTAGCTTCTTCTTCTTTTTTCATTTCAGCTTGAATATTTTTACCATCTTTCTCTAAAGAACATAAAGCCTTAAAATCTTTGTAAATATGAGCAATAACTTTTGCATTAGGACTCCCAAAGGTTTGAAAAACGTGCCTAATAGCTACTAACTTTTCATCAACTTTTTGTTTCTTGGCAATATCTTTTCTTAACTCAGTCCTTCTAGGTGTTGCACCTGTAAAACTAAGTTTAGCAGTAATTCTTTTCCTCTCTAATAGAGGCATTTCTTTTTCCTTTAAAATTTCTAATTGTATCATCTTTATCTAACCTTTATTGCATATTCGCCTTTAGCAGTTATTCCTAACTTCTTAGCTATTTCAGAATTATTTGGATCTGTAACAATTATTCTACCTTTCCAAGATTCAGTAAAATTACTTCCTTTACATAAAGGACATACACTTCCTTCCACGAAAAGCCTACATTTTTTACAAACTTTTTTTGCCATTTTTATTTCTTTTTAACAACTGCTTTTTTCTTAGCATCTGTTTTCTTTTTCTTTTCTTTCTTTAATTCATCTTCAATCCAATTTAAAGCGCCTAATCTATGTTGCCTCATTGTTAACCCGATTCTTGGATTTGCAATTTCTTTGTAACTAATTGCAATTACTCTTGCCCTACAAAGATCATTAACTTTTAAAGTTCTTTTAGATTCTTTTCCAGTTAAAATGTTTGACTTGCTAAAACTTACAAAATCATCCATTGTTTGCGAAACATGAATCATGCCATCAATTGGACCAATAGTCATAAAGGCCCCAAAATCAGTAATGTCTCCAATTTTTCCTAATAAAACTTCTTGAAACTCTGGTTTAAAGCTTAACAAAGTAAAATCAGTTTCATAGTAAGCAGCACCATCTCCATGAATAATTATGCCTTCTTGAATATCTTTAATTTCTTGAACACCAATAATAATGCCTAATTCTTTAGAAATAAAACCATCAAATTGTTTATTCAAACTTTTCATTACAGCTACTTCTGTATCTTCATTGAAAAGAGTTGGGTGAACTCTTATGTGTCCTGTGACTTCGATTTCATAAAACATTATTCAATCCTCATGTGCTTTTTTTGCCTTATAGTTATAATTTTAAATCCTTTTTCTTTTAAACGCTTTTTTAAAGCTTTATCTTGAGTTGCTATAATTGTAGTTTTAGGATCCATCTCGACCAATAAATCATCTACATGACCTTTCTTATCGATTATATTTAAGTCTTTCTGCCCTATATACTTTAAAGCTAACTTAATTAATCTCTTCTCAAAAAGTTTGCTTTCATTTATAAGTCTTTCTAATTCATCAATAGAAGCTCTAAGCATAGAAATTTGATAATTAAAGTCTGTAATTCTGTCTAATTCTTGTTTTAAATCAATTTTAAAGCTCAAAGCATAAATTATAAAATTAGTATCTAAAAGGATATTTTTCATTATATTTTTATTAAATTTATTAGTTTATAAAGTTAATTTATCAAAGAAACCCTTAAATATCCCATAAAACTTACCAATAAAGAGGCAAAAATATGGCTATCCTTGAAAAGCTATTGGATAATAAATTTCAAGAACTAGAAATTAATGCAAGTCAACAAGATCTTTTAAAATTTTACTTAGATTTTATTAAAGATAAAGATTATACAACTTACTCACATAGTATCAGGGTAGGCCTTTTAGGAGCTGAAGTTGCTTCTTTCTTAGATACTAATCCTAATGTTTTCTTATATGCAGGATTATTACATGATATTGGCAAGTTAGATATTGAAGATGAAGTTTTAAAGAAAAAATTTGATTTTAATGAAGAAGATAGAGAAAAAATAAAAGAACACCCTTTACAAAGTTATAATTATATTAAACAGGTAAATCCTTTTGCAGCAGAAGTTGTATTAAGGCATCATCGTCATCAAAAGAATGCTTACCCTGAAATTTTACCAGAAAGTATGTTTGAAAATCCTACTAAAGTTTTGATAGCATATTATTCAAGAGTTTTAAGTTTAGTTGATTATTATGATGCATTAACCACCCGTTGGAATGAAGATGAAAGATTTAATCAAGCAAATACTAAAGAGAAAAAAAAAGAAGTTTTATTAGAAAATAATCCTGATCAAAAAACATTAATTTATCATTTATACGATGCAGGAATTTTTGGTAATGGTATTTTTAATAGTTTAGATAAAATAAACATCGAAGAAAATCAAAAATTATGTTTGCCAGAAATTGAAGGAAAAAATATTATGTTGGCAGCTTCATTAGAACCTATTTATAGACCAGATATGGATTTAGAAAATGATAAAAAAACTTTAGAAAAATTTATTTCAAAAAGCACATCTGTAAGCAGAGCTTTTGTCCACTTAACTAAATATTTACAAATAACTCAAAACCCAAAAGGAATGTATAAATATCTTTACGAAGCCCAATTAAAAAACGAGGAAGAAAAACATGATGGAGAAGTTAGCCCTAGTTTACTAGAATTTGCATTCCCATTAGTTGCAGCACACATTTTATATGATCCTAAAAACGAAAAAGGACCTTTACAATTGTTTAATAAAGCTAAAGAGCTATTAAAAAAAACTAATAAACAAGATATTGAATGGCTTATAAAAATGAGAGAAAAAGCCAATACATTAAGAGGTAAAGAAAAATATAAGTATTATTTCTATCCTGTAAATAATGTTTATGAATATTATGAAAAAGAATTAACAGAATGTGATTTTAATAATATTTCTGCTACCGCTTATAATAAACAATTTACAGAAGGCTTCAAAGATATAAGATTAGCATTTAGATACTTTCAAAGAAACCGGCCTGAAAAATTCATTAATAAAGTTGTTAAAGCATATAAAGCCATATTTAAAAGAAAAGACTATAAAGGAAAAAATCTTGATTTTAGATTAGCTGCAGACTTAATAACTGTTGGAGCTTATTTACATTTAACTTATAATAATGAAAGTTTATTAATAAACAAAAAATGAATTTCAAAGAACTTATTTTAAAAAAAGAGAAACTAAATAAAAAAGAACTAAATGAACAATTACAATGGTTCTCAAATTCATTAGGATTATCTAGTTTAAGAGATAAAAGCAAATCTTGTTTTAGAATTTTTATTGAATTATTAAAAACTACAAAAATGCAAAAACCAGTATCAAGCGATGAACTAGCTTTCAAATTACATTTAACAAGAGGTACAGTGGTACATCACTTAAACAAATTAATGGATTCTGGATTAGTTGTATCTCAAAAAAATAAATATCTTTTAAGGACTACTAGTTTAAAAAAATTAACAGAAGAATTAAAGAAAGACACTAATGAATTCTTTGAATCTATTTTGCCTATAGCCGAAGAAATTGATAAATCCTTAAATTAATTACATTACGTAATCTTGGTTAGCTGCTTTATAATTAAATAATTCTTCAACACTAAACCATAAACCTACTTCTTGCTCAGCCTCTTCCTTATTACCAGAAGCATGTACTAAATTCTTAATAGAAATACCTTTTTGATCAGCATATTCATAACTAACATGGGCAAAATCTCCCCTAATGGTTCCAATTGGAGCAGATTTAGGTTCTGTTGAACCAACAACTTTACGAACTAATTCTACAGCATTAATACCTTCGATAGCTATTGCTACTACAGGTGCACTAATAATAAAATCTTCTAAACCTTTATAGAAATCTTTGTCAACATGGGCACTATAATGTTGTTTAGAAAAATCTTTGTCAACCCATACCATTTTCATACCGACTATTTTCAAGCCACGTTTCTCAAAACGAGAAATTATCTCTCCAACAAGCCCTCTTTGTAAACCATCTGGTTTGACAAGAACTAAAGTTCGTTCAATCATTCTTTATTACCTTTTTGATTTTTAGTTATCCACTTCATTTTACGTGGGACTCTTTTCAACTTTAACATATTTTTTTCACATTTAGTTGAACAGAAGTTTAATTGTTTAGCATCTTTTTTAACAAAAAGTTTTCCAGTTCCTTTTTCTATATCCTGATTACAAAATGAACATTTTGGCATTATTTTCCACCGCCCTTACCCATTTTTCTTGCTTCAATTTCTGTTTCTCTTAACATTAAAATATCCCCAACTCTAACTGGGCCTTTAACATTTCTAGCCATTACTTTATTAACATCTCTTCCTTCAAGAACCCTGCACCTAATTTGAATGGCTTCTCCTCTAACTCCTGTTCTACCTATAACTTCCTCAACTTTTGCTGCGAAAGCTTGAGAAAACAAAGATTTCTGTTCATCAAAACCTTTTTTCCCAGGTTTTCCTTTTGTATTAACTTTTGCCATTTTTATTCTTTAAGTGCTTTTTCAATTTCTTTAATAACATTAGCTGCTTGTCCTTCTTGAACTACTGCTATTGCACAAGTCCCTACTGCTAAACCTGCAGCTGCTCCTAAATCATCTTTAGTACCAATTTGTACACAAGGAATATTTTTTTCCTTACATAATGGAGAAATATGCATTACAATTTCAGGTGGATTAACATCTTTTGCTACAACAACTAACTTTGCTGTACCTTTTTCAATTGCTTTTGTAGCTTCGTTTGTACCTTTTCTTATCTTTCCGGACTTTTTAGCCAGCTCAACAGCCTCATAGGCCATATCCATCATTTGTTTATCGTCTGTCATTTTTAACCTCCGAACCAACATCATTGGTTTATAGTTTGGAAAATTAGCTTATTTAAAAAGCTTACGTTCTGAGATAATACTCTATTAATACAAAAGATATATAAGAATTTAGCTCTTATCTACTTCAAATGGAAAATATTATCTTAAAATTCAAGAGAATCGAAGTTGTTAAAGTAGATCTTAGGAATAAAGCATTACATCTTGGAGTATACTATAATGAAGATGAAAAACAAATGTACTTCAAAAAAATTTATGATTTAAGAGAAAATGTAGATACTTTTGTCCATAAATTAATATCAGACATTAAAAGGCAATGTAGAAAAGAGAATACTATGCCTATAGATGATTTAGATTTTTTGAACCATTATACAAATATCTTAATTCATCAAAGAGGAGATGGCCAAACAATAGAAAAAATTGCCAATGCCATTAAAAGATTTAAGGATAAAGTTAGAAACTTAAATACTTTTGATAGACATGAAAGTTATATCCAAAGATATAATGAATTTATTGGATTAAAAGCTAACTTGGAGTAATAAATGAGATGTTTCTGGAAAATTGTCAATGAAGTTATAAAAGAATCAGATATTGTTTTAGAGATTTTAGATTCTCGTTTTATTGAACAAACAAGGAATAAGGAAATTGAAGATAAAGTTAGATTTGAAAATAAACAATTAATTTATGTAATTAATAAAAGTGATTTAGTTGATAAAGAAATTCTAGATAAGAAAAAAAAAATTCTTAAACCTGCTGTATTTGTATCTGCAATGAAACATCAAGGTACAAGTATATTACTTAAAACAATTTTACAATTTGTTGACAAGAAAAAAGAAAGAGTAATAGTAGGAGTAGTAGGTTATCCTAATACCGGAAAAAGTTCTGTAATAAATGCATTAAAAGGAAGATCTAGTGCTTCTGTTTCATCAATAGGTGGACACACAAAAAGTCGACAATTAATAAAAATTACTAAACAAGTTTATTTGATGGATACGCCTGGAGTTTATCCTTATATGGAAAAAGACCAAACCAAACATGCTTTAATTTCTTCCATTGATTTTAATAAAGTAAAAGATCCAGAAGACATTATCCATAAATTATATGAAGCTTTCAAAGAGATTATTGAAGACCATTACAAAATTAAAACCAAAGATTCAGATGACTTCTTAGAAAAAGTGGCTAAAAAATTAAATTTGTTAAAAAAAGGTAATGAACCCGATACAAACAGAGCCGCTAGAGCTGTTCTAAAAGAATGGCAACAAGGTAAATTAAAATAATTTTCTGGCCCATCGAACACTTGTAGTAATAGGCAAAGCTAAAATTGGAGTCTTTCTTTTTACTAACTTACCTTTTCTTAAGCTACGTAATAATCCCGATTTACCATAAAAATCTTCTAATTCAACATACGAATAACCAACATGTCGTGCAAAGTGTGCATCACTTGCAGAAGCCATTAACAAACTGTTTCTAAAAGCATAACTTTGCGCTTCACGATTAAACTTTTGAAATATTACTCTTGCATTAAAAACTTCAACAATATCTGCTTTAATATTTAATTTACCAACACCTTTCCTAGCTATATCAAAAGGATGAGGCAAATAAACTAAAGCACCTTGACTTTTAATTCTATCAATTGTGTCATTTAAAGACAAACCCTTAGGAATTTCTTCATTCAAAAACAAACCAATAACTTCACCTTGCTGAGTTTTAATTTCTTCACCAATAATACAATCACCAAATTGTTTCTTAAATTTTAATGCCCCTTTAATAGTATTATGATCCGTAATTACTGGAAACAAACCTTTTTTATCAAATATTTTTTTCAAAAGTTCCAAACTAGTAAAACTATCTGGTGAATATTTGGTGTGAATATGGAAATCTACTTTCATGGACAATTAAAAATTCCTAAGCTTTTTAAGGCTTGTGGATTCTAAAAGTTTATAAATAAAAACTCAAAGCAAAAAACTATGAAAATAGGCCTGATTAATGAAGCAACCCATTATATGGAAACATTAGGAAAATATACTACACAAGATTTTGAAGAGAGAACAGATTTAATTATAGAATCTGTAAACAAACATAATTTAGACATTCTCATGGCACCTGAATGGTATTATTTAAAACTGCCACATTTTACAAAAGAAGAAAAAGAACAAACTTTAGAAAAGATTATCAAAAACACCCCTAAAGAAACATTAATTATTCCCGGCACTTTTATTTGGATTTATAAAAAAATAAAAAAAATTCTAACAAAAGACCAATTAAATTTCCATAATACTGCAATTATAATCTATAATGGGCAAATTCAAGAATATCATAAATATGGAAATGCAGGAGAGTTAGGAATAGAAGGTGAATCAAAGAATAAAAAACAAAATTTCAAATTCACTGAAGGCTTAGAAAAAGGCAAAATATTCTCTTGGAAAAATTTAGATTTAGGATTAGAAATTTGTATTGAACATGAACTTGGAGGTTTAAAATCTAAAAAAAGAAATTTAGATTTACAACTAGTTGTTGCTTGTGGTATTTCTCTTTACCCAATACATACTACTATCAAAAATAAAGGCCACATAATTATTTGTGATGGATACTTAGGGATAAATAAATCAAACAAAGAAAAATTTGGCAACAGAATTTATCAAAAAGATTCAGACAAATTAAATAAAATACAACCAATACAATATACTACAAACTTAGATTTATTTGAAATTTAAAAAAATAAAAAAATTATTTTTTCTTTAAATTAGCCATAAACTTAGCAACTGGTGCTTTCAAATTGTGGCCAAAACTTATTCCTAAAGATATTGCCAAACCTAATGACAAACCACCAACTAATATTAAGAAAGTATTTTCTAAGATACTAACTTCTAAACCCACTTGTTCTAAAGCAATCATTATTGCAATAAAAATTACAATAGCTTTAAACAAAGTAGCCATTTGTTTTGAACCTTTTATATTAGTTTCTTTCTCAATAATATGTGCTACATAATATGCAACTATTAATCCTAAAAATACAGACAATATTGCAATTATCAATTGTGGTAACCAAACAACAAACTTAGAAAGTAAGTCGCTTAAAGCTCCTAACTTCAAAACTTCTGCAGCTGAAACCAAGAATATAATAAATATCCCCCATTTAGTTAACTGGCCTAAAATAGCAGAAATGTTCATCTTGCTTATAGCTTTTGGAGCGTCTACTTTAGATAATACAGTATCTACTTTTAGCTTGCCCAATATCAATTTTACAAAACGTCCTAATAAATAAGCAATAAAATAACCTGCCAATAAAAGCAACAAAGCTATCAAGATACTTGGCATAACTTGCCAAAATTGATTCCAAAGCTCTTTAAACGGATTAACTAATTGTATAGCTACATCTTCAAAATTAGCCATTAAATATCACCTCTTATCTAATATAACTGAATTTTAACTATAAAAAGGTTTAGATTAAATAAATTTTCAATTTTTCCAAAAAATCTTAACAAAATTAATATAAAAGTTTTTTAAAGATGATTTTAAAAAAATAATACATGGAAAATCTTAAAAAATTTTATGGAACATACAAGGGATTAATAGGAGAATATATATTTAAATTATCAAGAAAGTTCATAATATTAACAAAATTAACTAATAAAGAAAGAATTCTTGATTATTTTAATGAAATGCTAAATGAAAAACAAAGGAAATTTTTAGAAACTTATTGGCATTCAATTGATGCTTTAGAATTTAAAAAGAATAAACAAGAAATAATTTTATATGAAATAAAAACTAAAAATGCTTTTAAAAATAAAATTTACAAACCAAAAATGACTAAACATACACATAAAGTATATAATAATGCTAAAAAATTAGGGTTTGTAGTGAAACTAGCTTTTGTAAAATTGCATAATAATTGGAATTTTGATATTCAAGAATTAGAATTTAATCAAAAATATTACTATATAGATTCACCTAAAAGATTTGATAAGGAAGTGGGGTCCGGGTTAAAATATTAAAAGCAAGAAAATGGTTTAGAAAAGCATGGGCTTGCGGGGATTTGAACCCCGGACACCACGGTCTTCAGCCGTGTGCTCTCCCAGTCTGAGCTACAAGCCCTTGTTCAAAAAAAATAAATGAAATCATTATATAAACGTTTCTATTAACAAAATTGAAGCCGCCAGAAAAATAATTAAGGTTTATATCTTAACGGAGTTCTAGGAAATGCAATAGCATCTTTAATATTATCTAAACCACAAATCCAAGATATCAAACGTTCAACACCCATACCAAAACCAGCATGAGGAACACTTCCATATTTTCTAGTATCTAAATAAAATTCATAGTTTTCTAAATCTTCACCTTCTGATTTTAATTTTCTTTTCAATTCTTCTAAATCAACTTCTCTTTCAGAAGCTCCAACTATTTCACCATAACCTTCGGGTGCTAATAAATCAAAGCCTAAAACTGTTTTAGGATCCTCTGGATTTTCTTTCATGTAAAAAGCTTTAACTTCTTTAGGATAACAAGTTACAATTACAGGAACATCATAATTTTTTACTAATTCATCTTCTTCAACTGTTCTTAAATCTTTACCCCAATTAATATCCATCTTATTTTTCTTTTTCAAAACATCTAAAGCATCAGTATAAGTCATCCTCATAAAAGGTTTCTTAACAATAGGCATTAATTTAGAAACATCTCTTTCTAAAATTTTTAATTCTTCTTTATTAACTTCTAAAACTTTTTTGAAAACAAATTTAATCAAATCTTCAGCATAATCTTGTAATTCAGAAAAACCTTCCCAAGCAACTTCCATTTCAGCATGCCAATATTCTGTTAAATGTCTAGATGTTTTAGATTTCTCAGCTCTAAATGAAGGTGCCAAAGTATAAATTTTTTCCAAAGCAAAGATAGCAGGCTCTGCATAAAGTTGCCAAGTTTGTGCTAAAAAAACTTCACTATCAAAATAATTTAGTTTGAATAATGTTGAACCGCCTTCACATTGAATAGACTGGAAAATAGGTGATTGATATTCGTAAAAACCTTTCCCTCTAAAAAATTCATGAATTGCACCAAAGATAGTACTTCTAATTTTCATTATTGCAGTCATTTTTCTACTTCTTAACCATAAATGCCTGTTATCAGCTAAAAATTCTGTACTTTGATTTTTATTAATTGGAAATGGTTCAGCCATAGAAACTAAACTTAATTTTTTAACATTAACCTCATAACCTGTTGGCGCTCTTAAATCTTCCTTAATATCTCCTTCAATCTCAACAGCACTTTCAATCAAAACTTTTTCTGCAATATTCCATTCAGCTTCAGAAACAATATCTTTCTTAACAACACATTGTACAATATTGCTTGAATCCCTTAATACAATAAAAACTATTTGTTTAGATTTTCTTTCTCTATAAATCCAACCATGTAACTTAACTTGTCCTTTCCCTTTATCTAAAGCTTCTTGAATTAACATCATTGCAAAAACAAGAATCGAAGGTATTATAAAAAGTTTACTATAAATTATTTTATTCTTATTAATTAAAATATAGCTAAAGCTATCTTCTCAATTTAAAAAAAGAAAAAATTGATACCATACATAGGCAGAGTAGTTTTGAGATAATGTAATTTTAGTAACTGCGAGCTGAACATGTCGCCGAAGCTTCATGCTTACACACCAGTCCTATCAAACTTGTGTTCTTCAAGTATACTAAGTCTCTTTTTGAGGTACCTTTCATCCTTAAATGCTTTCAGGATTTATGGTTTGCTGCGTAGCTGCTCGGCCTGCCTTGCCAGACAACCGATCGACCAGTGGCAACGATTCGCCGTTCCTCTCGTACTAGACGATCCTTCCTCTCAGACCTTTCCACATTTCCAGTAGATATCATACAAACTGTCTCACAACGTTCTTAACCCAGCTCACGAACCCTTTTAATGAGTGAACACCTCCACCCTTGGACGCTTCTGCACGCCCAGGATAGGATGAGCCGACATCGAAGTAGCAAGCCGCGCCGTCGATATGAGCTCTAAGGCGCGACAACTCAGTTATCCCCGAGATAGCTTTTCTGTCATCTCTAGCCCCCATCAAGGAGGACATAGAGGTTCGCTAGACCCGACTTTCGTCCCTGTGTTCCGTACTGTTGGGAACACAGTCAGGCTGGCTTTTGCTCTTGCACTCTACTTCCAATTTCTAAATGGAATGAGCCAACCTTTGGGCCCTACTGATATCTTTTCAGCAGGGTCCCGCCCCAGGCAAACTGCCTACCAATTGGTGTCCCTTACACAAGTAAGGTAAGTAATGTAAAGTTTGAAGGGTGGTATCTCACTTTTGTCTACACAAAGCCTAGCGACTTTGTTTTAACAACTCCCACCTATACTGCACAACAAACCTCACACCACAACAACAAGCTGCAGTAAAGTTCTACGGGGTCTTCGCTTCCCACTGGAATTCTCTGGACTTCACACCAGAAAGTTATATTCGGAGGACTCTAGCTAGGGACAATAGGGATCTCGTTACACCATTCATGCAAGTCGTCAATTAAACGACAAGGTATTACGCTACCTTAAGAGAATTATAGTTATTCCCGCCGTTTACCAGCTCTTAGCCTCCTTGAAAAGAGGTTTGAAGTACTGGCACTGGGCAGATGTGGCAATCTATACACATCATTTCTGACTAGCAGATTGCTTGGTTTTTGTTAAACAGTCGGACCCCCCTAGTTATTGCACCCTGTAATTGCAGTCATGCGACTACAATCGCAGGGACTCCTTCTACCGAAGATACGGAGCTAATCTGTCGAATTCCCTTAGCTAGTTTAATCCCTCATACCTTAGGCTTCTCACCTAGGGGCACCAGTGCTGGTTCTTGGTATAGTTACCTTAGTTCCATTCTAACTCCTTTTTCACGGGCACCTGGCATCAACCAAACAGATTGTACAACCTGCTATTCCCAAGTTTAATCAATTTCTCACCGTTACAGTACTCCACTGATTTGTCTTGGTTAACATAACAGACTAGTTATGTTGGTCTAGCCGAATGCGTCAGAAGTTAGACTTGCGTCGCCGCTCGTACTAAGGCAGTAAAGGAATATTAACCTTTTTCCCTTTCCCGTGAAACCAATTAGGAACACGGTTAGGACTAACTAACTCTTAGCTGACTGACATTGCTAAGAAACCCTAGCCCTTACGGTATCAGAGATTCTCACTCTGTCTAGATCCTACTATTACCAGGATTCTCATTCCCAAAAGGTCCACGCATTCTCACGAACACGATTCAACCCTAATGGAACGCCTACCTACCAGCAACAAGCATAGCTTGCTGTCTACAGTATCGGTAACTGATTTAGTCCCGTCCATTTTCAAAGCATGACACCTTGACAGGTGAGCTGTTACGCTTTCTTTAAAGGATTGCTGCTTCTGAGCATACCTCCCCGCTGTCTCTGCTGACAAACTTTTTAAGCCTTTAACACTTAATCAGTATTTTGGGACCTTAACTGTAGTATGGGCTGTTCCCCACTAGCAACACAAGTTTACCCCAGTGCTGCCGTTTCCCGACTTCTACGATGTTGAAGCATTCGGAGTTGGACAGAAAAGTGAAGGATTTCTCCCCCGGGCTTCTCAATCCGTAGCTCTACCTCCCCAACTATCTCTGTCGAGACTAGACTTTGGCCTATTTCGGTAGGAACCAGCTATTACCGAGCTCGATTGGCTTTTCACCCCTAGTCGAAAATTAGAAGAACACATGCACGTAGCACCTCTTCAGGCCTCCATCCATTGCTGGACTTCACCTTACCCTCGACTAGATCGCTCGGTTTCGGGTCGTGCTCAAGTGACTGAAGGCACTTTCACACCTCTCCCCTCGTACAAAGTACTGCGGGAAATTGATTTCTCTCCGGATACATGCTTGACACATTTATCCTTGCCACTTAAACACACTCCCTGGCCCGTTATTCGAAACGTACGATAGAACACCTTAGTGCACTATCTAACTATCACCATTAGGTTTCAGGCTCTTTTAACTCCCTTTCACGGGTTCTTTTCAACGTTCCCTCACGGTACTATTCGCTATTGGACTCTGAACATATTTAAGGTTGGAAGTTGATGTCTCCCAATTTCACGCTACATATCCAAGTAACGCTACTCAGGAAATTGCTCAACCTTTTCAGTTTACTTTTACGGGACTTTCACCCTCTATGGTATTCCTTTCCAGGAAACTTCAAATCAACTTACTCTGATCTAAACGCAATCCCTATAACACCACATCTTCCCTGTCTTTCAACAGGGTATTCGGTTTGCCTTATGCCGCTTTGTCTCGCTGATACTAACGGCATCCTTATTAGTTTCTTTTCCTCTGGGTACTAAGACGCTTCAGTTCCCCAGGTTCCTGGCCCTTTCGGACCGATATATCTTTTAATATACCTTGAAGTCAAATTCAGGAATCTTCGGTTCAATGGCTGCATGCACCTCGCCGAAGCATTTCGTCGCTTGCCACGCCCTTCTTCAGTGTTCAGAGCCAAGTCTTCCGCCTAATGGCTTTGTAGGTCTCTAGACTACTCTGCCTATGCACGGTACCATGAACATATAAAAATATGATAATGTACCTGTAAAGCTTTTGCTTTAGAGGACATGATACCCTTCATAAATCACTCGCGTGATTCATTGCATTGGATAATGGACTCGTCGGGAAATCCGATGGTTTTTGTGAACCAATTTCGAACCCGAGGCCCCCGCTTTGCAAGAGCGATGCTCTACCAGACTGAGCTACGAGCCCACCTTTTGTTTTTTAGTGGTTGAACAAGATTCTAGCAGATGTAGACAACAAAGAAATACAAATTTTTGAAAATAAAAAAAGGAGGTGATCCATCCGCAGGTTCCCCTACGGATACCTTGTGACGACTTAACCCTTCTTACTGAACTTGGATTCGATACAGGCAAATATCCTGCAGCTCACCCGAGCCCTGCTCGAATGGTTTGACGGGCAGTGTGTGCAAGGCACAGGGACATATTCACCGCTCGCTGATGACGAGCGATTACTAGGAATTCCGTCGTCATGAGGCTGAGTTGCAAGCCTCAATCCGTACTAGGATAGAGTTTAGAGGATTAGCTTCTCCTTTCGGAGTCGCAGCCCATTGTCTCTACCATTGTTGCGCGCGTGTAGCCCAGGGCATTCGGGGCATACCACCTACCGTAGCCTACACCTTCCTCCTTGTTTCCAAGGCAGTCTTTGCAGTGTGCTCGATTGTTCCGGAGAACTCGGTCGCAACTGCAAATGTAGGTCTTGCTCGTTGCCAGACTTAACTGGACACCTTACGGCACGAGCTGACGGCGGCCATGCACCTCCTCTCGGCTTGTTAGGTAAGACCTTTAATCTGACCTTCATCCTGCCGTCGGCCCTGGTGAGGTTCACGGTGTAGAATCTGATTAAACCGCACGCCGCACTCCTTGTAGTGCGCCCCCGCCAATTCCTTTAAGTTTCGGTCTTGCGACTATACTTCCCAGGCGGTGAACTTAACGCCTTCGCTACGGCACTACAAAACCACGGAGGTTTTGTAACACATAGTTCACAGAGTTTACAGCTAGGACTACTCGGGTATCTAATCCGGATCGCTCCCCTAGCTTTCGTCCCTCACCGTCAGATTTGTTCTAGACAGACGCCTTCGCCACAGGTGGTCTTCCAAGGATTATCACATTTAACCGCTTCCCCTGGAATACCTCTGTCTCCTCCCAATCTCTAAACAAGCAGTCTCTTTTGCCATTCGTAAAGTTAAGCTTTACAATTTCACAAAAGATTTACTTGTTCGGCTACGAACGCTTTAGGCCCAATAAACGCGATCTCCACTAGTGGCGCCGGTGTTACCGCGGCGGCTGGCACCGGTCTTGCCCACCACTTATTCGTCGAGGTTTTTACACTCAACAAAAGCCTACCTGTTGGTAAGCACTTAGGCTCCCCTTATCACACTTGCGTGTATTGTAAAGGTTTCCTGCCTGCTGCATCCCTTAGGACTAGGGTCCTTATCTCAGTACCCTTCTCGGGGCTAGGACTCTCATCCCCCCTACGGATCATGGGCTTGGTGAGCCATTACCTCACCAACTACCTAATCCGCCGCCGACCTATCTTTACGCACCGAAGCTTTAAAGAAAAGAACATTCCAGTATCAATTCTCTATCCGGTATTAGCCTCAGTTTCCCAAGGTTATCCCAGACATAAAGGTAAGTTATCGACGTGTTACTGAGCATTCCGCCGGTGACTCCGAAGAGCCCCCTGACTTACATGGCTAAGTGGAAACCTAATAGCAGAAATCTCCCGCAGGATCAACGGGTATTGCTATAGTCTCAATGTTTAATATAACCAAAACTAAATTTACTAAAACTTAATGTTTTAGAGGTGTATTTCATAATTTGTGTCTACAAATTATGCCATCTTGTCCAACATCATACTTGATTAATCATAATCACGTACTCACTATATTTGGATGCTTATTCAGAATAAGCATATAGTGTCTAGCACCAACCGAGTTTGACTCAGGTTAGCTCCTTTTCGGAATTTAGAAAATGCTAAACTTTAAAGTTTAAAAAAAGATATCATCATTTCAATCTTCTTTACACAATTCTAAAAATATGTTATATATAAACCTTTTGTTTTGTGGCGGCTTTGATTAGATTATTTAGTTTTCAATCATACTCTTTATAATTTGTTTAGTATCTTCTGGAGATTTTATAGCTATGCAATCTACTCCTTCTTTTTTTACTGGTTCGTCATTCCCACCCTCGAACAATGCATCACCTATGAAAATCATTTCTGATTTTTTAAATTTCAAATATTTTTCTATTTGCCTTATACCATATGCCTTATCAATTCCTTTTTTCGTAACATCTATAGAAGTGGTTCCCCCAATTTTAATTTCCATCTCAGGTAAATAATTGATTAAGATATTTGTAATTTCTAATCTTTTAGTTTGTTTTGGGTCCCACTTTTCTTTTTCTTTAGTTGGCGCTTCTTGCCCTAATGCTGAAAATGTAATTTGTGATAGTCTGTCTTCTAAAACTTCTCCATAAATTTCTTTAGGAGCTTGGTAATTTATATCTTTGAAAACTTTATGGAAGGAATCAATAATTTTTTCTTTTTCATCTTTTGTTAACTCTTCAGAATAAATTTTAGCCCATTGAGAATCAAACTTATAAAATTGAGTTGCACATGTTGGAAACAAATAAAGTTTTTTTAATAATTGTTTTTGACAATTTAAACTTTTTAAAAATTGTTTTTGAAACTGTTGATATTTCCCACCCGACATTACAGCTACAAATTTAACTTTTAATAATTCTTCTAATAACTTGGCCATTTTAAAATCCATTTCAGACTTGCTTTCAGCTAATGTTCCATCAAGGTCAAATATAATTAGTTTTTTTTCTAACATAAATTTAAGCAGCATTAGTTATATAAAATATTTATGAAAAATGAAGTGTAGGGAACTATGTTCCCACACCCCCAGGAAGGCATTCCACATATTGCCAAGTATTGCTGTAAGAAAGTAGTTTATGATAGGCTGTACAGGAAAAGAGGAGATTACATAATACCTACTTTCTTTACATGCAAATATTAAAGTTTAAACTAATTGTTTTGCCTCGTTAATCTTAACCTCTCTTTTAATTCAGAGTATCTTACACACCAATAGAATACTAAGTCAAACGAGTATATAAATAAAATCAAGATTTGAAATATAAGAAAAAACATCCATAATAGAATATATATGTTGCACTAATCAAATCTATGCATTTTTAGATAAGTTTTGATATCATAAATAATTGCATCTTTATCTTTTTGCAACTTTTCTTCATAACTATCATATTTGTTTTTCTTTGCAAATTTATCCCATATTTCCCTTAATAACCTAGAAACACCACTCTTTTCTTTTAATGCCCAATCATCTTCTAAATCTTTAGAAATAAAAGTATTTAATACCACTTCAACATCACCTTCTTGCAAAGTTTTAGTTTTATCCTCTTTTTCTACAGTAACTTCTTTAGTTTCTGCTGTAAATGTAAATTCAATAACTAACTTAGTATAATCTTCTACTTTCTTGCTACAAGCCCAAAAGAAATTTGTTCTTTTACTTCCACTTTGAGTTGGTTTTTCAGTATAGCTTGTTTCTGCAATACCATAACCTCTGCCTTCAACATATTTTCTTAAATTTTTATATAATTCTTTAATATCAAAAGCACTGGTTTGTTTAACCTTTACAGCTTTTCCAACGTAATCTTTAACTCCCATTGCTTAAAATTATTGAATTAAACTTAATAAAACTTTCTAATAGAATAAATTTTCAAATTCCTTAATTTCCTCTTCATTAAATCCTCTAACTGTATCCTTACAATTACTCAATTTTTTTAAAAAAAGTTTAAATAATTGCCTATAAATAAAAGGCATCTCCTTAATTTCTTTAAAAGTCTTAAAATCTTTTAAATCTTTTTTTTGTTCATCTGTAAATATAGGTTTTTCTTCTAAAATGGTATAAAATAAAGGATCCATTTTTGCATTATAATAATGTTCACTTAGTTCTTTCAAATATTCCTTAATATCAGTAACTAATTTAGGTATTGATTTAAATCCAATCGTGCCATAGGGTTCATAATGATTTTTAAAAAAAGAAGTTGATTTTTTACAAACAGGAGTTAAATTGCTTCCAATCAATGGAGCAAAATAATACTTTTTTCCTTGTTTTTCAAGTTCGATTATTGCTTTAAATTCTAAACCTTTAGTTATATAAGGCGTTATTTGTCTAATAAATTTTTCCTGATCTTCATCACTTAAACCTATCAGGTTTGCAGGGATAGGTGTTACTCCCTTTTTATCTTTAAGTCGTTCTTCTGATTCTTTCCTGATTTTTTCATCTATCCCATTTAATTTTCTAAATTTAATATTTTCTTCATCATAACGATCATGAAGTTCAAATAAAGTTTCTAAATTCTTTTTAGAATAAATATTTAGATAATTATTGCTTTCATCTAAAATTGAGAATCTTAAAACATTAGCCATTTTAAAAAAATGAATTAAAGCCTTACTTAATAAAACTTTCTATAGTTAACGACATAAATAAGTTATAAATTTTTGCATAAAAATATGTTTATTCCAAAAATCTTCTAAAGCTTTTTGCATTGCATCAATAGTTGTAAAATGCTGTGACTTTGTTACAGCATTTTTAGTA
>Ga0210057_1002879_pt1 | contig 24183 bp, 28 predicted proteins | sample CryGeyCG2114_010_2_FD_183968 | JGI IMG/M metagenome (GOLD analysis project Ga0210057, IMG submission 183968) | Groundwater microbial communities from aquifer - Crystal Geyser CG10_big_fil_rev_8/21/14_0.10 (SPAdes) (version 2) | ecosystem: Environmental > Aquatic > Deep subsurface > Groundwater ...
TAACAATAGAGTTACCAAATAACTACTAGTTAACATTTCTTTTTCTTATTAGGAAAAGAGTTAAAAGAGATATGATTATAACAACGATTACAATTCCCCCCGCAATAATATAATTGTCACTAAGGAAAATATTTTTTTCGGTATCATTCTTTTGATTAGTAGTATTATCTTGAGCGCCAATTTTTAAACAATATTTTTCTTCGCCACCAAAAGAAGAACTGTGTCCAACCAAATAGTAGTAATGAGAATTGTTGGCATACTTTTTGCACTCGTCGGAAGTTCGAGGCCCAAATGGTTCTTTGCTCCTAAAACCACATTCAACTTCTTTTTCTCCAGGTGCACATTTTTTAGTTAGATAATCTGGGTTCATTACATCAGCATTTGCGTTCTTTGGTAAAAACACAGCCACAGAAATAACGATAAATAAGAAAAGAAATAATTTTTTAATCATAGTGTGATATTATTATTTTACTTTATTAAATCTTCTATTGAAACACCCAGCGCTTTGGCAATTTTTGCCATAGTTTGAACGCTTGGCTAAATCGTCCTGAGTTAAGCCAAGTTTCGCTCGTAATTTCTTGATATTTTCGCTGAATGTAAAACTTGGCGGAGGGAGTGGGATTCCCCCGCAAAGCGGGACTAGTCCCGACCAAGTCAGACTTGTTCTGGGGAACCCATTATATCTATTACCTTGCTTGGACTTTTTAATTCTTTAAAACATTTTTCTTTATTCTTAGCTTCTTTTTTTAAGCACCAGAATGTATTTTGTCAGTTTGTATGGAATATGCCCTTTCGTGTATCTACTTTTTCCTTTGTTGTGCTCCGTTAACCTGTCTTCTGGATTTTTACCTGTGTAGCCTATGTAGTAGGTCCCATCTTTTAAGCTCTGTAGAATATATACAAAATACATTAAATGGTAATAGAAATAATTGGGTTAGAAACCAGACCCTTCAGTAAAATTAAAATATAAGATATATCTTATATTTTATTCTATGGCGGAGGGAGTGGGATTCGAACCCACGAGCCGGACAAGCCGGCATGGTTTAGCAAACCATTGCACTGGGCCACTATGCGATCCCTCCATGTATCAGAACAGGAGTATTTTATCATAATTAATCTTAGTTGACAGGTTTATCATTAAAAAAGAAAATGTACATACAATGAATGAAAAAATTAATGCCATGAATAAAACACTTTTAATTTGGGATGGGCCTGAGAGACCGCATAAACATAGGGATAGAAAATTTTACACCAGTATGATAGCCTTACTTTTAGGCATAAGTATTTTTTTGATATTGGCGGGGCAATATATGATAATAATTTTGGTTTTATCTCTTGTTTTTGCAACATACGCGTTATATTCAACTCCTCCCGGAAAAACAACTTATGTAATTACTTCAGAGGGGTTAGATTTTAAGGATGAATTTATACCCTGGAGTAAAATTGATAGTTATTTTGTAACAAAAAGCTTAGATGGAACTGTTATAAATATAGATTTAAATGTGGGTAGTCTTTTAAAAAGAAGATATTTGATACCTGATAATGCCGATACAATGCACAAAGCTACTACCATAATTGCCGAACATGTTCCTAAAAAAATGGAGCAAAAAAAGCAGAGTGTGCTTTCTAAAGTTACTAATAAAATAGGGATCAGTTTTAAGGAAGAATAATCTTCGCCGCTATAAAAAATAAACTTTATACCATTTTATGAGAAAATATTTTACTTCACTCAAAGAATTTGTATTACGAATTATTTGGGCTTTAATTCCTGATTCGATATTAAATATTATAAGAAAAATATATGCAAAGAAACAGCTTATAGATTGAAAAAAAAATGGATGTTTACCGCCCACACCACATATTATTAAACAAAATGTAATAAAAGAATACAAAAAGAAGTACAAATGTAATATTTTAGTTGAAACAGGTACTTATATTGGAGATATGGTAGAGTCTCAAAAAAAATTATTTAATAAAATTATTTCTATAGAATTGGGCACAGATCTTTATAAAAGAGCTAAAAAAAGATTTAAAGATAATAAAAATATTACTATAGTGCAAGGTGATAGCGGAAAAATATTACCCAGTATATTAAAAAATATAAATCAAAGTGTGCTTTTTTGGCTAGACGGTCATTATTCTGCAGGTGTAACTGCTTTGGGAGATAAAGAATGTCCTATATTTGAAGAATTGGATGCAGTTTTTAATAATAGTAAAAACAAGCATACTATATTAATTGATGATGCTAGATGTTTCAATGGTACTGGAGACTATCCCACCATTGAAAAGCTAAAGAAGTATATAAAAGGTAAAAACAAAAATTATAAAGTTACAATAAAGAACGATATTATAAGGTGTGAACTATTCAAATAATTATGTCTTACTTGTGGTTAATTTATGCTTTATTGTCGGCTGTATTTGCAGCCTTGGTTGCTATATTTGGAAAGATTGGTCTTAAAGATTTAGATACCAATACCGCAACTGCTATAAGGGCTATTATAATGGCACTTTTTTTAGTTGCGGTAATTATTGTACAAGGAAAGTGGAATCAGGTGGAGGTTGTGTTGTCAAATCATAAAGCACTACTATTTATAATTTTAAGCGGTCTTGCCGGGGCAGTTTCTTGGCTATTTTATTTTTTAGCACTAAAAAAAGGATCTGTTAGCCAAATTGTTCCAATAGATAGGTTGAGTATAGTTTTTGCCTTAGTTTTTGCTCTTGTATTTTTAGGAGAAAGAATAAATCTTACAAAAGGTATTGGTGCTCTAATTGTTCTTATAGGTGCTGTATTAGTTGCATTGGGTTGATTATTGCATTTTATATGGCAATATGGCACAATTATTATATGCCTAAGGAAAAAAAATTAAATTCCAAAATCAAAACAACTGTACGTATTAACACCTATTTAAAAAGATTAGCTGAAGAAAAAGCCAAAAAAGAGGGGTTGAAGCTTCAATTTATTGTTAATGAGGCTTTAAGGTTATATTTAACCTCACAAAAAAAGGATAAATCCTGGGTTGATAAATTAGCTGTTAGAGATGTGGGAAAAATTAAATATCCGCTGACTAGGGAAAATTTTTACAAATCTGATGAAGAGCTTGATTGATAGTAATATTATTATTTATTCTCTTGTTCCTAAATCACCTTATTTTAAAGCATCTCGATTATTACTAAAAAATGAAGATGAATTATATGTTTCTATACAAAACTTGATAGAAACCTTTAGAGTTATTACATCATTAAAAGAATTATCTGTTCCCTATACAGCTTTTGAGGCTTGGTTGTTAATAAACCAATTCATTACCCATATAAATTTATTGGTTCCAAGAGAAGACACTTTACTTATTTTGCAAAATTTATGCTATAAATATTCAATTAAATCTTATCAGATATACGATACTTTTTTGGTATCTGTTATGATGGATTATGGTATAGACCGAATTTATACGAATAATGATAAAGATTTTAAAAAATTTAGTGAAATCAAAGTTATAAATCCTTTTAAATAATATATGTTTTTAAAAACAACTAAAAATGAATGGGATTTTTCTGCATTATACGGCAGTGACTCCGATAAAAAAATTGAACTAGATAAAAAAAAGGTAAAAGAACAAAATTATAACTTTATAAATAAATGGAAAAACAGTAAAGATTACCTAAAAAATCCAATTGTACTAAAACAAGCTTTGATAGAGTATGAAAATTTAAATGCCTCTTATGGTTCATCTGGAGATTTTGGATACTACTTTTGGTTGCGTTCTACGCAAGATCAAAACGATACTACTATAAAAGCCTTTAACAACACTATAGATGACTTTTCTACTAAAATTGCAAATGATATTCAATTTTTTGAAATGCGACTTGCAAAAATTTCGCCAGAAAAACAAACAGAATTTTTAAAGTCTCCTGAATTAAAAGAATATCATCACTTTTTAAAAATCCTATTTCAAAATGCTAAGTATTTACTTTCTGAGAAAGAAGAAAAAATTTTAAATTTAAAATCTTCTGTTTCTCATTCTAACTGGGTAAATATGTTATCGGGAATATTGGCAAAACAAGAAAAAGAAATATTAGTTTCTTCCAATAAAAAAGAGAAAAGAAATTTTTCTCAAATAATAGGGAAATATATAAATGATAAAAATAAAAAGGTAAGAGATAGTGCAGCTAACGCTTTTAATAATATTTTAGTTGAAAGTATTGATGTTGCAGAAAACGAAATTAATTCAGTTTTACAAAATAAAAAGATAACTGATGAACTTAGAGGTTTTACAAGACCTGATGAAGCCAGACATATTAGTGACGATATTGATACAAAAGTAGTAGATACTTTAATTAAAGTAGTTTCTGATAGTTATGATATTTCAAAAAGATATTATAAGTTAAAGGCTAAATTGCATGGGTATAAAAAGTTGGCTTACCACGAACGAAATTTAGATTATGGTAAAGTTACTAAAAAGTATACTTACCAAGAGTCTGTTGATTTGGTTTATACCGTGTTTAGTAATCTTGACAAAAAATTTGCTGATATATTTAAAGATTATATAGAGAATGGTCGCGTAGATGTATTCCCAAAAAAAGGAAAATCTAGCGGTGCGTTTTGTGCCCACAATTTAAAAACCCAACCTACGTATATTTTGCTAAATCATACAAATAAGTTATCAGACGTATTAACAATTGCTCATGAGGCAGGGCATGGAATAAATAATGAGCTTATGAAAAAACAAAATTCTTTTTATTTTGGAACTTCTCTTGCTGTTGCTGAGGTTGCAAGCACTTTTATGGAAGATTTTGTTTTACAAGAAATATTAAAAAATGCAGATGATGAACTAAAACTCTCTATATTAATGCAGAAGCTTAACGAAGATATCTCCACTATAATTCGTCAGACAGCTTTTTATAAATTTGAATGGGATTTACACAAACAATTTAGAAAAAAAGGGTATTTATCAAAAGAAGAGATTGGGGTTATTTTTCAAAAACATATGAAAAGCTATATGGGTAAGTACGTAAGTCAAGACAAAGGAAGTGAAAACTGGTGGGTATATGTAGGTCATTTTAGAAGCTTTTTTTATGTGTATTCATATGCAAGCGGACTTTTAATTTCTAAATCATTGCAGGCAGAGGTAAAAAAAGATCCAAAATTTATATTAAAAGTTAAAAGTTTTTTATCTGCAGGATCTTCAAAATCCCCAAAAGATTTATTTTTAGATTTAGGAATAAATATTACAAAACCCGATTTTTGGGAAAGTGGGATTAAGGAGTTGGAAGAATTGTTGATCAAAACCGAAACTTTAGCAAGAAAACTAGGTAAGATCTAGAATATACTTTTATAAAAGTTTAGATCAAAAAGCCAGTTCCATTCTGATTTTATTTTACTTATACAGACCTCGTTTATATCTAAGTTGTAATTATCACATTCAACTTTTATAAATAAAAAAGCAAGGAAAAAGAATGCAAGAATAATGATAAAACCCGATATTTTTGATAAATGAAATAAGTAATACGCCCAATAATTTTTATTTCTCCTTTTCTTCCATGTGAGTGTAAACAAAAATAATATGTAAAAAAGGCCATAAGATATTATAAGTAGTGGGTATATGCTATTTGTTGGATTGTAAGTGTATAGAATTATGAATATAGGAATCACCAATACAGCCGCAAGCACACGAAGACCTGTTTGATTTAATTGTACTGTTAGCCATCTAGACTGTTCTTTTACCAACTACTTTGTGAACTCTCTGAACATATACACCAAGATTGTACTATATTTTCCAAATTTTGTCTGTCACCCCTTCCTTATAATTAAACCACCTTGCCAGTACAAAAAAGTAATCAGACAGTCGGTTTATGTATTTTAAAACATGTGGATTTATTTCTTCTATACTTACTAATAACCTTTCACACCTTCTTGTTATTGTCCTGCAAATATGAGCAAGCGATGCTTGTTCACACCCCCCAGGCAGAATAAAGTTTTTAAGTTTTGGGAGTTCTTTTTCCATCTTATCTATCTCCCTTTCCAATTTGCTAGTTTCTTTTTCAAGTTTTTTAATATCCTTTAGTTTTATAAATTTGCCTTTTTCGTCTGCGAGGTGAGATCCTACTAATAGAAGGTTTACCTGTGTATCTCGTAAATAGATTCTTATTTTGTCATTAGTGTGTAGGCGGGAATCTAGTAATCCTACAAACGAATTTAGCTCATCTATATTTCCATAGGCTTTTACTCTTATGTTACTTTTTTTTACTCTTTTCCCCCCAAGAAGAGAAGTGGTTCCTTTGTCCCCTGTTTTTGTGTAAATTTTCATAGACAGTCAAATATTAAATAACAAATGCAAAAAAGAAAAGGCATTATGCAAAAGAGAGTAACTCTGGTTTGAAAATCAGAAGGAAAGCAATAATAATCATTATTATTCCACCTATTACTTTTGAGTATTTGCCATATCTGGTTTCTATACCAACACTTTGCAAGGTTATCATTGCTACCACAAATACAATTAAATCATCAATCATAAAAAAAAGAATATATAAAAGCAAGTATAGATACTTTGATGAAATAGATACTTCATTCAAGCTTAAGACTTGAGTGTAAATAGCTGGTAACCCGGCTGAACATATTAGTTCTACAAGATTGACAGCAAAAGCTAGAAGTATTATTCCAACAATAGCTAAAAATAATTTTTTGTTATTTGTTATTTTTTCTAATTTATCAAAAACTTTTCTGTATTTTTGAGAATTAGCAGTGGAACACCCTGTTTGATCTTTATGTTTGTATGTATCTAGTAGTTGATATAAACCTGCAATTAGTGCAAATAATCCTATAATAATTCTGACCCAATAAATATATCCAATAAACAAAAATAAATTAAGCCATGCTGACATGAATAAAAAGTAAATAAAAGCAGAACTTACAATAAATGTAATACCTAATACCCACATTTTTTTTCTATTTTTCATTCCTAAAAGTAGGGATATTAAGAATAAAAGGGTCCACATGGCGCACGGATTAAATCCATCAATAAAACCTAATATAATTGTGATTACAGGTAAGGAATAATTGGCTAAATTCACCTTCCCTAAAAAAGGTATGTTTTGTTCTGTTTCCCCCTGATTTTTTGTTTCTTCTACTATTTTATTTGCCTTATTATTTTCTTGTACAGAGGGTTGGGGAAATATTTGATTTCTTATGCTTGCTATTTCTGATTCACTTAGTGTTTTTTTATTGCCATCTAGTTCTAATACTTTTGAAACTACATCTTCTTTATTAAATTCTTTAGAGTCTAGAACATGTATAATATCCTGCCCTGTTGTTTCTGGTGTGTAAAATCCTATAAACACTTTATTATCAATTACTGTAAATGGAACCCCTTGTACAGATTTTTTTAGAACAGCTCCCGTGTTTCTTAATATAAATTGAGTTTGAGGCTCACTTATCTCGTAACTAGTTATTACAATGTCTTCTCTACTTTTTGTAAGTTCTGATAGAAACTCCATTTCATTTTTGCAATGAGGACATGTATTAGAATAAAAAACGTAGACTGGCTTTTGTTTTATCTCCTGTGCTTTTATGAATGAATTACCTGTAATAAGTAAGGCCAATAACAGGAATAAAAATATTTTTATAAGTTTAAGCATTTTACTTATTTTTATACTTTTTAATAAGCCCTAGTAATATTTCTGCAGTAACTTCTCCTTGTAACCTTTCTAATTCCTTTCCGTCTTCACCTATAAATATAAAAACGGGTAAATTAGAACCCTTCTTTACATATTCTTGTATTTCTTTCTTATTTTCATCAAAATCATAATACACCGTTTTCAATGCAGTATCTTTTTCTTCGATCTCTTTCCATCTAGGTTTCATTACTATGCATCCTGGGCACCATTTTGCTCCTATTTTTATTATTTTCATATCGATATGTAATTTATATTTAAGTTACTATCGAAAACATGCCTCGTCAATATGTGTTAATTGTGAAGTTATTATTAATATTGTGTCTCATTTTTTCAGGGAATATTGTTAAATTGTTAAATCGCTAAATTGTTGGTATTCTTAATTCTAGAAAAAGTATTGTATAAATTCCATAAAGTATATGAACGAAATTTATGATGTATTAATAATAGGGTCGGGTCCTGCAGGACTTACCTCTGCTATTTATGCAGCTCGCGCGAATTTAAAGCCTTTGGTTATTGCAGGAATGGAGCCTGGAGGTCAGTTAATGACCACAACTATTGTAGAAAATTTTCCAGGGTTTCCTGACGGTGTAAATGGACCAGACCTAATGCAAAATATGATAAAACAAGCTGAAAGGTTTGGAGCTAGGTTTGTTTATGATGTTGTTTCAAACGTTGATTTTAGTAAAAATAATTCAAATAAAACCCTAAAAGTAGTGGCTGGAAATAAAGAGTATTTTGCTAAAAGTGTTATTATTGCAACTGGTTCTTCACCTCGAAAATTGGGTATTTCTTCTGAACAACAGTTTTGGGGCAGGGGACTGTCTACCTGTGCAACCTGTGACGGAGCCTTTTATAAAGATAAAACAGTGGCAGTAGTAGGTGGGGGAGATAGTGCAGCAGAGGAATCAACTTTTTTAACAAGATTTGCAAAAAAAGTATATTTAGTCCACCGTAGAGACAGCCTGAGAGCTTCTCAGATAATGCAGGATAGGTTTTTTGGTAATGAAAAAATTGAAGTTTTATGGAATAAAGAGGTTAAAGATATTGTGGGAACCTCTACGGTTACAAAAATAGTTTTATTTGATAACAAAAGTAATAAGCAAAGTGACCTACCCGTTGACGGTATATTTTTAGCAATCGGACACATACCAAATACCTCCTTTTTATATGATGCTCTTGAAAAAGATGAAGCCGGTTTTGTAAAGGTTAAAAATGGCACTCATACCCAGACTAACATAGATGGTGTTTACGTGGCAGGAGATGTGCATGATTCTTATTATCAACAAGCAATTACAGCCTCGGGAATGGGGTGCATGGCTGCAATGGATGTGGAAAAATATTTAGCTTCAATAACATAGTAACTTAAGAACGTATGAACTTACGAACAAGTTATTACTGACTGTTCTTGTGTTTATTAGTCTCTTGGTTCTTCAGTTTATTATTTTACTAGTGTAAAATAACAACATATGAAAATACGAAAGTTTGTTACCTACATCTGGACTTTTTGTATGTTACTTTTTGCCGCCTTTGGGTCTTATTATATTGTAACAGGGGAAAATCTTATAACAGGTCAAAAAAGGGATTATGACAACAGTCAGGTTTTAAATGCTTCTGACGACAAAACTAATACTGATTCTACAGAAGTGCCTTTAGTAGAGGATACCCCTCCCGTGAATGAAAAGTTTTCTGTTTTTAAGCAAGTTTTTGAGAAAACGGATGAGGACAAAAGTATTCGATTAGAACCTACACAAGATGGTTTGGCTACAGTTTTTTTTAGATTCGGTTACTCTAAAGATAATTATAATATAATAGTTTTTTCAGAAGGTCTTGATGTTGAGGGTAATTATTATGCTTGGCTTTCTAATTCGGAGGAGTCTTTAAATTTAGGAAAACTTGAAGTTTTAGACAATTCTACAGGTCACAAGCTTTCTTATGTAACCAAAGACGATATTTTAAAATATAATAAGGTTGTAGTTACAAAGGAGAAAAAAGAGGTAAATCCAGAAGATTTAATAAGTGAAAATATTGTTTATAAATCAGATTTTGACTTAAACTCTGTTTTTACGTCCACTGATTCCACCTCTGTAGACAATTCTACAGAACAGCCTTAGATTGGCCCATATTATTGACTAATGTACTATTGGTTTATAAAATGCTTTAGTATTGAGCCCTGCGCGCTTAGCTCAGCTGGTTAGAGCACCAAGCTTATACCTTGGGGGTCCATGGTTCGAATCCATGAGCGCGCACCATCTCTATATTCATTAAGTTATACATGGCAAAGCCCTTTACGTAAAAACAAATTTTAACCTGTTTTGGCCCGGAATAAGCCAAGTAACTAACTTTTAATATTTATTTAAAATGTTATTCATCTCTTTTTTATTCAACCTTTTATTCATACCAACTCTTTTTTTAGTATTTTTTATCGACCCATATAAAAATCTTATAAGACATAATAGATATGTATATATTGAAAAAATACAATACAATCTTGAAATAGCTGACACTCTATATAAAAGGAGTTTAGGATTAATGTTTAAAAATAATATGCCAAAAAAAGAGCAAGGTATGTGGTTTTTATTTAATAAAGATTGCAAACCTTCTTTTTATAGTGTGAATGTTTATTTTGATGTAATAATATTTTGGATAGATAAAAAAAATATTATAAGGGGTTACGACACTATGAAAAAAAATTCACTTAAAACGGTATCTCCTAGAACAAAAATAAAATCTGCAATAGAATTACCTAAGGAATATGTTAAGAAAAAACCTAGTTATTATATTGGAACAAAGTTAAAGTATTAAAGCTCGTCTAATTCGTACTTACTACTTTTTTCACTTATAGTAATATATTCTAAATATTTTTCGGTGGTACTTAACCTTTTATGTCCTGCTATTTTGCTAACAATATACAAAGGGGCTCCTCTTTGTAAATGTTGTGCTATAAATGTGTGTCTTAGGTCGTTAACTTTAACATTATCTAAACCTATTTCTTTAAAATATTTATCTAAAGTTGCTCTTATATTTCGCACCAATAATTGATTGCCAGTTTTGGTTACAAACAAATAATCTTTCTTAGAATTTGGCCTTATCTTAATGTATTCTTGGATTGCCTTTTGTACAGAACTGTTTAAAGGTATTTCCCTTTCAGGAGTGTTTCCTCTTTGTGGCACTTGCAAAACACCTTGATCTTTTTCAGGGGTGTCGCCTAGCTTTATTTCTGAAAGTTTAATTTCTGAGAGTTCGCTTATTCTAACTCCAGTTTGTAAAAGTATTTCTACTATCGCCAAAGTTCTTGTGTCATCTTTTACTGCATCTCTCAAAGCCTTATATTCTATTTTACTCAAAATTCTGGGCGCTTTAGGATCTAGTTTTGGATGCGATACCATATCGGCAGGGTTATTTTTTATTACGCCTAAATCCTCATATAAATATTTAAAAAAGGTTTTGGTAGAATTTGTTTTTCTACTAATTGACTTAGGGGTGTATCCTTCAGAAGCCATTTTTTGCATAAAGTCATTTAGCTGTTTGCTTTTAATATCTTTAATACCTTCAATACCTTCTTTAACAAGATATTCAATTATTTGTTCTATATCTTTTGAGTAAGCAGTAATTGTAGCCTCTGCTCTACCTTTTTCTTTTAAGTTATGTATAAATTTATCGTTGGCCTCTTTAAGATTCATATGTATATATTAAAATACCTTTTGTTTAACTCCTATAGGTGGGTTTTTTATTAAATTGCTAATTCCTATAGTAAATTCTATCACATTTACTTTTTTTAACAAATCTTTTCCTGTTATAAAGGTAAAATACGTTATAAAATTAACAGTAATTTGAGTTTTTATGGCTAAAATGAAGTTTAAATATATTTTATACCTAACATTGATAATAAGTTTATTACTAGCTTTTAGTTCTATGAGAGCTATTTCTGCTATTTATAAAAAGAAATCTAGGTTGCAACTGTCCGAAAAAAATTTAGAATTTTTAGAGAAAACTAATAAGGATCTAAAGAATAAGCTTAACTATGTAGAAAGTGATGCCTTTGTAATAAAAGAAGCTAGGGAAAAACTTAACTATAGTTTTGAAGGGGAAGAAATAGTTTTAATACCAAAGAATGCAGAACTTGATTCTATAGAAGATTCTACAAATAACGATGTTTCTGTTAATATAAAACCAGAAACTTATAAAAAAGCGGTAAATACCAGTCAATTGCCTATATTTAGACTTTGGATAAATACTTTTTTTTAGATGACGAACCCGTTTAACGCCAGGGTAGCTCAGTTGGTAAGAGCACAGGATTCATAAACCTGAGGTCGGGAGTTCAATTCTCCCCCCTGGCACCACGTGAAAATCTTAGCGAACCCGATTTATCGGGGAGCTTAGAGTTTCGCAGTGTCACGTTTAAATTTGCAAAGCAAATTTATCACGTGACGAGTTAGCCCAGAAGGATTTTACAATCGCTAAAATTTAACGTGGCTTCGCCACACCTTTAGTATATTTTTAGCAAAACAGTGTACTTTGTCCTAGTTTATTCCTATTGAGAGTAGGGGAGTAGGGCTAGATAGGTTATTTTGTCCTGGTTTTACACTTTATATAAAATGATGACAATTTTTATACTCTTTTTAGTAGCTGGTGTGTATATTCCCATATAGGATTGTTTTCTATATACATTTTTGTAAATATTCTTGCGGTAGCTAAAGCGTCACCCAAGGCTCTGTGCCTATTTTCTATTTTTACATTAAAGTTTTTGGCAAGGGTATCTAAATCTCTTTTTTTAATCGTTGGGTATAATTTACGACATAAATTTATTGTGCACATGTATTCTGTATGCCAATCCAAATTTACCCTTTTAAACTCGTTTTTTAAAAAGCTTATATCAAACATGGCGTTGTGAGCAATTACAATGGTATTGTCGAGTAAATCTTTTAAATTATAACTAATATCAATAAATTCAGGTGCTTTTTTTACTAATTTATTATTTATGCCAGTATATGAACTTATAAATTTCGATATGTTTTGTCCGGGATTTACTAAAGTTTCATATTTATTTATAACTTTACCTTCTTTAACGCTTACTACAGCTATATCTATAACTCTCCCCCATCTGGGATTAAGCCCTGTGGTTTCGGTATCTACAATTGAGTATATTTTATTGCTCATTTTGAGTGTGTAATATTATGTAGAAAAAATATGATAGACAGTTTTTATCTTTTGATTTTTATTAATTTTTTCCTTAGCTCCTGAATTTTCCAGAATAGTCCGTATCCAAAATTAAAGATATTATAATAAATACTATCCACAACAAAATCATAACTGGGTATGTATTCTACTAAATCCCCCCCATATTTAAGCTTAAAATCTGTAAAACCTTTTCCTTCTTCTGCCCCCCACATATCAAATAGTTTTAAATTATGGTCTTTACCTAGTTTTATGGCCTCAAAACCTACCAAATCACTTGGATAAAATTTATTATATTTTCCAAATGAGCCTCCATACGGATAATAAATTGTGTCGTTAGTATTATCTATGATTAACATCCATACCACAGCTAGCTTTGTATTTATATATGCTTGAATAAAAAACATTTCATTTTTAAGGTTTTTTTGCATAACTTCAAAATACTTTTTGGAGTGTGACAAGAATCCTTGGTTTTTAGATGTGTATTCATGTACTTTCCAAAAGTTATCTAATCCCTCTTTTTCCTGGGATATTTTTATATTTACTCCTTTTTTTTCTGCATATCTTATGTTGTACCTTTTTTTTGGGTGCATATTTTTTAAAATTTCTTCTATTTCTGGCTCTAAGTTTAGGTATATGTTTTTTTTAGTGAATGTATTTCTTGGAGATTTGGTACAAATTCCCTTTAATTTGTTTTTCCACTTTTTACCTTCTTTAGATTCTGAAAGTATATTTGGAACATCAAAACGTACAAATGAAATGTTTTCTTGTATGCAGTATTTTTTTAAATTTTTAAAGTTAATGCTTTGTTTTTCAAAATTTAATTTAGGGCAATATCCCATATATTTATTGGTGAGCGGTATTTTTTTTACTAAAAAAAATATATCTTCAAATTTTTCGATACGTGTACCGTATTCTTTTTTAAACTCATTCCATTTTTGTGTTTGAACTAGGTGTATTTGTTTTTTTATATTTAGCATATTTTTATAGAAATCAGTGGAGTATATGTCATACTTTTTGTTCTTTGTATAATTTTAACACTTCCTCCTGGGTTAAGTCTTCTGGTCTTTTATTTGAATCTATTTTTAATTTATCAAAAATATTTTTATTAAATTTTTTATTTATTTTTTTTCGTGGGTTACTAAAAATGAAATGTAAGTATCTTGACCATTTTACGACGTTAGACGCTTCTTTTGGATATTTTGTAAATTCTATGCCAAAAGAATATGAATCTACTTTAGGTATAGGAGAAAAGCTTGTGTTTTTTATTAGACCTCCAGGTTTTATTTTTCCGTACTTCCCTATTAAATTTGTAAAATATGATTTTTTATTTGCTTTACTTACAACCTTTTTAGCAAATTCTTTTTGTGTTATCAAATAGACATATTTTAGCGGTTCCGTAGATTCTTTTAAAATTTTATGTATTATTGGACTTGAAATATAATAAGGTATTGCGCCGATAATTTTATTAATCTTCTCTTTTTTTATAAGTTTCGATAAATTCAGTTTTAAAAAATCGCCGTTTATTATTTGTAATTTGTAATTCGGATTTTGTAATTTGTAAATTTTGTTTATCAAATCTATATCTACTTCAACACCAATAAATTTATTTACTCTTGGCACTATGTATTTAGTTATCGCTCCCTCCCCCACTCCTATTTCAAGAACATTGTCTTGCATTTCTAAATTACAAAATTCTATAAAATCATTAATGTCATTCTTGTTTATTAAAAAATTCTGTCCTAATTGTGATTTCATTTTATAAAACAAGTATATCCGAAATATCAATATCTTTACATTAATATTTCTCAAATATGTGAATTATATTTTACTATCTACTTGACTATTCCTATCACTCAAACTATTATATTGCTAGTATTTTCATCAAATTAAAATATATAGACAGATTATGTCTCAAACAAATCTTACTGATAGGCAAAAAGCCTTACTAAAGATGATTATAGAGGAATACATTTCCACCTCCGAGCCTATAAGCTCTAGCCACTTAACTAAAAAATACAAATTAAACATATCTGCAGCAACGGTTAGAAATGAGATGGCCGCGCTTATTAGAAAGGGTTATTTAGATCAACCCCATGTTAGTGCGGGCAGAATACCAACAACGGTTGGATATAAAACATATATTCAAGATTTAATGGATCATGAGAGTTTGCCTGTGCTTAAAGAGGTTGCAATGAAACAAAATGTTTGGAATAATCGTTACGAGTTTGATAAGTTTTTACGAAGTGCCTCTTTGGCCTTGTCAGATGCTACCGGTTTGTTAGCGGTAGTTTCTACCAAAGATGGTAGAGTTTTTAGCAGTGGGATTGTGAATATTTTGGACCACATGGAGTTTTTTGATATAGATGTGGCTAGGGCTGTTTTAAATATGGTGGATAATTTTAATTTGCTAGAGGAGCAATTAAACAAAAGAAATACTACAAACATATGTGTGATTATGGGAGAAGAGTTTGAGAGAGAAACTTTATTCCCTGTTTCCGCGGTTACAAAGTCGTATGTCTCAAGTGGTAGGCAGGGAAACGTTACCGTTTTGGGCCCTGCAAGAATGAAGTATAAAGAAATAATACCGGCTGTAGATTACATGAGTAATATTTTAGAAGAGCTTGGTGTGGAGTGGTAAAAATATGAAAGAAAAAAGCAAAGAAAAAAACAAAAAAGAATATTTGCAAAAAATAGAAAATCTGGAGAAAAAGAATTTGCAGTTAGAAGATAATTGGAAAAGAACAGCTGCAGATTTTCAGAATTTTAAAAGAAGGACCGAGCAAGAGAAATTTGCTCTTATAAAGTATTCTAATAAAAATCTAATTCTTGAAATATTGCCGGTTTTAGATAATTTAGAAGCTTTATTAAAGCACAAATCTGATGACGGTTTGAAAGTAATCCTAAATCATTTTAAAGATATTTTAAAAAAAATAGGAGTTACAGAAATACTTGTTAAAGATACTATTTTTGATTCTAAAGTATGCGAGGCGGTTGATGTTGCTGAGGGGGAGGAAAATAAGGTACTCGAGGTTTTGCAAAAAGGTTTTATGTATGATGATGTTGTTTTAAGACCTGCCAGGGTGATTGTTGGAAAAAGTAGTAAATAATTTATAAATTTTAAGTTTATATTAAGGAGGAAATAAATATGTCCAAAACAATAGGAATTGATTTAGGTACCACAAACAGTGCTATGGCTATAATGGAGGGTGGAGAGACTAAAGTTATCTCCAATTCTGAGGGAGCTAATACTACTCCTTCTTATGTTAATTTAAGTGAAAATATAGTGGGAGCTCCAGCAAAAAGACAGGCGGTTGTTAACCCAAAAGACACTGTTTATTCGGTTAAAAGACTAATGGGTAGAAAATATTCAGATCCAGAAATTGAAAAAATAAAAAAAGATGTTTCTTACGAAATTGTAGAAGGAAAAAACGGTTTAGCCGTAGTTAGTGTGGGTGGAAAAACCTATACTCCTCAAGAAGTTTCTGCAAGAATACTTTCTAAATTAAAAGCTGATGCCGAGGCCTATTTAGGAGAAACAGTTACAGAAGCTGTTATTACTGTTCCTGCGTATTTTAACGATAGCCAAAGACAAGCCACAAAAGAGGCCGGAAAAATTGCAGGTTTAGATGTTAAAAGAATAATAAATGAACCTACTGCAGCTTCTCTTGCCTATGGTTTAGATAAAAAGAAGAATGAAAAAATTGCCGTATATGATTTAGGTGGAGGTACTTTTGATATTTCCATTTTAGAAATAGGAGATGGTGTTTTTGAGGTTAAAGCTACAAATGGGGATACTCATTTAGGAGGTGAAGATTTTGATTCTGAGATAATAAAATGGCTATCAGATGAATTTAAAAAAGAAAACGGTATTGATTTATCAGAAGATAAACAGGCTATGCAACGTTTAAAAGACGCGGCAGAGCGTGCAAAAATTGAACTTTCTAGCACACAAGAGACAGAAATAAATATTCCATTTATTACAGCAGATAAAAATGGTCCTAAGCATGTGAATACAAAACTTACTAGATCTAAATTGGAACAATTGGTTACACCTTTAATTCAAAAAACAGTGGACCCTTTAAAAAAAGCTTTGGATGACTCGGGTTTAAAGGCTGCTGATATTGATGAAATTGTGCTAGTTGGAGGTATGACTAGAATGCCTAAGGTACAACAAACAGTAAAAGACTTTTTTGGTAAAGAGCCCCATAAAGGGGTTAATCCCGATGAGGTTGTTGCTGTTGGTGCAGCTATTCAGGCGGGTGTTTTATCGGGGGATGTTAAAGACATTTTACTACTAGACGTTACACCTTTAACCTTGGGAATAGAGACTTTAGGAGGTGTTATGACGCCACTTATTGAAAGAAATACTACAATACCAACTTCTGCAAGTCAGGTTTTTAGTACTGCCGCCGATAACCAAACCAGTGTTGAAGTTCATATTTTACAAGGAGAACGGGATATGGCTGCAGATAACAAGAGTTTGGGTAGGTTTGTGCTAGAAGGCATTCCAACCGCTCCCCGTGGCGTTCCTCAAGTAGAGGTTACTTTTGATATAGATGCAAATGGAATATTAAATGTTAGCGCTAAAGATAAAGCAAGTAATAAGGAACAAAAAATTACCATACAAAGTGGTACTGGCTTAAGCGATGAAGAGGTTGATCAAATGGTAAAAGATGCTAAGGCTCATGAGGAGGAAGATAAAAAGAAAAAAGAAAAAGTAGAGGCAAAGAATGTGGCAGACACTTTAACATATACTGCAGAGAAAACTTTAAAAGACTATGGTGACAAAATTGATAAATCTAAAAAAGAAGAAATAGAAAATCTTGTTAAAGAAATAAGGGAGGGGTTAGAGAAGTTTGAAACAGACGAATTAAAGGCTAAAACAGAGACTTTATCAACTAAACTTCAAGAAGTAGGCGGGGGTTTGTATGGAAACTCTAATGAGCAGGCAAAAGATCAATCTAATCAAGAGACTTCTGCAGAAGATAAAAAAGAAAGTGGTAAAGGGGAATCATCCGAAGAACCTGTTGAAGGAGAGGTTGTGGAAGAAAAGTAATTTTTTGTATTACTATTATACTACCAAAAGTCGACTCGCCTTTTCAGCTCCTGTTTTGGGGTCCCCTTTTATTCCCCAAATCCAGCTGTCTGAAAAGGTTGCGTTTCTTTTGGCTTTTCCAGTTATAATATAAATTATGAGTAAAAAAGATTATTATGATGTACTTGGATTGTCCAAGGGGGCAAGCGAAGAGGAAATTAAAAAAGCATATAAAAAACTTGCAAAAGAACATCATCCTGACGTTGCAAAAAATAAAGTTGAGGCTGAAAAAAAGTTTAAAGAAATAAACGAGGCTTATCAGGTTTTAAAGGATACTAAAAAAAGAAATGCCTATGATCAATTTGGTCATGCCGGCGTAAATAATGGTGCTGGAGGGGCTTCCGGTTTTGATCCTTTTTCTGGTTTTGCTGGACAGCAGGGGGGAAATGGTCCCTTTTCTTATACATATACTTATGGTGGTGGTAATGCAGAGGGGTTTGATCCATTTGATATTTTTGAAGAGGTTTTTGGTTTTAGGGGTTTTGGTGGCGGGCAAAGAAGGCCTAGAAAAGGTAAGAATTTGTACTTTTCTTTAAGAATAAGTTTTGTTGAGGCAATTAAAGGGACTACTAAAAAAATAAGAGTAAACAAAGAGGAATTTGATGTAAAAATCCCTGCTGGTGTTGCAACTGGTACGGAGCTTCGTTTATCTGAAAAAGGTGGTGAGGCACCTGAAAAGGGTTTCCCTCGAGGAGATTTGTTTTTAAGCTTAGAAGTAGAGGAACCCGTGGGCATGGTAAGAGAAGGTGCTGATATATATTCTCTAGTATTAATAAGCATATCTCAGGCGGTACTTGGAGACACCATAAAGGTTAGTGTCGTTGATTCCCAGACTACCTCGGGGTTTAAAGAGGTGAGTTTAAAGGTTCCTGCCGGCACTCAAAGCGGAACTACTTTAAAACTTTCTGGTAGAGGAATGCCTAGAATAAGAGGAAATGGGAGGGGAGATCATTTTGTAAAAGTTAGAATTGAAATACCTTCAAAGCTTTCTAAAGAGCAAAAAGAGTTGTTTGAAAAATTAAGTAAAATAGATTTGTAGGTTATAAAAATATCCAGTTGTATTTGACTTATATCCCTTTTTCTATACAATAACTTTGTAATAAGGCGCGGGTTAGTGGAACGGAACCACGGGAGGCTCATAATCTCCAGAACCCGGTTCGATTCCGGGACCCGCAACCAAGAAAAAACTTTTTTGATGAAATCGAAATCAGTCGCTTCTTGTCCCGTAAATTTATGTAATAAATTGTGCGGGACCTATGTTGTAATATTATTTAAGATAGACTTGTAACAGCTTCTTTATTTTTCTCATCCATTTCTCGCTCCATTTCATAAAGTGCTACTATAAAAAGGCTTTCGCTCCAACCCAAAGGTGTATTTTCGTTATATTCTGGTGAATTTGAAAAGTATAATTCCGGAAGACCTTTTGGAGTATCTAGCACAACTAAATCTTTAAGTAACTCTTCTACTTTTTCTTTGTTATCTAATTTTTCATAAATAATTGCAAGCCATGCGAGGCCAAATGTCCATTCAGCTTCTTCGCTATATGTATCTTTATTTTTGTTGTAATATTGGTCTCCTTTATATCTAATTACACCCCTTTCTCTTTTTAAATGATATTCTACATTTTCTAAAATTTCATTTTCCTGATCTTTATTTACAACCTCATAAGGCCATATTAGTGATAGAAGCGATAGATCTACAAATTTTCTTTGTGACTCTCTTGGTAAGAGGTTGTTTAAAGAATCTTGTCCTTTTTTTATTAAAATATCTGGAACCTCAATTTGAGGTAGGTTTTTAATTGCTTTTAGACCGGCTACACACGCACCTACCGAAGAAGCATGCAATTCTTCATCTTCTTCCCACATTCCGCTGTCTCTATCTTTCCAATATTCAATAATTTCTAGATATTTGACTAATTTATTTACAACTCTTATATGATCTTTTGTTTTTAGTATTGCTCTTTTTTGGTTTAACTCTAACTCTCCTATTCTGTATAAAATGCATCCAATGGCATCATTTTGTTTGTTTCCCCACTCTTCCCAAAATTCATCAAAAGTTTCCGGGTGAAACCTAGCATGGATATATTGGTAAGTTTCTGTTGGTCTGTTTTTTATAGCCCAATCAATTTTTTGTTCGTGCTTTATAAAAATATTAAGAATAGCTCTGTATGTAAGTTCTACTGTTTTCCAGTCCCCAATAACCTCAAATGCTATTGTTTCGTAAAAGTTATCTCTAAGCCAACTTTTATCGTACCCTGTTTTAACCTTGTCACTTGAGGCTAAAAACAGGCCAGATTTGTGTTGTAAACTTTTAAGTATTTTTAAATGTTTTGTAATAAGTTGTTTATAAGTGAGGCGGGCCATGCAATAAGTTTAAGGTTAAAAGCTGAAAGTTGAAAGCATTTATTTAGCTTAGTCATTCCCGCGAAGGCGGGAATCTAGGTATGCCTTATATTTGCAAATAGATTCCCAACCCACCGCTGAGCGGGACTTCGCAAGTTGGGAATGACATCTAGTGTGGGTCTTTCTTTTCAAAATCAAGAGCTGTGGAGTTTATGCAGTATCTCTTGCCCGTACATGGCTTTCCATCTGATGTTTTTGTAGGACCGTCTTCAAACAAATGGCCTAAGTGGCTTTTACAATTGTTGCATGTAACTTCGATTCTATTCATTCCTAAAGATTTATCTTCTTTTAGTTCTACTTTTCCTTTATCTACTACATCGAAGAATGATGGCCAGCCAGAGCCAGAATGAAATTTAGTGTCTGATGTAAATAAAACCTGACCACATGCCTTACACTTATACATTCCTTTTTCTTCCATATCAACATACTTTCCTGTAAAAGGAGCTTCTGTTCCCCCTTGTCTTAAAACGTTGTATTGCTCTGGGGTTAGTTTTTGCTTCCAATACTCTTCACTTTTTTCCATAGTAACCATTGTAAAACTCTCCCCCCGTCATTCTGAGTCCGAGCTTGTCGAGGCGAAGAATCTATTTTCAGAAATAACATAATTTAAGGAATTTCACCTTACTTATTACTCAATTATAACATTAAAAGCTTTTAATAAATTTAAAACTTCTGGTGAATCAAACCTAGCTTTTTTGCATTTAACCTGACCGGGGTCAAAAAAATAATTTTTTGCTTTTCTAAAATCACTTTCTGATAAATCGCTTCTGTCAAACCTAGTTCTTGTTAAATTAGAGCCTTTAAAAACAACTTTATTTAAATTACACTGCCTAAAATCTACCTCATGAATTTTATTATTTATAAAATAGCTACCCGATAAATCTAGTTTTTCGAACATAGAGTAGCTCATGTCACACCCCTCTACATTCATTTTTAGTCCAAGAATTGTGTTAATATTATTCCAATCAATTCCTGTTAGTTTACATTCTTTAAAAGAACAATCTAAAAGCCTGGTTTTTGGAAATTTGGCTAAATTAAAATTACAATCTTCAAATTTGCATTCTTCAAACTTACAAATATTAAATTCACTTTCTGAAAAATTACAGTTTTTAAAAACACAACTTACAAAATCAATTTCAGTATACGTTGCTTTAAGGCCTGATATTTCTTTAAAAGTTATATGGGTATAATCTTTGTTTGATGTTATTCTATGTTTCATATTGAAATATATTATAGCATCCATTTATTGTGTCAAAATGTTGTGGTTGTGCTAAAATGGTAATGTTTATACGTAATTGGAGGGGTGTCCGGGTGGTTTAAGGAGACGGTCTTGTTAAATGAGATTCAAAATCTTATAATTTTGCAAATCGAATTAATCCGCCACTGGCGGAAAAACATATGGAGGGGTCGCATAGTTGGTCAATTGCGGTAGTTTTGAAAACTACTGAGTCTTGTACTCACGCAGGTTCGAATCCTGTCCCCTCCGCCAAAATTGAAAATTGAAACGGTTAAGAAAATCGCAAACACCCTTAACGTTTCTCTTGATAATTTAATGAAATAAATTATGGTAGCAAAATCTTTAAACAAAAATTTACATTCGGCAAGGACAGCAAAAACAGATGAGTTTTACACTCAACTTGTTGATATTGAAAAAGAACTGAAACATTACAAAGATCAGTTTCGCAGTAAGGTTGTTTATTGTAACTGCGATGATCCGTATGAGAGCAACTTTTTTAAATATTTTGCGTCCAATTTCAATGCTCTTGGATTGAAGGGGCTTATCACTACGAGTTACAGCGGTTCACCGATCGTTGGAGGCCAATTACCGTTATTTGAGGTAGCTGGATCAAAAGGCAAGCAACCGTTCAAAATTGAGATCAAAGAAGTGCCAGATACAGACAAAGATGGCGCGATAAATCTTGATGACGTTAAGTATTTACTCAAATACGACAAAAACACCGCCACACCACTAAAAGGCAGTGGTGATTTTCGAAGTGATGAGTGTATAAAATTGCTCACGCAAGCCGATATAGTCGTAACCAATCCGCCGTTTTCTCTATTCCGCGAATATATCGCGCAACTAATGGGGCACAAGAAGAAGTTTTTAATTCTTGGTGACCAGAACGCCATAACCTATAAAGAAACTTTTGGCTATATAAAAGATGATAAATTGTGGCTTGGCTATGATAACGGCGGTACAAAGTGGTTTCAGGTTCCAATGGATTATGATATTCCGACAGAGTCAAGAAAGAAAATTGTAAATGGTGTGAAATATTTCAGCATGGGAAGAATTCTGTGGTTTACAAATCTTGATACCACTAAAAGACACGAAAATTTTGTGTTATATAAGAAATACACATCAGAAGAATTTCCTAAGTATGACAATTACGATGTTATAAACGTTGATAAGGTTTCCGATATCCCAATGAACTATAAGGGTGTTATGGGCGTTCCGATCACATTTGTTGATAAATATAACCCGAAGCAATTTGAAATACTAGGTGTAGCTAATTCCGCAAGGTGTATTGGTTATAAATGTCTTACTTTAATAAAAGGCAGGAAAATATACAATCGTATTTTGATTAAATTAAAAAAATAATATGAAAATTGATCTACATAAAATTACAATCCGCAAAGTAATAATTGGCTATAAAGATAGTGCCGAGGAGGGTGTGGTGGCTTACGGCGGTAAACTTGATATTCGCCCAAAATATCAGCGCGAGTTTGTATACAAGGAAAAACAGCGCAACGCTGTGATAGAAACGATTAAAAACAGCTTTCCGTTGAATGTGATGTATTGGATGATTAGAGATGACGGTGGCTACGAAGTGCTAGACGGCCAACAGCGTACCATCAGCATTGGGCAGTATGTTACTGGTGATTTTTCCTTGAACGACCGCTTTTTCCATAATCTGACCAAAGGGGAACAGGATAAAATTTTGGACTATGAATTGATGATTTACTTTTGTGAAGGAACAGACAAAGAGCGATTAGACTGGTTTAGGATTATCAATATCGCCGGAGAAAAATTGACCGACCAAGAAATCCGCAACGCAGTTTATACTGGACCGTGGCTTTCGGATGCAAAAATAAAATTCAGCAAATCAAACTGTGCAGCGTATCTGTTAGCAAATGACGGCGGACAATTAGTTAGTGGTTCACCAATCCGGCAAGAATACTTAGAAACCACGCTTTCGTGGATAAATGACGGCAAAATAGAAGATTATATGGCTAAGCATCAGCATGATAAAAATGCCAATGAATTGTGGGAATACTTTCAAAATGTAGTTGCTTGGACGCGAGAAATTTTTCCGAATTTTCGCCGAGAAATGAGCAATGTGCCGTGGGGAGTTTTGTATAACCAGTTCAAAGATAAAAAATTTGATTCAAAAAAACTGGAAAAAGAAATAACCGAGTTGATGCAGGACGAAGATGTGACCAAAAAGTCCGGTATTTACGAATATGTTTTAACCAGAAATGAAAAATTTTTAAACATCCGCGCTTTCACCGACAAAATGAAGCGAGAAGCGTATGAGAGACAAAAAGGCGTTTGTCCGCACTGCAAAGGCGAGAACAAGAAAAAGAAATGGGAAATTGAAGAAACGGAAGCAGATCACATAACACCTTGGCATGAAGGCGGAAAAACTACCGCTGAAAATTGCCAAGTATTGTGTAAGGAGCACAATCGAACTAAATCGGGGAAATAAGCATGAGATGTAACATCAAATCTGAGATGTCCCCATTTTTTAAATTCTAAACTGTCACTTTTAATAATATATAATATCAATTAGGGGAAAGGGTATAGCCCAAAACTAGGGGATAGTTCTGGGCTTGTTTTTA
>Ga0210057_1002880_pt1 | contig 24175 bp, 32 predicted proteins | sample CryGeyCG2114_010_2_FD_183968 | JGI IMG/M metagenome (GOLD analysis project Ga0210057, IMG submission 183968) | Groundwater microbial communities from aquifer - Crystal Geyser CG10_big_fil_rev_8/21/14_0.10 (SPAdes) (version 2) | ecosystem: Environmental > Aquatic > Deep subsurface > Groundwater ...
AAGGTTGGAAAACAGAAGAAGGAACATAAAAGTGTAAGAACAGTCAAGAAGATTGTTCATAATGTTGTGAAAAAATCTGGAAATAGTAAAAGTTCTAAAGGTAAGGGACCGAGATATAGTTTGAAGTAGTTGTTTTTATTCTAAATTTCAGTGTCTGCTATTAATGTCCTTTCTATATTCAGAGTTGCTCATTGTTTTTAGGTCTTTTGTTTACTCTCTCTGCTTTTTTAGGAAAGCTTGATAGGAAGTAATTATGGTTTAGTGTAGTTAACCAAATGCTCTTCTATAGTCTTCAATGGTTACAGATGAAACATGAGGAATTTCCGAGAGAATAGACTCTACAATATCTGTCCCTTTTTCTTCAGGCATATCTGTTTTTACTACTAATGCTTTTAATCCAAATGCAATTGGTTTTTCTTCAAATGAGATGTTTTTCCCACCTTCTTTCTGAAGAGCTTCTGAAGCAAGAGTCTTCATTTCTTCAAGGTTAGCTTCAGGGCTATCCGGAAGTAATTTTGTTATGATTATTACTGTTGCCATAAATATCTTTATTTTAGGAGGTTTATAAAGTTTTATAGTGTAAATGTGTCTTGTGGAGGCATAATGCTTTTAAAGTAAAGATGGTTTTTTTTGGAATGAATACTTATGAACAATTGGCTGAAAGAATTTCGAATTCTGCTAAATTGCCTTTAGAAGAGGTGCATAGGAAAGTTGAAGCTAAGAGGGCCAAATTATCTGGTTTGGTTTCTAAAGAAGGTGCTGCACAAATTGTGGCTGCAGAATTAGGAATTAATTTTGAGAATGAAAAAATGAAAATTTCAGAGTTGGCTCAGAGTATGAGAAGAGTTAATACTGTTGGGAAGGTTGTTGAAATATTTCCTATAAGGAGTTATTCTAAAAATGGGAGAGAAGGAAAAGTTGTAAATTTAGTGATCGCTGATTCGAGTTCGAATGTGAAGGTTGTTTTTTGGGATACTAATCATATTGAATTGGTTGAAAGTGGAAAAATTGTTCAAGGAGTAGTCTTAGAGATTAACAATGGAGCTATGAGAAATAATGAATTACATTTGTCTTCTTTTTCAGATGTTAAATTAAGTAAGGAGAAAATTGAAGAGGTAGTTACAAATAAGGTTTATAATTCTGGAAGTTTTAAAGATGTTAAACCTGGACAAAGTTTGAAAACTAGAGCATTCATTGTTCAAGTTTTTGAGCCAAGATATTTTGAGGTATGTCCCGAATGTGGAAAGAAAGCTACAGAAGGCAATTGCGTAGTGCATGGATCTGTACAAGGAAAGAAGAGGGCATTGGTAAATTTAGTTTTAGATGATGGCACTGAAACTTTGAGATGTGTTCTTTTTGGAGATGATATTCAGAAGTTAGGTTTTTCTGAGGAAGAAATTTTTTCAGTGGATTTATTTAATGCTAGAAAATTGAAAATGTTGGGCGAAGAAAAGATATTTTCTGGAAATGTGAGGTCTAATCAATTGTACAATACTACTGAGTTTAATGTTAATGGTGTTGAAGACGTAGATGTTGAAAAAGTTATTCAAGAATTAACTAATAAGAAATAGGGAAGGTTTTTAATTTTGAATTTCTTATTTTAATGGATGATGAAGAGAACCCATTTGATGATAGGAGTTACCGCAATTTTGTTATTATTTCCTTATGTTTTGAATAAGTGGGTTTTTGTACCGATTGTTTTAGTTGCTAGTTTATTGCCAGATATAGATAGTATGAATTCTTATTTTGGTAAACATTTTATTTTTAGACCTATTCAATGGTTTGTTAAACATAGGGGAATGTTACATAGTTTAACATTTTGTTTAATAATTACTTTGATTTTTGCTTTGTTTTTACCAGTTTTGGCTTTAAGTTTCTTTATTGGATATGGATTACATCTATTTGGAGATTCTTTAACTATTGAAGGAATTAGACCTTGGTGGCCAAATAAGAATGTATTGAAAGGGAGTATTAGAACAAATGGAGAGATTGAAAAGTGGGTCTTTTATGTGTTGATATTAGTTAGTTTATTTCTTATTTTTAATCTTATTTTTTGAGAATAGTCTTTTTAATATTGAGAAAATTTGAGATATTCCTGAAGATGCCGTTAGACATAAAGGAGGTATTGCTATTAAAGAGTATTGTGGCCATTTAGTAGGCCAGATTAATAATATTATTACTGATGAGAAAAGCCAAACGATTGACCATTTTCTTTTTATATATTCTTTTTTCAATCCGATTATTGCTAAAATAAATATTAAAGTGTCCAGATATATTGGAAATACATTTTGATTGTCAATTTTTGGATGAGAGATCCATTTTAGAGGTTGATACCATGGAAATCCAACTCTCTGCACATATTCGCCAACAGAATAATTTATATGATAATGGATAGTATTAGATATCTCAGTTACTGGATGATTCCACCAAGAAACGTTAAGTAATAGCATAGTGAGAATTGCAATAATTCCGTAAATTATGAAATTTTTTAAAGAATACTTTTTTTCTTTTAATAGGATGAATATAATAGGAATCAATATAGGGAAATAAGAGATTTTACTTCCAAATACTAGTCCTAAAGAAATTGCAGAGATTATGGAGCATTTGTCTAATGAGAGTTTAGATTTTAATATAAAGTAAATTGATAATAAACAAGCTAAAAGAGGAATTGCTTCAAGCATCATTTCTGAAGTATATTTTATACTTATAGTTTGAATAGCGAAGAGAAAACCTGCCATAGGATTCATTAAAGAAATAATTCCTACAGCTGCAGTTCCGATTATAGATGAGATAATTCTTCCAACATATATTTGGGATTTTTTATCTTGTTTACTAGGTTTTACTAAATTTAGTGCGACAGAATAAATGAGTTTTGTTAGAGCAGGATGTTCACTGTTATATTTATATTCGATTATTCCATTAATGTTTTTTTCATTTATTAAAGGTCTATATTCATTTGCAGCTTTGAGATAAATTCCCTCATCATCATCTTCAGGCATATTATTTGAGGAATAGACTCTTAAGATGAAAGCAGATAAAAGAATTAAAATTATGATGTATATTTTAAATCGTTTTTTTGTATTTTTAGCACTTATTTTGTTCATTTTTATAGTTTTTGAAGTTTAACAAAATATAAAAGCCTTTTTTATTTAGTAGGAGTATGGATTTGTCTATGATTGTTCCGACATATAATGAAAAAGATAATTTACCTCTTCTTTTGAAGGGAATTGATGAATCTTTTAAGAAAAGTAAAATTAAAGGGGAAGTGATTATTGTTGATGATGGTTCTCCCGATGGTACTGGAGAGTTGGCGGATGCCTTGAAAAAAGAGTATAAATTTTTGAAAGTAGTTCATCGAAAGGGTAAACTTGGTCTTTCTTCAGCAGTGTTAGAAGGATTTGAAAAAGCCACTTCAAATATTCTAGGAGTTATGGATGCCGACTTGAGTCATCCTACTGAAAAGATTAGCGAGATGTATTTCGTGGTTAATCATCCAGAAGTTGATTTAGTGATAGGTAGTAGATATATGTTGGGTGGAAGTATAGAAGGATGGGGAGGATTTAGGACTTTACAATCAAAAGGAGCTGTTTTTATAGCTAAATTATTTACTAAAGTTAGAGATCCTGTTTCGGGATTTTTCATGGTTAAAAAGAGATGTTTAAAAGGAAAGCAATTTAATCCTAAGGGCTTTAAGATTCTTTTAGAATTAATTGTAAAAGCTAAGTGTGAAAATATAAAAGAAGTACCATTTCATTTTGTTAATCGTAAAAAAGGTAAAACTAAAGCAGGATTTGGAGAGATATTCAAGTATTTGGAGAATGTTTTAGGATATTTAAAGGACAAATATTTTCCGAAAAAAGACATTTCTAAGGAGAAAGAGAATAAATCTTCAAAAACTAATAAGAATATAGTTAAGAAGAAGGATGAGTTTAAAGAGAATTGAATACTTTTTAGTGCTATAATGTTTATATAGTGAGGATAATTTTAGAGAGAATGGCTAAGAGTAGTGAAGAGAAAAAGAGTAAGTCTTCCGAAGAAGAGGAGAAAGAAGAAGTAAAGATTACAGATATTCCAGGTATTGGTCCAGGAATTGCTTCTAAATTGGAAGCTGCAGGAATATTTGATTTAATGGGCTTGGCAGTTATGTCTCCAGCTTCTTTATCAGATTTAGCAGGTATTGGAGAGGCTGTTGCTAGGAAAGCTATACAGGCAGCTAGAAGTAAGATGAGTTTAGGTTTTATAGATGGCGTTGAATTTGCTAAAAAGAGAGAAAGTGTAGGATTTATTTCTACAGGATCTAATAACTTTAATGTTCTTCTAGGTGGAAAAGGAGTTGAAACCAAGTCAATGACTGAAGCTTTTGGAGCGTTTGGAAGCGGAAAGACTCAGTTGGCTTTGACTTTGGCAGTTAATGTACAATTGCCTAAAGAAAATGGAGGTTTGGATGGAAAGGCAGTTATTATTGATACAGAAGGAACATTTAGGCCTGAAAGAATAAGACAAATTGCAGAAGGAGTTGGAGCAAATCCTGAAAAGGTTTTGAAAAATGTTTTAGTTGCTAGAGCTTTTAATTCAGATCATCAAATTTTATTGATTGATAAAGTTAGTGAACTAATTAAGGAAGGCGAACCTATTAAGTTAGTAATTATAGACTCTTTGACTGCCCATTTCAGAGCAGAGTTTGCTGGAAGAGGACAATTAGCTGATAGACAGCAAAAATTGAATAGATATTTGCATAATTTGATAAAAATGGCTGAACAACATAATTTGGCAGTGTTTGTGACAAATCAAGTAATGGCGAATCCTGCAGTTATGTTTGGAGATCCTACAACCGCAGTTGGAGGAAATATAGTTGCTCATTCTAGTACATATAGATTATACTTAAGAAGAGGTAAACAAGGAAGCAGAGTTGCTAAATTGATAGATTCACCCAATTTACCTGATAATGAATGTGTATTTTTCTTGACCGGGAAGGGTATAAGAGACGAGGATGAGTAGATTTATAAATTGAATTCCTCAGGATAAAAATAGGGGGTTAAGATGCAAGAAGATAGTCTTAAAGAAGAGGAATTTGAAGAAGAGAATGATGAAGACCTAGAAGATGATTTGGAAGAATATTAGTAGTTGAGTGTTTATTTTTTGTTTTTCTAATTACTCAAACTGAGTCTTGTAACTCTGTAGCTTGTTTGATAGAATTTTATTAAAAATTCAACTTCAATATTGCTGTTGTCAGCTCTTTTTTTCCAATTTCCTAGATAAGTATATTCCGGTTTCTCAGTAAATAATTTAATAAGTCTGTTCTGTGTTTTTCTCTCAATTTTACCAATATGTTTCTATTAAATCTTGTTTCTTATCTCTTGTATTTCTTTTTCTGTTAGTTTATTTATTATTTCTTTACACGTTGCTATAAATCTAGGTGCTTTTTCAATCATTTCATTATATAAAGAATCTGATACATTTCTATTGGTATAATATTGTACATCTATTCTTGCTTTCATTGATTTATTTAATAATTCAATTTCATCTTTTGTAATATGTTCTTTTAAAAAAACTTCAGCAAGGGCAATAGTACATGAATGAATCTCACATTTCACTCCGATTTTCATAAGAACTGCCTATACACTAAAATACATTGTGTAATATAATGAAGAAACTTTCCAGTCCTGGTTATTGTTTAGATTTAAAGAGGCACCTAATGAATCTTCTGCTTTTTTGATATATGCTTTTGCTAAATCTTCGTTAAATTCAACTAGCTCAATTCCATTCTTTTGTTTTTTACACCAATCAATAGTCACCATTTAACAGCTCTCCAATTATTATTTCAGGATTTTTTATAAAAATATGGTTTTTAACTGCTTCTTTTATTAAAATATCTTTTTCGAGTTTTGGATAGATTTTTAGATTAATTTCAATATTATAAGTTTTACCAATCTTTTCAATTTCTTTTTCATTACACTTTCCAATAACTAGAATATCCAAGTCAGAATCCTTTTTTTGTATACCTTTAGCATAACTTCCAAAAATTATTACACTTCCAGTCATATGCTCATTTATCTTTTCAGAAATTTCTTTTATTATCAAATTCTTCTTATAAAAATCCAGTGTTCTTATATGTTCAACAGCTAAGATATAATTTTTAACAATCTCTTTATTATCCAGATTTAAGAAATAATTTTTATTCTTTCCTTGAGTCTTGCTTTTTATTATTCCTTCTTTTTCAAGAGCATAAAGATAATTAGCAGTGGTCTTTTGATTCAGATTTTTCTTTTTAGCAATAATACTTCCAGTTAAAAGAACAGAATAATCTCCTAAAAACTCTTCAAAAATCCAAGTATTAATATTTAGTATCATTTTACTAATGTTAGTAAAAATTTACTTATAAATGTTGGGGTTTATGGATTTTCAAGCTAGTTTTAGTTCCTTCATATTTTTGATAAATCTTAGTTCATTTTTCAACGAGATAATGCTTTGAGGGCAACTCCGTTAAGATTATCACTTCATTTCTAGCCAACTAACGAGCTTATTCCTATCTGGAAGGTTATCTTTCCTTGAATAAAACCCAAATTCCCTCTTTTCATAGCACTTAGGACAATACCCTTCTCCTCCTTTGGGAGATTTTACCAAATTATCTGTCTTATTAGTTATGCATGATTTTTATTTCAACGAACTTACTGCTCACATGCAGTAAGTTTTTATTCATGACTTTGAGGAAGAATTGAGAGAAGAAAAAAGAGAGGCAGAGTATAAATATAAAGTTAATAAAAATCTCTCTTTGGAATTCATGAAATACGGAATTATCGATATTATTTTTACAAAAGATGATAAATAACAGGAGAAAAAATTGATGAGCTTGAAAAATTATTCAAAATTAATCCTGTTCCGATAAGAAAAGGAAGAAGTTTTCCTAGAGTATTCTATAACACAAGAAAAAGATATTATATGAAAAAGAAAAGAGCAATTTGACTCTTTATAATTAGTCATATGAAAATAATAATTTGGGAGTTTATAAAACGTCAATTTTCAATTGGAGATTAACAGGTTTTGTGTTTTAATATCATTTTGGAATTATTTTTGTCGAGAATTTTACAAATTTATCGAGAAGAGAATTCCTTAACTTGATGAAATTAGATGCCTTCACGATTTTTAAAATTCGAGTTAAAGAAACCTGCATGGTTTTGAATGGGTTTATTATATTAAAATAATGTGATTAGGATTTTCCTGTCCAGAAAGCAACTCAATCGTTACAGTTCTTATTTCCTCATAACTCTTTTCCATATACAAACCAAAAGTATTGAACTATTTATAAATAGTGTTGCTTTTCCTTATCTTTTTTTTCTAAGAACATTTTTTTATTTAATAAGATAAAATCTTTTTCTTTCTCAAAGGATAATAAACAACTCCTAAGATAATCAACACTACTCCCAAAGCAGCTGCACCATAACCAGCATAAACATATTTTATATGCTCTTCAAATAATTTAATTAATGCTATTCCTAATACAAAAGCACCAAAGCCAGTTCTAACATAAGCTAATGTAGTTCTTTCATTAGCTAAAATAGTTCTTTCTTGTGCGAGTTTCTTATGACTAATTAATCTTTCTTTGATAACCTTTTCCATGCTTTAACCTCTTTCTTTAATAAGTAATATTTTTGAGATTTATAAATTCTTACATTAGAAACCTGCATTTTTGAGTATTTATTTAACGCTCGTTGAAATCAGTGAAATTTATTCCATGGTTTTGTCAGCACTGATTTCTACGGCGGTCTCAAAACCATGACAAGTCTCGGCTCATCAGGAATCTTTGATTTCTGAGTGCCGTCAAAGACATAAGTCTTTGAGGTTTAAACAGAGGTTAAAAACCCGAAGGGTTTTGTTACTTACTTTAAATCAGATTTAAATGCCCCTACGAGGGCTGGAACAAAAAGGTTCACTTTTGATTTAAGTTAGATTAATCATTTAAACTTCTTCTCTAGCATACTCCCCATATCTAAAATCTTATCCAATGTAGAATCAACATTCTTCTTATCTTTAATAGTGATTATAATCTTTATAATAAAATAAAAAGAAACATCTTTATATTTTTATTCCAATAAATCGTTTTTTAAAACATCAAACTTCTTTCTAATCTTAGCAATATCTTCTTTAGAAAGTTTATCTACAATAGACTCAACTTCTAAACAGAAATTCGGAGCAGTATCTGCCTTACTTAAAATTTCCTTTTTGCCAAAGTCTTTATCATAATAAAGAGAACCAACTCTTAGATCTCTAGAGTCAGATAAATCCTTGCAAAGCTCAGAGCTAATAATTCCTGAATCAGAGAAGATAGACTTTAATGCAAATATCGTGCAGTCATGAATCTCGGACTTTATTCCAGCTTTCATAAACAAAGCATAAGCCATAAAATATTTTGCATAATAAGAAGTATCAAGAATCCATTCGTCTTCTTCTTTTTCTATTGCTGAGTTAAGCATATTCAAGGCAGACCTTGATTTTCGTTTATAGACTTCTACAAGATTATCATTTGGAGAAATTAGTTTTAATCCACTTGCCTTCTTGAAACAAAATGCAAAATCATTATCCTTTTCTTTCATGATATCTTAACATCTCATTTACAAATAAATCCTGATTATATAAAACTATATGGTTGCCTATTACTTCTTTAGCAAATGCTCCTTGTTTGGATAATTGCTCTCTGAATTGTTTAAAATTCATAGAAATAAAATGAATCTCTTTTTTGTAAATTTTCCCTATCTCTTTTATCTTTTTAGAATCCCTCTCTTTCAAATCTCCCAAATACAATAAATCAACATCGCTTTCTTCTGTATGTGTCTTTGAAGCATAACTTCCAAATAAGACTAAAGAACCAGTTAAATCTAATTTTACAAACTCATCGTATATCTTTTTTATAAAAATTTCTTTATCTAATAGTTCAAGAGACTTTTTCTTTTCAGCTACAGATAAAAACTCTCTAACTTGATTATTGCCTAAATTCAAAGAGAAAACCTTGCTCTTGCCTACTTCTTTAGAAATAAGAACCTTTGATTTTTCTAACTCTTTAAGATAAGGCAGTAAACTTACATGGCTCTTTCCTATGAGTTTAGCCATCTGCCTTATATGAAACTGACTCAAGTAATCGCATTTATACAAGCTGATTATATTTATTTTCATATTGTTAATACTTTCTACCACATGGTAATATTACTTACCACAGTTTATAAATCTTGTCATAGATCTGGCGAATCAAACGAAAACGTACTGGGGAGAGGATGATTGCGATTTTGTTTGTCGCGTTTGATGTGAATTAAGTTTTCATAAACTTCTTAATATTGAACAATGGAAAAATAACAAATAGCATTCCCTTTCTATTTTTAGGAGTTTTCATTTCATTCTTAATGTATCCATTAAGGGTGAGCCTAAAAATAACTTGCTAAATTTTAGATGAGGTATAATTTCATTTTGAATTAATTTTGTGTGTTAAAATATTAATTTTTACCATATCTTTTTTTGAAAATTTCTTGCCCAATTCATAAATTTTCTTATCCATTTTAGCTTTTATTTTCAATCCTTTTTTAGTCTTGGTTCCTTCAATTAGATTGATAATAATTTCATAATTTATTAATGGCTTTCCCCTCCAATTCATGCTAATGAATGAAAATATTTTGTGCTCTATTTTATTCCATTTGCTTGTTCCTGGCGGAAAATGGCAAACAGTAATTTTCAATCCAGTTTTATTTGCAAATTTCTGCAAATAAAATTTCCATAGTTTACTGCGACTTGCATTGCTTCCTCTACCATTTGCACAAATTAGTAATTCTTTAGTATTAGGATAATTTTTCTTTCCAATATTGTTCCGCCATTGTCTAATACGCTCAACAGCAAATTCAGAAGGGTTATGATCAATTCCAACATTGACAAATCCATTATTCAAATTAATATCATAAATTCCATAAGGAATTGCTTTGCCTTTAGCTAAAAATCAAAAATCGTAAACATTAACTATTTCTGCCTTGTCTTTCTTCTGCCATTTTCTTCCATTATTTTTCTTATATCCTGAAAAAGCAGAACTTAGATATCCAAGACATTATTTATGGTGTCCTGGAAAGTTTGCAACTTCTTTAGGATTTACCATTAGAGACTGCTAAAAACTATGTGAGAAATCAAGACGAGCATCATCATTAGAATCCTTGGGCTTTAGCCCAAGGAGCAGTTACTTACTTTAAATCAGATTTAAATGCCCCTACGAGGATTTGAACCTCGGTCTTAACCTCCGCAAGGTCACATTCTATCCAGACTGAACTATAAGGGCTTAAAATTAATGAGTAGAAAGGGTTTTTAGGGTTATCTGTTAGGTTTATTAATTAGATTTTTTTAGATATTATATGTTGAGTTTATGGATAATATTTGCTTTGCTTGCAGCTTTTTTTGTAGCGTTAGTTAATATAATTGATAGATTAATTATCAAAGAGGAAATGAAAGATTCTAAATTGGCAGTTATTATTGGAAGTGTATCTGCATTTGTTTGCTATTTAATAATCGGATTGATTTATGGAATTAGTTTTCCAAGTTGGAATATTGTAGGTTTGTCTTTGATTGTAGGAATATTGAATGTTTATGCTAATGTTTTATATTATAATGCTTTGAAGAAAGAAGAGGTTTCTCGAGTTGTTCCAGTAATGGCTACAATTCCAATTTTTGTTTTAATTTTGGCAGCGATATTTTTGGGAGAGAAATTTGTACCTTTGCAATATTTAGGAATTTTGTTTTTAGTTATAGGTGCCTTTTTAATTTCATTTAGAGAGAAATTACACCATATTGTTTTGAGTAAAGTGTTCGGAACTATTTTATTCGCTTCATTTTTGATTGCAATTATAAGTGTTATTTCTAAATATGTTTTAACTCCTGAAAATATACTTCATATATTATTTTGGTTTGGAACAGGTGGATTGATTTGTGCGCTATTAGTTTTTGCAAAGCATCATCCACATATTAGAGAGAATGCTAAGAAAGGAATAATATATTTAGTATTTGGTAGTATGTTGGCAGTTGGCGCTTCTTTTTTATTGTTTTATTCTATAGCTCATGGTCCTGTTTCTTTAGTTTTATCTTTATATGAGTCTAAACCTTTGTTTGTGTTTTTGATGGTGTTGTTATTGAGTAAGACATATCCTAAATTACTTAGAGAAAAAATGAGTAAAAGAATAATTATCCAGAAATTACTTGCAGTTATATTAATTGTTGCTGGTTCTGTTTTATTGATTTAGCATTCTTTAGCGTTTAATCTCAAGAGGATTTGCTTTATTTCATTGATAATTTTTTGTTGGTCTTTTTTATCAGATATTTTGATAAATTTTATTCTTTGTTTCTTTACTTAGTTGAATTGTTGTTATTTCCATAGTGCCTATAAAATCTATAGTTTCTATAGTTTTCAAGTGTCGGATTTAGAAATGTTTATCCAAATCTTTTTTGTAAACGTGCAATTCTTCTTTTGTGAACCAAACATTGATTTCTCTTTCTGCATTTTGAGGAGTATCTGATGCGTGAACTAAATTTCTTAAAACTCTTTTTTTTTCGTCTGCTAGTGCATATGATTCAATTGAAGCAAAGTCTCCTCTAATTGTTCCGGGGAGTGCTTGTCTTGGCTCAGTTGAACCTACTATTTTTCTTGCAAGTTCTACTGCGTGAGGTCCTTCTAGAACTATTGCTATGACTGGACCTTCTTTAAGGAAGTTTCTTAACCAAGATTGAATAGTTTCTCCGATGTGTATATGGTCTTTATATGTGAAGGGTTTGCCGTCTTTTTCATATCCTTTTTTAGTTTTTTCATAAATTTGTTTTGCCCATTCTTCATCTAACGGATAATGTGCTTTTGCTTTTTCATCATCTGCTTGAAGCATTCTCATTGCTAAAATTTTAAGACCTATGTTTTCAAATCTAGAAATAATTGTCCCTATTAGTCCTCTTTGGACTGCATCGTGTTTTACTATTATGAATGTTTTTTCCATGTTATTTCGGTTAGAGTTCAGAGGTTTTAAAGATTTGGGTAGGAATCTTTAAATACTATTGGTTGCTATAGTTTACTATGGTAACAACAATACAACTTGATGAGAAAACTAAAGAGATGTTGGATAAATTGAAAGTGCATTATAGAGAAAGTTATAATGAATTATTAAGGAGAATGATTTTATCTTATTCGAATAATTCTAGTAACGATAATTTAATTGAAACTTTAGAAGTTATTTCAGATCCTAATACTATGAGAGAAATTGCGAAAGGGATAGAATCTTATGAATCTGGGAAAGGTAAGAGTATTAAGCAATTGAGGAAGGAGTTAGGTGTTTAGGAATGTATGAAATTTTTTTACAACCTCCCGCAGAGCATTTTATTAAGAATTTAATTAAAGAAAAACAGAAAAAAATTTTGGATAAAATTGAAGAGTTAAGTGAAAATCCTCAGAAAGGACATGAGCTTTTAGGCAGATTAAAGGGGTTGAGAAGTTTGAGGATTGATACTTATAGGGTAATTTACAAAATTAAATCTGCTAAGTTAATTGTTTATGTTCTAAGTGTTGGAAATAGGGGAAATGTTTATTCTAAGAATATACAAAATCCTTAAAAATAGTCATTTGTTGTATTCAATATGTCTGTTTTGTTTGGATTGAAGCGGAAAGTGAATAATTCAGTTTATACTTATTGTGTAAAGCCTATATGTTTTAGTCAAGATCCGGAGAAAGTTCATAATTTTTTTATTTCTTCTGGAAAAAATATTGGAGCATTTAAATTAGGGAAGAAAGTAGTTAGAGGATTGTTTAATTATCAAAATAAAATATTAGAACAAGAGATTTTAGGAATTAATTTTAGGAATCCAGTAGGACTTTCGGCAGGTTTTGATAAGAATGCGGAGTTGATTAGTATTATGGAAGATGTGGGTTTTGGTTTTGTTGAAGTTGGAAGCGTAAGTGCTAAGCAGTGCGATGGTAATTCTGGAATTAGGTTGAAGAGAATTCCTGAGAAAAAAGGAATATGGGTTAATTTAGGATTATGTAATAATGGTTCTTTAGAGATTAGTAATAGATTGAAGGGTAAAAATTTTAAGATTCCTTTTGGAGTGAGCATTGCTAGAACTAATTGTGCTGAAGTTGCAGAAACTAGCGAAGGAATTAAAGATTATGTTAGATCTTTTGAAATATTTAAGGAGAAAGGAGTAGGAAATTATATTACTATTAATATAAGTTGTCCAAACGCGTATGGTGGGCAACCTTTTAGTGATTCTAAGAGATTTGAGAGTTTGATTAAAGAGGTTGTGAAAGTTAAGATTGGAAAGCCCATATTTGTTAAAATGTCTCCTGATTTAAGTTCGAAGAATTTGGATGAGATAATTAGAATTTCTAGGAAATATAAAATTCAAGGATTTATATGTAGTAATTTAACCAAAGAAAAGGGTAAACCAAGAGGAGGTTTTTCTGGTAAAATTGTTGAAGAGAAAGCCGATAAACTTTTGGAATATTTTTATAGAAAAACTAAAGGAGAGTTTGTTTTGATTGGAGTGGGTGGAATTTTTTCTGCAGAAGATGTTTATAGAAAGATTAGAAAAGGGGCGAGTTTGGTTCAACTTGTTACTGGAATGATTTATCAAGGTCCTGGATTAATTGGGCAGATAAATTATGATTTGGTTAATTTGTTAAGGATGGATGGATTTAATAGTATTGAAGAAGCTAGAGGTGTTGATGTTAAGTGATTTTAATTTATTCAGTTAATAAAATTTCTTCGGGTCTTATGCATATCCCAATTCTTTTTATAGGTCTGAATGATATTTTTTTTGGATTGCAAGATTAACTTTATTTCCACCCATTTCGACCTATTAATCCTACTATTGTTCTAGTTGGTGCATCATATAGTAAGAATCCTTTAATTGGTCTTCCAGAGTATGTTTGTTAGTGATATGAGTCTAATCTTTTTCTATAAATTGCCCTTCAAGGGATTGATTCTCCAATTTGTAAGTTATACATTTAGGATTTGATATTAATACATAAAAATGATTTGGAGTTAAAGAGTCAGCGTTATAAGGTATGAAAAGTCTCACTCTGTCATCATCTACATTTTCTCCAGATACTGCTCTTTCTTCTAGTTCTGCTGAAGCATCTCTCGTTGCTTCGTCAAATGAACTTAGGTTAAATAATACTTTAAGTAAACTTCAAAATTATTGAGTATTTTTCAAAGTATATTCTCGGATTAGGCAAGTATTCATAATTTGATTAACGCTCGTTGAAATCCGTGGAATTTATTCCATGGTTTTGTCAGCACTGATTTCCCCAGCGGTCTCAAAACCCTGACAAGCCTCGGCTCATCAGGAATCTTTGATTTCTGAGTGCCGTCAAAGACATAAGTCTTCGAGGTTTAAGCCGAGGTTAAAAACCCGAAGGGTTTTGTGACTTATTTAGAATAGTTATAGATTTGCATAATTATTAAAAACTATGAATTTGTTTTTTAGATATGGATGAAGAAAATAGTTTTGGGAGTTTTAATGAAATTAATGAGAAAATGAAAGATTTAGATTTGCCCTTGAAAGAGGGATCTACTAATTTGGTTTTTGGAAAGGGGAATGAAAATGCAGATATTCTTTTTGTGGGCGAAGCTCCTGGAAGGAATGAGGATTTGGAAGGGTTGCCATTTGTTGGAGCCGCGGGAAAGAATTTAGATAAAATGTTGGCTAAAGTTGGATTGAGCTTAGATGATATTTATATTGCAAATATTTTGAAGTATAGACCTCCTGAAAATAGGGATCCTAATTCTGAAGAGATTAAGGCACATACTCCTTGGTTAATAGAGCAAATTAGAGTTATGAAACCTAAGGTTGTTTGTTCACTTGGAAATTATGCTACTAAATTCTTCTTAGCTGGATTAAATCCTGATAAGATGAAAGAGCAATTAGGGATTACACAAGTACATGGTAAAGTTAGAGTGATTGAATTTGAAGGTATAACGTTTAATTTAATTCCGTTATTTCATCCTGCGGCGATAATCTATAACCCGAGTTTAATTCCTAAATGGGAAGAAGATATGGAAATTGTTAAGAAAGAGATTGCTTAAGATTATTTTTTGTCATCAATATCTGTACTTCTGAATCATATATTTGAGGCATTTTTCCAGTTGAAGCATATCTATATAGTACTGCGATAATTATTCCCTTAATACTATTGGAGATAATCATCATTAACATCATCCAAATTAAGAATATTAATAAGCAAATGCCCATCAAGGTAAGATTTCCTATGAATAGAGATATTAATAATGGGATAAATCCTAAAAATCCAAATAGTATAAATATTCCTCCAGTTGTGAATTGTGCTGTTGCGTTTTCTCCCCAAGTTTTTATGAATATTTCTTTTGAACGTTTAATGGATCCAAATACGGAAAGATTTTCGAATAATATAATTGGAATTACGAAGAAAGTAGCTAGAGCCCATGCGATGCCAATTATTGAAGTTCCTATTGAAGCAGCAATTTGAGTGCCTTTAGATTTGTTTTTTATTACGTTGTTTAATGTGTTTAATATTGTTGAAACAATTGCATTTATAACTGCCCAAGAAAATATTCTGAATATTTTTGAGAGAGGTAATTTTATTCCATCGGATAAGGATGGATTTTTACCCGAAAATCTAATTGATGCAGAAGTGATTATGGCTCCTTCAAAAAAGATGCTTATGAAATAAGTACAGCAGAGGAAAATAAATGCATAGACTATTGTAAATACATTAATTAGATTTTCATTTACTAATTTAGTGCCTACAAATCCAAATAGAAATATGATTATAAAAAGAAAGGCTAATAGAATGTTAAATATTATTGAGAGAATGGGAAACATTAATATTTCTTTATCTGCTTTTAAGACTCTAAAGCTCTGTTTGGTGATTTTCCATCCAGTTTTTATTCTTTCGAACATTGTTTGTTAGAGGTTTTGTATTATTTAAAGGAGAGTTTTAATTAAAATCTCGTAAATTTTAAATGTGACAATGGATCTTGACTAGAAGTATCATGATATGTTTTTTCAAATGCCAAGTTAGCTTGTTTGGGTGTTCTTATTCGGTATGATTTTCCATAGGATTTTAGAAAATTTTCTCTTTGTTCTGGAACTAATGCAATTTTCCAAATTTGTGTTCTTTGAGAGTATGAGGTTTGCAGGGGAAAATGTATTCCTCTTTGTCCATTTGAAAGTTCAGAAATTCTAGCTTTTTGAGCAAGAGCGTTAAATTTTTCAGAGTTTGAAATTAATATCCAATAATCTCCAATTTTGGCTTCCTCTAAGGATAAATGTAGTTTTGAAAATATTCTTTCTTCAGGTGTCTTTGTTTTATTTGCCATGTTTTAGGCGTTTTTTTCTAGTTTATAAATCTTCAGATTTAATATTGTTGAAAATCTCTAATCTAAATATTGGAGTTTCTTGTTGTAGATTTTAAGGACTATATCTAATCATATATGTTAAAGGGGAAAGATTATAAGATATTTTGATTGTAATCATATTAGGTGTTGAAGAGCGAGTTTGGTTAATCCATCTTTTAGAAATTATGTCAAATAAATCTCGATTGTTTATTCTTGCAGATTTTCCTTTTGGGCTAATAGAAATGTAATGAGTAATGTCTTCTTCCATACGAAGACGATTGACTAGATGTTTTAATAGTAGACTTTTAGGATGCATTTTTTATTTATTAAGACTTAAACAATTTATTTACTTTAGGGGTTTGTTCTTGATATCTTGATGTGATGATTTTTGCATGAATTTATAATGTGCTTCTTTGGTAGGTAAAGAGCATTTGGAGCAATTAGCTTTTAAGGTATATTTTTTGCAAATTGTACAAATTTTTAGTTTCATTTTATCCAGCCCTCATTTTCAAATATTTTTATGAATGAAATCAGTCCTTTATAATTTTTTAAACTTTTAGCCTTTACCCATAACATTTCTGAATGATCTGAAGGATTTATTTCAAATTTTTCATTATTTGTTTCAATTAGATAAGGAATTATTATCCACCTAGTATCTTTATCTAGTATACTCGTGGATTCCCCAGAATCTATAATTTGTCCTTTAAGATTAGTTTCTTCTATCAGTTCTCTTAATATTGTTTTTTCAACAGTTTCTTTTTCTTCTATGAATCCAGATATAAATTCCCATTCATTTGGATTAAATTCTTTTTGAGAATCTCTCTTGGCAATTAGATATTTTTCTTTATTTTTTATTAATGCTGCAGCTATTACATAAGTGTTCATTTTTCTTTTATTTCCAAAGTCGCTTTCTTATCTTTTGCCATTTTTTCCATTTCTTCTAAGGCCGAATTAAGCTTTAGATTAGCTTCTTTGAAATCTTTTCCAGTTGTTGAAATTGTAAATTTAGAGGATCCTAAATAAGATATTTTCAATTTCGAATTTGATAGTATTTCTTTGATATCTTCTAGACCCGATTCCGAATTTGTTTTTAGAATTATATTTTTTTTAACTTCTTTTTCTTTATTTTCTTTTTCAGATACCAGTTTGAATACTTTTTTAGCATCTTCTTTGTTCATATATTTTTCTAATAATGAATGATTTTGATAAGATTCATCTACAAATTCCCATAAGGCATATTTTTCTTTAATTTTTTTTATAATTTCTAAGTAGTCTTTAACATTTGATTTTAGAAGTGCTTCAAAGGTTTTTTCTTTTTTAGTTCGTTTTTCTGTTTCTTCTCTTTCTTTACCAGTAACTCTTCTCAAGCTTAATTCAGGATGTCCGTCAGAAGCGATTCTTAGAACTTTACAAATTATTTTTTTATTAGGAAAAACATATTCTCGCAAATTTCTTATACGTCCTGCCGCTACTTCAGACATCATCATTGAGCCATTTATGGATTTTTCAAATCCCTCTATTTCTAAGAATACTGTTGCTCCTTCTATGCTCTTAACTTTACAGACCACTATATCTTCTTCTTTAATCATATTAAGCTTTTCACCTTTGCACGTATTTTGGCTTTTCCGCCAGTGCTTTTAGTTAATAGATAGTTACATTCAGAGCATTTTACTTCATAGGATGATTTTCCAAATAGGATTTGAACCTTTTGACATCTGGGGCAGGAGATTTGGACAAATTTTTTTTCTTTCATCTTAATGGTAGAGTTTAGTGTTTTTTAAACCTTATTTATTTGTTTTTTGAGTAACTTCTAGTATTTTTCTAAGTTCTTGGATAAATACTGCTTCTTGTTCTTTTGAAATCAAGCATCCTGCGGCTTTTGGATGGCCTCCAACTTCTCCACCTAGAGGAACAACGACTCGATTTAGAATTTCAAGGACATTGGTTTGACCTGTTCTTCCAGCTAATCTTGCTGAAACTTTAATCTTATTTTTATTATATGCTAGTGCTACAATCATAGTACCTTCATTATATTTTGGAGAGTTGGAAATTATTGAAGCGACAGTTCCAATAATTGTATCTTTAATATTATCCTTGGCGTTAATGATTGTGTAATTCTCTCCAGAGATTTTCTCTGATTCTGTGAGGTATTTTAAGGCTGAAACTAAGTGTTGTTTATATTCAATATATATTCTTTCTGCTTCTTGCTTTGCTTTTTTATTTCCTAAGCAGAGACAGAGTGCAATATTAGGATAATCCATACGACTGCATGCATTAATTAGAGCAGATAATTCACGAGCATCTTCTAATTTGTTAAAGAATTTGACTAAGAAAAGATTACCTATTAGTTCAGTAGGATTTCTGCCTCCAGAATATCTAAGCATTACAGAGGTTATTAAGTTACCCATTTCTTCTTTAGTTAATTCATAGAGGGACTTAAATCGCCCATCTATTCTAGGGATGTTTGCTTCTTTTACAAGTTCTAAAGCACCCTTATAAGAGCCAGTAACTCCAGGGATGTACGGATTAGATGAGTACTCAAGAGCTTTGTCTAGAGGTCTAGTTGAAGGATATAATAATATTCCTTTTTTTATTATTGTTTCTGCATCTTTAAGGATTTCATCATAAATTTTATCATAGTTTTTTTCTAGAACATCTCCGACCATCCCTATTACTGCTAAATGAGCTAAATCAGTATTTTGTTTAGAAATCGTTTTAGCTAGTAAATAGGCTATTCCTGATCCAGAGATTAATTCTTTTTTGCCTAATGAAGGATTTACCATGGTAACATTTGAAGGTATTTCTTGAATTATTTCGTGATGATCGAAAATAAATATTTCAGTCTTTTTTTCTTTTAAGTAATTTAAGCTTCCAGATGCCAAATCTACAAATATTAAAATATGGTCTTCAGGAAGTGACTTTATGAAATCTTCTTCTAGACCTTTGATTACTTGAAGAGAAAATTTTTTATTCCATCTGTAAAATGCACGCGCTAGAATTGCGGCGGAAGAGATTCCATCTGCATCATAGTGACTGATAATTTTAATAGGTTTTAGTTTAGAAAGTTCGTCGATTTTATCTAAGCTATTTTTAATTGATTCTAACATTCTTTTTTTAATACTCAAAATCTTTTGGATTTTTTATTTAAGTTTATGTGCAACCCAAAGTTTCTTTGCAAGAGAACGTTGAGCTGTGTAATCATGTTTGTTTTTCTTTCTATGTTCTTCTAATTTTTTTATTTTTTTCTGAACAATTTCTTTTTCAGAGATTATTGGCTCTCCTGCGTCTTCTAGAATTTTTTTTATTTTTTTACCTACTAACTTAGCTCTTGGAACTCCATGTTTATCTCTAAGTATTAATCCTACTTTTGCTAAAGATTTTTCTTTTCTATATAATTCTATAACTAGCTTTTCCACATCTTTTGGCTTTAAAGTATTAAGATTAGTTTTTTCTTTTGATTCTTGTTGAATTGATTCAGACATAGATTAATCTTGTTTAGAGGTATTAAAAAGCTTGCGGTTTTGGAATCGCATCTAATCGGAAGCTTTAAAAAGAGAAATCTATATGAGCGTTTGTGTTGACCCCTCCTTTACTGGTCTAAGGAAGGTTAGCGAGATTGACCTGATAAATAATGAAATTACCAAAGGAAACAAACAGATATTGTCCATATTGTAAGAAACATACTAAGCAGATAGTAGCTACTGCTAAGCAGAAATCTAGATCGGCTACAAGACCTTTATCTCGAGGATCACCTACCAGAATTAAGTTGAGAAGTTTGGAAGGATTTGGTAACTGGGGTAAACGTTCTAAGAAGGGAGCTAAAGATTGGAAGATGAAGACTAAGGTTACTAAGAGAATCTCTATAACTTATAAGTGTAAAGTTTGTAACAAAATGAAAGGTATTAAAAAGGCGATTAGATCTTCAAGAATTGAAATAGGAGATAAAATAGTTAAGTAAAATGGCAGCACAAAATGTTAAAAAGCGAGAAGTAAAAAAATCATTCTTTGATGTTAAAGCACCAATGACTTCTGCAAAAATTTCATTGTATGCATCTTCCGAGCAAGAAATTGTTGGAAAAGTTGTAACTTTAGATTTGACAAAGAGTTTAAGAGGAAAGGCATTTGAAATGAAGCTTAAGGTTGAAATGGTTGATAATGAATTAGTTGCTGAACCAGTTAGTTTATGGTTAAGCGGGTCATATATTAGAAGAATGGTTAGAAAAGGAACTGATTATGTAGAAGATTCTTTTGTCGCTTCTTGTAAGGATGCAGATGTTATTATTAAGCCCTTTTTAATAACTAGAAATAAGGTTTCAAGAGCTGTAAGACATGCATTAAGAAAGACTGCAAGAGATTATGTTGAAAAATATTTGACTACTAGAACTTCTAAGGAATTGTTTTCAGAAATTACTGCAAATAAACTTCAAAAGGAATTGTCTTTGAAACTTAAGAAGGTTTATCCTTTGGCTTTATGCGAGATTAGAGTTTTTGAGATTAAGAATAAGAGATAATGAGTGTTAAGATAACTTATTTTGCTCATGGGACTACTATTGATAATGAGAGGAATATTTCTTCTGGTTGGTTCGATGTTGAATTGTCCGATTTAGGAGTTAAACAGTCTATTGATTTAAATAAGAATACTAAAAATATACACTTCGATGCAGTTTTTTGTTCTGATTTGAAGAGGTCTATTGATTCTGCAAATTTAACTTGGAAAGGAATTTTTCCAATTATTATTGATAAAAGATTGAGGGAATTTAATTATGGAGATTTTAATGGAAAATCTTCTGATGTTGTCGAGCTCCTGCAAGAAGAAAACATTGTAAAGAAATTTCCAAATGGAGAAAGTTACGAAGATGTTAAAATTAGAATAAAAGAGTTTCTTGATTTTTTGAAGAGTGAATATGATGGAAAACATATTGCGATTGTAGGACATAAGGCACCTCAATTAGTTTTGGATGTTCTTTTGAAAGGTAAAAATTGGGAAGAAGCATTTGCAGAAGATTGGAGAAAAAGAAAAGATTGGCAACCGGGATGGGAATATATCTTAGATTAATAAAATAGCCCCTTACGCTTTATTACTAAAAGTTATTTATTAGGCTTTTTTGCCTAAAATGGGCATATAGGGCTGCTTTTTCATTGGTTATAATGTAACATTTATGGAAAATAAGCTCTACTGATTAATAAATATTGCCTGAGAATTTTTAAAATTTAAGTTGTTCTTAATTCAAATCTTCTTGTTCCCAAATCATAGTCTATTGGTTTTACTTTTAACCCATATTTTCTTTGAAAATTTTCGGCTAATTCTACTAAACCCACATTGTTTCCTTCTAAATCTGCAAGGATTAGTTCTCCAAAATATTGGGGTTTAATATTTCTTCTTGTAATAACTCTCCTTGTGAACATAGGATCTTGTGAGAACTGTGATTTTATTTGAACAGGTAATTTAGACAAGTCCATTCCAACAGAACCCACAATTTGTTTTTGAGCACTTAACCATAATTGAACATGATGCGCAAAATATAATGCAGAGCTCAAATCTTCAGTTAAGCATAAAAATTTTCCTTGTTCATCTTGTTTAGAAGATTCTATTATGGATAATCCTTTTTGTAAAACTTTTTCTAATTTATGTAATGGTGTTGCATGATAAATAAAACCTGGCGTTTGCAAAGCAGCTATTTCTTCACTTAATCTTTCAATCCACCTACTTTTTTGATAGTCTTCACTATAATGTCTCTTTACTTTAGGATTATATACTCCATCAACAATATCCATTATATCCATAAAGAATTGATTTTTTGTAGATTTATAAATCTTACTAAAAATACTACTTTATAGTTACAAATAGATAGCCCTGCCCGGATTCGAACCGGGGTCACGAGCGCCAAAGGCTCGCATACTTGACCGCTATACGACAGGGCTATGTTTATATGTTCTTAATGAAGGTAATGCATTTATAAGGGTTTTGGATTTGTATTTTATCATATAAATTTTATATATTTCCATTGAGATTTTTTATTAGGAGTGATGATAAATCTACCAAAGGTTATTTTAATTTTATTGATTATAATTTAAAGAAAATTCGTAATGAGTTAAATATTGTTAGTTTACGGGTTTTTGTTTTGGAGGGTTTAGGCGGTTGTCAGGGACACCAATTAAACAAATTAATAATAATTTGGAGAGGATAATTTCTGCACAAAGTTTAGAAGTTAAGTTGGATGGAAATGATAGTCCTAATAATTGGTTGACGGATAATTTTATTTATGGGTAATATAGATAATCCTCTATTATCAATGAACTTAATTTTAATAAGATTGTTTGTATCTTCCTCGCAATTCTACTTTTTTAAGACGATTTAGAATTTCTTTTCGGTTTTTTGCTATTTTGTATCCTTTTAATAATTTTGAGAAAGCAAATTCCCATATTAATGGATGTTTGGCTTCCAAGGCTTCTTTGACTAGATGAATATCTGTAGCTTTATCTTCTATTTTATTTGAAGTAAATGAAAGACCAAAATCAATGAAATGTAGATTTTTATCTTTTGATAAAATCATATTGGATGTTGTTAGGTCTCCGTGAATTATCTCTTCATTGTGTATTTTTGCTAAATTTTGACCGATTTGGAAAGATATTTTTCGTATATCCTCCTTTTTTAAGTTGTTAAAGATTCGGGATAATCTTTCTCCAGAAATAAATTCCATTTCGATTTTATTTTCTTCAGTTTTAGTTATTTTAGGCACAGGGATACTTGATGAGATTTTTTGGAGTATTTTGGATTCTTTTTTTGTTCTTTGTTTTCTCAGTTTTAAGTCTAAGATAGGTAGCCTGTAAGATTTTGAAATTCTATCTTTAAGAATAGTTTTTTTCTTTTCATTTAGATATATCTTTGCTTCAGCTCCTTGAGATATTAGTTTCATATTCGGTGTAAACAAAGGTATTTTAAATTGTTTTGCTTATTTGATTTTATGAATTTTAAAGAAGTTTTAAAGTTAACTGGACTTCCAGTTTTATTTGCAAGTTTATGTTGTTTAACTCCTATTATATTGGTATTGTTCGGATTATCAGGATTAGCTTTTGCAGGTTTTCTTGCGGATAATTTATATTATAATTATAAATGGGTTTTCAGAGTTGCAGGATTATTGATTTTAGGCATTAGTTTGGCAGTTTATTTTAGAAAGAGAGGAGTTTGTACATTAGATCAGGTTAAGAAACAGAGAAATAAGGTAATTAATGTAGTTTTGTTGACTTTTATTGTTTCGATATTAGGATATTTATTTTGGTTATACGTAGTCTTAGAGTATATAGGTAAATTTTTAGGTATTTGGCAATAGCTGTCAGATTAAATCTATTTTGCCAAAAGGTTTTAATTTTTTATTTTTATTAGAATATGGCAGATATTTAGAATGTTAGGGAGACATTTAAAGTTTAGGTGTATTTTTTACGCATGTTGCGACGTAATAAAACTTATAACTGAAGTTTTATTTTTTTAGAGTGCGTCTTAAATATACTTAATTTAATCGTTATACCCCACAGCTCTGCTGTGGTTGGGAAGAACTAAAAACTTCTGAGAGTTCTCCCCAGTATGGAAGTGGAGCATGCCTGCCATTGCACGTATAGGATAAGATATCATATGGTCTTCGTTTTGAAATATAGGAAGAAACTGATAATAGATAAAATACCAATAGAATTTGTCAAGAAACTCATGACAGAAATTGGAGAAAGATACTGGTTCAAGTTTGATGCAATTGGAATGGAAGAAGACCATATGCATATTGTTGTTGGAGCTGCTCCACGATATT
>Ga0210057_1002881_pt1 | contig 24168 bp, 25 predicted proteins | sample CryGeyCG2114_010_2_FD_183968 | JGI IMG/M metagenome (GOLD analysis project Ga0210057, IMG submission 183968) | Groundwater microbial communities from aquifer - Crystal Geyser CG10_big_fil_rev_8/21/14_0.10 (SPAdes) (version 2) | ecosystem: Environmental > Aquatic > Deep subsurface > Groundwater ...
CCCATCAGTTGCATTAATAACAATAGAAAACTTTCCATGATCATCTAAAGTAGTATTCATATAATAACTATTATTATAATAAGTAAATCTGCTGTCATTAATATCAACAGTCACGTTGTCATTTTCAGCATCATTGTACTCAAAATTAATAATAATCTGTTCTGTTTCATTAACTTCTATCTCTAAATCAACACTAAATTCAGGAGCATAATTACCTATCACAACAGAGTTTGAAATAACTTCTTCACCAAACTTAGATCCATCTGAAGCAGTTACACTGCAATACCATTCATCCCAACGTTCTATAAATTCATTTGATACAATCGTGTTGTTAGTCAAATTGGTTAACATTTCCTCATTTTTGTACCAGTTAATGACAGTTCCGTTCTCAGCATTTTCATCAGAATCATAATAACTATAATTGCATAAAAGGTTTGAATCATAATAAGCATTTTCAGGCAACACAGTCACATTGATCGCAGCAGGTGCACTGTTTCCAGCAGCTATTGTCCTTTCATCGCTAGTTCCAATATTCCAATTGTTGTCAATTCCGTAGATCTTATAGTTTCCAGGATCAAATACTTCAATGGAACAGTAGACATATCTTCCATTTCCTGTCAAATTCATTGTAGTGTTTGTTCCATTTGCAGAATATTTACAAATCGCAATTTTATTTACCACATCTGTGACACTAACATTAATTACAACACTATCATTTATAACTTCACCATCAGCAGGAGTAGGATCAACAAACTCAACAATAGGTACAGTCTTATCAATATTTTCTAATGTACTCTGTATATCTAATCTAGGAAATACTAATCCATTTCTTGCATCAAACACTTCTTTGCCATAATCTACAAGCATAGATGTAATATTATGTGGAGGCAACACAACATTTTTTTCAAGCAGTTTATATTGTGCAATTAATGCAGCACTGCCAGCAGCGATAGGTGCTGCGAAACTTGTTCCAGAATAAGATCTAAATTTGTCGCCTTCTGAATTAGTGTGGCATACAGATCCACCTGCAGTGTCTGCTTTTGTTGTGCATATATTGACTCCTGGTGCCAGAATATCAAGGTAAGTATATGAGTTGCTAAAACTTGCAACAGTATCAGGTGTTGAACTGCTGTCATCGTATACAGCACCAACAGAAGTAACATTACTGCCGCATGCAGGAGTGCTTATTGCACTACTGTCTCCATTATTGCCTGATGCAGCAGCAACAAAGAAACCCATGCTGACAAGATCATTAGCCACAGATGCAAGAGAATCACTGTCGCATGCTTCAGTATATCTGCTTCCTCCAAAACTAAAACTAAATATCTTAATATTATGCTCTTCTGCCTTTTCCAAGCATTTAGTAATTCCTGCAAGAACATCAGATGTTGATCCAGATCCACTGCTGTCAAATGCCTTTATAATCATCACGCTTGCTCCAGATGCAATTCCAGGATAATCTTTATCCTGCGATACAATGCTTCCTATTACAGCAGTTCCATGTCCATTATCATCTTCAGCAGAATTATCCTCATTTTCTCCGTTTGGACAGCATCCTCCATTATTAGAACAATAACAATATTCATCAACAATCTTTCCTGCAAGTGAAGTGTGGTTTGTATCAACACCAGTATCAATTACGCAGATTCCTATTCCAGTTCCATCAATAACACTACCATTTAAAGAAATATTTCCTGCAAAATCACCAGAAACAAATGAAACTGCATCATCTAATAAAAGTTCAAGTTTTTCATCAGAATAAATTCCAACAACATCATCATCTCTGGCAAGTTTGTCATATCCTTCTTTTGTCAGTATTCCGCTGAAGCCATTAATATAAGAATATTTATCATTTAGGACAATATCAACATTGTCTCTGTCAAGCTGGTCAGCATCAATATCTTCTTCAGCAATAGGCTTGTCCTCAATATTCATCTCCCGCAGCACTTTTCTTTGTTGTTTTTTGATAATCCTTTCTTTTTCTTTTAGGACCTCTTGAAGAGCATTAAGATCAGCCCCAGGTAAAAAGTTTTCTTGAGATAATATCTCTTGTGTCTCAGTTGAGAGGCTGGCTTCCATCAAAACAATTACTTTTGAATATCCTTTGGTATTAATCTCTTCCTGAACACGAGGATCAATTTCCAATCCATATGAAGACAAAGATAAAGCACTGACAAGTAGTATAATAAATAGAAAAAAATACCTCTTTTTATGACTGGCCATTAAAATTACTATATAAATATTGATTTATATACTTTTCTAATGCCAATCAACACCTTTTTATAGAATTAATTTATCCTAATCTTCATGATAAAAATACCTTATGAACAGCTTCTTGAAAAAATAAAAACAGAAAAAAACATTTCAAATGAAGAAATTGAGAAGCATATCCAGACAAAGATGGAGCAGTTATCAGGATTAATTTCAAAAGAAGGGGCAGCTCATATACTGGCAAATGAGCTAGGAGTAAAATTAGGTGCGCCAGAAGGAAAAATAAAGATAAATAAAATCCTTGCAGGCATGCGCAGTATAGAAATAGTTGGCAAAGTTATTAGAAAGTATGATATTAGAGAGTTTCAGTCTGGCGAAAGAAAAGGAAAAGTTGGTTCTTTTGTTGTTGGAGATGAAACTGGCACAATAAGAATTACCTGCTGGCATGATCAAACTTCTTTAATGGAATCTTTGCAGGAAAATGATATTATTGAGATAAAAGATGGAACTGTCAGGGAAAATAGGGGTGCGCTTGAAATACATTTGAATGAAAAGAGTAAGATAACAAAAAATCCAGAAGGTATAACAGTTGGAGAAGTAAAACAAAATATAGCAAGCCAAGTTTCAAGAAAATCAATTAATGATCTTAAAGAAAATGATATTAACATAGAACTGCTTGGTACAATAGTTCAGGTTTTTGATATTAAATTCTATGAGCGCTGCCCGCAGTGCAGAAAAAGAATAAAAGAGCAGGAGTCAGGATTTCAGTGCCAGCAGCATGGAGTAGTCCAGCCAGAATACGGTAGTGTGATGAATCTTTATTTGGATGATGGCTCAAATAATATTCGTGTAGTCTTCTTTGCAAATCAGATTCAGCAGTTATTGAAAAAAACAGATGCAGATCTCCAAGTTTTCAGGCAATCTCCTGAAACATTTGAAAAAATCAAAACAAATTTGTTAGGAGAAATGATTAAAATTACAGGTAAGGCTTCTAAAAATCAAATGTTTGATCGCTTGGAATTTGTTGTGAATACAGTTGATACAAATGTCAACCCAGAAGAAGAAATTGCTAGGCTCAAGAGTGAGTTAGAGACGTGACTATCTCCCAAAATATAGTGAACGAAATAAGTATTCGTACATTTTGTATTTTTCAAAATTATCTATAAGCAGGTGATTCTATAACCATCCTTGTTCCAGTCAATAAACCATCCTGTCTATGCAAATCAACAAAACCAAAAGGAAATTGTTCATTAACAGTATAAACAATTTTACCTATCTTTGTATCTAAAACAAAACTAGTTTCTGCATTATATACTCTGCTTCCCATATGTCTTAATCTAATAGCAGCATATCCACCTCTGCCGCTTCCCATATTTTTGTTTCTTGCCTGAAAATCACTAATTTGTTCATCAAAAACAACTCTGTTAATTAAATCAAATGGTTTGCTTGGAAGTCCAGATAAGCCTTTTTCTCTAGCAAGTTTTCTTAATCTGTAGTGATTAATGCCTACACCTTTATCTTCTACAGAAACATAAAATCTTCCTTTATCTTTGTAAACCATTACTTTTATAGGATCATCACAATCTACAAAATGCTGTGCTTTTCCTGCATTAGTAAGAAGATTGTGCAAGCATATCCTATAATCAGATTCTACTCCAAAAACATTGCATCCTCCATCAGCATCCACAACTACTTTTGTAGTTAATCCTTCTTGATAAGTTGAAACAAATCTTTGAACAACATCACCCAAATCCATTGCTTGAGGGGTGGTTATGTCAAGATGATCTTTAATCTTAGGTAAAGCTCTTATTGCAGATCTTATGTGCCTTCTTCTTGAATCTTTATCACTATTTGTGGCTATAAGCTCAAGAGATCCTAGAATTATAGTTAATGGCTGTGATAAATCATGGCGAAGCAAAGCAAATTGCCTCCATAATATACAATCTCCTCTAAAATCTTCATAAAGATGGGAAAATTTTTGGTCTATTTCATCTGTTAATAGTCTGTCATCTCTGCCAGTTTCATCTGTCTCACCTATTTCTGCATCATAAGCTCTTTCAATAGATGGCTTTAAAACATCCATCATGTAAATTATTCTGTCAACTGCATCCCTTGCTTTAAGTAAATAATCTTCAAAAGTAATATCATCAATACCGCTATCAAGAAGTTCTAACAATCCAGCAAGGGCAGTGTATAATGGAAGAAAATCATATCTTATTGTACTTATTACAACTTCAACAGGATCTCTTTGGTCAGCCATACATTGAACTAACTCCTTTCCATTTATAAATTTCACCACTATAGAGAAAAAACTATTTAAATAAAGTAATCAAAAATACAGCAATGCAAGCCAAAACCCACATATTATTCAGCCTTATTTGTGTATTATTCTACATAGATTACTACAATGTACAAAACCCAATTATTTTCACTATTTTGGTCTTATTTACGACATTAGCAGTCGATATTGATGAATCAAATTCAAAACTAGGCAAGCATTTTAAACCATTCTCTTCAATAATTCAATGGATTCTGGGACATAGAGGCCTATTACACAGTTTATTAATCCCATTATTATTTTATATTATTCTATCCTTCCTAAATCAACAAGAAATAGCTATTGCAATTGCTCTAGGCTACATATCTCATATAGTTATGGACATTTTAACACCACAAGGAGTCTATATATTCTATCCATTTAAGCTTAAAATAAACGGCCCAATAAAAGTTGGTTCATGGCTGGAAAAACTACTTGCAATCTTGTTATTAATAGCAATTGCAGTCAAGCTGCTCTTTGTCCTGTAGCTTGACTCTGCGCCTGATATGCTAATGAAGAAACTTGATTAAGCAGCTCATCTGCATATTGGACAGCTTCTCTCCAGTTAGTATCCATGTCTTGTTTAATCTGATCTACAGCTTGTTGGAACTGTGCTTGCTGTTCTCTGGGTAGCATAGCTATTTGTTTTTCTATATTAATTAACTTATCTTCAATAATCAACTTGGTTTGTGCGTGCAAGCTTTCTTTGACACTATCTCCAAGATTTTTTAATTCTTGATAATCTTGTTTTTCATATAATTCATGAATATTATCTACTTGAGCTTTCATCTTTTTCTCAACATTACCATTTTCTTGTTTTAAATAATCATCATACTCTTTAATTCCATTATAAATTCCAGTGGCTTGATATTGTTTATACAATATGACTAAAGTAACTAATGGAAATAAATTAAAAAAGAATTCAATTCCTTCTCCAATACCTGGAATAAATGACAATAAAAAGTTAGATGCTTCTGCAGCAAATATCAATGCCCAGACATTTCCAACTTTTTTTCTGTATTTAAGAAACAATATTCCTGCTGCAATCCAGTCGCCAACATCAACTCCTGCAATACCTATTCCTAATAATTCATCTGCAAAGGAAAATCCTGCATCAATAACATAATCATAAAATAAGGAACTGATTAATGCACTAAAATAAGAACGCAGTGAGTAAAGAATCAAAGTAAATATAAACACTACAACAACTATTAAAACAGGATTCATTAAAATCTCAGTAATGCTAGCCATGCAATATTACAAGAAAAACTACTTTATTAATGTTTAGTTGCTAAGAACTTTATAATTAATAATCTTCAAGATAATATAGTTAGTGTGCTAATAAATCGTACATTTCTGCACACTAACTATTCAGCAAATGTGCTACAAAATGTACGAAAACTTAGCACATTTGCTATATAAATTCATTGCCATCAAAGGCAATGGTTAATCAAAAGTGCCATTATTCGACAAGACGCTTAAGTAGAACAAGAAAACGCTTTACAATGCCAGTTCCGTTGATAGGAACTAGCATTATTTAGATAATAAAAATAAATTATAGGATATAAATAAAATAACTAAGATGAACTTATTTAGGAAGCTGATACTTCCCTTCTTTCTCAACAATCTTTCCATCCTTGGTAAGAATATTGACAAACTTCTTAATGTGTGTTTCAGGCATTCCGCTGAATTTACTTATCTCAAGCAATGTTTTTGGTCCTGATTCCAGACAAACAAGGACTATATTTCGTGCAAGAGTCAAGCCATTTTTTTTAATAACTTTGTTCTCAGCAGATAAATTCTTTATTAACATGTCAAATTTGTGCAGTTTGGCTTGCAGATCGTTAAGAAAATTAGTCATTTCTCCCCTTTCATAAACAAGCTCTTCGGGTTCAAAAATTTCAATAGAGCTTGGCATGTAATCAAAGCAGAACCATACTAATGAAGGCAAATCTTCAAAATCAAGATCAAGTTCAGCAAACACACTGAACATTTTTTCTACTTCTTTTGGCTCAGCAATCTCAACTTTTTCTACTGTTATATTTTCTTCTTGATTCTTTATTTTATCAATGTATAACTGCAGAGTTTCTTGTATGTGCTCTTTTGGAGCACCCAGCATCTCGATAATAATCCTTGTTTTAATTAATCCCATAACAAAGAGAAAACAAGGTCCTTTTAAATAGATTATGCTTTCCTGAACAACAGAATAATTACAAATAACAGTAGCAGTGCAATGAGAAAATAGTTGAGCATATCTTTAATCTTGTAAAAAGATCCCTCATATGAAACAGCTGGTCCCACTACATTGCCAGTAATCTTCCCAAATCCAGAGTTTTTAGGCTCAATTACAGTGTCGCTTGATGTGACATCATTAATTTCATAATTTTCTGCAAATAGAATAAGCGGTTTTGTTGCAACTATTGTATCTTCCTCTAATAGGCTTAGTACAAAATTATTTTTCCCATTTGCAAGGCTGGCGTTAAATACAAATTTTTCAGTTCCGTTAATAATGACACTTCTGTTCTCTCGTGTGTTAGGTGTATCTAATATTAAAGTATAATTTCCTTTGCCATCAATAATAGAATAAAGAAGAACTTCCTCATCAATCTCATCACTGGTGCTAGTAAATGAAGTAATTATAGGATGGTTTTCTTTATTTACAAGATCACTGAAGCCGAAAACAGAAATATCCTCTCTAAATTCTTTTATTGTTTTGTAATCATCTTTTTGTATTTGTATCTTTATTTTATAATCTCCTGCCTCCATGTTTGTAAGATTATTATTTAAAGAGATTTTCTTTTCTTCACCTGGTTTAAGTTCTATTTTTTTTAAGTTATCAAACAAATCTCCGCTGTATGTTTTAGGTCCCCTGTAAATCTTGCTTGATATTTTATAAGTATGGCTTTCAGTATTAATATTGTGAATAGTAATCTGGCTTGTAACAATATCATTGATGTACCCTTTCTCAGCAAATGTTATAGAATTATACTCTCCTCCATTACCTTCTGTCTTACATAATCCTTTTTTAACACCCTGAACAGGAAAACTCATTTTTGCACTACTGCCTAACCCCTGAACAACCAAACTCGCATCCTCTTCAATAATAGGAAATTCACTGCATGAATAATCAAGCAAAACAGGAATAACAATTTCTCCTTCGATAAAAATCTCATCAAGCTTTATCTCGGTTGTGTCAGATATTTTATTTCCTTTTTTATCTTTTACAAAAACTTTAATTTTTTTCTCATCACCAGCTAATCTGCTCAAGTTTCCTGTATAATATTGCACGCGTACACTTACTGCCTCACCCATTCTGACAATCCCATCAGTGCCTAAATATATATGTTCAATAGATACACTGCTATCCTCTTCAAGCCTGTTTTGGATAATTATATAATCATTAACATAGTTGTTTGCAGGATCTGTATCTTCACATGTTGTTTCGAGAAGTTGTATTTTAATCATATAAACTCCATATCTCTTTTTTAATTTTGGAGTCCATATTTTTTGATTAGTATTTGTAGAATTCATGATATTTTTCACAATATTTCCTCCTAATTCTTCTATAGAATAAGAATATACAAAAGGTGCATCATCATAATCTCCTTTAATAATTGGTTTAAATTTTATTTTTTCATTATTTTTATAAAAAACATTTTCTAACTCAATGGAAATATCTCTGTCGCATGATACTTTTGACAAATCAACAACAGTTAGGTTCATGCATGCTGTATTGTCTGATAAATTATTTTCATATGCATTACTACTAACTTCTCCACATAATGTATAATTCCCTGCTTTATCAAACAATAAATTAATAGTATCTTTTGTCCTGTATCTGCTGATATTCTCAAATTTTTTTGTTTGATTAATAATTAAGCTATTATTAAAAAATACAGAATAAATCAAAGTAACATCAATCTTATCTTTTCCTTTATTGTCAATCCTAAACCCTTTATTATATTCTTGATTTACATATAGCTCTTCTGACATAATCGTTTTTACACTAACACTATTAACTAAACTATTATCTTCTTTATTACTCTTATTTCCATCTTCAGCAAAAGAAGCAATGCTGTTTTCATATCCAGCAGTCCCATTTTCTACTTTGCTAACAAACCACTCACCTTCATTCAACTCAATGCTATATCCTTCAATAGCATTATCATAAAAAAAACTATCAATTAATGTTCCATTATAATTAAACAAGTAAATAGTATCTTCACTGTTTCCTAAATTATTGCCTATGGTTGCTCCAGCACTGTATACAGATGCATTCACGCTAATATAATCAAATCCATCTTCTACAATTATAGAATAATTGCTTTCAATATGTTGTAATTCAGTTAAAGTATCATTGCTGTTGGCATCACCAATAATATATCGGCTTAAGTTAATATCTCCATAAATCTCTACAAACTCTTTGTTATTGTCACTTCCAGTAGGATTAGGGAATATCTCATTGATATACTGTGCATTAGCAAAATCCATAAATAATAAAATACTAAGTAAAAAAATAAGTTTCTTCATAAAACAGAATAAGCAATAATCATTTATAAATAAATCAAAAAAACCATTGACAAAGTGTCAATTTTTATTTAATAGTAAGAACAAAATTAAAGAAAAAATAAGAAAAAAGTAAGTAAATAATTACCAGTTCTTGCGCCACTTCTTAAGCATTTGTGAAGCTTCGTCCTTGAATCCTAATCCAAAACCGATTCCTAATGCTAGAGACAATGCTAATGTTACGCCAGTAAGCAGTATCAAGAATGTGCTTTCTGCCAATCTTAAGTAAATTCCTACTTCTTGCAGTGCAATTATTGCAACAAAAACCATTATAAGTATTCTAACTACATTTTTCAAATGCTTGACTGCAGCTCCTTTTGCTTTGCCCATCTTATCAGATATAAAATCAGCAAGTATCAATCCAAACATTACTATTGCAATCCCTACAATCACATGAGGCAACCATTGTACAATACTTAGTAATAGTGGTGTTAATTCCCCTAATGTGATATAACTCACTGCTGGGATTAAGAATATTAAGAATATATACCATTTAACAAGAGAAGCCCCTAAACTAGACACACTTGCAAATCCAATGGATTTATCGAGATTATGCTTTTTAAGCCACTTATCAATCTTAGCTTTGTCTAACAAATATTTAACTCCCCAATGCACTGCCCATGCAACAACATAGCCTATAAAAATTATTATTGCTGCAAATATTAAGTCAACCACAAAATTAAGTAGGCTATAGCCTACTGCTTGTACAGGACTAAGCAATTCTTGTTGGCTAAATGTTAAAACACGTTCAAATTCATACATCTTACAACCACCCCTTTTTTAATATGTTGTAGGTATTTTAGAACAATAGCAATATATAAATCTTTTGAAAATTTGTCCAAAAACAGTGACAAAAACTAGGCTTCTTCATCTGTTATTTCTACATTTTCATTAACTACAGAAGCTTCTTCAGTCTCCTCATAACTATCTATCTTCAGTTGAAGTATCTTGCCATGTGTTTTAAGAAATTCTTTCAAATAATCAGGCATTTCTGTAGTATTTTCGCATGTTATTTCTTTACCTGATTCAGTAATCCCTTGCTCGTATTCAAGCATTCTATTTGAATAATAAGAAGATTCCTTGTTAATGGCCCTTACATAGACCCATCCTTCTCCATCAGGCTGAAGATAAAATGTACCATACAGGATATTTATATAAGGTCTTCCTCTGTCATCTTCATTGTAAAGCATATTATTCATCATGTAATGGTCTTGTCCATTAAATGAACAGACACTATATTCACATACACCTATATGGTCCACTCCTACATCACGAAGGCTAGAATAACAACTGTTTTGGTATGTTAATCCATCCTCCCCGCAAATTGGATTGTAATCTGTAGTGCATCCTGTTTCTGCATCAATATTATCTTGAGTATTATTGTCTTGATTGTCCTGAATATTATTCCCGCAGGCAGATATTAATAATAAGATAAGAACTAGTCCTGAAAACAAAATCTTTTTCATAATAATCTGGGTAAAATATGTCTTTAAAAAGCTTATGAAACTCTATTCAAAATCAAGAGCAAAAGTATAAACAACTGGTTGTTCTATCACTTTGTCTTCAATATCATCATATACTTGAACAAATGTATCAGATTGCACACATAACTTGTACAACCCAGTTTCCTGTATTGCACAATAATCTCTTGTGTATTCATATGTGGAAAAACTTGTCTGGCTTTCTACAGAAATTATGTTTTCATCTTTTTTATGCAAATATACTGTAGAACTCGGATCTAAATATAAAAAGCTGCCAAGGATCATGCTTTTATCAACACTAATTGTATACTCATCATAATTTTTATTTTCATCCTCTATTTGGAATTCCATATTATGTATTGTTGTTGAAACATCAGTATCAACAAGTGAGAAAGCAACATCAGATCCATCTTGTACAACATCTATATAATATTCTCCATAATCATAGTTTGGAGAATAACTAAATTTGTTAATACATAAGCAATCAGCATCTTCACTTGCTAAACATTGATTAAACATTTCAGTAAAATCATAAAACACTGCTTCTTCGCTTGTTTCACAATCTAGCATCCAATTATTGTATTCAGGTAAAACTTTATCAAAACAGTTATCCAAATCATCATTTGTTCTGCAGTCTTCTACATCACTTGCAAAATTACGAATATCTTGTTGAAGGCTAGTATACTCATCCACTAAACCATATTCATCCACAAAAGATAATGATGGACTAATACTGTAAACCCCTATTTGTGGGTCTAATGTTTCTTTATAAGAAGGTTCGTCTTCATATGTCACTGCTCCGCTAATTCCAATTACTCCACCTGTAATACTGTTGCTTGCATTACTCTTTTGTCCTGTTGTTTCAGCAACAGCAGCGCCAGTAATCACTATGCTGTTATCAGGTCTTGTATAAAGATCAAATGCAATAGTGCCTACTACAAGAATTACTAAGAAAAGTCCACATGTTACGACAACTTCTCTTGATACTGGTCCTGTTGTGTCTTCCATTGTATTATCTCATATTAATTATTTTTATAAATTTACTCATCCAAACACAGTATCATATATGGTCTGAGCAACTATTTTCTGTCCTTCTTGGGTTAAATGTCCACCATCAGATGTGCAGTACCCGCAAACATCATCTTCTCCTTCTAGGGGGGCATAAATATTTACTGCATAATCAATATCATTTGAATCAAGATTATATTCCAGCAAGTCAATATTAAACTCATCAACAGTTGTTTGTATCTTTTCAGTCCATGCAGCACTGCAAGTTCCAGCATTACACGAGCTTTCACTGCAGTAGCAGTAACCTTTTCTCGGAGTTATTGAAAGTACTACAACAACAGCACCACTGTCCTTTGCCTTTTGAGCCATAGTTACAACAGAACTTGTGAAACTGCTTGATCCAATCCCGTTACCTGATGGCGAAATAATAATAATATCAGGATTATAACTTAATACATCTTCATCAAAACGAGCTAATTGTGTCATTGGAGAATCTCCACTATGGCCTTTGTTATAAAATGTTGCAGATGAATATTTCTCCTGTAATTTACTAACGTAACTATTAGATCCTTCAGTGTTTGATGCACCAATAACAACTATTGTTTTTGATTCTGAGCTTTGTTCATAAGCATAATAATAGCCCATGACTTTTCCAACATAATTTCTGACTTCTCTAACTTTATTGTTTCTTTTTTCTGTTGTTCCAAAAACATTATTATAAACTGATTCTTTGAATGCATTACTGTATACTTCTGCAATAAGGTCTTCAGTTATTGCTGCAGATACTTCTTCCCATGAAGGATCACTTTTTCCTGTCTTTGCAATAGCTTTTTTTATTAACCCTGCACCTCCATTGTATGATGCAAGAGCAAAAGCATTTCTGTCAGTATAACTACTGAAGCTTTTCATATTATCTTCTAACAATTTAACTCCGGCAGGAATGGCTTTTTCAGGTGTTAATCTATAATCAGTTCCACTACATACTTTATTATCACACAGATTATAATCATAAGCAGTGCCTTTACAAAACTGCATAAGGCCTGCACATCCAGAGATTTCATTAACTATGTTAGGATTTCCATTGGATTCAGTAGCTATTAAGCCAATAACTAACTGCTTTGAAACAATGCTTCCTTCAACAGCATCTTCAATCAGTTTACCATAATTTTTATCAATCTGTAATAACATAGACTGGGTAGATTTAGAGGGAGTGTAAGAAGTGTAATAATAACTTGCACTTGAATCTACTGTCTGTTGCCTGTAAATTTCACAGAATTTGTATGGTCCTCCATCTGTTCCGCAGCCAAGCGTGTTCAATTGACCATACTTAAACTCAAATTCAACAGAATCACTAAAATAACAAAGCCCATTGACATAACCGGATTTACTAAAATCCTCAAGAACAGCATCATTGCCTTTATCATCAGTTAAAGAAGTGTCAACATTTGTATCAATAATACTAAAATGTAAATGTGGTTGATAACTTCCTGATGGTGCCCTTTTACCAGACATGCCAACTTGTTCGCCTGCTTTAATATTATCTCCAATATTCACGCTTACAGTATCCATGTGTAAGTACTCAGAATAAATCCCGTCCCCATGATCTATAGTGACACGCCCCCAACGATATGGATCTGAATCTGTAACAACACCATCATCTACAGCTAATACAGGAGTTCCAACTGGCGCCCTTATATCAATTCCTGCATGCTCAGTGCTTCCTACACGTGTGTCGCTCTTGACAGCATCTCTGCTTCCAAAACAAGAAGTAAGAACATTTTCTTCGTATTCAACAGGCCAGATATCAAACATTTTTGTTGATCCATAATTTGATGCAAAAGCAACATCTCCAACTTCTTTGCTGGTTACACTAAAAATAGGAATAATAATATCTTCTTTAGCTTTAACTAAAACATATCCTTCTTCAAAATTAATATTATAATTATTCTGAATAAGAGAAACATCATCATAAAAAGTCAAATACTCATTTAATTCATCATTAAAATAATCACTTAAAGATGTTTCTAATACTTTGTCTAAATTATCTGAAGTATATGTGTTATATTCCATGCAATCTTCATCGCCATAAATAACAGGAACACCTCTATATGTTCTCTGGCACAAATCCGAATCATACCAATTCTCTGCTAAATTTAATATTGCTTGATCATATGCATACTTTGCAGCAACATCAGTGTATAGTAAAGCTTTTTCAGCTTGTTGTGTAGCAGCCAATATTGCAGATTGTCTCTCCCCAATATCTTTCTCAAATTTTTCTTCTTTTCCGCTAAGTGCCAAAAATAAGTATGAAAAAATAATCAATGTAAGTATGACTAGCAAACCCATAAAAATCTGTCCGCCACCTTTCTTTCCGAATAATCTTTTTCTCTTCATTTTTTGCTTCATTAATTGTCCTTATCTAAAGGTTTATTTGAATATTCTGCAGTTGAAACTGTGCGTACTTCTACGCGCGCAAAATCTCCTTGTTTACGTAATGGAATTATCAGCTTTGTTGCAGGGCTTATGTCAGCTCCCCGCCATGTTGAAGAGGTATCATAATTCTCATGGTAAAACAAAGAATCTTCATTATCATTCTGGATCAATACTATCTTAACAGATAAACCATAATCTAATTTTTTAGCATAAGCATCAAAAAAATCAGTTGTTAATTCCTCTAACTCTCCTTTCAATGAATTATCTTCAGCAGTCATTGCAATGAGTTCAGCAAAGTTCATTGTGCCTTTTGATGTATCTGCTTCTGATTGAGAATATAACAAAGCAACATTATTTGCTTCTAATGCATAGGTCTGCTCCTGTTCTTTAATACTGAATGTTATTTTTTCACTTTGAAAATTAATAAGGAAAAAGAATAATATAATGATCAGCAAAATAGCAAGAGTAGCATAAAAGTCAACTAATCCTGTTGAAAAGCCTTTTTTGTTCATTTTAGTAGCTATTTGGCATCACCACACTAAATTGCAATATTCCTGGAATTTTGCTTCCATCAGTATAAAGTAATAAAACTGTGACATTCTTAGGATATTCTTTTGCAGATCCTTTTCCTTCCCAGAATGTATGAGCCAGAATTATCCATTTTTCATACCATTCTTTGTTATAATAAACAGAGCCAACCTCATCTCCTTCAGTAGTAAATAATGTGAAGTGTGCAGCCATCAAGTGCTGTTCTCCATAATCCATTCTTTCATTAAGTCTTGTTTCAAGATCACCATTAACAAAATCATCAATATCTATAATCCTTGGATAAATTCTATCTATATTTTTATCATAATACGAAATTCCATTTTTACTGTTAAGAACATTATGTATAAACAAATTTGCGTGAGTTTCTTGTATGTTTATTTCAGTAACAACATATAACTTAACAAGAGCAACCATTGCAAGAGCCACAAATAATACTACAACAAACCTGTAAAATATAAACAGATATGTTGTCATTACTAACGCACTTTTATTCATTATAATATGCCTCCATACCTTCTTTTATTGCGTTATTCAGGCCTGAAACATCTTGTAACAGTTCTTCACCTATTATTAATCCTACTGCAAGGCCCTCTTTATTTGTAGTAAGTTTTTTATCAGTTGATTTCTTTATAGTTATGTCTGCATCAGGAAATTTTGCAAGTATGCTGTTTCCTATCAAACATCCTAACTTTTCACTTTGTTGATCATCTGGGATTTCTATGTCTAATTTATTATTAAGTTGTTTATCAAGAATCAGGACAAAATTTGTGTCTTCAGCAATTGCATTTTCTCCTTCATCCTTCTTTACAAAGACTATTTTAGGATTATTAACAAAATAATCTTTTATGCCTTCAAGAGAATTATCTTCTATAATTATGGCAAGATTATTTTTAATAATCTTTGTTGAATCTACAGCAGGGCAATCTATATTTTTATCAGCTTCCCATCCAATACTGCCGTGTTCTTTAACTTCTAAATTGCCTTTTACTTTACTAATAACAAATGCAGCAGGTTCTTTGAAATCATAACTCTCAAATGTTTCATAAAGCTGCGTATCTAAAAAGAATGGATAATATATGCTATACAAATAATTCTCGCCTTCATATATTCGCAAAATATTTTCACTAAACTTGTAATTATATGCTCCAACATCAAACTTTGGTTCAGTATAATATACTTCAATGTCTCCTGGAACACTCTCTGCAGTTTCCAAGAGTAAGGCAATGTCTCTCGAAGCATATGACTTTTCAAATAAAGTATTTTCTTTTACATCAGTAAGAAAATAATAAAATCCAGTCGCAATCATAATTAAAAGTACTATCTGTATTATATTCATCAAAACTAATACTTCGCCTTCACCTTTCTTTCCCCGAAACATAGCTTATTCTGATAGAATTTCCTTTATATAGTTTGTGTGCCTAATTTTTTAACATTCATTTCGAACGAAGTTCGTAATGCATTATGAATCTTTGATTCAAAATGTTCGCACACAAACTATTCAGCAAAAGTGCTTCATAATGTTCGAAGATTAAGCACTTTTTCTATATAATTTCCCTTAGGGGACTTAATCACATTCCCACAAACACAAATTTACTCTAGCTTGATTATCATCTATATTAGTGCGTTTTAAGTAAACATGTTCAGATTGATCTCTGCCTACAATGATGGCATAATCACAGCTTCCTCCAATAAAATTGCCTCCACTAAATGAAACATCTAAGCCAAAATCCTTAATTGATGCGCATTTCAATATGCTATCTTCTTCTTGGCAGTAATCTTCTATGTCTCCATCTTTTTCGCAAAGACAGATACAGCCTGCATCAACATCTCCTTCATCTATGCATTTCAATGGTTTTGCATTTTCTTTAGCCAAAACAAGTTTATAGTTGCTGTCATAATCACATTCTCCTGAAATTGTGCTTTTACCACTTGGGTAGCCTACAATAACAAGGTCCCCATCTAAATAAATAGGGTAAGATTTAAACTCTTCTCCATCTGTCATTCCTTTAATTGTTCCAACAAGTCTGTCAAAATTTCTTTGTGATGCTTTTTCACTGTCTGAAGTAAACAGGCTACCCCAGTTGACTATAAAATTCCATAGCGCAATAAGTATTATTATTGTGAGTATTATCTCTAAAATCCCTGTAAGACTTATTCCTAAACCACCTTCTGCTTTCTTAGTCATAATAATTAATCATCCTCCGCTGGAAGAATCTTCATTCACATCAAGGTTAGGAATAAAGTCTGTCTTTTCTCCTTTTAACCCTTTTGTTATATCATCTTGCACTTTTCCAGTAGTTTCTCCCCAATAACCAAAAATGTTATTCATTACAAAGAACACAATCACCATAAAAATAAGTGCAATTACTAATAGTACAAGCCAAAAGTTCATATCAGCTTTTTTCCCATTCATAATATTTTCCACATTATCACCCGCAGCATATTTGTCCTGTAGGACATGAAGCAACATAAATTTTATTCTGGCAGTCTGAATTTTCATCCTTGCATGTCCCGCCTTTACCCTGGCATGTATTAAGACAGCAGACATCAGTACTTTCTTCACAATTAAAACTACTTTCTGTTCCACCTTCCTGAGTGCATTCAGAAGCTGAAACACAAATTCCTCCTTTATTCTCACAATCGCCTAAACTTTTGCTAAAATTACCTATCTTGCCTGTCATAATCATAACAACAACAATTAGGAAGATTAATGCAAGTGCAGCCAGCACAATCATTTCTACACTTAATTCTCCTTTCATTGATTTGAAATTTCTCATGTTGTTGCCTCCTCATACAATGATAAAAGTATTATCTTTCGGATATATTCTGGTTCTACTCCTTGATTTGTGTTATCAGCGAAAATCTCACCGTCTGATTCTGTTGCAATAACCCATCTCCAGTCAGTTTCCGTAGAATCGGCAGTCTGCGGAATATGAGTATATATTGTTCCATCTATTTTTATAGCTCCTCTTAATTCTTTTGATTTTAATATCTCTATCAATGGTTTATCTTCTAAATAATAAACTCTGCCAAATAATCCAGTCACAGGATATCCTCTAATATGAAATAAATCCCAGCTTTTTTCACCATTACTGCTTTTTACAATATGCATGTATTCGCTGTCTTTATCATTCTCTACAGGCATCACCATAATTACACTTTTGCAGTATGAAAAAGTTCCTCCTGAACAAGCATCAATCCTTTCTTCAATTTCATCATAATCTTCTGAGTCAATATCAACATCTACTCCGCTATCGCCAATAATAGTTAGCTTATCCCATGAGTCCATAGCTTTTGTAGTTGATTTTCCGCTCCATAAAAACATAACTACAAATGCCATTAATCCAATTAAAGCAATGATTCCCCATGTACCAACATGTTGTGCTTTCTTTTTCATCCTAACCAATCCAAAAATACAGTAAATTTTCCTGACTGTGTTTTTAATATTATTAAAACAACAACTAAGCCAACTAAGGCCCATATCAGCATCATTAGCCAGAAAGGCATTTCCCCTTTTTTATTTATATGCATTTTTTAATATCCTCATTTATAGTTGATGTGTTAATATTCAGATAATCTTAAACACTTCAACTATTCATCAAAAATAATCAAGTATTACTGATATTAATTACTTTTGCTATATGTATTTTATTGTTCAACAGGCAGTTTTTCACATGGTAATGCATTTAATGTTTCTTCAGTGTAAGGAACATATGCAGGATATGCTTCCCAGTCAGAAGCAGTATCACTTCCTGCAGCGTATCCTGCAGCAGCCCCTCCTGCTCCAACAACAGCCCCTCCTACAAGAACAACACCTACAGGAGCACCAACTCCACTAATAATCAAAGCGCCGCCAACAGTACCTGCAATTAGTCCAGCAGTTGCAGTCCATACTTTGTGCAAATGGCCTTTCTTTTCATAAATAAATATTTGAGCATAATCATATCCTGTATTTATTGTATCAAAATTAACTTTATTATTTGTATCTCCCTCATCAAATTCATCTAATATACTCCAGTCCGTATCACTATCATAAGGTGTTAAAAAATCAAGATAACTCTTTGTTTGACCTTTAGTATACAATGCAGGCGCATTATTATCTCTCATATATTTAAGCATGCCTGTTACTTCTTGTGGGGCGCTGTCAAACTCAATCACACTACAAATAACACAATATACATCTTTTTCTACATTTGTATCAAATAATTCGTATTTTCCTTCACCCATTTTGTACCAGCAGGCAGCAGTTGCATCAGAAATTTCTCTCTTAATATCTTCTTCATCAAAACTATCAACTTCATAATATTCTGTAGGACATTTTACATCATCATACAACTGCATCCCTGCAATATTTCCTATTGCATTGACTTCAATATTCTGTCTGCATATATCAATAGTTTTATGCGCCTCACTAATCTCAATTGTTTTTTGATAAAACATGAGAAAAACAAAAGCAACAACTAAAAGAATTATCAAACCAATTAAAAAACTTTGAACATTTGCTTTTTTATTCATAATAATAGTCACATTTGGATAATGGTATGTTTGATGGCACCATATTAATGTAGTAGAGATCTTCATCAATAACAGGGGATTCAAATTTTATACTGGCTGCCCGAAATACAATTGAATATTCAAAATCAGTGTAAATGTCATCTTGATAAATGTAAATATTATCATAATCTTCACTCCACCAAAAATCATAATTTCTATAAATGTAATTGTAATATGTTAAGTCAGTTTGTCCCTGTAATCCACTGACCATATTCTCTTTTTTTAAGTAATCAGTTAGTCCATTTATGCTGTAAACAGGTGCATCATCAAATTGAATGTGACTACAGTAAAAACAAACACTATCAGTCCCAATAAAAAAACTGTCATCATAAGCATCTATTTCACCCTCACCCATCTTGTACCAGCATTCAGCCATTTGATCAGCAAAAACCTTTTTCACATTCTCCTCATAATCATCGCTTTGATATCTGCTTTTTGTATCATCAACTGTGTAATAATCATCATAAATTTCAACTTCTCTTGGAGGACATTCAATTTCCCAGTTGTCTGCTATTGTTCCAGCAATAGTGCCTTCTCCCAACTGTGCAGCACCTATAACACTAACTCTGCATGTTTCTACACTACTCTTTCCTGTTATCCATGAACTTATTTGGCTGGTGAATTGTGTAAGTAAAAAAGCTGCAATAATAAATATAATAATCAATATTACTGTATTTCTTAGATCTACTCCTTTTTTATTCCACATATTATATCCCCAAGATTAAGCCAAGTTTATCTTTAATAATCCATATCAATATGATTGCAATAACAATAATAAGAATATAAACAATTAATTTTGTCTGCAATTCTCCATTTTTTGTCATAGATAATTTATCATAATTAGAATATATAAATCTTTATAAAATATAGTGAATGAACCAAATTTTCGTAATAAAAAATATTCGTTCACTATTCAGCAGACGAATATTTATGATGATTATTTAGTTAGTCTGCTATAAAAAGAGAAAAAACAAGCTAACCCGCCACAGGGATACAGCAAACTTGATTTGTTAATTCATTGTCTTCATAGCAGCCCCTTGTGCTGTCTTTAACATAACCTTGATCACAGCTGTAATCACAGACATTTCCAGCAATAGCTTCGCAGTCAGCAGTTGCTGTGCTAAATTTACCTAACTTTCCAGTAAATATAAATGCAATTACGACTAATACCAGCAAAGCCAATACAGCCACAATAATAACATTAACAGATAATCCTTGACCTTTCTTCTTCATATAGGTTCACCTCTTCTTTAACTATTCCTATTATATGGATATAGTGAACGAACGAATCTATCAAAATACGTGTGAGTTCACTATTCAGCAAACGGATTTCAATTACAAGAATATAATCTGTTTGCTATATATAAATGTTACTACCTGAACCCGCATCCACCTATGCATAAATACACATACAGGTCTTGTGTGCTGGGATATAGACGAAGGGTAAATGGTTCAACCTCTCCACTGAGTGATGAAGAAAGATTTCCGCTGCTGTAATAAACAACCTCTACATTAGGTGGTGCAACAGCAATAAATTCGTATCCAGCAGATTCATAACCCCAGGTATCAATTGTATCTTCTAATATTACAGCAATAGTTTCATTTGCATAGTTACAAGCCATTCTGCCGTCATTACAAGTAATACTGCCTCCACTATACGGTTGTCTTGCACAATCAATTAGAAGTTCCTGTATTGTTACGTCTCCAGTGCATCCAGAGGTAGTTTGAAATAGTGTATTAACAAATGATTCAACCAATTTATTGGTCTCATAATTTTGAGTATAATCTGTTTGTTTTGCAGTAAAAACAACCTTTACAACAAATAATAATAATAATGCTAATATTACAACAATAATCATCAAACCCATGATTTCTATCTGTCCGCGCTTCATGAGTACACCCCTATTGTAATATAACCGAAATTATAAGTATCATCACGAGGATTATATAATGTAACGGGCGTTCTGAATGGTTCAACAGCCACACTTTCATCAGAATATCCATAATCATACAGTACTACTTCTTCATTATCAGGATATACTGATGTAATTACAACTCTGGAATTTGGGAAAATAACTGTCCCGTAATATGACTTATAATCTTCAATAGTTTCCTGCAGTGCTTCTACTTTCATGATATCATAACAGTCAAAAATAACACTTCCATCAATAGTACATGATATTTCACTCATGTGTCTAATTCGCTGTTCAATTGCAATTGCATTTAGCTCTTGTACTTCTTCAACTTTTTTTACGCTTGTATAAGTCTGAATTTTGGCGTAAAACACCATTCCTCCAGCTAGCAAAATAAAAAATATGATTAACACGATTATTGTTTCGCCTGTTTTTAATTGAGCTTTTTTCATTAAGCACCTAGTACACTCTTGGGCAGCTTTTAATAACTGCATACGCATTGTTTTCTTCTAATTCTGTAACATAATCATAATCAATTTCTCCTGATTTTAATCCGCTAGCTATGTTTTCTATTGCATTTTGTACATCATCACCTAAGTAATATGAACAATATAGTCTTTCAGTGTCCTCTAAAGTAAAATAATTATACAGCTCTTTTGTTCGTTTAAGATAAACATTACTGACAAATTCAGATTGCAGTGCAGTTTTTTGCAGGTTGCATGAATAAAACTCAGAATCTGCTGAAAATATTGCTCCCATAAGTAATGGCAATCCAGCATATATGACTTCTCCATCTTCATAAACAACTGTTCCTGCCTCAGCAGTTCCGTCAATATATATAATGTCCCAATGCTCTCTTCCTGCTTCTCTTTCTCCTAAATATGAAGTGACCTTTGCTTCAGATAAACTGCCTTTATCTAAAAATGCAACAATCCTAACAAAATCATCATGTTTGTCTATGAGTGAAAACTCTTCTGTATCAATATTAATTGTCTCTTTTGTAATATAGCTGTTCTCAGCAAGCAATGCGCCGGCAGAATGTGCAGCACTTTTGTGGTCTTCATCATATACAAAAACATATCTTACTGCATCATTTGTCAAGTACAAAAAATTTGCAATCTTGTATGGCATATCCCACTCAAGAGACCATGTAATTATATTTGTTCCATGTAAATTTCTCATTGTGAATAATGCTTCTGTTTCTGTTGACATTGAAATGCCTCCTCCAGAAAAATAAGAAGGACATCCATAATCACTGCAGTCTGTTGCAGAGCATGTAAAACTAAGTTCAACTTGTGGAATCTCAGTGTACCTTGCAGTTTTTGGACTTTCTTTTGCAGTCATAAAAAGAGAATCAAGTTTTGTTACAATATCAGCAGCAATTTTTTGTTCCTGTGTTCCTTTGTACCACACAGCAACTCCAACAAAAAAAGAAAGAATAATAGCACCGACTATTAAAATGAATATCCAGTTGAATTGTACATCAATTTGGGATTTATTACTAAACATTATAAAAATAAGATCTAATTACATATATAAAACTTAACAAGTTACTCCCACTCTTCAATCAATAACTTATCTCCTTTGCCAGTCATTTTAATCTTCATATAATGTTCCGAAGTGTCAACACATAGATAATAATCATCAACACCGCCAACTTCGATATTTCCTAAATTAATCCCTATATCTAATTTATCAAAAGGTTCTGTGTAAACATTTCTGCTTTCATCATCCTGCCATGCTTGACACATCAAAAAATTGTAATCTTCATTATCATTTTTACATAACCCTTGATATTGTTTGTACCAGACATCTCCTTCAGGATCATCATATTGGACAAAACAAACCCTTTCAATACCTGCAGGAACATCTATCTCAAGTTTCTTCCAGCGACCGTAAACAGGCCCAATTTCTTCAGCATACGATTCTAAATCAATCTTAAATCTGACAAGATCAATCTGCTCAACTTTGCCTCCCAGTTCCATTATGGATTTCACACCGAAAAGAAGAAGCAATCCAATAATAATAATTGCAAGAATGAAAAAAAATATTTGTGTTGTCTGTCCTTTTCTCATCATAAACATCTATCTTCTCTTCTTTTCCTTAATTAACTTTTCAAGCTCAGTAAATGCCTTTGATTTTCCTTTTTTATCTGTCTTTTTCACCACAACTGTTTCACCAAGTTTTTTAGTAGATGTTGGGTTTTTTACAGTTTCTTTTTTAAGTTCTATTTTATTAGCTGGTTTAACAGCAATTGGCCGTTTAACAGGCAATTTCTCTGTTGGTTTTTTCTTTTCTTCGAATGTACTAAATAATTTTTGTCGTGTTTCATGCTTGTATTGTTGTAATCTTTGCCTTGCTGGAGCCATTTGTTGTTTTACTTGTAGAGGATTTACTTTTTTCTTTCTAAATGATGGGTATGATTTTTTATTTGTTATTTTATTTGTTAAACCACTTAATGTTAAAGGTGGCAGTGGCTTTCCTTTCTTCTTCATGTAATATGCATAACCATAATATCCTCCTATTCCTGCAGCAATTAACAATAATAATATTGCAAGCCATCCTAACCAGCCAAGACCTTTATTATCTACATCATCTTGTGTTTTTGGTGGTGAGCTTTGATATTCAACATCTTCACATGCATCACAGCTTCCTCCGCAGTCAACTCCTGTTTCATCTCCATTCTCTACACCATCATAACAGCTTGAAGCAGTGCAAACCTTGCCTTCACAGTATCCAGAATTACAATCACGATGATACACACAAGAATATCCTTCTAAACAAGCATCGCAGTAATTTCCTCCACAGTCAACATCACTTTCTCCTTGGTTTTGTATGTAATCATCACATGTAGATTCTTGGCATATTCCTCCAAGACAATTGCTACTTGAACAGTCTTTATCAGCTTCACATGCATATCCTGCTTCACATGCATCACAGCTTCCTCCGCAGTCAACATCAGTCTCATCTTCATCAAGTTCGTTATTGGAGCATGTATGATAATCAACCACACTAATAGTATTCTCATCAAGATCCCATGATGCACCATTTCCGCTTGCATCAATAAATACTCCATCACTGCTGTCAGCATCACTCCATAAATCAACTTCGTTAACAGCCTTGACATTCCAATAAT
>Ga0210057_1002883_pt1 | contig 24141 bp, 23 predicted proteins | sample CryGeyCG2114_010_2_FD_183968 | JGI IMG/M metagenome (GOLD analysis project Ga0210057, IMG submission 183968) | Groundwater microbial communities from aquifer - Crystal Geyser CG10_big_fil_rev_8/21/14_0.10 (SPAdes) (version 2) | ecosystem: Environmental > Aquatic > Deep subsurface > Groundwater ...
ACTTCCTAATTCTTTTTTAACTTTCTTAGAGTCAATGCTCAAACTTGCCCGAAGAATAACTTCAATGCCTTCAAAAAAGGGGGAATTCTGATTTAAAGAATAGTAAACTAAGTTTGCCACCTTTTCTCTCCTAAATAGTCCTGTTTTTTCTAAGGATATTAATTCTCGGCGAATATTAGCAACCGAATAAGAGAGAATCTTTTCCAATTCTCTTAGATAGTACTTCTTTCCCGTATCAGAAAAGAAAAGTCTTAAAATTTTTTCTCTGGTCTTTGAATTTAATATTTTAAGTATATCCATAGGTTAAGTCTTATATACTACAATTGTAGTCCTAACATAGAAAACTGTCAAGGCCCTACCCCTATTCATTGTTTAAAAATAAAAAATGGCGCGCATCCCCCATTAATCTTAATTTTTCTGCCACCATAAAATATTATTCCGAGTATCCTTTTATTCTTTGAATCTGGTTCATTTGTTATCTAAACTTCCTCCATTATTATTCTTGGTCCCTTTCCTTTTTAATTTTTCCTCCAATTCCTCAACCTTTTGCCTTAACTCGTTCATCTTCATTTTCATTTCGCGAACCAGCGTTAGCTTGTAGAAATACTCTAAAAGACTTTTATCTTTCTCAATCCTCATGCTTTATTCTATCATCTTACAATTTTTTGCGTCAAAAGAAAAAGCGGCTATCCTAATGATAGCCGCCTGGGTATCCCCATCTCTCCACTTGAAGGGTGAAGGGGGTACGGTCATTTTGTGCTAACTAATCCATTTATCAATTACCCTAAACCTACCGCTTTGCCAAAGAACTACAAAACCATCTAAGAATTTAAACGGTGGTTTTTTCCAGTCATACAAAGACACAACTGCTTCGAAATCACTAATCTGGCAGTTCAGCCGAAAGAAATTCTCGTAGAGTTTCATGATGAAACCATGGCTGAAACAAAGAATGGTTTCGGATGCAACATTTCGCTCAATTAAATCCTTAAAGCGTAGCATTCTTTCTATAATATGTTCTCTGCTTTCGTTCAACTGATCGCAAATCAATGCCCGAGAAAAATTGTATCTTATTTTGTTTATCCTTTCCGGATCCAAGTCGTCACCGGGCAAGTCGTCTGGTTTGGAAAAATCCTTCATGGAAAATTTGATTTCGTCTAATTCGGACGCGATTATTATATCTGCCGAAAACAGTCTTGCTGTTTCTTGAGAACGAGCTAATCTTGAGCATAAGACTCTCTTTGACCGGACTCTACGCGAAATCAAGCCTATCGTCTCTCTTGTCTCTGGACTCGGTTTTAAAATATTCGGCTGAGCCTCTTGCAGACCAATTTGATCAAGACTTTCGTACAACGATTCGCCTGGAAGCTGATAAAGATACGGTGCAGTCCGAAGGAAAATCACTCTACGCATGTGCTTAACTCCTCCCCGTCGGATTTCTGTCGACCTATTCTATAACCTTCCTTTGCATTATCCTCACACAGAGCTACAAATTGTAGTGCATGCTATTTAAAGCTTGCCTACAAAATTAATTAAAAAATCAGTTAATTTAACCAAGTCGTCGACTATTAGATATTCTGTAAGTTCATGGTTATTACGATGGGCTGAGCTGATTACTACAGTCTTTATCCCGCGTGCGTTGAAGATATTAGCGTCGCTACCGCCAACAGAATGGATAAAAACAGGCTCCACTAGCTGTTCTCTCAAAATGCCGATTGTCCGCTGAATCAAGTCGTCTCCCTGAGCGTGAAAATAACCGTCGGCTAATCTCGTAGAATTAAACTCTACACGGGCTAGTGTTTCATTTTCTACAACCCTACAAACTTGCGCTATATTTGAAATTGCATCTTCAAAACTATCTTTTCGAGGCCCTCTGGCTTCGCCGTAAATTTTAACAAAATCCGGAACATTATTACACGACTGACGAGCAACTTCAGCCAATCCAAGCTTATCTATAACTCCTTCTATCCCGCCAACAACGAAACCGATATTTGTAGTTGTAAAATCATCTACTCTTCCCAAGGGAATCCTAGAAATAATCAATGCCGCAGCTCTTATTGCATTAATCCCTTTTTCCGGATTCTTAACGTGAGATCTCTTCCCTCTAATTGTGATTTCAAATCTTGCGCAAGAAGGAGCACTCAAGGTAATTACACCGAAAGGATCCGAACTATCAGAAATTAAACATTCTTTCCCCTCGAGTAAAGAAAAATCTAAATTCTTTGCCCCCTTGGAAATAGCTTCTTCCTCTTTCGTGAAAACAAGTTCCAGCGAACGGTGCGGTAACGTCCCCTCAACAATTAAGGCAATCGTCTCTAAGATCGCAGCGATATAATCTTTATTATCAGCCCCAAGAATAGTCGTGCCGTCGCTTCTTAAAAAATCTCCGTCGATTGTTGGATTGATATCCTCTCCACCACCGATTGGAACTGTATCCATATGAGCGCAGAGAATCAAAGGCTCTCCGCCTCCGCTAAGTTTTGCAATGACGTTTCCATAGTTATCTCTCTGAACAGAAAGTCCCAATAATCGTAACTCTTCTATCAAATAATTCGCCAATTCTTCCTCTTGACCAGAAGGACTTTTGATTTTAGCCAATGCGATAAACCGATCAACTAGACGCTTCCGGTTGACAGACAACATCTTGCACCTCCGTTTTTTAAAAGAGCTTTCTAGATAATGTTCTCGTTAATTAGACCCTGCTTACTCTAACAATTTCCTTAACTCTAAATTTATTGATTCTTTGCTTCCAGTTCTTAACATTAACTTCACTTTTTTTTGCGCTACCTCTTTTTAACGATGTACTTACTATTGCCCCGTTGGCATATTTAAACAAACTCTTTAAATTATCTTTATCCGCACCGCTTCCAACAAAAATAGGAAAATCCCCAACGGCCTTTCTAACTGCCTCTAATTTTTCTATCTCTGGCGCTTGTCCAGTCCACTTCCCGGTAATAATTAAACCATCGGAGCCTAATTTAATGGCTTCCAAAGCAGATTCCTCAATCGGCCTTTTCTTTAAAAGCTTGGCGTGTTTAACTTGAATGTCGGTAAATAAAGCAATGTTTTCGGCGCTTATTTTTTTTCTAAAAACTAAAACTTCTTTGGCATTACCTTCGGCAATGCCATAATCGGTTTTTACCCTATCTACAAATGCCGGCACTCTAATGAATTTTGCACCAATAACTTTTGCTATTGCTAATGCTGCTTCAAAGTCATTCCATAAAACACTAACTCCTAAGGGTAATTTCGTGTTTTTAGCAATTTCTTTTCCTAGAAAAGTCATAGCGGCAACGGTTTCAGGTCCAACTTTTATTTTATGGGGAATGTCATAGTTATTTTCTATAATTACCGCATCTACCCCTCCTTTTTCAAAAGCTTGAAGATCTTCTATCGCGTTGTCTAAACAAACTTCAAAACCGGGAAACTCTCGATACCCCAAAAGCGGCGGAAAATGAATTACACCAATTATAATTTTTTTATTCTTTTTATCGAAAATTTTTGAAATTTTGTATTGCATATCTTATCCTAAAAATTTAAGTATTTTATTGCTTTTTCAATTTCCTGAATACTTTTAATAGTATAATCTGCAATAGAAGATTTGGTCTTTTTATTTACCAACACTGTTCTCATCCCAACTTTTTTAGCTGGGATAATATCGGTTTCTTCTTGATCTCCGAAAACAATACAGAACTGTGGTTCTATTTTTAGAACCTTAACAATTTCTTCAAATGCATTACCAAACTCTTTGCGGATATTTCCTTCGCCAGAAAATATTTTTTTGAAAAGATTTTCAATTTTTAACTCTCTTAAAACACGTTTTATCCATATCATGGGCGCGTCGGAAATAACAATAAGGTCAAAATCTTTTTTTAGTTTAACAAGAATTCTCCGTAATCGTGGATCGTGTCTAATATATCTTTTTGCCTCGATATCCCAAGCTGTATTGAAATAATCGTATCGGTCAATTTTAAATTTTTCTTCCAACCCAATGCTGATTTTTTCTCCATACTCATTCAATATCTCTTTGAGTATTGATTTCGCCTCTATTTTGTTTTTTTGCAACTTATCGACAATATATTCTTCTGTATTAAGTAATACCTTTTTATAAACGCCTGATTGCTTAAAAGACCCTCCTTTGAAACCATACAGGGTTCCGTCCAGATCAAAAATTATCATTTTTCTATTCCTCATAAGACAAGGATTTCTTATAAAGACTAATGAAAAAATCTTTATTGCAATCGGAACTATCAAAGTATAATCCAACTACCCTTTGAGAAACTCAACAACCTCTTTGCTAGCCGCTCTACCGCTTTTTATTATATTACCATTGCTTTTGATAAAGTTTAAAACGAAACTGGCAAAAAAAACATCTCCCGCGCCGATAGCCATTTTTTGAATAACCTTTGTTTTAGGTTTAAACAAAAACTTCTTACCCTCATAATACACGAAAGCGCCCTCGCTTCCTTTTGTAATAATTAAACATTTATCTTTCTGTTTTTCTATTATATTCTTCGGAAGATAACTAATTTCCTTTTTTGTTCCTTTTATACAGAAAATTTCTGACAGAAATGGTGCATTAAAGGAAGTTTTTTTGCCGAAACGCCTCAGATCTCTAACATAGCCTTGGATATCTAGAAAAACTTTCGCGTCCTCTGGAATATTGTTCTTTAACATCCACTCTTTGCCAATTGTCGAAATTAAAACTGGTTTTCTTGTGTTTCTTACTCTAATTCTTTTTGTCTTTAATTTATTTTTTACTCTTCCCATTTCTCCTTTTGGAGATAATTTTATTTCAACTTCGATGGCCTTTTCAGTTTTCAACAAATAGGAAAACCGGTATTTTTTAAATATTCTTTCTATAAAATAGGCGGGCCCGCCTTTTCTTACAGACATAATTTTCCCGCCTTCATCCATTATTTTATCTTTACTAAACGAAGAATAAACGCTAATCATATCGCTTTATTAATATTTATAACAGTTGTCTTTAATAATTTTGAATATTTTTCTATGTCCTTTATTTTTATGACTTCTTTATCGGACGCAACATGAGCTAGCCTTGGATTGCCCGGACCGCATACGAAAGCAGGAATTCCTTTATTATTCATCAGACTTGCTTCTGTAAAAAATATTGCCGAAGATTCTCTATAATTAATGCCAACTTCCGCAAACGAATTTTTAATGGCAATTTTTAGCTCTTCTGGTATTTTTACCATTAAAGGATTAAAGCCAAAAGACTTTAATTTAATACTCTTATCTAGTTTTGGTACTATAGTCCTCTTGAAGATTTTGTCGTATGCCTTTTTTGATTTTACTGTTCTCAAGTTAAAAGAGGCTCGGAAACTACCCGGCAGTTGGTTATCCTTAGTGCCGGAGATTATGGTAGTCAAAGCACCTATTGTGTGTCCAAAATCTTTATCTTTAATCTTTCTGCTTTCTTTTAAAAAATCATTAACAGAATTCAAAACTGGGATCATCTCTTCAATTAAAAGTTTTCCAGCTGGATACGCGCTATGGCCTTCTTTTCCTTTTTTCTCTAAAACATATCCCATTACTCCGCGCAGCAAAGTATGCACTTCAAAATTGCTTGGCTCTCCGCAGATTGAAAATAAAATAGGGAAATCCTTATTTTGTTCTAAAAAATTTTTGATGCCAACGAATGAATTTGCCTCTTCATCACCTGTTATTAAAAGCGCTGGCGAATATTTTAAGGCGCCCCGATTCTTATGAAGCGAAACAAAAGCATCTATCATGCCAGTTAAACTTCCCTTCATATCTACAGCTCCTCTGCCTTGAACAATCTTGGAATTTATTTTTACAGAATGATGTAGGGCCGGAATTGTATCAATATGTCCTTGAAATAAAATAAAAGGGCCTTTTGTTTTTCGGTCATAAGCTAATAAATTGGCGCGTTTTATTTTTGCACCGTTAGATAATTTAACTTCGTACTCCTGTAGATAATTATTAATTCCCTTTCTTTTCAGAAAAGATGAAATTTCTTTTAAACATAAAAAAATCTCTGAATTTATGCTTTCAGTTGTGTTTTCTGTATTATATTTAAATAAGATTTTTAATATATCAAATAGCATAGCTATTAAGAGAGGGAAGACTCATTTTAAACGAGCCTTCCCTTTGTCTACATTTCCTTAAATTCTCCAATAAACAGGAAACCATTACGAGTTATTCCGTTTTCAATTTTCAACGACTCTCTAAACCAGCTATTCACTTCGTCATCATTTGATTCAGGGATTACGGGGTACAAACATTGGCTATACAGTCCTTCTTGAATAAACGTATTTTGGACGAACACTCCTCGTCGGTTTTTCATAAGAGAAATCCCGATGGGCCGAACTACTAGAGGCACAATTTTGTCTTCCGGAGAAGGATAAACTATACTTGTCATCTTTCTAGTTAAACAAAACATTGCTGGGTTTTGAGTAGTAAGGGCTATTTTCCCCAATCTTCTTCTATTTAGTAGCGCGCTTATTAACTTAAGTCCAACGCCTCTTGATTGAAACTTTTTAGCAATAGCAACTCCGTGCAAAAAGAATATATCAAAATCAGATAGGATCCTCACGGATGCAAATCCGTAAATCTCTCCATGGCCATATGCTACAGAAACAAGATCTGCATTTGCCAAGTGATCCCGAATACCCTCAAAAGACTTTTGTTCAATTTCTACGCCGAAGCTATCCGCAGCCACACACCTCACTAATTCAATTATCCAGAAATTCTCTTGTTTTTCAAATAGAGCTTTTGGTTCCTCGGTAACCCAAATAAACCAATCTTTAACGCAAACTGCCAAATCGTTACTCTTAAAAAATCCTTCTAGGCCGTTCATTTCGCGTCTCCTTTATAAGTAGTAGGGGGCTCGCTCGAAGCGAGCCCCTTTTATCGCCTAAGCATATTTAGGCAATGCCCTTTTGACCTCAAGCATCCTTCGGAAAGCTGCACCACTCTCCAAGATTTCCTCCGCTTGCTGATAGCAAACCTTTAAATCTTCGGATTTCTCCGCTAGCCAGAAAAGAATAGCAGCGTTCGCCGCAATCATTTGAGCCGGAGCTCCAGAAATTTCTCCCTTTAAAATAGCCAGCGAGAATTCTCCTTTGCTCATTCCTTCCGGCGGTGAAATACTTTCTTGCGGCACAGGTTCTAGACCGAAATCTTCGGCCCGCAACCAGTATTCACTTATCTCACCGTTCTTCAGTTCTGCGACTTGAGTTCCACCTTCGCAAACAGAAAGTTCATCCATCCCGCTGTCTTCACCATTATCTCCGAAGCCTCGAATAAACAATCCATGCTCCAAAAAGGTAACGCCCTTTTGATTAAGAATCTTATACGCCTGCGCAACCACGACCGGTGGAATTAAATGATTCACTCCTAATACTCGGCGCCTCAAAATCCTCGGATCAAGAGGGTTTGTTATCGGACCGATAATATCATTCATATGGGGCAACTTAGCGACTTGATGTGTTTGAAGGTGAATCACTTTATAACGCGTATCTAGGGCTTCAGTATATCCGAACCCTAATTCTTCTACGCAAGTTTCAATATCTCTCTTTGAGGCAAAATTGTCTATGCCGCACAGCTCAATAAAGTCAGAGCTTCCGTGCCGACCCTTGTCTGCATTAGCAGGAGAACCATGTTTACACATTGGTATTCCTGCCACTGCCGCAATAAATGCGGCAATTGTTGAAACGTTGGCGGTTACAATTAAGTCGCCTCCCATTCCGCAGTTATCCATCGCATAAGGAACATTCGGCCTCACAAAACCAAATTCGGATTTGGCAATATCATGCTCAAAAACCGCGGCACAAACACCAGCTATCTGCTCTGCAGCGTTTTCTGGCAATCTGTGTCCGTGGATTTTTTCTTTACTTTCGTTTCGTTCCCACAAATAAGTGGCTTTTGTGTGAAGCAATGAACACATCGCAATGCTTTGGATTTGAGCCAAGCAATCTCCATGACAACCACGCAACATATACTCACCCAACCAATACGCTTCCTCAAAGTTTAATGGAATATTCGGCGAGCCGTGATCCTTCGCAAAATGCTTGATGTCGTTCATTTCTTTTCCCTCCTTTACCTAAAGCCCTCAAAGAGTCCTGTATAAGCAATTAAGGCGTCTATCCGACCTTTTGATATGGTACTGATCAACCTGATAACGTGACGATGTAATGTAGCATCAGATGAGCCAAAACAATCTGGCACGTCTTCTGGTCTTCCCTCAAGCTCTCTAAAGAGACGCATTTTGTAACTGTATTTACTGAATTGTCTAAAAAGACTGTTCGATTTACCAACTAAAACGGCACGGTCCATGGCAAGAATCAGAGATGCCTTTTCTACGACAGAAATATCTATCAATGTTACGCAATGACTAGAAATATCTATTCCTATTTCGTCTAACACCGGACTACTAAGTGACCATTCAAGAGGATAATCGCAAAGATTTCTACCCCTAGGTAAAGCGGTCCCTAATGTGCCCTGAAGACCGCGAGAAATAGCAATTAATCTTTTGCTCAAATTCATCTCTTCTAAGGCTTTATTAAGGCAGAATTCAGCAATGACGGAGCGATGAATGTTGCCATTACATACAACAAGAACTGTCTTGAGATCCATTTTTTCCTTCTCCTTTTCTGCTTTTTGTCGTTATCATTGATTTCCAACCCGCAATTCTTGATAGAAATACCGGGAGAACTTTCTGATGTATCTAGGATCGGTAGTGTAGAAGAACCGCCTTCCTTTTTTACTTTCTCTAGCAAAAAGTAAGTGTTTGCCATCTATCAATAACATTCTTTTGTAATCTTTACTTGCTGCCAAAATACATTTATAATTTGCGCTCTTAACCTTAAGTCTCTCGAGAAGAAGCTTGAATTCATCTAAACTTCCAAATGCTAGCCTTGTGACTTGCACTCCCATTCCCATTTTTTCTTCCAATAAAGAAAAGTATTCTGTAGGGAGAGGGGCTTTAATCTCTTCGGTTAAATCCATTGTGGCAAGAATTTCTCGTTCTGCTGATCTTACAATAGACATTGCTTTTTGGAGAATCTTTGGCGTTTCCACTTCTTCTATGTTAGGACCCACATCCATGTCTTTCTCCTTTTCAAAGAGCTATTTGAGAAGTTATATAAACAAAAAACTTCTCATCCTTATAGCATAAACTAGTTATGCTGCAGGGACGAGAAGTTTTGATAAACTACCCGCGGTACCACCCTAATTCCTCGCCCAATTTTGCGAACCAAAATTGTGGCGGGCGCTTTTACCGACTTTGTCTACCAATAGGCAGACGCCAACGGTTATCCTATGATTACGGAGGAAGCCGGATTTCCACCATTATCCTCATCCTCCGAAGCTTTCTTGTCCGCCGAAGCTTTAGCGAAGGCGGAAGCGAAGGAGGGTAACAGCAAAAATCACCATGTTCCGCTTTTCGGAACTATCCAGGCCCAACCCCTTTGATAATCAAAGGGACCAAGATATAGGTTTTATGATATTTCAAGAACTATTTACTATATTACAAAACCAAAGAACCTTGTCAAGGGGCTGTAAAAAAAGAAAGCGCTCGGTGACATAATTCAACCAAGCGCTTTTTGCTTTAGCTAAGAGCTTTTCTTGTTGCGCAAGTAATATATCCCGAAAACAATCATCAAAGCGCCTACTGACCGAACAACCCAAACAGCTGTTTCTTGAGAAATGTTTCCAAATACTCCGGGCGCGATCTGATTCAGAAGCAACGTCAGGGGAATCCCCAGGGCTATCTGGAAATTCACTACCATTGTCACTTTGCTGATTGCGCCGGTTTTCATTGCTTTTTGCAATAGCGTGCTGAAAAAGAAAACAAAGAACATTGTTAAGAGAATCCACGGCAAGGCAGATTTCCATATCTGCAGAAACAAAGTCAAAAGTTCGTTTATACTCCCCCGGGCAAAAGCAACGAGAAGCGAAAATATAGTTCCAAAGACGGCTAACCAAAGAAACCTCCAAAAGTTAAACGTAATCGCATCCGATTTCCAAACTCCTTGCTGGCGAACGATTTTTTCGACAGCGTCAGTTCCACACCTTCCTATCAAAAGAATAAGGATCCCCGCTAAGGTTATTTCAAAACCGCCTGAAATTTTGGTTATTGAAGCTAAGGCAGAGCCGAGTACGACCAAAGACATTGGAACCACAATGTTTTTGAAAGAAATATTTCTGCGCAGGCTATCATAGCCAACCAGATAAATTATCGATAGGTTAGACAGAGCGGTTACCAAAGAAGGATCGAGACTTTGATTACCCATCAGACAAAAGGCAGTAGACCCCGCCGCAATGGCACCAGAAATTAACGCGAAAGTCTCCATTTTCCTTGTGCCAAAGTTGAAACCCGGATAATCATTGTCTATCCACTTTCCGAAAAGAGAGTTGTATATAAGCATGCATATCAAACCGACCCAAGCTCCAAATACTAAATATACAGAAACCGCGGTAAAAGAGTCTCTATAAACAATCACTCTGTGCATTATAAAGGTATCGTTTGCTAAGTACAAAGCTCCGAAAACAGCAGCCGTCAACGAAATTAAAAAAGTTTTCCTCGACCAACCAGTTCCCTCTCTTTTTACGATCATTTCGACCTCCCTTTTTCGTTTTGCAAAAAGGGGAGAGTTTTTACAACCCTCCCCATATAGACAGAATCATCATAGCGATCAAACTCCAAAAATCATCGGATAATCAAGGTGCATCGCGCTCCTTACGGCTTTCATTGTAATTTGACCCACTTCCCTTGCTTTCTCTGTACCTTCCTTTAAATACCTATCCAAAGGCATATTCTCGGCTTCTCTGCGTCGAGTCCTAATAGGCTCTAAGAAAGCGTTAAGAGCTTCAGCGAGATCTTTCTTACATTGAACACAACCCAATTCTCCGGACCTGCATTTTGCGGCTCTCTCCACCAGCAACGCAACGTCCCCAAAAGCTTGACGGTAAAGATATACTGGACATTCATCGGGGTGTCCAGGATCTCCCTTTCTTAACTTAGTTTTATCAGTAAACATTTTCATCACTTGTCTTCGAACCAAGTCCGCATCATCTTTCAGTGAAATTGCATTTCCTAAAGATTTTGACATCTTTGCCTGACCATCGGTCCCAACAAGACGACCAACCTGCCCTACTTTTGGCGTGCATTCGACAAAAACCCCGCCGTATTGCCTATTGAAACGACGAGCGATACGGTTTGTCCCCTCAAGATGAGGTATTTGATCCTTTCCCACGGGAACCAATAATTTATCTTCCTTTTCTGGAGGATACGGAGTAAATAGAAGAATATCAGCCGCTTGGCTGACCGGATAAATCATAAACCCTGCGGTAGGCGGTGACTTCAGGTTCTCCTTTTCTTCTTTAATAGTCGGATTCCCTTCCATTTCTGAAAAAGGGGCCAGCATCGTGAAATAAGTTGTCAGTTCGGTTAGCTCTGGGACGCTGCTTTGTAAGACAAAGTGAACATTGGGCTTCGTTGGGTCTAAACCAACAGCGATCCAGTCAAGGACTACTTCTTTTACCGATTCCTCAATCACCTCTGGACGGTCAATGTGGGTGGTCAAAGCCTGAACGTCCGCAATAAGAAAGAAACACTCATATTCGTCTTGAAGCTGAACCCATTGCTCTAGTGCTCCTACGTAATGCCCCAAGTGCAGGGGTCCCGTGGGACGTATTCCAGTTAAAATGCGTTTAGTTGCCATATAATCCTCCTTTACTTTTATGTCGCAAATTCGCCTACGGCAAAGAAAGAATCTCTTGCTTATCATAGTGCGCCCAAGCGTCTGCCCACTTTGTTTCTTTTAACCACCAATCAGGGTCATCTTCTGTTGTTGTCCTTTCCTCCGATAAGCCCTTAAAGGTCTCGATTAACTGATCTACCTTCGCCTGAGACATGTTTGCCTTAGCTACTACTTCGCCGTCTACGATTAAAATCACTCTCGAATTTTTCTGCACACTCACTTCCGACCTCCTGTTCTTATATTTCCTTAGGATTTAGGGAGGCACCGACGACGGGATTCGGACCCGCAACATACGGTTTTGGAGACCGCTGCTCTTCCTTTTGGAGCTACGTCGGCGCGATTCGCAAGATTTTATTAGAACCATTCAAGATAACAGTCTTTCCAGTCACGGTATGTAGTTTTCAATATGCTGTTTTACTTTTAACACAACTCAAAAAGGCTGTCAAATGGTCGCGCCATCTTGACAAGTATTTTCGTTGAATATATGTTTAATATAGTATGACAAACCGAAATTATCACTCTCTAACTCAATGGTGGCAAGCTTTGCGCTTTTTCCTGCAAAGCGATAATTTGGTTTGGCGATGAACCTAATTTAACAAAACAGCCAATCCTCTTCTAAGCTTTGCAGGAGAGGATTTTTATTTTTGTTAATAAACTAGAAGTAAAATCGCGATTATAAAAATAAAAAGTTAAAATTATGAAAATCTCAATTGTCGAAATTAAAAAATTAAGACCTCACGAAAAAATAAACCCGCAGAGGCTTAAACAGTTAAGGCAAAAGATTTCGGCCGATCAAAAAATAAGAAATCCTATAATTGTCGATAAAAATTCTTTCGCTATCTTAGACGGGCATCATAGAACAGCAGTTATCCGTTCTCTCGGCCTTAAAAAAATTCCAGCTTATTTAGTTAACTATCAAAGCCGAGATATCAAAGTTCTATCGAGAAGAACTAACATAAAAGTTTCAAAAGAGATGGTGCTATCGCATGCGCTGTCTGGCAAAAAACTGCCGGTTAAAACCACCCGGCACATAGTTCCCTATCGACCAAGAAATATCAATATCCCTCTAAAGATTCTTGTCTAAGGCATATGCCTATGTTTTGTTGCCAGAAGCAAGAAAAAAACGCCGTGGAAAACGGCGTTCATTTTTGGAGGAGGCACCGGCGACAGGACTTGAACCTGCAACATTCCGTTTTGGAGACGGAAACTCTGCCAATTGAGTTACGCCGGCGCGCTCATTAAGGTACTTTATAAATATAGCAAATCGCAAACAATAAGTCAACAAACTAGCATCATTTTACCCCAGACGCTAAAATGTAAGCCCCCGAGCCAGAACTTACCAGCTTTCTATCTATTTCGGCAACAGATTCACGAACAATAGCATTGTCGAAAAACTCGTTGGGCAAGATAGAGGAAATGGGGTCAACTCTATTTTTCTTCTTGTCTTGTCCCTTGTTTTCTCAACTTCTCTTCCAATTCCTCAGTCTTTTGCCTTAATTCATTCATCTTCATTTCGCGACCCAGCGTTAGCTTGTAGAAATACTCTAGTCTAGATGAAACTATAAACTCTTTATTAAATTATACTTTAAGCAAGTTAAAAAAACCACCCCGGTAAGACTGCACGTATTTCTTTGAACCACGCACATTTCGTACTCTTTCACTCTAACCTAAAAGAGTACGAAATGTGCGTGGTCTGACTAACATTGACAAACGATACTATTCTGGGCTAGAATTAAATGCAGAAAAGCACATTGACAAGTAATACTTGGGTATGTGTTGACAAAAAAGGCTTTACGATTATGGTAAAAGAAAGGAGTAGAAAAACTATGAACGCTCTAGACATCCTAAAAGAACGTGGATTTGTCCAACAATGTTCCAATGAAAATGGATTAAGAGCCCTATTTTCTCGCGCCAAGGTTGTTTATTATGCAGGTTTTGATCCGACTGCAGATAGTCTTCACGTTGGTCATCTCATTCCAATTATGGCAATGGCTAACCTGCAACGGGCTGGTCACACTCCTATTATAATTATCGGGGGTGGTACTGCCTTAATTGGAGACCCGAGTGGCAAAACCGAAATGCGTCGGATTATAACACGTGAAGAAATCGCAAGAAATATTGCCAAGCTTCTTCCCCAGTTCAAGCGCTATCTCGAGATTGGTAATGGAAAAGGAACACTTTTCGACAACGCCGATTGGCTTGCTGGTTTAAACTATATTGAGTTCTTACGAGATATTGGACGGCACTTCAAGGTCAATGAGATGATCAGAAACGAAGGTTATCGTCTCCGCCTTGAACGAAAAGAAGGACTTTCATTTATTGAGTTCAATTACCAACTCCTACAGGCTTACGACTTCCTAGTACTTTTTGAACGTCATGGCTGCATTCTGCAGGTAGGCGGTGACGATCAATGGGGTAACATTCTTGCCGGAATTAATCTAGTGCGCCAGGTAAAAAGAGAGGTTGTCTACGCCTTGACTTTCCCCCTTATTACTACTGCAAGTGGTCAAAAGATGGGGAAAACCGAAACAGGCGCTATTTGGCTGGACGCAACAAGAACTTCACCGTATAATTTCTATCAATACTGGATTAATGTCGATGACCGTGACGTGATTCGGTTCCTGAAAATGTTCACCTTCCTATCAATGGAAAAAATTAATGAACTGGCTAAACTTCAGGGAGCGGATATTCGAAAGGTAAAAGAAATCCTCGCCTATGAGACAACTAAACTCGCTCATGGTGAAGAAGAGGCGAAAAAAGCCCGGAAAACAGCCGGAGCGGCTTTTGCAAAAACAGAGGAAGACAGTTCTGGACTTCCCACAACCGTTGTAAGCGAAACAAGAATTGCAGAAGGAATTCCGGTAGTAGATCTCTTTTTCGAGGCTGGCCTCGCACCCTCTAAGGGCACAGCTCGCCGGCTAATTGAACAGGGCGGTGCTTACGTCAATGACCAAAAAATCACTGCGACGGACGCAGTGATTAAAAGGGATGTTTTTCGGAACAATGCCTGTATTATTCGGCATGGCAAAAAACAGCAACACCGAATTGTAATCGGAGACTAGAAGTCAAAAAGGCAGAGAGGAAACAAGGAGATGACTGAGAAAGTTGGCTATTTAGGCCCAGGCAAAGTAACCTTCGGTTATATGGCGGCCGAAAAGTGCTTTCAGGAACAGGCAGTGGAATTTGTTCCTTTCCTAAGCCACAACGAGGTTTGTGACGCAGTCACACAAGATCTGACAGACTATGGAGTAGTAGCTGCAGAAAACGTAATTGAAGGACCTGTTACGGAAACAATCTACGCTATAGAAAAATTTCACCGGGAATTCGGATTGCGTATTTGCGGAGAAGTCGAGATACCGATTGAGCTTTTCTTACTCCGGAAAATTAACAATGAAAGTCTTCCTAAAAAACTTGCCTCACATGCAATAGGAATAAGGCAATGCGAAAGAGTAGTACGCGAACTTCAAAGTAAGGGAGTAACCGTTGAGGTTGTGGAGTCTACCGGTAGAGCAGCTCAAATTGCTAGCGAGAACTCAGATTATGCGGCACTTGCTTCGGTAAAGGCTGAAGAGGAATTTGGTCTTGCTCGTCTGCGACCGGAGTCTGTCGCAGACAACAGAAACAATTTCACTCGCTTCTGGGTTGTCGGAATGCGAAACCTCCAATGGCTTGGCTCAAAGAAAACTTGCTTCCTCGTTAATTTGGATCAGAAAACACCGGGTGTTCTTTGTAAGACATTGGAACCTTTCGCGAAGCGCCGCATCAATCTTCTTATCATCACCCCCCTGCCGATCCCAGGGAGAAAGTGGGAATACACTTTTATGCTTGAATTTGCCGGTCATATCCGTGATCATGAAATGAATGAGGCATACGAAGAGTTAAGAAACAGTGGTACCTGCGTGGGTGCACCACTTGTGCTGGGATCATACCCCGTTACTCAAGACTGAATACATTGTTCTTTAAAAAGGTGGGAAGGTACCCGAGTGGCCAAAGGGAACGGTCTGTAAAATCGTTGGCTTTATGCCTTCGTGGGTTCGAATCCCACCCTTCCCATCCTCCTTTTCGAATAAAAACCCTCAACAAAAATGAGGGTTTTTTAAATAAAAACATCAAACTTTTCCTAGATAACTTAAATCCAACTGAGATTTAAGCATTGTTTTTTGACTAGGACTAAGGGTTTTTCCTTTTAGCAGCGAAGCGACTATCCTTTCTGTAATTATTCCCCGCGCTGCCGCTTCTGATGCCTCTTGGATTATTTCTTTAGCCTGTTTTTTGGTTAAATAAATATCTAGATATTTATTTATTTTTCTTCCTATTGAGGTCTGAATTTTTCTGCTTCGCCAGTGAAGATGAGAAAAAACCTCCTCAATATCTTCATCCCTAATATTATTGGGCGTTATCTTCCCGAAATTAGTTAACTTCCAAGTGTGCCTTATAATACCTAAAATACCAGATTTTTCTAAAACATCAGCGTCATGGACAACTTTTGCCTCCAATGTCCGAGGCGTAACTAATCCCTCGTGAGAGGCCACACATTCGGCAACACTATTTAACTCAACTCGAGAAAGATTAAAGGGTTTAAGCACATTCCTTACTATTTTCTTATTTCGTAGGTAATCGTAATCGTTGCCAGAGGGCAATGCTATATCGTGTAAAAACGCCCCAGCTTCGACAACCAATGAATCTGCCCCCGTCTTTTTAGCTAGAAATTTAGCTACGCGGACGATCCTCAGCAAGTGCCGATTTCCTTTCGATTTACCACCGAAGGATATATCGTGGTCTATTTTTAGTGCGAACTTTTTGATTTTTAGTAAAGTATTTTTATTGAGCATATTTGAAAAATAAAAGCTAAACTAATGATATTAAAAATTTTTCGTTTTATCAAGAAAAAGGGACTGGCTTGGTTTTAACCGCAGCCAGCCCCATTGTTCAAGGAATGAGCTTGATCCCAAAGTGCCGACATATGTTGGCAAAATGGGATGAAGGAGAAACAGGATGGGAGAGTCGGATCTCGGCGATTCGATTCCCACACTGTGCGATGAGTGTGAATAACGCACCCTGGAACACGTCGAGGTTGATTTCGCCGAGGACAAGTCCTGCGAGAGCATCGCTACTCTGCAGGATCGCTACTGTTCGCTCCATGTCCGCCACGGAGCCGATCGCTACTGTAAACCCCGCTTGTCTTAGAGTTGAGGCCGTTGGCACGTCCGGCGAAATAAGCCGCTCCATCTGGAAGATTTTGAGGCCTCCAGACGTCATGGCCCATTCGATCTGCACGTCGCCATAGATCTCCGAGAGTCGTGCGAGAGTCTCAACGACAGGCCTAATCTCATCCGGGAACTGATCTCCAAGATGGCAACTGTACTCGTGCACCTCACCGATATCCGAATTTACCGCGTCAGCCGAGGAGCCACAGGAAACGTGATAATGTGAATCACGGATCTCTGCAACACCTCCCGGTCCCTCCAGATAAGGCTGCAGGAAAACTGCGAACCGTGGCAGTGACCCTCGCCCTGTTACGACTCGGAAAAGCACTGCTTTTTCCGAATAATACGAGGCAATGCACTCCACGACTTTTTGGAGAACCTCGTTCCGCGGAACGTTGAGACCTGTCAAGTGGAGTCCTCGAGCATTACCTTCATCAAACGATGAGGACCTAACCGCCCACCGTTCGACTTCCAAAAACTGCTTAAAGTACTGCTCCACTATTGTCTCGAACCGATCTTGTGTCTCACGCACCTTCTCTTGGAGCGTTGAGAGTAGTGTGCGTACTTGGTTGACTGCGCTAACTTGATCAAGTTGCAGGATTGCACTAAAGACTCCACTCCCATTGTCTCGGCGCAGAAGATACTCAACGACTGTCGTTGGAATCACGAAGCCATCAAGCACACTATCTTCACCGAGGACATAAGCAGCAAGCGCCAGGCCGTGCGGTTTTCCTCCAACTAAGCTGTGTGGATAGATCGTCCGTGTTGGGTTGGGAACCTGACCGAACCCTGAGGCACTGCAAATTGCTTCGAGCGTATTCAACGCCCAAGCTCGGTCAACGCTATCAAAGATACCCTTCCTCAACCTTCTTTCTTCGAGGATCAGGTGGAGCAGGAATCGCCCCTTTGCCGATGTAGCGTCCAAATCCCGAAGTTGAGGCAGAAGAATGCCATTAAACACATCCGCGAATCCTTCCTGCCAGACCTCGGGATGCTCTACCAAAGTCTGTAAGAGAAGGCTGGATGTATCGCACGTTGACGCGTAGGTCCAGTTGAGTCCCTGAAAATTCACCTCTCCTTCCACAAGAGGAAGCCAGTTGTAGAACCGTATGCGAGCGTTCATGTCACCGAGAATCCCGATGGGGTCCTGCGGTTGCTGATACCCACACACTACCGCCTCAAGTTGGTTGAGTGCCTCGAGCGTAGCGATTGGGTCATCTTTCTTGCCACCGACACGCGCAGGAATGAACTGGAGCACGTTTGTAGCAAAGACGATGTGCTCGGGCGGAACTCCCATTATGCCAGCGAGATTGAGAAGCACTCTTTTTTGCGAAGAACACTTAGCACTGATCAGGATCCGCTTCGTCAAACCGCGAATTGTTTCCCAATCCAGTCTGTTCCAGTTAAGGGTATCTGCCACGACGTAATCTCGGAATGCCGCTGGCAGGAAGAACGGCACGATGTCCAGTGTCCCCGCGTGCGATGATGCCTGAGTATCTGTTATGCCGATCCAGCTCGGGTCGCTCACTAGGGCTTCGAGGTGATAGAACGGATTCATCAACCCGAACGCCAAGTGTAGGCGATTCACAAGTTGTCTGATTGCAGTCGGTGCATCATCGCTGAGCGGTTCTGTATAGTATTGCTTTGCCAATTCCCGATCGATAAGCCAGGAATACAACCGCGCCTGCTCGAGACTCTCTGCCAATCGTAGCGGTTGTTTTCGGCACTGTTCAGTCCAACTCCCGATCGTCTCCGTATCAATTTGCGGCCACTGCACTTCAAGGGCCTTGATACTGCCACGTTCCAGAAACGGAATCACCGGCACGGCCCAGGACTTGAAGATTCCTTGAGTTTGGCCGTCCTCCCGCACGATCATGAACTCGTCGTGCCGATCGTCGCCGAATATGTTAACCTGCCTCACCATCGTTTCGAGTATACAGAATTCCCTGTGTGTCCACATGAGCTTTCCCCCTCTTTTCTTTTTAGGATGTAAAAGAACAAAAACTGGTCTCCCCGTGAGACCAGTTTTGGAAGTCGAAATTTAGTAGATAGTGATTACGTATTGCTAATACTATTACTTCGGCACCCTGAAACTAGCCTTTGGGGAAGGTGTGAGTAATAATAATAGCCAGCCGAAGGGCTAGTTATTAGTTGAAAGTTTAATTGCATAACTTCTTGGGTCATATACTTAATTATCGTAAGTATACTCCTCACATGATTTTTAGTCAAGTCCCAGTCTTCTAATTATAAAAAAGAGGGGTTTTACCCTCTTTAAGATGTTTGGCAAGTTATAAATCTTAGCAGAAAATCTGTCAATCTAACCAAATCATCAATTATCAAAAATTCTGAAAGCTCATGGTTATTACGATGTGCAGAACTTATCACCACGGCTTTTACACCGTGAGCAATAAAGTTATTAGCGTCGCTGCCGCCGATTGCATGAATAAAAGACGGATCAACTCCTTGGGTTTTAAATACGGCGACAATTTTCTGAATTAGAGGCTCCTCCGGACTATAAGAGTAACCAATTGCTAATCTCTTGAAATTGAACTGTATCTCGGCTCTTATTTTTTCTGCAACAATATCACAACTTTTCTGTATTTCTGAAAAAATCTCTTCAACTTTTTGTTCTTTTCTGCCCCTTACCTCTCCGACAAACCTTACTAAATCTGGGATATTATTACAGCTCTGCTTAGAGATCTCTTCTAAAGTAATTTTGTCTATTATCCCTTCTATCCCGCCAGCGATAAAAGCTATGTTCACTGTTACAAATTGATCGACTCTCCCTAATGGCATAGAAGAAATAAGAAGTGCTGCTGCTTTTATTGCATCGATCCCTTTCTCGATATTTTTAACATGTGTACGTTTCCCATGAACAATAATTTCAAACTTTACATAAAAAGGAGCACTCAAGGTTATTGTTCCAAATGGATCAGAACTATCTGAAATTATACATTCTTTGCCTTGTAATAAAGAGAAATCAAGATTTTCAGCTCCCTTGGAAATCGCCTCTTCTTCTTTAGTAAAAACAATTTCTAATGGGCGATGATCAGTACGATTCTCTAAAATAACAGTTAACGCCTCTATAATTGCTGCAATATAATCTTTATTATCGGCCCCCAAGATAGTAGTACCATCACTTTTAATAATTCTACCATCTACTATTGGTTTAATTTCTGCACCGGGACCAATTGGGACAGTATCTAAATGGGCACACAGCACCAAGGGGTCTCCGACTCCCGGTACTTTTACAACCATGTTTCCATAACCATCTCTTTGACTAAAAAGACTCAATTGCTGCATTTTTTCCACTAAAACCGCTGCTATTTCTGCTTCTCTTCCTGATGGGCTTTTTATAACGGCTAAATCACAGAAAAGGTCAATCAAACGATTTCGGTTTATCATTTTTTCCTCCTTCCGGTGAGTAGTGTATTACATTTCCTTTGCTGAATTATTTAATTGTAAAAGCTGAGCTTCCTCAACACTGATTAGATGCTATAAAATTATCTGGAGATAGTCAAATTGATACTGTATTGTAATCGACGCCATTCTATTTATATAAATAGAAAAGGCCTACTCGAGAAATCTCTTTCGGCCCTTAACTTATGCTAATCACCAACAGCTGCGCACTCAAACTCCTCCATCTTAGCCAATGCAGCAGCCCGGACATCGGTACTTGTTGATGGATCCAAGTAGTAAAGACTCCTCCATTGTGCAAAAGTAGTAGCAATCTCCATCATCTTAAGAGTGGCAAGCGCTTGAAGATCACTCCCAGCCGGCGCCCAGCGATAAACTTCCGACCAGCCATCAAAATCAAGAGGCATTTCTGCCAAAGCATAGAATGCCTTATCTACGAGTTTATCTTTTGGCGAAAAACATAGGGCGGCCGTATAAACCTCAATCCATTGCTTGTGGTTTAATTTTCCCCAAAACGCTTGGGGAAGTTGGTCCCGAAGCTTAACCACCGTAGTACCAAAATCCACTTTATTTAGTCTTTCCGGCGTCACTTCTTTGAATTCCATCTACTTTCTCCTTTTCAGTATTTTATTTGTCGAAAGTCTTAAAAGACAATAATCTACATCGTCGTCCCTTGGTCATAATGCTACTTTTTAGCTCGTTATCAATTCCCTTTTTTCCTGTTTCCTAAGAAGGTAGTACACAAAAAATACAAGTACTATTGCAATCCAACGTGAAATTGGCACTCTTTCAACTCTAAATATGGGCAATAGAACCATTTGAACTATAGGGACTAGACATAAAATTATGAGAAAAAGCAATTTCGATAGCTCATTAGCCTCGCCTTTCATTTTACTAGCCTTAAGAAAACACAAGAACCCAATTCCATTACTGAAAACGCCTATAATTGCCGTATACCCCAAGCTCCTTATATTAGGTAAGGCAACTTTCTCAAACAATAAAACATAAATAGTCGCGCCAATAGCTGTCACAGCTGAAATAACAAAAGTTATCACCACTTCATCTCCGTCTAATTTTTCCGTCGCGATAACATAAAACGATTGAGCAAGGGCTGCAAAAAGCCCTAGAATCATTGGAAGGAAAAAGAAATAAATTTTTTCTTCCATTACTATCGGGACCATTACGGCAGATATCGCTAACAACACAACAGGAAGGTATCTTTTTGAGAATCTGACTTCCTGGATATCGAAACCAAGAAATTTCCTTGTTTTTGTTTTCGAAAATGTCGCTGCAAGAATTAAATAGAAAAAAGGCCAGGTATAATTCATGATAGTGGTCAATGAGCTACTACCCAAATCAATAGAAGTAAAATATGCGATAGAGTATGCAAAAGGCCAGATTAAACCTAAAATAACCAATTTCTTATACGATATATTACCGGTCAGTTTTGTTAGAGAACGACGACATACCAGTAATAAAAAAAGGGCTAACACAGCAAACCAATTGACATACATAGTCGTTAAACCACCCGCCAAACCGCTTATCTTTGCGAAGGCAGGGACAATTCCCCACGTCATCACAACCATAATAGAAAAAGGAAGGTGTCCAAGGTCTCGTTTTGTAAGATTCATTCTTCATTCCTTTCGCACCAGTTTACCGAATCACTTTTTGAACATGACATAAAATTATTTTTTCAAAGTACATATTTATACTTTACCGCTTTCCTGTTTTACTGTCAATACCCTGTAAGTACATTCTACTCCGAAGTGCAACATAGTAATGTAAATAAAAAAGAATAGCTGAGATTAGGTAAAATAGTTAGGGTGAAAATGGGGTCAACTCTATTTTTCTTCTTGTTTTGTCCCTTGTTTTCTTAATTTTTCCTCCAACTCCCTAACTTTTTGCCTTAGCTCGTTCATTACGCCTTTTAATTATCTTACACCATTTTTCGACTAAAATGAACTCTTTTAGGCTAGTTTCTTGGCCTACTTGTACTTCTCCTTTTTGAAGAGTAGAATTGAACTAGCCTTAATCTTTCCCTGTTATGAGTTACAAAAAGTTTCTTTTTCAACCATTGCCAAGAATTTTGGGCGTAATAGTAAGAACCAGCGAAGTAATTTTGGCAATAATAATCTTTTTGTACATTGCCTTCTGCATTTTCTTTTTGATTATGGATGCTCTTAATCCTTCGCCAAACACGGTCGCAGATTAACAACATTTCAAATATAAAATTTTAATATTTTAAAATTTATGGGAAAACAGAAAAAAATTGAATTAGTGATAATGGCTATTTTATCTATTCCGGCTTTGTTGCTCGCAATTATTGTTATTGATGTCATTGGTTATAAAATTGTTCAACAACAACCAATTCCCTCTTACCAAAAACCAGAAATGCCCAATCTTTTATCTGTTTGCGAAAAAATCATAGACAATTCGCTTAAAGAACTATGTATTTCTAAAGTTGATAATCCTGATTTAAGTATTGATTGGATGGCTTTAAGGCCGACTTATGGCCCGGACGGCGGAGCATTTTATACTGGTTATGGCATACAAGAATACGCAGACAAACTTGAAAATATTAATAATGCTTCAACCTACTGCGAAGGAAAAGAAGATAGCGTTACTTCTTTAAATTACTGCAAAGCGGCACTTGTAAATCCTTATTTTTGCAATAAAATGCAACCTATTATTATTGGCTTCATGCTTTTTACCGATCAAGGCAGCGATCCTGAAGAATGCTTTCACGACATAGCTGTAATCTGGGAAGATCCTTCTTTTTGTAAAAGAGCTAAAGATAAAGACTTTTGTTATCTCAGAACCGCTGCGCATATCGTATCTCTTAAGTTTTAGATAAATTCATTGGACTTCTTCGAATTCTCATATTAATAAAATAGAGTCGCCATTGCTGGCGACTCATCTCTTTTCACGATTGCAGTCCTCCCCACGCAGGCGGCCTGTCGGTCAACCCAATGTTGATCGGGTTGGCACGCCCAAGAATATACGGAATCACATTCAGTCCAACTGCCACCATGCAGTGATCATGGATCTCGGCATCAACCGCATTCCAGGCATAGGCAACAGGACGAGGAAATGTTTTTCCTGTAGCCTGCTGATAGCGCACTGCCGCATAGACGGCCAAGTTCCGAGCACCCTCCCAGGTTGTCCCGTACCACACACCGGCGTCATTCAACCTAAGGTTGACGCCACTACTGTCCGCATATGTCCGACCCGTATCGACATAGCTTCTTTCGATGCTCTGCAGCCACGGACTCAATGCAGCCTCAGCTGTTGACGGAACAAGCACCTCAGCCACTAGCGCAGCGATCAGAACGACCGCAAGAACTACCAGTTTTCCTCCAGTTCAACCCTTCATCTGAAATTCTCCTTTTAGTTTGGATCAGACTCGACAGTCACTCCCTACGCAAGTCATCCTCGTATACTTTCCCTCCTTATTTTAAAGGAACTATCGAAGCCTAATATTTGTATTCCCTGTTGAATACAAATAAGGCTTTCATCCACTCTGATTAAAGAGCGGGAGAAATAGATAAAATTTATCTGCTTTTCTCGCTCTTTGACCTGTTAAAAATCTATAGTTGATTTTTATTTAATCTTCCTTACGAAAACTTTATCTTTTTGTTCCAAACCTTTCTTTGCCACATAATCGACGATGTCTAATTTTGGAATATTTTTTGAAATACCCTTTACAATATTCTCCAGCTCTCCAATCCTGTAAATTAACGAATCTAAATCCTCTTTTTTAATAGCTACAAAAT
>Ga0210057_1002884_pt1 | contig 24135 bp, 30 predicted proteins | sample CryGeyCG2114_010_2_FD_183968 | JGI IMG/M metagenome (GOLD analysis project Ga0210057, IMG submission 183968) | Groundwater microbial communities from aquifer - Crystal Geyser CG10_big_fil_rev_8/21/14_0.10 (SPAdes) (version 2) | ecosystem: Environmental > Aquatic > Deep subsurface > Groundwater ...
CCGCAACCTGAAGGCAGACAATGAAACCACCCCGGCAGAGGTCTTCCAGTATGACCCCAACATCATCAAAAACTACCCCCCCAGACTTGCTCCTGAAAAGACTGTCTGGCGTGAGGTGGCTCCGTAGTCAGTCGATAAATAGATAGTGTCTGACAGTGGGGTTTTCAGCCAGGCAAACCGTCCCTGTGCGTTTGTCCTGTGAAGAATAAAGAGCATAGGCCGTTTCACCGCTCATGCATTTGTTTTTATTGAAACTTGAAAAAAGCTCCGAATAGATAACGACTTCGTTGCTTCCCAGAGCATAGCCAAATTCTTGAGGCTTTTTGCTAATAATTTCGGCCTCTACCAGGCAATTTGCCCAGTCAGTTGCTTCCACTGCACAATTACTACCGTCGGCGGCAGGGAAGTTACCATGTTCTTCGCTATAGTCCACAAGTGCGTCGGCCGTACGCCTAATTTCAGACAGCACTAAACCATCACTCTTGCGCGTTTGAAAATCAAATGGGCTAAAGGCTAAAAAAGCAAACAGTACCACCAAAGAGGTGGAGGCAAACGCGAGCAAAACTTCACTTGTTGAGAGAGCTTTTAATTTTTTCATCGTCTTCTCAGGTTTAGTCTAAGACCTAAACAACGCCGAGCAGACTCCACGTCAAGTCCGGACGTGTGGCATGTCATTTGGGTATCAAAGTGTATTTGTCAGATTGTAAATCGGCAAGATGACAGAAACGAGCAGAAACGCTACTCCAACCCCCAGGACAATCATCACGACAGGCTCTATTATGGCAGTAAGGGCTTTCAGCTTCTGGTCGCTTCCGCTCTCAAACACACGCGAGAGCTTAAATAGTACTCCGTCCATCTTCCCTGTCTCCTCACCGACTGAAATCGTCTGAGACAAAATTAAGGGGAAAGCTTCGGGGTGCTTTGCAAAAGCATATGACACAGGAAACCCGCGCTCAACTTGCGTGCGTACATCCGTTAAAGCGTCTGATATTACCCTGTTTGACACAATGTCCACCGAAATTGCAAGGGAGTCTAAAATGGGCACCCCCGCACTCATCAAAAGCGAAAGAGTCCGTGTAAGCTCAGTCAAGATTATCTGCCGCCCCAGCTCGCCTATTATCGGTATTCGCAAAACTATCCTACTAATGCGCCGCCTCCCGCGCTCCGTCTTTGAATATACCTTGTACCCCCATAAGAGAACAAAAAGTGCAGTTAATATGAAAGGCCAGAATGAAATTGCAAAACCCGAGAATCCGGTTAATATGCGCGTCGCTAGCGGGAGCTCGGCATCAAACTGCTCGTAGATAGACGTCAGGCGTGGGATGACAAAAAGAACCATTAGGGCAGAAACAGCAATCATACCTACTATTATGATAATCGGGTAAATTAACGCCGCGCGAACCTTGCCACGGAACTCCTGCTCTGCTTCCAGGTTGTCTGCGAGACGGGTCAAAACTTTGTCGAGCGCACCGCCCTTTTCTCCTGCTTTCATGATTGCAACGTACGTCTCGGAAAATACTTTGGGAAACTTTGCCATGCCAGCGCTGAGTGGTTTGCCCGCCTCTACGTCCGCCAGTATTTGAGAGATAATAGGTTGGAAATTGCTTGAGGCCTGAACGCGTAAAATTGAAAGCGACTCGGTCACCGGAAGCCCAGCCGTAATTAAAGTGGCAAATTGACGAGTAAAGCTTGAAAGTTCCCCACCCCTAACACCGCGATTTAGAGAAAAACTAAAAAAAAAGGAAGATGGTCGAATGTCTGTTACCACATACCCACGCGTGCGGACCAGCTTCGCTGCTTCCTCTGGGTTAGGAGCTTCTACTTGTCCGGTAAGCTTTTTCCCTGACTTTTCGCGAGCAGTGTATTTGTACCGAGGCATAGCTATTTAGTTATGAGGCGAGAGAGCTGATCCGGACGAAGTGTGTAGCTCATAGCAACATCCGGCTCCACTTTGCCCGCCTTTACAAGCTCGGCCAGTGAATTTTCAATTAAAGACATGCCAACATCACTTGAGGTCTGAATAATAGAGTCAATCTGGTGGGTTTTCCCCTCGCGAACAGTGTTTTTTATAGCACTCGAGGCCGTCATTAGCTCATAGGCTGGAGTGCGCCCACCGCCAATTGTTGGCACGAGCCGCTGAGAAAACACCGCCGCCAGGACGTTACTTAGCTGGAGCTTCACCTGGTCCTGTTGCTCTTCCGGAAACACGTCTACTATCCGGTCAATGGTTTGCGCCGCCGAGTTAGTGTGAAGGGTCGCAAAAACAAGGTGTCCCGTCTCCGCAATTGTCAGTGCACTTGCTATGGTTTCATGGTCACGCATCTCGCCAATAAGGACGACGTTCGTGTCTTCGCGAAGCACGGACCGAAGGGCAACCGGCCACGAGTGACTGTCAAGCCCCATCTCGCGTTGGCTGACTAGTGAGCGTTTTTGCGAAAAGACAAACTCAATGGGGTCCTCGATTGTTACGATATGCTCGCCACGGTTTGTGTTAATCTCATCAAGTATCGCAGCCAGGGTCGTAGACTTGCCGTGGCCCGTCGGGCCGGTTACCAAAATAAATCCTTGCCTGAGAGTTGCAAACTGGTGCAGGACGGGGGGCAAGCCAAGGCCGTCTATGGTGGGAATTTGCTGGGGGATAGCTCTGAAAGCCGCGGCTACAGTCCCGCGCTGCGTATACACGTTTACACGAAATCTGGCGCTTGCATACTGGCTAACAGAAAAGTCAAGTTCCTTGTTTGCCACAAAAGTGCTCAACTGGTCCGCCGTCATTACGCTTTCCAGATACTGCATTAATGCCTCATGGGTCAAGACTCCGCTATCTACCGGCACGAGTTCCCCATCCACACGCAAGGTGGGCGCGTAGCCGCTTACTAAGTGAAGATCTGACGCGTGCCTTTCCAGCGTAAGCGCCAACAGTTCTGAAATTTTACTTTGTTCTACCATTATTCCTGTGCCACCCGCAGAACCTCCTCAAGCGTCGTAACCCCTTCAATGGCTTTCAGGTATCCGTCCTGCTTCATTGTAATCATGCCCTCCTCCCGCGCAACCCTCTCTATCTCGCTTGACGGGGACCGCGCTAGTATCAGTTTGGACTGTTTTTCCGTAACTGGCAAGACCTCAAAAATTGCAACCCGCCCTGAATACCCCGAATTGTTGTTTTCCCGGGTCGGTTTTCCACGATAAAGCACTACTTCCTTGTTCTCAGGAAGTAGCTCTCCAAGGGTCTCCCGAATGTTAGCTTCAACCTGGGGCTCCGGCCTATAAGATTCTTTAGTTTTTTCGTCAATGCGCCTGAGGACCCGCTGTCCAACGATTGCGGTCATCGTTGACGAGAGCAAAAATGGCTCGGCTCCCATATCAAGAAGCCTCGGGAGCGCCCCTGCGGCGGAGCTCGTGTGAAGGGTAGTAAACACCAAGTGTCCAGTCAATGCTGCCTGGACGGCGAGCTCCGCCGTCTCCTCATCCCGTACTTCTCCCACTAAAATAATGTTTGGGTCTTGCCTTAAAAAGCTCCGGAGGCCCGACGCAAAGGTCAGCCCCACTTCCAGGTTGACCTGAACCTGATTTATGCCCGGGATGCGGTACTCGACCGGGTCTTCTAGTGTCACTATATTAACCTTTGCGCTATTTAGCCTCTGGATGATGGAGTATAACGTTGTCGTTTTCCCAGACCCGGTGGGGCCGCAAATTGTTATCACCCCGTGTGGGCGTGCTATGGAGTCCAGCAAATTTTTCAAGGCCCGCCCGCGCAGCCCCAGCTCTGGAAGATCCGGAACGCCGCCGCTTTTTTCAAGGAGTCGCATAACGACCTTTTCCGCCCATGAGGTGGGGATTATCGACACCCTAAGGTCTACTTCTTTTTGGTTATTTCGAAAGTTAAAACGGCCGTCCTGTGGTGTGCGGTGCTCGTCAATCCTCATCCCCGAAAGGATTTTAATGCGACTAACCAGGGAGTCGTGCAACTCGTGCGGGATTGTTAGCTTCTCCTGGAGTATGCCGTCAATCCTGTACCTCACTCGGGTAGAATTTTGAAGAGGCTCTATGTGGACATCGCTGGCCCGAGCTCGAACGGCGAAATCCAAAATATGAGTCACTATTTCGCCTATTCGCTCCTGCCTGATAACCCCTTGCTGTTTTGTAACGTCCAACGTTTGCACGCGCTCCCCGGAAATTTCGCGGAGAGCCTCGCTAACCTCTTGCGAAAGAGAAGTGGAGTAGCGCTCCAGGATAAACTGATCTACGAGAGTGGGTAGCGCAGCTGCTGGACGGACGCGAAAGCCGGTTTTTTCTTCGATAAATTCAATGGCCGCCAAGTCCAGGGGGTCTGCCATTACGACCGTCACTTCTTTTGCTTCTTTGTCAATTGCTACGGGGAATGCGCGAAACTTTCTGGCAACCTCCTGCGACATGACGGAGAGCGCCTCCGGATTGACTGGAGTATTCATGAGGTCGACATAGGGGACATTGTAAAATTTCGCCTTGCCCCGAAGAAGCGCTTCTTCTGTGACCAAGCGCTGCTGGGTGAGAATCTCCTCTTCCGTTTTGCCAGTCTGAACCTGCACCTGCCTTACTTGCTCGGCGCGAGCCGGGTCAAGCACACCCTGAGCCACAAGTACACCGACCAGCGTATTTTGAGCAGCCATAGCTCATGATAATACATTGCTGTACACTTGGCCATATGCATGCGTATCTGGTTGTCGGCCAAGACAATGAGCAAAAAATAAGCGAGCTAATTAGCCTAAAAAGTGCTCACCCGATTGATTTTGACATTAAAAGTATTGAGGACACCCGAGAGCTTGGACGTATAAGCCGCTACAGTGCAAAGGAAACGAGAGCATTTGTTATCCGCACGCTTTCAGAGTCGTCAATAGAGGCGCAAAACGCGTTTTTAAAAACGCTCGAGGAGCCCTCGGAAAACACCATTTTCATTCTTTCCGCCGAAAGCATTGATACCATTCTCGACACAATAGTCTCGCGCTGCGAAATGGTTACGACCCAAGCGGCCATATCAGAAAAAGACAAAGAGCTTTTCAAAACGTTTATCGGCATGGCTACCGCAGAGCGGCTGGACTTCGTTTCGGGCCTCGGCGGACGCGACGAGGCAAAGCTGTTTCTAAAGTCTCTTATGGCAGGTGCACATGGGAACATAGCCGACCAAAATGTGGCGACTCTTCTGGACGCTTCCGACTTGGCTCTAACCAGAATTTATGCAAACGCAAACCCCGCGCTCCAACTGACCAACATGGTTATTTCGCTTGAAAAAAAGTAAAATAGGAAGTAGTGTGATAACCATGGCCGTTAATAAATACACAGCACAAGATATTCAAGTACTAGAGGGGCTAGAGCCCGTCAGAAAGCGTCCGGGCATGTATATTGGCTCAACGGATAGCCGCGGCCTCCACGAAAGCTTGCGTGAAATCATAGACAACTCTGTCGACGAAAGCTTTGCGGGTACCGCTACGGCAGTATGGGTGCATATCACAAAAGACGGCGAGGCTCTCATTCGGGACGATGGAAGGGGCATACCGGTTGATGCCCACATCTCCGGAAAGTCGGCGCTCGAGCTTACTATGACCAAGCTCCATGCGGGAGGAAAGTTTGGCGGCGGTGCATACAAAATTTCTGGGGGTCTCCACGGAGTAGGTGCATCCGTTGTCAATGCCCTGTCCGAATATTTTAGGGTAATTGTATTTAGAGATGGTAACGCATACTTTCAGGAGTACGACAGGGGTGTCCCCAGGGCTGACGTCAAAAATGCCTCCCAGGAGGAGGTCGACAATTGGCTCCCGGGTCAGTGGAGGCTAAAAGTCGGCAAAGGGACGACGGGAACCGTTACCTTTTTCAGACCGGACAGAGATATTTTCAAAGGTGTCACATTTGATTCTCAAAAAATTAAAGCGCTCATGCGCGACCGCGCCTACCTAGTGGGGGGGCTGAACCTGCATTTTTCAGATGAGCGAAGCGGGGAAGAAGCACATTACTATTTCGAGGGTGGAATTAAAACAATGGTGGCCCACAGTAATCGAGGCAAAGACCCCATATCTACGGTGGTTTACCTTGAAAAACACGACGATCCATTGGGCGTGGAAGTTGCACTTCAATATACAGACACCTACGCCGAGAACGTCAAGGGGTACGTCAACGGTATAAACACGGTCGACGGGGGAACGCATGTGACGGGGTTTAGGATTGCGCTCAATCGCGCGATATCAGACTATATAAAAAAGCAGGGGAATGGGAAGGAGCTAAAAAATGGCAAAAGTGGGCTCATCACTGCAGACGACCTGAAGGAAGGGCTTACGGCCGTGATTTATGTAAAGATGCCCTCGGAAAACCTCCAGTTTGAAAGTCAAACCAAAGCAAAACTAAATAATCCCGAAATCCAGGGCTTTGTGCAGTCTACCGTCAGAGAAGCACTTGACATGTTTTTAGAAGAAAATCCGGCTGAAGCTAAAAAGATTATTGACAAAATATTGCTTGCGGCGAAAGCCAGAATGGCGGCTCGAGCCGCAAAAGAAGCGGTGCTCAGGAAAGGCGCCTTTGAGGGGGGAAGCCTTCCCGGGAAGCTTGCCGACTGCCAGTCCACCGATCCGGCGGCAAGTGAGCTTTTCATAGTTGAAGGGGACAGTGCAGGTGGGTCGGCAAAGCAGGGGCGTGACCGTCGTTTCCAGGCTGTACTCCCGCTATTTGGCAAAGTTTTAAACACGGAGCGCGCGCGGCTTGATCAAATTATTAAGTCCGATAAGTTTAAAGACTTGATTTTGGCAGTTGGTGCTGGAATTGGAGACGAAAAGAGCTTGGACAAGCTCCGCTATCATAAAATTATTATCATGGCAGACGCGGACGTAGACGGAGCACACATTGCAACGCTTTATATGACTTTCTTTTACCGCCACTTGGCGGAGCTTGTGAAAGGGGGGTACCTTTATTTGGCCGCGCCGCCTTTGTTTAAGGTTATAGCTGGCAAGGAAAAGCACTATGTGTTCTCGGAGGCGGAGCGCGACCAAACGGTTGCCCGCTACAAAGGCCGAAAAGTTAAGGTGCAGCGCTTTAAGGGACTCGGCGAGATGAACGCGGATGAGCTCTGGGAGACTACTATGGACCCAAAGACCAGGATACTAAAGCAAGTCACGGTGGAAGACGCGGAGGCAGCTGACAAGCTGTTCGAAACGCTTATGGGCGAGGCTGTCCCGCCGCGTAAAAAGTTCATCCAGACTCATGCGCTCAGCGCAAACCTGGATGTTTAGTTCTGTTAGTTAAAAAGGAGGGTTGAAGTGGCCATTGATATGCGCCATAATAAGTCGATGGCCGAGTCAACCAACTCTTTCAAGGTTTTTATTGAAATCCCCGCAGGAAGCGCCGTCAAGTACGAGGTCGACGAGGAGACTGGCGAGCTTGCGGTCGACCGCTTTATGTTTACCTCTTTTGTGTATCCTACAAACTATGGCTATATCCAAAATACGGAGGGGGAGGACGGAGACCCCCTGGACGCACTGGTCCTGTCAATACACCCCGTGCACCCGGGAGCTGTCATCAAGTGTCACGCGGTAGGCCTACTTGAAATGGAGGACGAAGGTGGGGTAGACACTAAGATAATCGCGGTGCCAGTCAGTAAAGTCGACCCCGAATTCGGTCAAATAACGGATATTGAAGCTGTAGCTGAAAACACAAAAGCCAAAATAAAGCACTTTTTCGACCACATGAAGGAACTTGAGCCCGAGAAGTGGGTAAAAACCGGCGAATTCAAGGGGTCGAGTGCGGCAGCCATGGTAATAAAAAGGTCTTCTCTTTAGTCTATAGGTTGCAAATAGTGGATTAACGATATATACTATCGGTCATGGTTGACCGAATTTTTACCACGTTTGAACTGCAGACGCCATATCAACTTCTAGAAGCACAGGGATACACATACCTGGCGGCTCTTTTGGTTTTGTTTGCAGCTGCATTTTTTTTATCAAATATCACGGCCATAGCGGCGAGTATTGGCATAAAGATCTATTTCAAAGTCAAACCAAAACGCAATGAAAAAGTTGCTTAGTATTCTTGTCACGGTGGGACTGCTTGTTGCCGGTTACGCAAGTACCGCCTTTATATTCTCTAATGTGTTTGAGCAAGTAACCGTCTACGACTTGCCATACGGTTCTGCAGTCTACGCCACGTCCGTACCCGATAAGGTATATACCAGATAAAAGGCCTGGATGAAGACAGTTGGGACAAGTACGGATTTCTAGGTACCCCGTCCACACTCCGCATCCCCTCGACAAACCAGGCAGTTCATTTGCTGCCTGCAAAAAAAGTAGACGCCAGCTGGCTGAGCATGAACGGTTTTGCGAGCATCATCTCTTTCGGCGAACCAAGCGGTGGCAGAATGGGAACGACCTTAGTGTACTCCGGCGGCGGTATCCCCAAGTTCGTGCCAGTTTTGAATGAAGGGGAGCGCTTGGTAGTGGACACTTCAGAATCGTGGAGATACCACTTCAGAATATCAAAATCCATTAAGGTTCATGAAAACGCAAATTATTTTGTTGAGGAGACCGACAAAAATAGGCTGATTCTTATCGACTCTGTAGAGAGCAATTACATGGTCGTTGTGGAGGCTGATCTTCTCAATACCGAAAAATTATAAACTTCCCACGACCTTACGGTCGGGGTTTTGTCATTTCAAGCCTGAAGCTTGCCTCACTTCGTTCGGAAAGCTTCATCCCTCGCGCTAACGCGCGGGGTTTTAAGCTTAGAAATGATAAAATGAGCGCTATGACAATTTTTTCCAACATGAGGCTTGCGGTAACTGTCGCCGCGACTATTGTACTGGTAAAATACTTCGTATACCTCATCGTCGCGCCGTGGTATGGGGTAAAAAGACCCTGCAGTCCAGAAAAGTAAAGCAGTCGTACTCACCGCTCGTATCAGTTATTATCCCCGCATGGAACGAGGAAGTCGGGATACTCACTTCCATAAAATCCGTCCTGGCAGAAGAGTACGGCAACGTCGAGATAATCGTGGTAAACGACGGATCTACCGATAAAACCGCAAAGGTGGTAAACCGATTCCTGAGCAACCCCGGCAACCGGATAGATGGCAAAACGATACGTTATTTCAGAAAGAAAAACGGGGGTAAGGGGAGTGCCCTTAATTATGGCATTAAAAGAGCAAGGGGTAGCATAATCGTAACAATGGATGCCGACTCGGCGCACAAAAAGGACGCTATCGTTAATTTGGTTCGATATTTCAGCGACCCGACCGTCGACGCGGTAGTTGGAAACGTCAAAGTAAGAAACAACAGGGGGCTCGTAGGCCTGCTACAAAGAATCGAGTATGTGTTCGGCTTTTACTTTAAAAGGGTTCATAGCGTTTTTAACGCAGAGTATATCTTCGGGGGCGCATGTGCCGCATTCCGAAAATCAACAACGTTTGACAGGCTCGGAATGTTTGATACGGAAAACAAGACAGAGGGTATTGAATATTCAATGTGAGTAAAACTACACGGCCTAAAAAGCGTTTACGCCGAGGATGTGATAACTTACACCGAAGGTGCTCACGACATCCGAGGACTCTTCAATCAACGTCTCCGGTGGAAAAAAGGAAGGCTTGAGACATTCATCAGATACAGGAAGCTGTTTTTCTCAAAGGACAAAGGCCATAGTAGGTTTCTAAGCTGGTTTGTGCTTCCATACGCTCTTTATGGTGAAATACAAATGCTTTTTGAGCCAATGTTTGTTGCGCTAGTCGCAAGCTACACCATTATCACAGGGGATTACCTTTCAGCCGGCCTGAGTGCAATTTTTATTTTCTTTACTTTTATAGCGGCCTATCTTTTCGGCGACAGGGAGGAAAGCCCGCTATATATTCTTCTTTTTCCTGCAATGTGGATATTGTTTTACGTTCTTGTTTTCGTAGAGTATTTCGCACTATTAAAGTCTATAGGACTTCTCCGTGCAGGGAAAGATATAGTCTGGCAAAACTGGAGCCGAGAGGGGGTTGCCGTGAACATATGAAGAAAATAATCCTATTTACCGTCTTGATAATGATTATCCCGATTGTTGTCGTCTACCAAGCCTTTGGTTCGGGGCAGGTGGGCACACCCACGACAAACACAAGTGAAGCACAAGCAAACGGTAACTTTTTTGCATGCGGAGATGGCCCGTCCAGAACCGAAACGCTCTCGCAAAGCGAGTACAGTTCGCTTAGGAAACTCGGAGAGGTTGAAGCATCGTGCGGCACAGTTGCCGCGAAAAACTTGATGATTTTCACAAGTATGCCGAAGGACACCCCCTCGGCAAAAAAGATGGCCGGGGAAATGAAAAACCAATTGCTCAACTTCCAAAAAAACGGGGTCAAGCCTATCGTGGTCGTTGAGCCAGATAGCGCTTGGGGGCTTGTTGACTTTACCGAGTTTAATACCGGCTTTTGGAATCCTTGGATAAAAGCATATTTTGACGAGCTGAAAGCGCTAGGGGTAACAGACGAAATGATGGGGACGTGGGTACCTTTCCCCGAGGCCAACCTTCCCCTCTGGAACCACCAAAATGCAAGGCCGTCGGACTTTTCAAAAGCCGTGAACCGTTATCTCAGGACCATAAAGATTGTATTCCCCGAAGCCAATGGTGGAGTTCTTCTCAACTCAGCGACCTATGAAACGGACGATTTTGACTGGTCGGACGGATACTATATCAGCCTCGCGCCATTTGTGGATGGCCTTGACGGCTCGTTGGTAGACACTTTTGGAATACAGGGATTTCCGTGGATGCCAAGCGCCGGGGAGGCGGGGCGCGAGATATTTGACGGACGCGAGTTTATTAACAATCCACTTGCTATTGAGGCCGCAGAGAAAATAGGTACCAAAAACATTTGGATAAACACAGGAACTTTTGCCACAAAATACGCAGGCGCGAGTGCTGAGCAGGTCTTTATGCCTGCACAAAAAAGACAAGAGATCCTAAACACCATCTTGGGCGAGGCGGTGGTAATTAAAGAAAGCGGGTATAATGTAACCATAAATATCTTTGCGGAAGACAAAAGCAGCACGCCTGAGGCGACCGACTGGTCGTATTGGGCAAGCGATTACACAAACAGCGAGCATTTATCGGTACTCAAATCTTTCCTAAACAAGCTCCGCGAAAGCAAAATTGAGAGCAGCTTTTTTCTCAGGTAAACTTGGCGGGTGGAAATAATAACTCTTCCAGTGGGACAGATGAGAGCCAACTGCTACCTGGTCGTTAGCAAAGAAACTTCCGAGTGCATTATCATCGACCCGGGGGATGAGGCTGAGTTTATCACCCAAAAGGTCCTCGACTGGCAGCTAGCTCCCACTCTCATTGTCGCCACGCACGGCCACTTTGACCACATAGGAGCTGTACTCGCCCTGAAGCTAAATTTTGGCGTGCCGTTTTACATGCATAAAAAAGACGCGTTTTTGCTAGGTCGCCTGCGCAAAACTCAAATACGCTTTGCGGGGACCGACCCCGGGCCCCCTCCAACGGTAGACGGGTGGATTAAAGGTGGAGACGAGGTAAAAATTAAAAACTGTAAATTGAAAATTATTACTGCTGCCGGGCACACCCCGGGAAGCATCGCGCTGGTTTCGGGGAAAGACAAAGTTGCATTCACAGGAGACTTGGTATTTGCCGACGGCAGCACGGGCAGGACGGACTTCAAATATGCGAACAAGAGTTTGCTCAATAGCTCAATAGACAAAATTGAAAAGTTAACTGGCTACACACTATACCCGGGCCATGGGGATGCGTGTATAATGTCCTAGTGTCACGAAACACGAGCCAAGCTAGCGCAAATTAATGACGACTATACTTAACAGTAAAACCGCTTTACTGGTGCTCGTAGTGGTAACTGCGATCGCTATCGGCGCTTTGCTGAGAAACTCGGCGAGGACCATTACCCAAACCGTCGGAACAGTCACCTCCGGTCGGGAAGTGGCGACCGACCTTGACAGCGACATCCCGATAATCAGGGATGTCGCCCGCGACGCCATACCGCCGCTGGACAACCCCAGCTATGAGTCCGTGGGCGATGCAGATAGTTGGCTGAGCCCGGAGGATCCGGTGCTGGGAATTGAATTTAATGGACAAGCTCGTGCGTACCCTCTCAAAATCATGAATTGGCACGAGATAGTAAACGACACGGTAGGTGGGGAAGACGTGGTTGTTACTTACTGCCCACTTTGTAGGAGCGGCGTGGTCTTCAGCCAAAATCTAGAAGGGGAAAATCTCACATTTGGAAATACGGGTGCACTTTACGAGTCTGCAATGGTTATGTACGACCGTGAAACACAAACTTACTGGTACCACGTAAACGGCCTGGGGCTCAAGGGAAAGCTTACAGGGAAGCGTCTAACTGTACTTCCCAGCTCTTTGGTCTCATGGCAAGTATGGAAAGAGCGCCACCCAAACGCCCTCTCACTCTCCCGCGACACGGGGTTTTTCAGAGACTACAACAGCAACCCCTATGTGGGCTACTACGAGCCAGACAGTGCCCCGTCCTTTCCAGTAAGCTCTTTTGACGACAGGCTCCCCACAAAAGCACTCGTTGTGGGTATAGAAGTGGACGGAGTGGCAAAAGCGTACCCGATTTTCGACCTGGCCGGGCGAACCATCACCGACGAGGTAAACGGGGAGAGAGTCGAAGTGGTGGTGGAAGAAAGCGGCCAAAGTGCCGAGGTCTTTTTTATTAGAAATGGGGAGCGCACACGCGCCCCCGTCATTAACACCCTCTGGTTTGCCTGGAAGGCAAGTTTTCCGGATACTATGCTTTACGAGGGAAACTGAGAGCGGGGATCCCCCTTTGACATCGCAACCAAATAATACTTCGCGCGCCTGTTCACGAACTTGCCAAAAAATTCCACCGCCTCTGTCATGGTTATTTTTTCGATATCGCACATGGACTCCTCAGGGGAGTAAACTCTCCCTGAGTAAAACAAGTCGCTCATCATGTCTCCAGCCACCCCAGGCACTGAGTCGTAAGCCATCGAAACCTTGTGTTTCATATAGCTTTTGGCCAAAAAGTCTTTCCCGGATATTCCTGGCAAACCGTTGGTGTGGATTGCTGTACATGCCTGTGTACTCTTGAGAAACTACCTCGGCCTCACGCTGGAGTTGCCGATCTGGAAACGTGGGACCAAAGACCAGCTCCCGCGCAAAAGTAAATCCCTCGGACAGTTTCGTCCGCGGGAACGTCAAACTATAACCCATGCTATCTACGTCTGTATAAACGTTGGCGTAAATGCCATGCCTTTCTCGAAAAAAGTTGTAAGAAATGGGATTTTTAAACCGCGCACTTCCGTCAAAGCTCATGTGTTCCATAAAATGAAACGCGCCCCAGTGCACTCCGGCCTCGTACCAGGAGCCCGCCCGAACAGTAATGTTAACAGCAACAGACTCGACCGAGGGCATAGGGTAAAGTGCTATGTGGGCTCCGTTTTGGGTGTACTGCGTGGCCTTGGCCATGGTGTATGATATAGATAAGTCCGCCACCTTTCAACATGAGAGAACGAAAGCTAGTTGAGTTTTCTCCCGGTCCATTTGGCCACAGGGCACTTGACGCCCTTCCCGACGGCTCCAATTCTCTAAAAGCCTCGCTGGAGCAGTCTTTAGAAGAAGGCTATTTCCCCGTATACTTTGACACCGAAACTACTGGTATTCAATTAAACAAACTCTTGGAAGGGGCCCGGAGAAAGGCAGTGGTGGTCGAAATGTTTGAAGGGGATGAAATAAGAAGTTACTGTCTGGACAGACCAGACGAGGGTAATCCTAAGATGGAAGTAATTGCCGAGCTAACATCTCCTCATATGAAAATTACAATCTTGGGAGACAAGTTTAAGGCCTGGTCTACCTGATACAAAAAAAGCTCCCGACCGGGGAGAGCTCGGAGAGCATTGTATCGTCCGCCACAAACGCGCTCGCACTTCCTCCATCTAAATTAATAGCATCCGCAAGCGCCACGCCGGATCTGAGCTCAAACTCTGAAAGCACCTCCGGAAGCTCCTCCAAGGTAGGCCCCGAAAAACTTGATCTCTCTTTGTAAAAAACAGCAAACACCGCCTCATTTTCACCGGTCACTCCAGCTACCACTCTCCTTGCGCTTTTATCACGCTCCATGCGGGTTGACAGATACTGGCCATTTTCTTTCAAAATGGGGCCAGTCTGAACTGCCAAGCTCAAAACGTCCCCTGGTACTCCCCTGGTAATCCTCGGCGTACCAATGGCGTTGACTGAAAAAATGCCGTTAAAGGTTCGGTTTTGCTGCCAGCGAGAGACTTCACGGCCATCTGTTATGAAGAGACCAATAGGCTCTTTATCTTCAGAGTAAAACCCCGCGTTAACGAGTGTACTGCACGAGTGAGCGACTCTTGCTTCAGCCGCGGACAAACGCTCTGAAAAGTTAGGAATAAGCGAAAGCTCGAGCTCGCCCCTCACCCGGGCAAACGCATAAGCATATTCGCCGTTTTCTGTCACCAAAATATCCCTACCATTGGGAAAGCCCAGTACTTGCGGCTCGGACAAGTCGTCATCTGTCCGTGAGGGGCGCGACGACAAGTAGTCTGCCCCACGCGTCAAAAGGGTGATTGTAACGGGGACAAGCATTAGCAAAAACCCGAAATGTATGTACTTTCTAACCACACCCAATTGTATACCAAAAATAGCACCCAAACAAAACCCACAAACATAGAGCACAGTATCCTGTAGAAAATGCTGTGCTTGGATGGCCTATTGACACGGCTAATCACTTGTGTCTTAATGAGTATAATCCCAAAAAAACCCGAAATGAATAGGCTATATTATAACAATAATAATTTCAGGCTCTTTTTAGGTAACTCCCTAAAAATTCTTGACGAGCTCGAGCCGGAGAGCGTGGACATGATTTTTGCCGACCCTCCGTACCACCTGTCAAATGGAGGGTTCACAGTACACGCAGGCAAAAGGGTGAGTGTCAATAAAGGCCGGTGGGATGAAAGCCGTGGTGCGGATGCGGATTTCAAATTCCATCAGGAATGGATAACATCTTGCAGAAGGGTATTAAAACCAAACGGAACAATATGGATTAGCGGAACGTACCATTCAATTTACAGTTGCGGCTTTGGGCTCCAGAGGGCAGGCTACCATATTTTAAATGATATCTCATGGTTCAAGCCCAACGCTTCACCCAATTTAAGTTGCCGCTATTTTACAGCAAGCCATGAGACTCTAATTTGGGCTCGCAAAAGTAAAGAGGGAAAGCACTATTTCAATTACGAATATATGAAAGAGGGTGACTGGGAAGATGATTTTTTAAAAAAGTCCAATAAACAAATGAGGAGCGTCTGGGCAATTGGCTCACCAAAGAAAATAGAAAAAAAATTTGGCAAGCACCCGACACAAAAGCCCATGGAGCTTCTAAAAAGGGTAGTTTTGGCAAGTACGAAAAAGGGCGATCTGGTGCTCGACCCATTCACCGGAAGCTCCACCACCGGGCTTGCGGCCCACCTTTACGAAAGACGTTTTATTGGAATTGACACGGAAAACGACTATCTGGACCTGTCAATTAAAAGATTTGAGGAGTTGGAAAAAAACATTAAAAGCAAAAAACAATCCCTGTCCCAAAACCCCTCCTCGGTCTCCAATTCACAAGTCAATCTTCATGTATAACTTCAAAGCCTCAAACTGAGTGGTACAATACCGCTAATGAAAAAAGGGGGAGTTGGCGGGCGCTTAACCAAAACTGGCCTGCGATTCAAAGAAATTGTCGACGTCTCCCGGGCGTTCAATGAGCTTGAGTCCCTGAACATCGTTGGAAATAAAATACTCAAAAAAGGGGACGCAATAGCAGAAGTACACTCAAAACACAATTTGTATAAATTTCTAGGGGACAAAGGGATAAGCTATGAAAAAATTCTGTCCAAAAAACTGCTTCCGGATATTGCGGTATTAGTCTACTCAAGCAAAACCTTTTTTATCTTCGAGGTAAAATATCAAGAAGTGCAAGGCTCCACAGACGAAAAACTGCAAACCTGCCATTTCAAAATAAGCCAATACAGGAAACTTCTACAGGAAACTTTAGGATACAAAGTAAAATATGTCTATGTCCTCAACGACTGGTTCAAGGACAAAAGATACAACGATGTGCTGGATTACATTAAGTCAGTAGAAGACTGTGATTATCTTTTCAACAAAGTCCCCAGAAAGTACTTGGGTATTTAACCCACCAGGCAAGCCCAAGTCTTCATTGATAAATTCGCAAAATTACGTTATACTCTTGCCAGTTCAAATGAGTGCAGAACACATACCGGCAACTTTTTCCGACGTGGCAATTCCCGATGTCATCGCATACCCATATACACCGGAAAACTTTTCCGGCGAGGAAAAAAAAGCTCTAAGTAAATTCTTCACCAATATCGACAAACCGGTCTTTGCAGTCAAGAACTTGCCGCAGGAGGTGGTAGGAGCAATGTTTTCCAGGTACAGCAGGAGCGCCAAAAGCGTAAGGAGGCTTTTTCTGGATGAGTTTTGGTCATCAGAAGATTTAGGTATCCAAAACATAGCAGACTATTTAACTGAAGAAAGTGAGGACACCCTGGAGAAGGCTCAAGAAAGAGCCCGGAAATTTTATCAAAGGGTTTTTGCCGAGTACGGCGACGACTCCGTAATTCAAATGGGAAGCGTGCACATAGCCTTTGAGGGGGTCTCTCAAATCGCGGCCAAGGCAATAGAGGACCAAAGAGTTGGAGCGGCATACATCGAAAAGTCAACCCGATATGTTTCTTTTACTGACAAAGAAAACGGGCGCTATTTATACATGGACGTCCCGGAAATAATTGAGTCAGAACTGCTAGATGAGTATCTGGGCTGGAATGACCGCTCCTTTGAGCTTTACGCCGAAAGTATCCCACCCATGAAAAAACACCTAAGGGAGAAATATCCTATTGGCCAAGAGGTCTTTATAAATCCGAGTACAGGTGAGGAAGTGTCATATTCTAAAATTGACAGCGACAAAGAAAGGTCCCTGGCCGAGAGGGCTTACAATAGGGCTCTCCACGCCAAGACATTGGACACGGTGAGAGTGTTCCTGCCCACAACCACAGTCACAAATCTGGGCGCACATCTCTCCGGCCAGGCGGCCGAAAACATGATTAACAAAATGCTTGCTTCAGGGTATTTGGAAGTAAGGGTTTTGGGGACTATGGCCTACGCAGAGCTTGTGCAGATTGCCCCTAACTTTTTGCAGAATGTTGACAGTCACCACGGAAGCTCTATTAGAGGCTACAAACAAAAGTTGGCAGAGCAGTCGAGGGAGGCAGTCGCTAAATGGCTTAATGAGCACCCCGCAGAGAGTATTAAGAAAAACCATAAAGTAAGAATTGTAAGCGTTGACCCCGACGCGGACATAAATATCGCGGCCCAAATTATATACACTAATCAAAAGGAACAAAAGTCGTCAATGGAAGAAATAAAGCAATCTTTAAGAAGCATTAAAAGCAAAGACGCATTAACAGGGTTAGGTCGTAGATATAGCGAAAAAATCAGCCGTTTAATTATTGATTCTGTTTCTGATAGGGCCTCTCAAGGTAGAAACAGAAGACACAAGCTTCCAAGGGGTTTTGAGCACGCTTTTGCGGAGGTTGAGTTTTACTGCGACTTTGGTATTTTCCGCGACCTTCAAAGAAACAGGATGAGTAGCACCGAGAGGCAACCACTTAACGCGGACGAGGTTTATGTCCCTCCGGAGTTTAATGAGTCGGGCATGGAAGAAGTCAGAGAAGCATACCTGAAACACGCCGAGTGGACGAAAAACCTGCATTCTAAAGTCAATGAAGGCGCTGAATACGTTACTCTTTTTGGCAACATGATGAGGTTTAATGTTAAGGCCAACATGCGCCAATGGGCCTTTTTTGCCGAGCTTAGAACAATCTCCGGAGGTCACCCCACATATCGCTGGGCAATGCAAAACGCAGCAAGGCAAATCCAAACAGTGATACCCTTCATGAAGCCTTTGTTTGCACACGTTGACTGGAGGAAAAATTACGGCCTTGGGAGGTTGAAGGCTGAAGTAAAAACCCAGCAAAAGCTGAGTGAACTAGGCAAATAAGAATCCACGGACTTCGCTACGCTACGCCCGTGATATTCTTGTCCCCCTACGTGCTACGCACGACCTCGAGCTAGCGCTCTCGGCTAATCTTCATCCACGAGCTACCTCTCGTGGTTTTAAGATTTGAGAGGAATAAACTTCCCACGACCTTACGGTCGGGGTTTTGTCATTTCAAGCCTGCAGCTTGCCTCACTTCGCTTGAGAAAGCTTCATCCCTCACGACACCTCGCGGGGTTTTAAGCTTGGAAATGATAAAATGATAACAATGGCAGAAGATAGTATCGCACCTGAAGTCCTAAAAGAAAGAACCAGGACCCCTGAGGGGGACAGCGGTAATTACAGGCGGGAAACAGAAGCTGAGGTACTTGACTGGGTGAAAAAAGGTTTCAAGCTCGATCTTGCCAAAGCATTAAGATCCAATGACCATTTCAAACTTGCCGAGCATTCGGCGCAAATTTCATGGGCACTCGACTTTTTTAGTGGCAGCGAAGGGCAAGACAAATGGCTATTGCAGGCAAAATAGGCTCAGTGATATAGTAAAGCAACGGGTTTTACCATGTCTAAAAAATTAGCAGCTGTAGCAATATCATCTCTTATTCTTGCCGCCACCCCAAGCGGCGTGCATGCTGCCGGGGCTGAGGCAGAAGAGGTTATCACAGGAAAAGCCTTCCGGTTTGAGATAGACGGCGAGCCAATCCCGCCGGTAAGCTGCGAACCCGGCGCGTTTCGCTGTGAGCTACAAGACGCCACAATGGGCAGTCGCGCGGACAACCACAAAGACTTTACCGCGACAAAGCCACAATTTGGCGCTTGTACCGCCGACAAGGCAAAAACAAATAAGACCACAGGGGAGGATCAGTTTGTGTTAACTGATCCCGGTGATATAGAGTTCTCCGAAGTTGAGGTCGTCGGGCCGTTTGTTTCTGGAGGGAGCCGCGCCGAGCTTTTGCAGTGGATTGCGAAGTGGCGCGACTAAGCCGGAGAATTCTCAGACGCCGCGCTTGATATGAAAGACAAAAATAGTCAGCGTCCGAGGGTCATTGATTTTTTTGAGTGCGTGCCGCCTTCCGTGGACACCGACGATTCATTACTTGAAGAAGATTCACTTTCAAGCCAATTCGCGCGGAAGATACCAAGGCGTAAGAATAAACATCCCACATGCTAAACTAGCACGGCATGTCCTATAAAAGAACAAGAAACTTATACGAACCCAATAGCTCGGAGCCCTTCAAGCTGTCAAGGAGTAAAATTGAGCTTTTTCTAGAAAGCCCCAGGATGTTTTACCTGGACCGGAGGCTCGGGATAAGCAAGCCGTCCATGCCTGGCTTTAGCCTCAACTCGGCGGTTGACGAGCTTTTAAAGCGCGAGTTTGACCTTCTTCGCAAAAAGGGGGCGCAGCATGAAATCCACAAAAAGTATAAAATTGATGCGGTCCCATACTCCCACCCTGATCTGGACCAGTGGAGAAACAACTTCGTCGGCAAGCAATACCTACACGAGCAGACGAATTTGCTAATCTTTGGTGCAGTGGACGACGTTTGGATAAACAAAAAAGGGGAGCTTATTGTTGTGGACTACAAAAGCACCTCTACCTCCAAAGACATCGACTTTAACGACGAATGGAAACAGGCATATAAACGCCAAATGGACATTTATCGGTGGATTTTCAAAAAGTCGGGCTTTAAAGTGGCAAAAGAAGGCTTTTTTGTATACGCAAACGCCAGCAAGGACAGACCAAGATTTGACGGAAAATTGGTGTTTGAGCTGACGCTCCACGAGCACATTGGCGACACGGAGTGGGTGGAGGACGTGATATTTAAAATAAAGAAAATCTTGGAAAGCGATACCATTCCGCCCTCCGACGACTCGGAATACTCCCAATTTATTGACGAGGTGGCTAAAGTCATATAAAATGCCGTTTCCTTGGACAAGGCCGTGCCCGGCCTGCTCAATGTGGTGCGTGTCTCCGCCGTACTAAGTATCGGTTTGTACTCTGCCATAGCGCCTAGCGCTCACGCCCAAGAGCCTCTCACCGGCGACATATCTCTCGTTCAAATTAACAACTCACTATACGCCCCTAAATCGCTCGACAAGCCAGTCGCACCCGAGGTGCCCAAACAAGTATCGGTAGTGAATGTATCTGTTGCTGTGCACAAAAAGCCGGAAGATGCGGCCCAGGTTTTGACGTACATAGACCGGTATGCCCGAGAGTACGGGGTAGACCCGCGGGTAATGACGGAAATTGCCCGCTGCGAGTCCAGTCTGCGTTCAAATGCTACCAACGGGCCGTATGCCGGAATATTTCAGTTTATTGCCTCAACGTGGGTGTCGAACAGGGCCGCAATGGGTCTGGATACAAATCCAGCTCTTAGGCTTAGTGCCGAAGAAGCGGCCAAAACAGCTGCCTTCAAAATGGCGCGTGACGGCTTTGGTGCATGGCCAGCCTGTGCCGCGCTAAGCTTCGGCGGGTAAAAAACTCACCTTTGCTATATACTTTTCTTAATGCCCAGGCTTACTTATAACCAACTAATTGACCGCCACACAAAAATTCTTAAAAGTTTGCAATACGCTAGCGGGCTTTTCGCCGCCGCTGAAAAAGGGGTTTCTACAGGTTACGACAAGAGCTGGCTGCGGGACAACTTTTATGAAACCATAGCTTTTGAAGTATTAGGTGATTGGAAGACAGTAGAAAAGACTTACAATGCAATTCTTGCCGTTTTGGCTAAGCACGAGGAGAAAATTGACAAAGCAATTGCCGAAAAGCCCAAATACTCGCATGAATACATACACGCCCGGTTTCACCCTGAGACATTTGGAGAGTTTTGGGAAGAGTGGGGGAACAAGCAAAATGATGCCGTCGGGTGCATCCTCTTTAGAATTGGGGAGCTTGAGCTTCAGCACAAAAAGTCAATTTTAAAAACTCCGGATCGGGTAAGAATCACCCAAAAGCTTGTCGACTATCTCTCGTCCATTGAGTACTGGCACGACAGAGACTCCGGTATGTGGGAGGAGGACGAGGAGCTTCACGCAAGTTCCGTTGGGGCTTGCCTTGCCGGGCTCCGCTCCGTTTCTAAAATTCCTTCCATTACCGTGCCCGTGTGGCTTATCAGCAGTGGTGAGGATGCCCTCCGCTCACTGCTTCCCCGAGAGTCAGATAGAAAATTCGTAGACCTGTCCCTCCTGTCGCTAATCTGGCCATATGGTGTCGTATCAAAAAAACAACGCAAGCAGATATTAGAGAACATTGAGTACCATTTGCTTCGCGACCGAGGCGTGATACGCTATAAAGGGGACCGCTACTACAACAAAAACCAAGACTCTGTCAGCGAAGAAGCAGAGTGGACTCTCGGGCTATCGTGGCTTGCGATTATTTATGAAAAACTAGGAGAGCCAAAAAAGGCGCAAGCATTCATCAAAGACCTTATTGCAATTGACACGGCAAAAGGCATGCCAGAGCTTTACTTTAGCAATTCCGAAGAGCATAATGAAAACACACCGCTTGGATGGAGCGAGTCGCTTTTTATCGTAGCCCTTCACGAAATGAATGACAGAAAATAATATGACTAAAACTGCAACTTTTGCCGGAGGGTGTTTCTGGTGTATTGAGGAGGCGTTCGCCAACCTTCCGGGCGTAATTAGCACGAAAAGTGGACTGACCGGCGGACACACGGAGCACCCTACCTACGAAGATGTCCATAGGGGAGATACTGGCCACCGCGAAGCCGTGGAGGTTGTGTTCGACCCTGGCCGAGTTTCCTACGAAAAGCTCGTCAAGCACTATTTTTACCAAATAGACCCGACAGACCCGGGCGGCCAGTTCGTCGACCGCGGACACGCGTATACAACGGCGATTTACTACCACGACCCGGAGCAACAAGCAACTGCCGAAAAGCTCAAGTCGGATCTCGAAAAGTCCGGCAAATTTAATGGCCCCATTGTTACCGAAGTTCTGCCTGCCAAAAAGTTCTATGATGCAGAGGAATATCACCAAGAGTACTGGAAAAAGCACCCGGAGCGCTATAAAATGTACAAATTATCTTCCGGCAGGAGTGAGTTTCTAAAGAAAAATTGGGGGACACTAGCACACACTTGAAAAGAGTGATATAAAGCAGTATAAATGTAGAATGCATTACAGCGACTTCAACGACCACGAAGAGGACTCTTTTGTGGACCTGGTAGACCGGGCGCTCCACTCTATCCCCGATGAGTTTTTGGGGAAAATGCAAAATGTTGATATTTTCATCGCCGACTGGCCCAGCTGGGAGCAACAAACCAAAGTCGGCATCAGGAAAAACGGTTATCTTCTAGGCCTTTACGAGGGCATCCCACAAACCAAGAGGGGCAACAGCTACGGCATAGGCGGGGTACTCCCGGACCGTATTACAATTTTTAAATACCCTCTCATGTCCATTGCCATGAACCCTGAACACTTGGAGTACTTGGTAAAAGACACTGTCATGCACGAAATCGCCCACCACTTTGGGATGAGCGACGAGGAAATATACCGTATCCAGGGCAAAACCCAAAACTAATCATAACGAGTTCCGCTCTCATGTTTTTCAACGATTATGCTATGCTGACAATGGCATGAAGTCGATCACCTTCTTGGGGGCAGCCGGAACAGTTACAGGGTCTTCGTTTCTACTCGAGCTTGAAAATAGCAATACTGTTTTGGTCGATCTTGGCATGTTTCAAGGTGACCAATCAATTGAGAAGCTTAACAGGGAAAGGCTTGATATTAATATTTCAAAGCTCTCCTCGGTCTTGTTAACACACGCCCACTTGGACCACTGCGGCCGGCTCCCGCTTCTGGCACAGGCTGGCTATCGCGGCCCGGTTTATATGACCGAGGCGACAAAAGATCTGGTGGTTCTCGCACTCGAAGACAGCGCGAAAATCGCGAGCAAAAGCAAACACGAGGAGGCGCTTTACACGCTAAAAGACGTAGCGAGTATCGCTGAGCAGTTTAAAACCGTCAAGTACCACGAACCGTTTGAAGTGGGTGGCCAAAAAGTTGAATATCACGATGCCGGCCACATATTGGGATCGGCCAGTATCACTATTGCTAACGATAGCCGAAAAATTGCATTTTCGGGAGACCTGGGAAACTATCCAGAGCCACTTGTAAGCCCCACCGAGTTTATAGACAAAGCCGACATCGTGTTGATGGAGTCAACCTACGGAGACCGCGTGCATCCGACAGAAAATGCCGAAGGGGTTGTCCTTCGGGAAATTAACACGGTAGAGGACACGGGAGGAACGCTTTTAATCCCGGCTTTTAGCCTGGAGCGAACCCAAGTCGTACTTCACTTTATAGAACATTTTAAGCGCGACAACAGGGTAAAAGGGGACACTCCGGTTTTCCTTGATAGCCCCATGGGTATTCACGCAACCGAAGCCTACCGTCGCTACGCGTCGGTATTCAATAGACACATCCGGGAGCACTCGCTAAAGGGGGACGATCCGTACAGCTTTCCCGGGATTCAGGTAATTAGAAAGCACAGGGAAAGCCAAAAAATTAAAAATTATGGTGGCCCGAAGGTGATCATAGCGGGGAGTGGGATGATGACAGGGGGTAGGATTTTGAGGCACGCTATTGATTTTCTCCCGCTTGACAGCACACGCCTGTTAATAGTTGGATACCAGGCTGAAGGGACGGTCGGCAGGCAGCTTCAGGAGGGTGCGGCAGAAATTGAAGCCTACGGCGAGCGCGTCCGCGTAAACGCAACCATCTCTGAAATCCATTCTATGTCTGCCCACGCCGACCAGCCAAGGCTCCTCGAATGGCTAAAGCACATTAATGGCGTGCAAAAGCTAATCCTTATTCACGGAGAAGACCAAGCACGTCGCGCGCTTGCCAAAATTGTCAATGAAAAAGCAGGCATGGAAGATATCTCTCTCCCACAGCTCCACAATAAAATGGAACTACCACCCACCCCATAGTTTGACATATTGTCTGGTTTGGTATAATATAAAAAGTATGATAGAAGCAGACACTGTCCCGAGCAGCGTCCAGATATTTGAGGACATGAGTGTTCGTTCCTCACCTGGTTCTGACAT
>Ga0210057_1002885_pt1 | contig 24133 bp, 37 predicted proteins | sample CryGeyCG2114_010_2_FD_183968 | JGI IMG/M metagenome (GOLD analysis project Ga0210057, IMG submission 183968) | Groundwater microbial communities from aquifer - Crystal Geyser CG10_big_fil_rev_8/21/14_0.10 (SPAdes) (version 2) | ecosystem: Environmental > Aquatic > Deep subsurface > Groundwater ...
GCCATGTCGTCCGCGCCGAATGCCGGCGCTTCGTGCGCGATGCCGGTTCCCTCTTCCGCCGTCACGAAATCCGCCGCGTACACTTTCCAGGCGTTTTCACGGTTCTGAAGCGATGCGTCGTTCACGTACGAATCAAACGGCGGCGTGTAGGATATTTCCACCAACTCACTCCCTTTCTGCTCCGCAATGATCGAATGATCTTTCCCGGCAAATACTTTCTCGACGAGCTCTTTCGCAACGATGTACTTTTCCTCTCCGCTCTCGACAGTCGCATAAGAAATGTCTGAACCAACAGCGATAGCAACGTTACCTGGCAAGGTCCACGGCGTTGTGGTCCATGCAAGAAGATACGTGCTCGGCTCATCAACGAGCGGAAACTTAACCGTCACCGCCCAGTCTTTGACCTCTCTGTAGCCCTCGCTTACTTCCGCCTGCGCGAGTGTGGTTTCGCAGCGTGGGCAGATGTGCATGGAGCGGTAATCTTCATAGACCAGCCCCTTGTCATAGAGCGTCTTAAACGCCCACCACTCGCTTTCCATGTAATCCGCGTCCATCGTGCGGTACGGGTTATCCATATCTGCCCAACGGCCGAAGCGTGGGATGAATTCTTTCCAGTAATTGACGTATGTGAAAATCTTTTCCCGACAGAGATCGTTAAATTTCTTCACACCAATATCGACAGTAATTTCTTTCTTACTCTTCGTACCAAGCTCCTTCTCAACGATGTTCTCGATGGGGAGACCATGACAGTCCCACCCCCACACCCGGCTCACGCGGTACCCGCGCATGGTTTTGTAGCGCGGAATCGCGTCTTTCAAGACGCTCTGCAGGAGGTGCCCGTAATGGGGCGTACCGGTTGCAAACGGCGGGCCATCATTAAAAGAAAAATCTCCTTCGGGAGCTTCTTTCTCGAGCGTTTTTTTGAAAATCTGATTGTCGTTCCAAAAAGCGAGTACCTCTTCCTCGCGCTTGGCTATGTCTGATTTTGGTGGAGTGTCTGCCATGTCAAATTATCGTATCACGGACACCAAAAAACCGAAGAGTGTGCTTCGGTTGGAGTTTTTACATCGTTATGCCGTCGCCAGCCTGTTGCTACGGGCGACGTGCATTGCTAGAGCCGCCATACCCGCCAAAATAAAGAACGTAACTATAGCCCCCGGAAGCCACGAGGGTGCGTGGAACAAATCTTCAAGGCGCGGGATGCCGTCGCCGTTTTCTCCCGATGTAGGAGCCGCCGATTCTGTGCCATCTTCAGGAGTATTGTGTTTCGGCTGGCGAGGAGTGGAGCGCGTTGGGCGCTTCAATTCGTCCCCGTCGTCTTTTGAGAGCGAAAAAACCGACTCGAAACTCAGACTCATAGGGACCGACTATACTACATCCGCTCCGGCGCTTCAATGCCCAAAAGCCAAAGGCCGTTTTTCATGGTCGTCGCGAACGCGCGGGTCAGCATAAGCTTGTACGCTTCATGAGTGTCACCTAAGATACGTTCCTTCGCGTACCAACTGTTAAAGCTTGAAGCGAGCTCCGTGAGATACGTCGTTACATGGTGCGGCTCGTATTCAAAAGCCGCTCGCTCCACCACCGCCGGGAACCGAGGCAACAAACGTTCAAACTCCGCCACTTCCTTCGGCACCAAACTACTATGATTAATCATCATAGCTTCTCCTGCTTTTTCAAGAACGCTTACCGCGCGCGCATGCGTATACTGGAGGTATGGACCGGAATCGCCGTCGACGGCTATAGATTGCTCGAAATCGAACACGATGTTCTTCCCCGAGCCGCTTCGTAAGAACGCATACTTGAGCGCGGCGATGGCGACGTGTTCCGAAACGTTCTTATCGCCGCGCGATTGTTTTTCGGAAACGATCGCTTTCACCTGCTCGATAAGCTCTTCAGCGAGCGGCACGTTGCCGTACCGCGACGACACCTTTCCGCCCACAAACCGCAGCCGTCCGTGCTGCCAGTACACCGAGTTTCGCCCCCATGTTTCGTTGATAAGCGACGCCGCTTTCTTGATGACCTCGAAATACTGTTTTTGTTCAACGTCAGTAATGACAATCGAGATATCCGGGTGATATGTATCGAACTTCTGTTTCAGAAGCCCGATGTCTTTCGACTCGTACACGGGAAGCCCCTGCGAGGTGATGAAGACGCGTGTGTGTAATCCGTATGCTTCGCCTTTGAAGATGACCGCGCCTTGCGATTCTTCAAACACGCCCGGCACGTTTTTTAGAACGATCTCCTTCCCTATCTCGCCCGAGGTGCTTTCGAAAAACATGCCGGCGAATTCTGAACCGAGACGCTTGGTTATCGCTTCAAAATATTCCAGATTCAATTTTCTTCCTGTTTCATAGACGCGCCACGCGTCGCCTTTTTCTTTTTTATTGAGTGCGATATTGATAGCGTCAATCTCTTTCTTCGCTTTTTCGCTCTCGCCGTACTGCTGTGTGCCGTCGACGTACGCCTCACCCATCGCGGCGATCGAGAGCTCGTCTTCTTTGTTGTTTTTGAGGATTGACCACACTGCCTTGGCAACGCCGAGCGAGATATCGGACGGGTAGGCGACATCGGTCACGTCCGCACCGGAAAAGCGATTGAGTCGCGAGAGCGATTCGCCAATCGAAATGTTCAGGAGGTGCCCGACATGGAACGGTTTGAAAAGGTTCGGTGCGCTCTTTTCAATGAGCACCCTCCTGTCTTGAAGGGAGTCATTGCGGCCCCACGTTTCTATGCTAGTGTTTTGCAAAACACTAGCATAGTAATTGCGCGATAGATGAAAATTAATGAAGCCGGGCCCGGCAACTTCGATTTTTTCTACGTTTTCAATTTCAATGGTGCCGAGCTCTTGAACGATTTTTTTAGCCAGTTCACGGGGATTCATTCCCGCATCTTTGGCAGCGACCATCGCCACGTTCGTGGCAAAGTCGCCGTGCGAAAAATCAGCCGGATGTTCCATGACCGGTTCGACGCCCTCGATACCAAGCATCGTGAGCACTTCTTTTATCTTCTCCTTTAAAACGGCTTTCATCCAGCCATTATACAAACGACTCAGGGATTGGGAATTTTTTAGCAAGCGCTTTCACTTCTTCGTGAACTTTTGATTTCACGTTTGCGTCATCTTTGTTCTTGAGTATCTCAATCATCAATTCTGCAACGCGGGCGCATTCTGCTTCGCCAAAGCCGCGGGTGGTAATGGCCGGTGTGCCGAAACGGATGCCGGATGGGTCCAAGGGTTTCCGCGGATCGTCCGCGATGACGTTCTTGTTCAGAGTGATACCCACTTCGTCCAAAACCTTTTCGGCTTCGGCGCCCGTGACGCCCAACGAACCGTACACGTCTGCCAAAATGAGGTGGTTCGAAGTGCCGCCGGCAAGCATGCGCACGTTCTCTTTTGCAAAGACCGCCTCCATCGCTTTCGCGTTCTTGAGAATCTGCGCCGCGTATGTTTGAAAGTTCGGCGAAAGCGCCTCATTGAAGGCGACCGCTTTCGCAGCGATGACGTTCATGTGCGGTCCGCCTTGAAGGCCGGGAAACACCGCCTTGTCTATCTTCTTCGCGATGTCGGCATCTTCACGAATCAAGACCATCCCTCCGCGAGGGCCGCGCAAGGTCTTGTGTGTCGTTGTCGTCATTACGTCAAACCCGGCATCGAACGGGTTCCTGATAGCCTTCCCCGCAATCAAGCCCGCGATGTGCGCGATGTCGAAGACAGCAACAGCGCCGACCTCGCGCGCGATAGAAACGAACGCGTCATAATCAAGTTCCCGCGAGTATGCGGAATAGCCCGCGAGCACGATTTTTGGCTTCTCACGCTTAGCGACCTCACGCATCTCATCGTAGTCAATTTCGCCAGTTGCGGCGTCTTTCATTTTGTAGCGGACGAAATTGTAGATTTTCGCCGGTAAAGTAACCGGGTGGCCGTGCGTTAAGTGACCTCCGTGCGAGAGGTCCATGCCGAGCACGGTGTCCCCCGGCGAGAGAAGCGCGGCATACAGCGCAAGATTCGCCGGAGCGCCGGAGAGCGGCTGCACGTTGACGTACTGACAATTAAAAAGCTTTTTCGCGCGATCGCGTGCGAGGTCTTCAACGACATCGGTGTATTCTTGCCCTCCGTAGTACCTGGCGCCGGGGTATCCTTCCGAATACTTGTTCGTCATTACGCTTCCCAATGCTTCGCGCACTGCCTTCGATACATAATTTTCACTTGGAATCAGTTCAAGTCCCTCAGCCTGCCGCTTCTCTTCGCCAGCGATTGCATCAAACACTTCTTTGTCCATAGGAAGAAATGGTTATTGTATATACGAAAGGATAGCGCGTTTCACTTCTGTTCGCACTTTTTCCACTCCGGCATCGGTTGAGTCTATGACGATGTGCGGCCTGTCCTGCACATACGTTTTAATCCCTTCACGCACCAGCCGATGAAAATCCAGCTCCTTCTCTTCAAAAACATCCGATTCTTCCATTAGGGAGCGTTTCCGGGCAAGCCCCACCTCTGGAGCAACATCAAGCAAAATTATCGCGTCCGGTTCAATCTCATTCCGTACCGCTTGGTCAACGGCGCAATATAATTCTTTATACCGAGCTCCTTCCCCTGCAACAATCTGATAAGCGTAGGTCGAAGCGGAAAAACGCTCGCACACAATGTGCGTCCCCGCCTCAAGCGCCGGAATTATTTTCTTCACCATATGTTCGCGCCGACCGGCTTCGAACAGAAGTATCTGGGTAAGAACATCGAGCTCGCATTTTCTTTTTCTTATGAGGATATCCCGTATTTCTTCGCCGCTTTCAGTCCCACCCGGCTCGCGGGTGAATACAATGTCGTGTTCATGAAGTTCTTCCTTGAGCCACGCTACGGTTGTAGACTTTCCTGAACCATCGCCGCCCTCAAGAGCGATAAATTTTCCGCGCATATTACCTACTATCGCCTTCACTTTTAATAACACCACGCTCGGCCCTGTCGGCAAGCTTTTTAATATTCTGCTCCGCGACATCGGCCAGGGAGATACCGAGAGCATTCGCCAGCTGTGACAGATACCAGAGAACGTCTCCCAATTCCTTCTTCAAATCTTCTTTTCTCTCTTCGGAAACGATGCCGTTGTCGTTCCTAACCGCCTTCTTCAATTTCTCAATCACTTCGCCTGATTCCCCCGCAAGCCCCATGGAAAGGTACATCAAAACGTACGTCGAATCCTTGCCGCCGTAGGTGGCCGTTTTGGATGCCAACTTCTGATATGCGTCAAAATCCATACTATCGCCCATAGTACTATAGCGGAAATTTTGTCGGAACCGATGCTGCGTTATACTGTCCCTACCATGACGATTAATTACAAGCCGTACGAAGAAAGAACGCCGGACGACCAGTACCATAATCTGCTCCGCGCGATCCGAGACCGGGGAAAAGACAAGACTCCGGTGCATGTCCGCCTTGACGAAAACAAAGGGAGCGGGCACCAACGTTCACGCGAACTCTCGGGCTTTATGCTGCAATACGACCTTGCAAACGGTTTCCCGCTTCTCCCCATTCGCAACTTGCGAAAACCGACCGTCGGCGTACTCGGCGAGATTCTCGGGTTCTTGAACGGGGGGCGCACCTTGGAACAGCTTGAGTCGTACGGGATGCCGAGGTTTTTTTGGGAAGCATGGGTAACGAAAGAAAAGTGCGCGCAATTCGGGCTTGAAGAAGGCGACCTTGGTTTGGGTTCGTACGGACAAACGCTTCGCCGGATGCCGACGCCGGAGGGAGAATTCGACCAGGTTATAGCGCTTGAACGAAGCATGAAAGCAAAGCCGTATCTGAGAACGCACGTACTGAGCACCTGGAACGCGCCGTACGCGCTCGGCGACATGGAGCAGGGGTTCCCCAGAAAAGTGGTCGTCGCTCCGTGCCACGGGAACTTCGTGCACTTCATCCTTTTTGACGAAGCGAAGGAACTGCAAATGACGCACACCCAGCGTTCGGCCGACGCGCCTGTCGGTTTGCAATTCAACCTGGTGGAATGGGCCGCTGTGGGCATGATGTTCGCGCACATCCTCGGCTATACGTTCACCACGTACACCCACTTCCTTTCGAACCCGCATATATACGACGTACAGAACGAGGCGGTGGATGAACTGTTGAAACGGGAGCCACGCAGATTACCGACCGTAACGCTTGAACCCGACCGAGAAGTGCAACATGTGTTTGATTTCAAGCCAGAAGATTTCAAAATCGCCGATGATTATGACCCACACCCGTGGTTGAAGATCCCGACGCCGATTTAGTTATGAAAAACGATAAGATACACATCGGAAATTCGCGCACCGAAGAACAGCGCCTCGTCATGGAAAAAATCCAAGCAGACGGCGTGTGTCCGTTCTGCAGGAAACACTTTGAAACATACCACTCAAAATCAATTCTTTTTGAAACGGAACATTGGATTGTCACCGAGAACGCGTGGCCGTATGAGAACACTAAAGAGCATTTCCTGCTGGTGGCAAAACAGCATGTGACATTGCCGTCGGATCTTTCTCAAGAAGCGTGGCTTGACCTTCAGCGGTGCATCAAAACATTACGACATGAAAAGGGGCTTGAACGGGGGACGCTGTTGATGCGTTTCGGCGATTCAGAGTCCACGGGTAGCACCGTCAATCACCTGCACGCGCAAATCGTGGTATCGGCATCTCCCGACGTGCCAATTGTGACCCGCATCGGTTAATCTCCCTTGACTTGAATGACTTCAACGCCAAACGTGTTGAGAATCTTCTCCGCATCAAAAAGGGAGTACCCATCGCGATAGTATAGTTTTTTGATGCCGCTCATGGCGATTGATTTTGCGCATACCGGGCACGGGTAAGTCGTCACATACATCGATGCCCCGTCGAGTGGAACCCCTTTTTTGGCGGCGTGGGCTATCGCGTGCGCCTCCGCGTGAATGGTCGAGGCGAGCTCTATCGATTCGCCCGCGTCGAAGTTGCTTCGCGGGTCGCCATAGGCATCCTGCGTATACTCGGTAGGGAGACGTTTGTTGTGCGCCTCCGTCACGATAGCGCCGTCCTTGACTACAACTGCACCGATCTGGCGCCACCAGTCGGAGCTTTTGCCGGAAAGCGCCGCCGCGATGCCCATGTTTTCACGGTCGCACTCGTCCGTAGAAATGACCCTCTCCGGATGCGGTTCCGTTTCCTTCAAGGTGATCGTTTTGTTCCATCGTAAAAAAACCGGAACTGACGTAACGGTCTTCCCTTTCAGAAAACGCTCTTTGAGCTCTTCTGAAATCTCATCTTCGGGCAATGCGATGTCGCCATCGATGCTACAGAGGGTTACCTCGTTTGCAACTACGACTTCCTTTTCCGGATAGAGTGCTTGGATTGCGCGTTTTGCGACGAGCGGATCGAAGCGGCGCAGATCCCGTTCGAGATACTGAAAACGGGAAAGGTTTCTCAACACCGAATCATCGAGCAGATACACCGCGTCGTATTTCTCGATCAGATCCAGATATCCTTGATGGAGAGCCGGCAAAAAAAGAATGAGCGACGCCATGGTTATACGCCTGTCTTAAGAAAATCATTCAAAAGCGCCGTAACCTTTTTTGAAAGCTCCTCTGCCGCGTCTATAGAAAGCCGGCGGATCCGCGCCGTGGTCGAGGTGCTTGACTGAGGCTCAAGGTGCACTATCTTTTTTGCAGAGCTACTGAAGTTTTTCACGTTCAGATTTCCTGTTGATTTTGAAAGAACGAGCACATCCGGGGCGACGGTTCGTACCACATTATCCGCCTTTCCCATCCCGTGCTCCGGCTTGCGCAAAAACAAATAATCGACGTGCCGCAGGTGCGCGAGCATGGTAAGCCGCTCGCCTTCCGGAACTATCGGCCGCTTGGAACCTTTGCGCTGGCGCGTCAGCTTATCGGAATCAACGCCAACAATTAAGACATCCCCTTGTCGTTTGGCCAGTTCGAGATATTTTGCGTGTCCCTCATGAATCAGGTCCCATACGCCCTGGGTAAGGACGATTCTCTTTCCTTCTTTTCGAAGCCGCGCGACGGTTTTCTTCAGCTCCGTAAGGTTTGGAACGACGGACGATTTGTTGTTTCGGTCCATAATCTATCCAAAGTATAATGGACTGGAAACGAAATAGAAAGTATGGGCAATAACGCGAATATCATCCTTATCGCCGCGATTGGAAAAAGCCGTGAACTTGGAAAGGGGCCGGATTTGATTTGGCGCCTACCCGCGGACCTGAAGCGTTTCAAGGCGCTCACGCTCGGGCACCCGGTCGTCATGGGCAGGAAGACGTTTGAATCCATCGGGAAGCCCCTCCCCAACCGTATTAACATTGTCGTTACGCGCGATACAGAGTGGTCATTCCCTGGAGTCGTCGTCGCCAACTCGCTTCCTCAAGCATTCTCCTATTCGCACGAATTAGGGAATAGTGAAATTTTTGTCATTGGCGGGGGTGAAATGTATACACAGGCGCTCCCCTTCGCAAACCGTCTGGAGCTAACGCTTATTGATGCGGAAGACCGGGGTGCCGACGTGTTTTTCCCCGAGTTCGAGAATGATTTTAAAAAAGTTTCCGAAGAGGAACCAAAAGAAGAAAACGGCGTGCGGTATCGATGGGTTCGCTTTGAAAAAATTTAACGCGCGCCCCCTTTCTTCCATGCGCGTCTTAAGAGGAATGAGGTGAACAAATCGTTTTCAAGCGTGACTTTCATATATCGCTCTTGCGGGCGTTTCTTGTCAGTGAAAGCGACCGGTGCTCCGCGTATCACGGTTACCGGAGTTTGTTCATTTCCCTCGCCCATTGAAACCACTGCGGCGGCGGCAAGGCCGTCGATAATGTTCGCCACTTCTACTTTGAACGCGCGCCCGAAAATATCTTTTGTTGTGCGATAATCCTTAAGCGGTTCCACTCCGGCCCACCCGAGTGCGAAGCCGACTGCGCCACGCCTGACGGGAACGCTTTTTGAATCGGTGATGATAACGCCTATCTTTCGCACCTTGTACGTTTTTCGAATCCACGCGCGTATTTCTTCGGCGCTTTTCATCGGGTTTTTTGGATACAGAACAAAATAGCCGTTAGCATTGCTCTCATCAATGCCGGCAACGCTCACAAGTACTCCGCGAGTGAGCGTAAAGAGTGGCCGGTGTGCGCCGGCACGAGGGCGCTCCACGAAGCGCGTCGCCTCGCGTTTTGCAAGTTCGTCACGGGTAACCGTTCCATCATTCACTGCGCACCTCCCTTCGCCTATGCTCACTATCTTGGAAGACACGGCACACACGTCCCCTTCTTTGATGTCCAGCCGCGCCGCTTTCAGTGCGCCATACAAATCATCCTTTGGCGGAAGAAGTTTCCTGGTTCTATAAGGAGTCAATTTCATACCTCTCACCTAAAGCGTGTTTGGAAACCCCATCGGGGCTGGAGTCGCGCCGGAGCGCTTTTTGTCAGTCCTTGACGTCGACCCACACATAATTTTCTGCTGAAAATTTGCGTGGTCCCGTCTCGGCGGCGCCGCACCTGTGGCCGATTGATGTATCAATTCTTCACGTCAATCCCCATCGAGCGAGCGGTGCCTTCCATAATCTTCATCGCCTGGTCGATGTCGTCAGTGTTCAAGTCCGGCATCTTCATCGTGGCCGCTTCTTTTATCTGGGCTTTGGTCAATGACCCCGCTTTGACCGAAGGGGTCTTCCCCGAACCCTTCTCCTTACCAAGGAGTTTGAGGAGGATGCGGGATGCCGGCGGTTGTTTTAGAATGAAACTGAAGGAGCGGTCTTCATAGACGGTAATAACCGCCGGAATAATATTGCCTCGCATCTCTTGCGTTTGCGAGTTGAACTGGTTGATGAACTCGCCGATATTAATGCCGGCGGGACCTAAGACGGTACCCAAAGGCGGCGCGGGAGTAGCCGCGCCCGCGGGAGCTTGGATTTTGATTATTTTTGTTACTTTCTTAGCCATATTCTGTTACTTCACTTTGCCAATACTACTTAAATTTTTCTTACTTGCAAGAAATCGAGCTCAACCGGCGTTTCGCGCCCGAACATAGACACCAAAACCTTAATCTTCCCCTTCTCCTCGTCGATATCGCCGACCCTTCCTTCAAGGTCCTTGAACGGGCCGTCGGTAACCACTACCGGCTCGCCGGGCGCGAAGTCGATCGTATGTTTCGCCGTGTCCGTCTCCATACGCTTGAAGAGCTGATCCAGCTCTTCTTTCGAGAGCGGTACGGGCGTGGTTCCCGCACCGACAAAGCCGGTGACTCGTGGAGTGTTCCTTACAACGAACCAACTCTCGTCGTCAACAATCATGTCGACAAGAATGTAGCCCGGATAGATTTTCTCTTCGACTGTGGTGCGCTTGCCTCCGGTAACTTTGATCTTTTTCTCGGTCGGAATAACCACGTCAAAAATCTTATCCTGCATGCCCAATGATTCGATTCGCTGTTTGAGGTTTCGCATCACGGCGTTTTCGTAGCCCGAATAGGTATGCACGGCATACCACCCTCTCGCGCCCTGTTGTAATTGTTTGGCCATACTGAAATCTCCGTTATCGAATAATCCACTCGGTGACAAGCGTGAACACGTAGTCGAGTGCGCCCAAGAACGCCGCCACCAGAAGCGAGAGCGCTATGACGAGTACGGTGTAGCCGATCGCCTGCGCGGTGGTCGGCCACTTCACGTGCGTCATCTCCGCGCGGACGCCGGCGAGATAGTCAAGGAAACTTTTCATCATGGATTTAAAAAGGCCCCTCCCGGGCCTCTTTAAAAGGTAGCACCGACGGTGCGAAAAGGCAAGCTGCCAAAGTCGGTGATATCAATCGACAGTCGGATCTTCGTCGAGCTGGTGGTTGATAGCCGAGTGTATACCGAGAGAGTTGCGAACAACCAAAAAGAGTGCACCCGCAACTACGAACACCACGCCAACAGGCCAATAATCGACGATTTTTTCAGGGCTGAAAGCCATACCGTGCCACCCTAACAATAAACAAACACTTTGTCAAGGTTTGTTTATTGTGTCCTGTGAATCCGCTCCGCTAACGAATCTCGTAGGTGACCGTAACATAGCTGGTCACTTCGTTCTCGCCAGTTGGAAGTTCAGGAACGGAACTGACTGCCACATCGCCGCCCATACCGAATCCCTCTGCTTTTCCGTAGTACATCGGGAAGTCGCCGGTATTTTCCCAGAATCCGGTAACGCGGACCAGACGCACGCCCAAGTTCTTGGCGAGCGCTTTCGCTTTTTCGCGGGCGTCCGCTATCGCCTCGTTACGCGCCTCATCCTGGAGCGCGTCAGGATCGTCTATCGTGAACGACGGACCATACAAGTTCGACACGCCGGCATTGCCGAGCGCAGACAAGACATCGCCCGCTTTCGCGGTGTCGCGGACCTTCACTTCGACAGTCTGCGCGGTGGTGTACCCGATGATGCGCTGATCATACTCGGGGCAGAAACCGTCAAAACATGGTTGTGGCCGGTTGTACTTCGGCGAAACACTGTAGTGTGTGGTCTTGATGTCTTGCTCTTCGATGTCGAACTCGTCAAGAAGCGCGAGTGCGGTGTTCGATTTTTGCGCCGCCCTTTCCTGCGCTTCCTCGGCGGTCGTTCCCTCTTCGCTCACGGAGAAGGTGATGCGCGCCACGTCGGGAATGGCGGTCACTGAGCCGGATCCTTCAACGGAGATGACGTTGCCCATCGCCGGACGCGGCTCGAACACGCCGCGAAGCGCGTCAAGCGCCATCAGCGCAAGAAGCACCGAAGCAACCAGGAGTAGGAGCGCGGTTAATTTTTCGATGCGGGCACTTTCAAAGATGTGCATATATACCAATGGTTAGAACAACAGTATCTTATTTAATGTATCCGCATGATACCACATGATACTATTGCTGTACGATGGATTCCGTACTTATCTATACGCTGGTAAGCGTCCTCGGTATCAGCGTGGTGTCGCTGGTGGGCATTTTCACGCTCTCCGTGAAGGAAAGCGTTCTGAGAAGCGGTATGTACCTTTTCATCGGCCTCGCCGCCGGAGCGCTGTTGGGAGACGCCTTTATACACCTCATCCCCGAAGCGTTCTCAGCCGGTATTGAGGGGGTAACCTTCTCCGTTGCGATACTCGCCGGCATCCTTACCTTTTTCATCCTTGAGAAGTACCTCCGCTGGCACCATGAGCAGAGCGACCACACCGAATGCAAACCGGGCGAGATGTGCTATGTAGAAAAGACGAAACCGCTGGGAACGCTGATCATCGTGGGCGATGGGGTGCATAATTTTGTCGACGGGGCAATCATCGCGGCAAGTTACGCCGTATCGATCCCCTTGGGGGTCGCCACCACTATCGCGGTGTTTCTGCATGAAGTGCCTCAGGAAATAAGCGACTTCGCCCTTCTGCTTCACTCAGGTTTCACGAAGGTGCGCGCGCTCTTCTGGAACTTGGCGTCGGCTCTGGTGGCGTTTTTGGGTGTGTTCGCCTTCCTGACAATCGGCGAACGTGTCGAAATGGTCGAGCCAATCGCGGTCGCCTTTACCGCGGGCGGCTTCATCTACATTGCCGCATCAAATTTGGTGCCGGAACTTCACGGAACGAAACACCCCGGCAAGTCGGCCGTCGAGTTTGCGGCGGTCATCGTCGGCATGGCCGTCATGTTCGCGCTTTTGGGAATAGGGTAACTGCTATCGACGGCGATGTGCACTGCCGGTCAACTGTATCAGGCCGTACACAGTAACCGGAATGGTCCACGCAAAAAAATCAATAACGCTTTTGAAAAACGGCTGAGCGTATCTGAGGGGGTGGAGGTAAAACTCTTGTATGAAAAAATACGCGATGACCACAAGCACAAGTGCAATCTGTACGCGTACGCGAAGTATCGGTCGCGACCAATGAAGCAGTAGAACAATAAACACACCGCCGGCTACGTGGAGCGCCGTTCGTGCAAGCACTTCCTTATAACAGCGCGCGAGTGTCGGATCGCCAAGCGCGGCGCATGCGGAAGTTCCCTCAGCCACGTAGGTTCTTTCAAGAAAAAGCGACACAACAATAAGGACCAGCGCGGCGCCGAGAAGTAGTGCGAATCGTTTCATGTCGTGTGTGCCGTCATCGTACAGCGAACCGATGAAGACACCGGAATGGCCTCACGGCTCATTGCGGGAGCGGTGAGAGAGAATTCACGATGGACGCTCCATGTACGCGCTCCCGCCTCCTTCCTGAGGATGACAAGCGAGTCGAGCGTATGTTTAAAACGGGGTCGTTCATGTTTTAGGTTCCTCCAGACGCGCTTGAACTGTGTATAGGTCAAGAAACGCGCTACCGACGCGTGAAGCTTGTTCCCTTCGTGGCGCACCCTTTGCATCCACTCGAGCGCGTTCAGCTCTTCCACACACTCGCGCACCACATTTGCCGCGGCGCGGCTTTTCACGACATCAAGATAAATCGTTTTGAAGCCGAACCGGCCGAACCCTTCCATAATCATCGGCTCGGGCGCGTGCGCTTCGGCGAAACGCTCCAGCGTGTCCTCGACGCGCGCAATCTCGTACCCGTTCGCTTCGAATGGAATCTTAACCGTGATGTGAGGCGACACTTTCTCGTGTATAGGATATGTATTGAAACTGCGCGAAAGTTCCAGGGTTAGTTCCCGGTGGTACTCGGCGACTTCTCCTTCAAGAAGGTGCGCTACAAAGTACTTCATCTACTCTTCACTATACCTTCCCGCCGCACTTTTATTGCCGATATACACATCATCAAGCCCTCCTTCGTGACGAATGAAGTACCAGATGATGTGGACGAGGAAGAGGATGGCCTGAAGAAGGAGCGAGAGCCCCGCAGCTTTCCAGAACGAATGCGTGGTAATCCAGAAAAAAATATTCGTAATAATGAACGCGATGATTCTCCACTCGGCGGAAGCATAGAGCGAGTGGATGAGTTTTTCACGCATAGAAAAGGTCTCTTCCCTCTACACTACGCCAACACCCCCGTTCTAATCAAGCGTTTATACACAGAAAAAAGAGCATGTCTGGAAACCCGCTTTCGAGCCGGAATGGGGTTTCCAGACATGCTCTAATCAATCACGATAGTCGATACATCAACCGGGGTCGTGGCGCGACGTACGAGGAGGTATGAGCGCCCCAGGACCCGCCCGTCAGACGTTTCAACTGATACCCGCCACCGCCCAGGTTCCGGGTTTTCGGTGAGTGAGTACCCTCGGTATCCCCTACTCCTGCCTCCGACAATCGGGAAATCTACCACGTTTTTCATGACCCACACGCTTCGGCCCTCGTCCCAATATTCCCATCGATGCGCTATGTCCGTACCGAGGCGAGCGGGGGCGAAGATGGACGTGTACACGTATGCGGGCGCCCCTCGATGGAGGAATAGCGTCTCTCCCGTTAGCGAGAAATATTCTTCGAAGAAGCCCCGCTTTTCGTCAGTGGCCACGTACGCATCTCCCACGCGGGCTACCGAATGATAAAACCCAATCTCTTTTATGGTGAGCGGAATGGGCGGAATCAGGTTCGTGAAGTAAAGGGCCACGATAGCCGCCAGCATGCCGAACGCCCAGCGGTTTATGCGTTTCTTGTTTTCGTTGAATGCGTTCTTCGCCACGAGCCACAATGCCCGCCGAACCAGTCCGAACACGACGGCGGCGACCGCCAGGCCCATCAAAAACGTCGCCGTGCTGATGGACCGGAATACTACCGGCCACAACAGGGCAAAAAACAGAATCAAGTTTAGGAAAAAGAGTGACATCTGGAACGGGAGCCGATACTTTTGAAGACGGAATGCTTCATTGCCGACTGCCGCAACTGCCACAAGCGCAAGGAACGGCCAACTTGCCGCGAACGAACCGCTTGCGGAATACAAGACCAGAAATGCCGATAGCAGGTTGCCCATCGAATACTGCTGGACCACGGGAATCCAGGAGCGGATTCTCGTAAACAAAGTTTGCTCCCGTCGCTTGTTCGGAAATGGGTGACGTCGGACGTCACCCATCTTTCTCGCTCGCTTGGTAATGAAAAACGATTCGCGCTCTTCAAAAGGAATGGAGAGAATAAGGATGGAAAGAGCGACGATGAAAAGGTGCGCGCCGAGAATAATCAGTGCGTACGTAAGATTGAGATTCCTGAACGTAATGATGTCCACCAAAAACCCGAACACCAGGGCGACCGTCGCCAGCCGATGTTTGTGAGCGCGAAAGTAGGTAATGATGTTTTTCATGGCTCTTGAACTATAGCAAAGCCCGCCATAGGCGGGCTTTGCATTTCGTGGGTGGCTACTGGGAATCGAACCCAGATCGGAAGCTCCACAAACTTCAGTGTTAACCGTTACACCATAGCCACCATGATGCGCCCTTCTTGGTGGAATCGAGGACGTGCTCCTATATAAGCACGCCGCGCCTCGATTCGGCAAGAATGTTCAACCCAGCGATACACGCTGTACGGTAATCGGCTGACCAAAAAAATCACTGCCAAGCTTCACGAACGTGTCGGTCAGATCGGTTGAATAAAATTTGACTAACCCCCGGCAGTTCAGTCGGTCGTTAATGTCGGCGTGGCGCACCAGATATTCCTTCAATTTCCGAGGAACCACATCGGCTTCCGAAATGATGACACTATCGGGCCCCATGATGGATCGAATCTGCTGACCCAGCACACCGTAGTGCGTACACCCAAGAATCAACGTGTCAATGTTTTCCCGAATCAATGGCGTCAGATAACTCTCCAGAACAATGCGAGTTTTTTCCGAGTGGATCGCTCCGGCTTCCACGATCGGGACCAGAAGTGGACACGCCTGCTGGAATATCTGTATCGCCGAATCGCGTGATTGCAGTTCTCTCGCGAAAGCTTTTGAACGCACCGTGCCTTCCGTTGCGATAACCCCTACTTTTTTGTTCACGGTGCGCACCGCCGCTTCTTCGGCCGCCGGAACCAAAACACCGAGCACGTTTTTATCGGGGTAGCGCTCCGGAAGATATTCCCTTTGAATTTTGCGCAGTGCCTCGCTTGAAGCGGTGTTGCAGGCAAACACAATCAATTCGGAACCGTGAGCGAAAAGAAAATCGACCGCCTGTTTGGAAAACTCGTAGATCAAATCTTGTGAGCGCGATCCGTAGGGGGCGCGTGCGGAATCACCCAGGTAGACATACTCGTATTCGGGAAGCGCGGCAACCAACGAACGGAGTGTGTTCACGCCACCAAATCCTGAATCAAAAACGCCGATGCTCCCTTTGGTGGTCATTTCGCGATTGTATCGTCTCGAGATTCTGGTTGCACACCGCTTTGAGCCACGGCCCGCTTCAAAGCGGACCTGTTTACAAAAAGAATCGCCACGGCGGCAAGCACATCCTGGAACGGTGTCGCCGTGGCATATCCGAAATTCCAAACGACGACAAGAGCACCCCACACAAAAACGTACACCAGGAGTACTCTGTGTTTCATCTGGTGCGCGGGACAGGATTTGAACCTGCAAGCCCTTGCGAGCACTACCACCTCAAGGTAGCGTGTCTACCAATTTCACCACCCGCGCATGGTTTGTATTTTTATCTATTTCTACAACTTTTGCAAACAAAAAAGAGGGACTAGCCCTCTGTTTTTTCTTCTGTTTCGATCTCTGATGCTGGCTTTTCAGCCGGAGGTTCTGCTGCGTTTTCTTCCGTTGAAACCTCCGCCTCAGCTGCTGCTTTTTCTGCGGCTTCTTTTGTCACTGCCTCGGCGGCTGCTTTTTCTTCCGCCTCCTTCTTTGCTGTTTCGGCTTCAGCGGCAGCAGTTGCAGCGGCGCGCTCCACTATTTCTCGCTCAGATTCAGTGGCCATGGAAACGAGCTTCATATTGCGGAGCTGCCGGCGAATTTCGCGTGCGACTTTATCGCGGATGTAATAGAGCTTCGCTCGGCGAACCTTCGAGCGACGCACTATTTCTATCTTGTCTATCATGGGAGAGTAGAGTGGAAAAATTTTCTCAACACCTACGCCAGACATGGTGGCGCGCACCGTGAATGTCGCCCCCGGCTCGCTCCCATGCTTGCGGGACAAAACCAGACCCTCAAACACCTGGATGCGGGTCTTGCCTTTTTCCTGAATTTTCTGGTGTACGCGAACGGTGTCGCCCGAGCGAAGCCCGAGATTTTTGCGCTCATCCACATTCACGGGAGAGATTGTTGCTGGTTCCAATGTCACGGTCATGTACGAGGAAAAATACCACGGGGCTCCAATTTAAGCAATATTTGAGAGGCGATTTTCAGCTTCGACGAAATCCGGCGGCAACGGTGCTTCAAATTCACGCTCCTCGCCGGATAGAAGCATAATCTTGAGTCTGAAGGCGTGGAGCGCCGGGCGGGTGAACCCCAAGAGACAAGGCCGGCCCTGCGCATACAGGTGGTCGCAAACAACTGGGTGTCCCGCATGCTTAAGGTGAACTCGTAGCTGATGAGTGCGCCCGGTCTTTGGACACAACTCCACGTACGACACCTTTTCTCTTAATACTTGATGTCCGACATCAAGTATTGCCTTTCCGCGAGAGAGAACGCGCCATTCGGTTATAGCGGCGCGGTGTTTCTTTTCTTCGCCCGTGCGCGCGACACCCCAGCGCGGCGGCGCACTGCGGATGCGCACAATCTCCGCTTCAATCACCCCCGCGTCACCCTTTGGGTGTCCGTACACGAATGCACGGTACGTTTTGAGCGTTGTACGATTCTGAAATTGTTCTTTAAGAAAGGCGTGCGCACGAGCGGTTTTTGCGATTACCAGAACGCCGGACGTCGTGCGGTCGAGACGATGCACGATGCCGGGACGAAGAATGGCCTCTCCCTGCGGAGAGGTCCACGGGTCTCCGACATCGCGCGCCTCGGGGTACTGTTCAAGCACCCAATCGGCAACAGACGGCTCCTCGGTCCTGCCGTCGGAGTGTACGATGAGCCCGTGCGGTTTGTTGATGGCGCACATGTCGGCGTCTTCATAGATGACAGAAATTTCCATATATGTTTACGCGATTGAAAACGAATCAAAACGGCCCTCTGCGTTAGCCCATTCGCATGATACTCCGACAACATCCGCCGCACTGGGACCCTTCTCAAGCGTAATGAGGAGTTCATGGAGCGCTTGTTCAGGACCTTCCGCATATACGCGAACGGTTCCGTCCGGCATGTTCCGCGCTTCACCCACAAGCTTGAGTCTGCGAGCAATGTCGCGCGTGAAATCACGAAACATCACCCCCTGCACGCGCCCCGAAACCGTTGCCGTTACCGCTTGCACCATGTCAGATTTCGTTCGAGAGATTCGCGAACCATTTTTCATCAAACGCCTTCTCGATGTCGATTCCTTCATTATCCGCAAACAAAAGCAGCATTCCGAGAACGTCGGCGAATTCCTTCGTGAACTCGGCGTGTATCTCCTCCTTCGATAACCCCTTCTGCCGCCCGCGGTCGGTGAGCATGAGATAGCTCTGCAGGCACTCCCCCCACTCTTCAGTTACCTTAAATGGGAAATAATCGCGATCAACCGTGACCTCTGGGAAATTGCTCTTATATTTGACGAGTACTTGCTTAACCTTGTCGGTGAGCGCTTTGAGGGAGGTGTCGGACATAACTGCACTATAACAGGTGCGCCGGCACATGACACATGTCGCGCGGCTTTAACCCCTCAATCCACCCAAGCATTTTTAATTGAAGCGCCGTATCGCAAATATAAATACCAACAGTACCGTACGGCAGTGTTTCTCGTTTTTGTCTACTCGCACTACTTGGTTTGGTATACGTCTTATAAAACTGCCCCACTGGCACCCTAGTAACACCTGACCAATATGCTTCGGCAAGTTTGGCATTTTTATGCGCAAATGTGTGCACATGACATCTGAAACGATGGTCTGGAATGTTAAGTATTTCTCGGAAAAACCGCATCATGATTTTTATAATTGCTGGGTCGCTATTTGTAATGGAAACATTTCCCTTAAATGTTTTAGTCCCCTCACCCCAATAGAGCGCAACACCAAGAAGCCAGAGTTCTTTTTTCGTGAGCGCGGAAACCTCTTTTTGTGCGTCTAAAAAGACTGCGCTGTGTCGCTTTTTGGTTTTCGTAATTCGCGCAATTCTTCTCTTTTCAATAGCGTCCCTACTAAACCCTCGTGCAGTATTTTGAGCTCGCTGTTCTTTAGTTAGTTTAATGTCTCGCACCCATAAACTCACGCTTCCTTTTGAAACACCAAGTGTACCGGCAATGTCATTTATAGATATTCCTTTCTTTCGTAAGGCGCGCGCCCTTGCTTGCGCTTCTTTTTTCATACCTCTATATTATATACTACATACGATATGTTCTATATGAAACATTATTTGAAATGCGTATAAAATGCGCTATTCTGTTGGAGCGCGCGCTTAGCTCAGTTGGTAGAGCAACGCTTTTACACAGCGAAGGCCGGGGGTTCGAGTCCCTCAGCGCGCACCAGAGTAGAAACTGAATCAAAACAAACGGCTCAGCATGCGCTGAGCCGTTTGTTTTTGTGGCCCCGGGAGGAATCGAACCCCCATCAAGAGCTTAGAAGTCTCCTGTTTTATCCATTAAACTACAGGGCCATTGGAGGAATGCTAGCATTTTACCTCCGCTCGTGCGAACCAGATAGCATCACAACTAACTTTTACCCCAACACTTAAATTGCTTATAGGTTTTGCGACGATGGCAATTCGCACAACGAATATCGCACTTACCTATCTCTGCCAGAACAGAGTCCCACGAATAATGTCCTGCAAGCATCCGAGCGATGGATTTAAATTTTGTTGATGACTTTTTGTGATCGAAATCAAGAACTATGGGGTCCGTTTCTCCACAGTCACGACATTTCTTGTCTGACAAAAACTGCAGTACTTTGCTGCGTACTTTTATGCGATGTCGTTTTTGTGCAGCATATAAATCCTGCCTATTTTTGTAGGGCATCTAAGGATTATAGCATACTGTTCTAACCCTCGATTAACTTCTATCGTGAAGGATCAGGGGTTTCTGGTGTTGGTATGTTCCCCGATTCGTAATTCAAAAGGCGAGTCTCATACTCGGCAACCACCTCTTTGAGCGCGTCGCGCGACACGCTCGGAGTCGGCACATTGTCGGCGGCCGAGGGAGAGATGATACTGCCAGAGCGGATGCCGAAAAAGAAGTAAGTCGCCACGAACACCGTCCACGCGACCGTGGCGAGCGTGACGCCGAGCACGATATACCAGTCACGAAGCGGGTACGGGCGACCGAGCGAACGGAAGAATGCGGTGGCGGTTTTCAGGAATTTCATGGTGCTTCTTTTATGAACGTCATGGCGAACGAGCCGAACCAGCGCGTGCGCCCGGACGATTCCAAAACGCCGCTCTCGACGCGCGCGGCGTTCGGCAGTACTTCGAGCGTGGCGACAAAGGAGGTGATGTCGGCGAACGTTCCGTCTACCGAAAACAGCACGTCGATACGCTCGTGATGACTCCACCCGGAAACACTCCCCACGGATACGGACGAGATTGAGAGCGTCACGCCCTCCTGGCGAGCAGCGTCTTCCAACAGTTCGATAACCGTCACTACATCGTCGTTGCCAACGATGAAGCCGGCGAGCGTTTCTCGCTCGGCGGACACATCGGAGAGAATTTGTTCCATGGAGCGCGCGATAGCGTCGCGTCGGGTGAGCGTTTCAGACGCCGAGAGGGCATTCCCGATTCGCCCAACGTACCCGTCCACACCTATATACAGAAACGCGTACGCGGTCAACGCGGCGACGAGAAGGATGATGCTTGCTATAAGCGGTGTGGCGTGTTTCATATGCTATTTACGCTCGAACGAAGCCGTGATGGAGAACGTGGCATCTTGCTCCGTGACAAGCTGCGACACCGGAAGGGATACTTGAGTGAACGAGGGAGAGGCGCGAAGCGCATCGGCGAAGGTGAGGAGTGCCTGGCGGGTAAGGGCGGTGCCGCCGAGCGTCACGCTCGCCCCAGAGTCCGTGCGCGTGAAGGAAATCGCCGTAATGCGGATGCCGGGCGTGAGCTTGTCGCCAAACCCATCGATTAGTTCGGCGGTGAACGCGCTCTTCGCGTACGACTCCGTGATGCGTATCCGTTCGATAAGTTCGGCGACATCCTCGCTTGTGTATGCGCGCTCCTTAAGGCCCACCGACCCTTCCAGGGCGGCGCGGTAGCGTTCGTATGAATCGGCGCTTGCGCGCGAAACCAGGTAGCTCGGCATCAGCAACACGCCGCCCAGCGCGACCGCAGTGCCGACCATAAGGCAGAAGACGGTCGCCAAGCGCATGTAGTAGGCCGACGTGAGGCGCCGCTGTTCTGGTTGTGGAAGAAGATTCACCATATGCCACCTTTGCATGAGCGCAGTGCCAACCCGATGGTCGTCGCGTACTCGAGCGACTCCTCGTACGGAAGCGTCGGGATATATTCGTCAAGCGAAAACGCGTTCGCCCACGCGTCTCCGACACGAACCGGAAGGCCGAGAACCCGCGAGAGATACTCCGGAAGTCCTTTGAGGTTCGCATTGCCGCCGACCAGGATGAGCGCATCAACCGCGAGGCGCGGTATACCCCCTTCGTCGGCGGTATTCCAATAGCTGATGTGCCGGGAAAGCTCGTCTTTCAGAACGGAAACGGTAATCATAAGCGCTTCGTGGAGTTCGCTGTTTCCGGACCCTTCAAGAAACCCTTTCTCATTCTTTATGTTCTCGGCTTCATCGCTTGATACGCCGAATCGTTTCATCACCGCCGCCGTCAACGCTTCGCCGCCCACGTCGACGGTAACGGTGAAGGCGGTCACGCCGTGATCGATAATCGCGATTCGCGTCGTTGTGCGGCCGAAGTCGACCACCATCACGACACGCTCCCGGTCCGCCTTGGTGATAACCGCGCGCCCGAGTGCTTGGGATTCGATTTCCAAGGAGCGCAGGGTGATGCCCGCCTTGGCGAACACCGAAGTGTACAGTTCGATGACGCGCTTGGCGTACGCCGTGACGCTCACAATCGTCCCCGCTTCGATGCGGCGGATGACCTCAAAATCGAACATTGTTTCTTCCGGCGGTATCGGCACGTGCGATTCAAGCGAGAACTCGACGGCGGAACGGAGGTTGTTCGCGCCATGCGGAATGAGCGTCTGGTATAGGTACGCTTTTCGCTCCGACAAGGACGCGTGGGCGAAGTGAACGCGTTCGCGCAACCTGAACGAACGCAAGACCTCGACCATCTTCTCGGGCTGTTCTATGTCGCCGCCCACCACCACGCCTTCGGCAAGCTCGGCCTCACGATACGAATCAAGGGCGCACATACCTCCCCGCAAAGAGAACGACACCGATTTTACCGAACCGACCCCAACGTCGATGCCCGCGCCATTCATGGCCAGATATGCGGGCGGTGGAAAAGCGCGCAGGGCGCGCGTTATGGAAAACATACGTTCATTATATACGCCCGGCGAGTTAGAAAAACGCATTGACCACAAAAAAGAGAACCACCACGAGCGCGAGAAGCGCGAGCATGGTTATGAGTGTCGCGTATCGTTCAAGGCGTGAAAGCGTTCTCAAGCCGAACGCGCGGACAATAAAAGCCACGGCGGCGTAGCGTATCCCCCGCCCGATGAGCGAGGCGCTTATAAGCGTAACGACATCAACGCCCAGAAGCCCCGCGGCGATAACCACAGGCGTGTACGGTATCGGTGTCAACGCGCCGAGAAAAACCGCAACGAACGCGTAGCCGGACACGGATGCGGACGCCTGCGCTATCGCGTCATGCGCGTCAAGCGCCAGAAGAACCGGCTCGATGAGCGCGGTATACGCGAGCAATACCAGCGTATATAGAACAATCGCCCCGACGACCCCCGCTATGGTCGTAACCACGACCAGCCGCACGGTGCGCGCCCGGTTCGCGAGAATCATCAACGCGAGGAATACGTCTGTCGGAAACGGAAGAATAACCGATTCGAAAAACGAATACCCGGCGAGCCACCACAGCGCCGCCTCTGTTTGCGATTTTTGTTTAAACCACCCCCACGAATCATGCAGGTATAAACCAAGATTCAGTTTCATATCGCGCTACCGCAGACGGCTTCCCGGCGGAACCGGCTTTGACGGAACCAGAAGCGTGAACGAATCACCTTCGCCGGTTGCCAACAGCATGCCGTTTGACGCGAGCCCACGGATGATTCGCGGCTCTAAGTTCACGATGAACAAGAGCTGACGCCCGATGATTTCCTTCGGATCAATGTACTCGGCAATGCCGGAGATGATCTGGCGCAGGCGCTCTTCCCCAAAGTCGACCTCGAGCCGCAAAAGCTTGTCGGCGTCGGGCACGCGCTCGGCAGAGACGACGGTGCCGACGCGTATGTCCGACTGTTTGAATTCATCAAGTGTGATGGGCATGGAACTACTGTACTACTGTCGTTGAATATAACTATTTAGGATGATGGCGGCGGCCTTCGCATCGACGGCGCCTTCTTTGCCTTTCGACGGCACGTCTTCGGAAAGGCGCCTGGCTTCATGGGACGTATAGAACTCCGGCTCGAAATGAACGGGGATGTCACACTCCCGCTCGAGCGCTTCGACGAAGCGTCGAATTTCCGCCATGACCACATTGTCTTCACCTGACAAATTCTTCGACTCTCCCACCACCAGTGCCTCGGCGTTCTCTGCTCGTATGAATGACACGAGCGTTGGAAGCAATGCCCGGTCGTTTGGAATAATCATCTTGGGGAATGCCATAGTGCCTTCGGTGTCGCTTGCTGCAACGCCGACGCGTTTGGTGCCGTAATCAATGCCAATGAGCTTCATCGTTCCTCCTTACACCAGTATACCGCCCTTCGAAAAGGGTACGAATGGTATACTGCGGACATGTTTGAACTGATAAACAACAGCGAAACGCTCGGGGCACTGGCGCTTATTATTGCGCTGTGGATCCTGCCGTGGAAGGGGTACGCGCTGTGGCTTGCGGCACGCAACCGCCACAAGTGGTGGTTTATCGCCCTTCTGGTCATCAACACGGTTGCAATCCTTGAAATTATCTATATCTTTGCAATTGGTAGGCCGGCAATCAAAAAACAGGATCAGGAAACTTCTTGAGGTGTATCGGAGGGATGGCTGAGTGGTCGAAAGCACAAGTCTTGAAAACTTGAGTCTGGGCAACTGGACCGTGGGTTCGAATCCCACTCCCTCCGCAGAT